>WNFV01006449.1_pt1 | contig 25013 bp, 40 predicted proteins | sample 5400101 | NCBI WGS metagenome assembly WNFV01 (sample SAMN13153361, study PRJNA577476) | soil metagenome | isolation source: 115 cm soil or saprolite under grassland replicate 1 | place: USA:California | collected 2016-06-15 | reverse complement strand
CACTTCATGCGCAACATCCTGGCCAGGGTCCCCAAGAGCGCCCAGCCCATGGTGGCCACCCTGGTGCGCACGATCTTCGCCCAGCCATCCGCCGAAGAGGTGGCCGCGCAGCTCGCCAGGGTCACCGACCAGCTCGAGCGGACCTTCCCCGACGCGGCGGAGCTCATTCAGGCGGCCGGGCCCGACATCACCTCGTTCGCCTCGCTCCCCACGGAGCACTGGCGGCAGATCTGGTCGAACAACCCTCAGGAGCGGCTGAACCGGGAGATCCGCCGGCGGACCGACGTGGTGGGGATCTTCCCCAACCGTGCGGCCATCATCCGCCTGGTCGGCTCGGTGCTCGCCGAGCAGCACGACGAGTGGGCCGTGGCCCGGCGGTACATGAGCCAGGAGTCCCTCGCCAAGGCCCGCCTGACGGTCGTCCAGGGCGAGCTTCCCGATGTCGTGGAGGAGGTGAACCGGGAGCTGGTGGCGGCCGGCTAATTCATCATTTCGATGACGATGGAGCGAGTGGACTCATACACCATGCGTCTTACTTCTCCCGCGACCCTCGGCGTGCGAGGGTGCCCGGCGGCGCAGGGGTGACTCTTGTACACCAGGTCCGCCCATGTGGGCGTGACTCGTCAAGTGAGCGTCCCCCTGCGCCGGACCGGGCCGGTGGGCGTGACTTGATAGGAGCGTGCTCCGCTCGACGCATGGATATCCGCCCACCAGCCGCATCGTAGGCGACAGGGGAAGGAGGGGGAAGTGCTCGCAGTGGGCGTCGACACGCACAAGGAGAGCCTGGCGGCCTGTGCCGTGAACGAGGTCGGCAGGCCGGTGGCCGAACGAACTTTCGCGAACGACAGCCGTGGCCACGAGGTGCTCCGGGACTGGTTGAAGGAGTTGCCCGAGCCCCGGCGGGTGGGGCTGGAGGGGGCGGCGAACTTCGGGGCGGGACTGGCCCGGGTCCTGCTCGAGGCGGACGAGGACGTGCGGGAGGTCCCCTCGATCCTCACTCGAAGGGAGCGGCGCCGGACGGGCCGCCACGGCAAGTCGGATCCCATCGACGCGCTAGCGATCGCGAGAGTCGTGGCGCGCGATGAGCAGCTGCCGCCGGCGCTGCCGAGCCGAGCCTCCGAGGACCTCAAAGCCCTCGTCGACTACCGTGACCAGCTCATCTCCGAGCGGACGCGGGTCCAGAACCGGTTGCATGCGGACCTTCAGATCCTCGCTCCCGGGTACCGGGCCAAGGTCCGTCGGCTCACCACGAGGCCCCAGCGGGCTCGAGCGGCAGAGCTGCTCTCGGCGGCGCCGGGGATCCGCGCGGAGCTCGCTGGTCGCCGGCTCGAGCGGTTGGAGGAGCTCGACGCCGACGTTGCCATTCTGACGAGGCGGATCGAGACCGCGGTCCGCGCCTCCGGCACCCGGCTCGTCTCGATCGTCGGGGTTGGTGCCATCACGGCGGCCAAGCTGCTCGGCGAGACCGGCGACCCGAGGAGGTTCCGTTCGATGGGTGGGTTCGCCATGGCGTGCGGGGCGGCTCCCATCCCCGCGTCCTCGGGACAGACGAACAGGCACCGATTGAACCGGGGCGGGAACCGGCAGCTGAACCGGGCGCTGCACACGATCGCGCTGGTGCAAGCTCGTGTGGACTCTCGGGCGAGAACGTTCGTCGATCGCAAACAAGCGGAAGGCAAGACATGGCTCGAGAGCATTCGATGCCTCAAGCGGCATCTTGCGGACGTCGTCTACCGACGGATGGTCGACGACCTGGTCGCGGGCACTTGACAACATAGGAGCTCACTTGACGGGACGCGGCCACTCAGCGCAACTCCCGGCTCACAGCACCATTCCCGCCGATCTTCCACTTCACGGGGATCGGATGGTCCCGCACGGCTACCTGGACTTTGCCGTCAACGTGGTCCCGGAACGTCCTCCCGGCTGGCTTCGGAAGGAGATGGACGCGGCCCTCGACCGGATCTCCTCCTACCCGGACGAGTCCGAGGCCGTACGGGCCCTGGCAGACCGCCACGGACGATCTTCCGACGAGGTGCTCCCGACGAACGGGGCAGCAGAGGCATTCTGGCTCATGGCCGCCGCCCTCCGTTCCCGGCACCCCGTCGTGGTCCACCCCACCTTTTCTGAGCCCGAGGTGGCCCTTCGGGCCTTCGGTCGGCCCGTGGAGCGCGTCTTCCGGCGGGCCGACGACTTCTCGCTCGATCCCCGAGCGATCCCGGAAGGCGCGGACCTCGTCGTCCTCGGCAATCCAAACAACCCCACGGGGACGCTCGACCCCGCAACGATCGTCGAAGCGCTTGGGCGCCCGGACCGCGTCCTCGTTGTGGACGAGGCCTACATGGAGTTCGTGCCGGGGGAGTCCGAGAGCCTGGAGGCCCGTCGCGACCTTCCCGGCCTGGTCGTCGTTCGGAGCCTTACCAAGGCCTGGTCCCTCCCCGGCATCCGTGCGGGATACCTCGTGGGTCCCACCGATCTCGTCGGAGCCATGCGGGAGATGCGACAGCCGTGGGCGGTAAACACACTGGCCTTGGCCGCCCTGACCGTCTGCGCCCAGGACGACGTTACTTCCGACAAGGTGACGGAGAGAATCGCAGGGGCCCGGGAGGCTCTGAGGGCCGCGCTTGCCGAACTGCCCGGCGTTCGGGTGTGGCCGTCCGCGGCGAACTTCCTTCTGGTTCGGGTTCCGAACGGCCCGGCCGTCCGGGATGCGCTGCTGGAACGGCGGATCGCGGTGCGAAGGGCCGACACCTTCCCTGGCCTCACACCGGATCACTTCCGAATCACCGTGCGACGGCCGGGGGAGAATCGGCTCCTGCTCGAGGCCCTCCGTGAGGTGGTCAGGTGAAGCCAGCCGTTCTCGAGGTCGACCGAGACCGGAAGATCCGTTGCCCGGTCAAGCGTTGCAACGTGGTCGACTACCTCGTCGAGCGTGACATCGCCGTTCCAGGCGTCCCAGCGTGAAGGCGAAGCCGGAGCTGGTGGTCGCGAGTGCCTTGAACCCGAGCGCGGCCAGCACCCGAGCCGAGCCTGCGTCCCACGGGTTGGGGATGACGAACGCCTCACCAGCGTGCAGCGCTCGGAACACCGCCGCCTTGTCGCCCTGGCTACTCATCGGCGATCAGCGACCGGCGTGTTCGAGGGGCGGGGGATCAGCTCGATCGCCCAGATCCTCTCTCGCGATCACGAGCGGGGGAGCTAGGCGGATATCGATGCCTGGTGGTGCGGGAGACGAAGCGGGAAGGCGACAGGGAGGCCCGACGTTTGGCCACGCCAACCGAGGTAGCCACGTACCGGGAAACGTGGCTCGCAATGAGCGCATCCTCAGCGGTGGCGGAGCCGACGATGGACGCTTCTCCGGCAAGTTCGGCGAGGCGCACTACGCGACGCCGAGCGAGCCGGTGGTGACGTGGCATCGCAACCAGCGATGGTCCCACCCTGATCAACTGCCGGCCGCTGGCGCTTCCTCAAGGTGGACCCTCGGCCGCCAAGCGTAGATGCCCAGTGCGAGAATCCAGGCGAATGGAATGTCTGTTAGCCACTTGCTCCAATACCGGTCCATCATCATCGCAGCTTGCACAGCCATGATGGCACCGTGGAAGAAGTTTGCCCACATGGTGAAGACCAGGAAGGAACTGTAGGCCGGGGGCCGACGTGCGGCTAGAAGGAAGAAGACCCCCCAGACTAGGTAGATGGTGAACAACATCGGAGGAACGTGACAAGGCTCGCCACCACACCGGATGCCATTCCAGATTATCCAGTTCAGCTTGCCTCCCTCCGCCAAGAGTGGCGACTCGGCCAGAAACCCGATGATGAGCGAGCCGAAGATGGCGAGCGACAGAAGGCCGTACACGCGCAGGAACGTGGCCAGCTTCGCCATCCTCTTGGCTTCATCCCGTTCTGACATCTTCACTCCCCCTCGCCTCTGTCTTCCTTCAGGACTATCCGGACCTGATGCGCCCTCTTCGTCCTCCGTTTGGTCGCCCGCCCTCGGGCGGCCAGGGGATGAGCGGCCTTCCGATCTCCCAGTGGTGCCCGAAAGGGTCCTCGATCCGGCCGAGGCGCCAGCCGTGCTCTTCGACCACGGGATACACCAGAGTGGCGCCCGCCGCCGCGGCGCGCGCCATCACGGTCTCCGGATCGTCGACGATCAGAAGCATCCGGACCGAGCCACCGCCCACCGACTGAGGGCTGAAGTTCGCGTTGCGCGGCGACTCGTCGGACACCCAGAAGGACGCGTCGCCCACAGAGAGCTGGGCGACTACGTCCGGGTTATCGTCGGTGCCGCCGACGCGATAGACCTCGATCGCCCCGAAGGCCTTCTTGTAGAACTCGATCGCCGCACGCCCGCGTCTCACCGACAGCTGCGGCATGATGCTCGCGCCACCCCGATCCTCACCTAGGCGCATCGGTTCGTCCTCACCGAGCTGGGCAGATCAGGAATCCATGACCTCATGAAACGAAGGTGGTAGCCGACGGGCGTTGGTCGGCCGCCCCAGGCGATCATGCAAGCTCGAGTTTGACGGGCGACGCCGTCGGCGCCGCCCACCTCGAGAGGCGCAGCATGACTCCTTGTCACACCCCGACGGCAGGGCTCTCGTTGCACGTCTATGTGACCTTTAGGTCGAGACGCTAGGTCGTTGCCGTTCCGTCGCTGAAGAACCGGGACGTCCATTTCTCCGGCGCGCCTAGGAGACGCCATCGCGCGACATGTATGTGTAGGAATAGAGCTTGCCCATGGGCTACCCCTCCCAGGCGATCGTCATCAGATTCTCTGGACTTCGTTGCCGTTGCCCGGCGTTCGACGAGCTCTTCGATCGCCGCACGGTGTTGGTTGGTTGGCGCAGAGCGTCGATCGCGACGTCGTCCAACTCGATGACGATCGAAGCGTAGCGATCGATGCGGGCCAAGATGGCCTCTCGGGGACCGAGGCGCCATTGGTCGCTCCCGTAGAAATCGGCTTCGCTTCGCTCGAGCTCCTTCAGGCCGGCATAGGCCCGCATTAGGCAGTAAGTCTCCTCGTTGTGCAGCGACGGCCCGAACGCGACCACGTCGATCCCGTGGCGGCGAAGCATCGGGACCGACTCGCCCTCCACCAGGCGATCGAACTCCTCGGCGGTTCCCGGTTTCAGCTCGTAAATGCGGATCTCGAGGACTCGTCGTGCCGCCGGAGCTTCGGCCACCCTGTCCCCTACGGGTTCGCGCTGAGCGGAGCGGCCATGAAGGCCACGGCATCGCCCGTGGCCGGATCGATGGTCTGGCCCGTGATCTGGCCCGCATCGTTGATGTCGTTGGCGAACACGAGGAGGCCCGCGTAGTCGGGCGTGACGAGGGTGTTGAGGTCGGTCATCACGCCGTCCCAGAGGAAGGCGCGACAGCCACTCCCGCCGCACGAGAGCCCGACCACCTGGCCGCGTCCGTTGATGCCCAGGCCCTGGCTGATCGCGTCTCCGGGGAGCGTGCCGAGATCCTGCATGCCCTTCGCCTCGGTCCAGAGGAACGCGTGCGCGTTGAATGCTCCGGAATCGCCTCCGGGGAGGTTCGCGAAACCTACGACCTCACCCCGGTGGTTGATGGCCATCGGCGTGTTCCACGCCTCGCCGCCGAGGTCGCCGAGGTCAGTCGGCGCTCCACGCTCCCAGAGCACGGCGTGGGCAGCGCTGAAGCGGCCGACGGCGTTGTCGCAGATGCCGGAGATGCCCACGACCTGTCCTCGATCGTTGATGGCGGTCGCGGCGCTCACCGTATCGCCGGGGAGTGGAGGGAGTTCCTGGACCAGGTTGTCGTGGCGGGTGTCCCACAGGACGGCGCGAAACTGCAGGCGCTGGGGCAGGTTGCAGGTCGGATCGTGGACCGTGTTCTCCGCCCACCCCACGACCTGACCCAGGTTGTTCACGCCCGTGGCGAAGCCATTGTTGCCCCCCAACGTGGGGAGTGCGCTCATCTCGCCGTCCTGCCAGACGAAGCCGAGACACGTGTGCCCGGTCGCCGACGGGAAGAAGAACGAACAGCTCCACGCCTCTTCCAACGGGTCGATCTCGGCGGTTTCGGCGACGCCGACGATCAAGCCGGCGTTGTTCTTCACGGGCCACAGGACGGCGCTGTTAGGGCCCCCGAGGGTCCCGAGGTCGACGGTCGCTCCATCCCGCCACAGGGTGGCGTGCGTCGTGTCGTCGCCCGCTAGGTTGGAGAAGCCCGCGATCCAGCCCCGCTCGTTGATGCTGGTGCCTGCGCTCGTCGTTCCGCCGAGCGAGCCAAGCTGCTGGACGTGGTACAGGGCGGCTTGTTCGGCGAGGGCCAGATGCGCGCCCGGAAGGAGGAACGGGAAGGCAAGGACCCCGAGGGCCGCAATCGTACGGAGCCTGAGGCGTCTCAAGGTCTCTCCCTCCTGCAAGCCGAGGCGAAGAACGCTGATGCCCACGCCAGGACCCTATGCGCGGCTCGCGCGGCGCGGCTCGTCATTTCCGGACAAGATCTGCCCTCGCCGCACCTGCCCGGTCACCGACTGACGACTGCCGTATTCCGAACCGACTTGACCCGAACGAGGACGTCGGGACCTCCCGCCGCTCCATGGAGGGCAAGCAATCGATGGAGCAGTCTCCGGTCGAGGCGGATCCGGCCACCGCGGCGACCTCACCACGGACAGGAGGCTGCCGCTACGGATGTCCGATCCCGATGGTGGCCAGGGGGCGGAGCGAGGTCAGCCGCTCTCCATCAGCGTTCAATCCGAGCAGGCGCAGGAACACGGTCCCATTCGGGAACGTCCCGGACACGTCCACGGAGACAATCCGGTCCCGAGTCCGACGACAGGGCCAGCGGGGCCGGATCGTCGCCGGCCTGCTCGCCGCGACCCTGACCCTCGAGGTGACTTCGGGGGTCGGGACGAAGAACGTCCGTACCGTCGGTTCCACCACCGCTCGACGACGCGCGGCAACGCTACGTCTCAAGGCTGAGGGAGCATCTGTTCCGCGGCCAGGAACCCGCACGGGTGGTTCGGGATCTTGAGGGCGGGGGATCGTCAGGTGGCAGCTTCCCAAGGGGCGGGCCAGAGCCATCTGTTCGACATGAGGAGTGGTGGAAGCTGGTGGTCCGCCGACCCGTGGAGAAGTCAGATGCATCCGAGGTCGGCGCGTGTTTCAAAGGATTCGATCTGGGCGGCCTTCCCGCAGCGCCCGCGTGCGACACAATCTGGTTCGTGCGGCGATCGTGGTTTTGGTGGGTGATCCTGTCGACGACAGGGCTCGGCACCATCTTGATGCCCGATAGGGGCCCTCGAGTGTTCTCGGTGAGGGTCATGGGCATCCCGCAGCTCGCTCGCGGCCGGGGCCGGCTCGCGTACAGCCAGCACCTGAACGACCCCGCGGGACCGCCACATCGAACTCCTTGTGGGTCAGCCCGGAAGCGGAGTAGCGCCAGGAGCTCTGCACGGAGATGCGTCTCGTGGCAGCAAACAGAGTGCCAACGACGAGTGCCCGCGGCACGCTGAAGAGGTCCGGGGTTCAAATCCTCTGGCGCCCACCACAAAAGCCCCTGGTCACACGGCCCTTCCCCTTCAGCGGAGCCGGGCCGGATCACCACGCGATCGACGGTCGATCGAGCCAGAGGTGGATGGCGGCCTGAGCGCGCCACGGCCGCCAGCACTCGGCGACTCGCTCCACATCACGCGCGGCCACCAGCGGCCCCCGGGAGAGCGCGCGGCGGAGCCCGAGATCGCTTGCCGGGAAGGCATCGGGCTCACCCATGCGCACGGCGAGGTAGTGGGCCGTCCAAGAACCGAGTCCAGGGATCGCCGTTACCGACGTCGCCAAACGGTCCAGCGAAGCGGCGCGGTCCAGCAACAGTTCTGAGTCGGCCACGGCCCGGGCGAACGCGACCACGGCCGCTCCACGAGCGGGGCTCAGGCCGATTCCGTCAAGATCGGCGCCGGCCAACTTCGAGGGTGTCGGAAACAAGTGCGTCAAGCCCAGGGCCTGCAGTCCGGGGACGGGTGCGCCGAACCGTTCCACGATCCGAGCAGCGATCGTGTTCGCCCCACCGAGGCTGATGCCCTGGCCGACGATGGCTCGAACCCCGGTCTCGAACGGATCCCACGTACCGGGCGGGCGGATCCCAGGCCGGGCCCGGAGGAGCGGCCCAACGACCGGATCGCCGGCGAGGTGCCGAGTTGCTCCTTCCATGTCGCAGTCGAGATTGAAGATGCGCCGGGCGCGCCGCACGATGTGGATGAGGCCTTCCCAGTGAGGAAGATGGGCTCGAAGCAGCAGGTGTTCGGATCCGCCGGGTGAGAGTTCGAGCACGCCGGGGTCTCCATCGATCAGCACGGTGCGCTGGTAGGTGCCATCCGACACATGCTCGACGCCCGCAAGGGCTCGGGCCGCGAAGTAGCCGATCATCGCCTGCCAGTCGAGCGGGGGCTGGAACGGCAGCCGGAGGAGCAGCCCACCGTCGGCCACCAACCGATCGCTCGCACGTCGGCGCGCCCGCAGGTCCTTCGGCGCGGCTCGAAACACATCCCGGCACGCCCGGTTCAGCTGTCGCACGCTGCCGAAACCCGCGGCGAAGGCGATGTCCGCGATCGTGAGGTCGCTGTCATCCAGCATCCGGCGGGCGAAGTGCGTGCGACTGGAACGGGCGAGTTGATCCGGCGTCACACCCAAATGCTGAAGGAACAGCCGGCGCAGATGCCGGGCCGAGACGAACAGCCGTGCAGCGAGGTCGTGCTCGGTCTTCCCGTCGAGGGCACCATCCAGGATGAGTTGCACGCCCCGGCAGACGAGCTCCGGGCCGGTCCAGCTGATCGGAGGCTCCGTGCGGTAAGGACGACATCGCAAGCAAGCCCGATAGCCCGCGGCCTCCGCCGCGGCGGGCAACAAGTAGTGCCGGACGTTCTGAGGAGAGGGACGGGCACCGCATCCCGGCCGGCAGTAGATCCCGGTTGTGACGACAGCGGCGAATCCGGTCATCGAGCCCATCTTGACCGATGCGAGCTCCCCATACTGGACACATCCGGACAACGGATCCTCCGTCCGGATCTGGCGAGACCGGCTTGCTGCTGACCCCGATGATGGCCGTGGTTCCCGGTGAATGGAGCATCGGCTGTGGACGACATTGCGGCCCTGATAGTGCTGAATCAGCGGTTCATCGAGGCGTTCCGCCGAGGTTCCTGGGAGCTCCTTCAGCCGATCCTTACGCTGTCGTTCTCCTACCTGGACGGAGCCACGGGTGAGGTGTGGACGGAGGAGCGATACGTCGAGGACCTGCGGAACAACGCGCTCCCGACTCTCCAGATCGACCAGGTCGTCATCCATGTCGACGGCGACGTCGCCGTTGTGTCCGCCCGGAGCTCGACCTCACCTGAGCGGCACAACCGGTACGTCGACACCTACCTGCGAGGCGAAGACGGCTGGCGGTGCTTACACGCCTGCGTCTGGCCGCTGCTTGGCGGTTCACATTGAGTGCTCGAATGTCGACAACGCACGGGGCCGGAACGAGGAGGACGTGGCGAGGGCTAGAGCCGACGCTGTCGTGCTTTCGGTCCTCAGGTGCCTGGCGCCAGGAATGTGCTCCACGGGGGAGTTCGCGTCGGCGCTCGGCCGTTCGTGTGTCGGGAAGGGGGTTGTCCCCAAGCCGCAAACGCCGAGCGGAAGAAGTTCCACGCGGGCACCCCGCAGGGAGGCGCAGTCCATCTTCGACAGCGTGGGGTCTCGCGACAAGCAGATCGTGCTATTACCCGGGGGAGCCCACGGAACGACTTTGGTCGAAGTGCCACCCTACGGCGACCGGACACGCGCGTTGATCCTGGAGTGGATCGAGTCGCGAGCCGGAAGAGCCGCGTGGACAAGGCACATCGAATGGGGGAGGAGGGCTGGAGATGATCTCACACATGAGCGGCTGGATGTGGTGGGGCATTGGGGTCATGGTGGTGTTTTGGGGGGCGGCTATCGCATTCGGCGTTTGGGCTGTCCGCCGGTCGGCGGGGCGTCCTCGAAGTAGTGCCCTGCGCATTCTTGAGGAGCGCTTCGCGAAGGGTGAGATCGACGCCGAGGAATTCGAGCGCCAGCGTGCGTTGCTTGAGCCGGACGCATGAGCCTGTGGGCAGCCTTGGTCGGCGGATTCGAGCAGATCACTGCGAAATCCGACTGCAGAGTAGCCGCGCCCGTCCCCGAGTGGGTCGCTCACAAGCCTCCCTTCGACCGACGATGCCCGCTTCTTGACCAACGATGGTAGCTATCAGAGACGCGCTGCGAGCTTGGGGATGGCAGGACCAGGGCTTCGGTTTCAGCCTGCTGACCATTCGTCGAGTGGCGGCCTGGCTGTCAGCGACGAGAAGACTTCATCGTCGCGGATCGCCGCGGCTGCGTTCGCCATGGCACTGACGGCAACCCACGTCAACCCGCCCCCCACACTCACGCGTTGAGCGCCGGCAGCCCTATCTCCCTGAACGAGAGTCCGGAAGATCCGTTGCCCGGTCAAGCGTTGCAACGCGGTCGACGAGCCGAGCCTGCGTCCCACGGGTTGGGGATGACGAACGCCTCACCAGCGTGCAGCGCTCGGAACACCGCCGCCTTGTCGCTCTGCCTAGTCATCGGCCACGCGAAGGACGACCTTGCCGCGGTTCCCGGGAGCCACGACGCGCTCGAAGGCCGCGCGGGCCTCGGCGAGCGGAAACACCGAATCGATCGACGAACGACGTTCGGCGCGATCGACGAGCCGAGCGAGCTCGACGAGCTGGCCGCGGTTGGGCTCCACGACTAAATACACAGCCGTGATGCAGTCCTCGGCGGCGCTGTCCGGAGGCTCACCGGCCAAGGAGACTAGCCTTCCCCCCTTCCGCACGACCGCTTGCGCACGCTCGAGTAGCTCGCCGCCCACGGTGTCGAAGACGAGATCGACTTGGTCGAGCCCTTCTTCGAAGCTAGTGTTCACGTGATCGAACACCTCATGAGCTCCGAACTTCCAGACGTCTTCCACCTTAGCGGGCGACGCCATTGGGACCGACGGTCACCGGGCTGGGCCTGGACAGGTTCGACCCCGCTCACTCGCGTAGCACCGCAGGATGGCCTCGACGGAGCGGTCCACGTCTTCTTCATCGGTCGACCAATTGGAAACTGAGATCCGCATCACGTGCATCTGCTGCCACGTCGCTCCCCCCATCCAGCACGTCCCCTCTTGCTGGACCGCGGCGATGACCCGGCGAGTGAGCTCATCGTCATCCCCGAAGCGCACCAGCACCTGATTGAGCACCACGTCGTTGAGGACGCTGACGCCGCTGGTCCCCCCCAAGGCGTCAGCGAACCGCCGGGCGAGTATGCAGCACCGGTCGACGAGATCGGCGACGCCCGAGCGCCCCAGGGAGCGGAGCGCCGCCCACAGGGCGAAGCCGCGAGCCCGCCGCGAGAGCTCGGGGTTCCAGTCCATGGGGTCCCGCGCCTTCCCCGCCTCCGGGGGGAAGTAGCTGGCGCTCCCCGCCGTCATTGCGGCGCGGTGGGCCTCCGAGTGCGCGCAGATGACGATACCGGAGTCGTAGGGGACGTTCAGCCACTTGTGCGCGTCCGTGGCCCAGGAGTCGGCGCGCTCCACCCCCCGGGTCAGAGGGCGGAGGGAGGGACTCGCGGCCGCCCACAGCCCGAAGGCCCCGTCGACGTGCACCCACGCGCCGCGCTCGCGGGCGACCTCGCAGATCTCGCCTACAGGATCGAGGGCTCCGGTGTTGACGTTGCCCATCTGAGCGCAGACGATGCCCGGTCCGGCGAGGTCACCGAGCGCCCTGGCCAGGGCGTCGGGCCGCATCCGCCCCTGCCCGTCCGCCTCCACTTCCCGGAGGCAGGCCCTCCCGAGCCCAAGGAACCGCAGGGCCCGGTCCACCGTTACGTGCCGCTCCCGCCCCGCCACCACGGTCAGGGGCGGCGCCCCCACCAGGCCGTCCGTCTCGACGTCCCAGCCGGCGCGGCGCAGAACGGCGTTCCGGCCGGCGGCCAGGCCCGTGAAGTTGGCCATCTGGGCCCCCGTCACGAACCCTACGGAGGCGTCTGGGGGCAGACCGAACAACTTGAGGAGCCAGGACACGACGGCCTGCTCGGCAACCGCGGCGGCGGGAGAGAGTGCGTGGAAGCCCGCGCACTGATCCCAGGCCGCCGTCAGCCACTCCGCGCCGACGGAGGCGGGGAGCGCCCCTCCCATCACGAAGCCGAAGAATCGGCCGCTCGCGGAGGCGAGCAGCCCTCGGTCGGCCGCCTTGGCCAGCTCAGCGACGACCTCCCTCGGGTCGCTTGGGGCCTCGGGTAGGAGGCCACCGAGACCCTCGCGAAGCTCCTCCAGGGTGGCCGGTGCCCGGATCTCCCGGCCGGGCAGTTCCTGGAGGAACCTCAGCGCCTCGCTCTTGGCGCCCTCGAGCAGGGTCTCCCAATCATGGGTCAACATTGCATTCGCTCCTCACGAGTCAGGGAATCCTCCCGGACCAAGACCGGTCGCGGCTCTGAGCGAACGGTATCGGGGAGTCCCAAGATGCCGTCGTCGATCGTGAAGAACCCTAGTCAGGTGCACGAAGTTGGGTCTTGTACGTTCTTGCTCCCGGCGACCGTGGATCCGGTGCGTTATTGCCTCCGGTTCCCTGCTACGCTGATCTCAGTGGCGAGAGCGTCCGGCTCCCAATCACCTGACGACGCTCGGATGTGGCGGGCAGAAGACCTCGGCGGCTTGGAGCTTCTCCGGGCCACCCTCACAGAGTTCGCCTTCAGGCCGCACGCGCACGAGGAGTTCTTCATCGCCCTCACCGAGGAAGGCCTTGCTACGCCCACGTACCGAGGGGACACCCACCTGATCGGCACCGGCGACGTGATCGTCCTCAACCCGGAGGAAGCCCACGCCGGCGGTCCGCCGGCGGATGGTTCCTGGACGTATCGGGCGCTCTACCCGCGCCAGGCCTTCATGCGCCAGGTCATGTCGGAGTTCCCCGGAGACAGGCCGATGGTGCCCGCGTTCGGGGGCGATGTCGTGCGAGATCGGGAGGTCGCGGAGCGTCTCTGCCGCTTCCACAGACTCTCGGAGCGCCGCGAATCGAGCATGCTCGAACGGGAGGCGCATCTCGTCGAGGCCCTCGTGTTACTGGTCGGCCGCCACGCGGCACCTCCGCAGTCGCCCAGACCGCCCGGGCGGGAGCGCGGGGCGGTCCGCCTCAGCCGGGAGTACCTGGAGGAGCATGTACGCCAGAACGTGACTCTGGGAGCCTTGGCCTGGGTCGCCGGCCTCAGCCCCTCCCACCTATGTCGTGTCTTCCGGGGGGCTGTGGGAATGACCCCCCATGCGTACCAGACGCAGGTCCGTGTACGGCGCGCCAAGTCCCTCCTGAGATCCGGGCTGCCGATCGCGCTGGTCGCCGTGGAGGTCGGCTTCTACGACCAGGCGCACCTCACCCGGCACTTCAAGCGCATCGTGGGCCTGACCCCAAGGCGGTACGTCAAGGATGCGGTGACCTAACGCTGACGGACCCGACGAGACCCTAGTGTCCGTCACCGACGATTCACGGCGTCAGACAGCGCTCGGATTGGCCTCCTTGCGTGAAGGGCACACAAACCCTCGGTCGACTCATGCCACCAGCTCGTACTCGGGGATAAGGCCACTCAGTACGTTCGCGCCTTCGAACATGTGCGCCGCCGGTCAGCCGAGGAGCAGGGTCGGGTCGGTGATCCGGCGTCTTCAGGTCAAGACCTCGGTGCGACCTTCGGGCGTTGTGGTGAGCGTTCCGATCTGCGTGCCGGTTCTCGCCTTCGACCCGCCGCCCCTGTCCGCGTCTCTCGGCCCCGATGGCGGTTACAGGGGTGCGACTGCTTCGCGAAGACACGGGATTCGGGTTGTCGCCATAAGCTTGGCGACACCTCTGCGGCCGCCGATGCCTGTGCTGCGCCCAGGGTGCAGACGGCGACGAGAAAGAGATATGCGATCCGACGCATCTAAGACCCTCCCAGATCGGGTTTCCGAGAATGGCGCCGCGTCCGCCGGTGAGTGCGTTCCACGCGGCGACCGCGGCGCAAGGGAGCGTGGCGCCCTCCTCGTAAGACAGGTGGTCGGGAATGCGGACGAGCGCGTCCTCGCCTAGGAGCGTGTACTCGGTCAGCATCCCGTCGAGCGAGCCGCCGAGTTGGGCGGCGACCTCCAAGGCGAAGCGGCCGTCGATCCAGCGTGGGAAGATCGACGCGATAACGCGGTCGCCGACGGCGGCGTGGGTGACACGCTAGCCCATGGCGATGACCTCGCCGGCGCTATCGGAGATCGGGACGACGTCCGTTTTGACGGGTAGCGGGTACGAGCCGCGCAGGATCGCCAGCTCGCGAAAGCTTAGCGACGCGGCGCGAGCCTAGACGAGCACCTCGGTCGGCCCGGGCTCGGGTACGGCGTCTTCGCGCACGGACAGCCCGTCGATCCCGGCCCCGAGGTTGGCGTGATAGCTCTTCATGGGACTCCGACCCCGCTGCCTTAGCCAGCTTTGACGTAGCCGAGCGCCTCGACGATCTTGCCGTCGCGTACCTGCATGAGGTTCACGCCCCGGACGGAGTTCTGCTCGCCCTCGCCGAACCGCAGGCGCCAGAGGATGGTTGCCCGCTCGCCGGTGACGATCACGTCCTCGAGGTCGAACGACAGGGACCTGTCGGCCGCGAGCTGCTGCCAGAAGCCTACGCAGGCGTCGTGTCCCTCGTAGCGGGCACCGTCGGGCGCCGGGTTGGTGTTTTCGAGGACGCAGTCATCGGCAACGAGGTCCTGTAGCGCGGTGGGTCGTGCTGCTGAAAGGCGTCGTTGAATCGACGGATCACTTCGGTGGTATCGAGCTTCATGCCGGCCACGGTAAACGGCCGCCCGACGCTCGGCAATGCCCTCCAGGGAATGGGCGGAGGACTCCCGGCGGTTACGATCACCTCCGTGAGCGCCATCGAGGCACCGAGGCCGTTCGCGGGCGAACTGCGACGATGCCGCGACTCGTCGGCTCAGCCAGCTCGAGCTCGCGCGGGCACCACCCAGCGGGTTTCCCATCTCGCCTCACCACCCTCTCGCGCAACACACGCGCTAACGTCGGCCGGGAAGCGGCGGATCGAGGAGCTGAGTAGCGATGCGAACTCACTCGAATCTCCGGATCGTCGAGATCATCCTCCGGCCCGGCTGGACAGAACAAGTGTCTCAGGGCGACGATGTTGTCGGTGATGAGCGATGTGTGGTTCACGCAGAGAACCGCTCTGCCACCAACGAGAGCGATGAATGGAGCGGATGAGGCCGCGCCGCTGGCCCGCGTGCAGCAGTCCAGCAACGGTACGGTCAGGTTGTGACAGCACTGGACCCACAGGCGAGCGCGCTAGTAGAGCGGTGGGCCGCAGCGGCGAGCGTGCCGGTATCCGAGCTGACCGCTCGCGCGGTTCGCGAGGAGGACTTGGCCGTGCTCGAGCTGCAAGCCACGCCCGACCCGCTGCACGCCGTCGACGACATCGAATTGCCGGGGCCGACTGGGCCACTCGCGGCGCGACTATACCGCCCGCGACCCGGTCGACTGCCCCTTGTGCTATATCTGCCGGGTGGCGGCTTTGTCATCGGCCCCGGGGGCTACGAGGCCCCGCTACGCCAGCTTGCCCTCGCCAGCGAATGTTCGATCCTAGCGCTGCGCTGTCGACTCGCGCCGGAACACCGCTTTCCTTCAGCGGTCGAGGACGCCATCGCCGGGGCGCAATGGGCTGCGGCAAACCTCGATGTCGTCGATGGATTAGGGCCCATGGGCGTCGCCGGGGACAGCTCAGGGGGCCACCTCGCCGCAGCCGTAGCCCAGGCGCTAACCCGCAAGCGAGTGGCGCTGGCCTCTCAGACGCTGATCTACCCAATGCTGGACGCCACAGCCAGCTCGCCGTCCTACCTGGAGTTCGCCACCGGCTACGGATTCTCTCGAGAGAAGTCGTTGTGGTACCTCGATCAGTACCTGCCGCCTGAAATCGATCGCCAGGCCCCCCGCGCTTCCCCGCTGTTCGCTACCGAGCTTGCCGGACTGCCGCCAACATTAGTCGTCACTGCCGAATGCGATCCCTTGCGCGACGAGGCGGAAGCCTATGCCGAGAAGCTCCGGCAGGCTGCCGTCGCGGTCCAACTGCGCCGCTACCGTGGCATGATTCACGGCTTCTTCCAGATGACCGCCGCCCTCGACGGCGCGCGACGGCTGCACGACGAGTTGGCGCAGTGGCTCAAGCAGACCCACGCCATAGCGGTAAGACGCGGAGAATGAGGACGCGGGCGGTTGGGAAACAGCGCGACCGAACTCACCTTGCGGCGTCGTCCCCGGAGCCAAGCCTCTACCCTGACGCCACGCCCTCCACTCCGGCGCTCCCGCTCTTTGAGTCGACGATCAGGACGTGAACCGAGACGGTGTCGAAGTGCAGGGTGCCTTTCCTTCGGGCGGTATGTCTGCGGAAGTCCTTCGGGAAGACCCAGGCCTTGCGGGGTGGTGAGATTACCGTCCGCGCTGGCGCGATCGCTGCCGTCATGGGGCCGAGCGGTTCGGGCAGGACGTCGAGGAGTATCCCCGCCCGGCGATTCCCGACTTTCAGCCCGCGACGGGCCAGTCGCTGTTCGACCTGTTTGAGCAGGACGCCAAGTTCGTCATGGATCGCGTCGACGGCCAATCGCTCAGCGACGTGCTCAATTGTCGTTCTTCTCCTCCAATGATCCGTGCGACATCACCGGCGCCATCAGCCTGCAGCCGGTCCTGGATCCTTGCATCACGGCTCGTCTCAGTCGGGCCGTCGTGGACGGCTTCTTCATGATGATGTTCAAACCGCTTCAGCGAGGGGAGCGCACTATCGTCGTGCCGGGGCCAGCACCTTCGGACACGACAAGACGTACTCCTACTCTTGACCGTCGATTGAGGGGCGGGGTCGTGATACGGTCATGCGTACCCGCTGATGACCCAGGGCTTCCGAATCGATGGATGGGGGGCCACGACGATGAGCGAGTCACCGATCGAGGTGAGCATCGCCCCCTGGTTGGCGGTGACCGACGGCGCGAAGGCCGTCCAGTATTACAAGAGCACGCTCGGTGCCGCCGAGGGGTACCGCCTCGATGGTGACGGCGGGAGAATCGCAGTCGCACAACTCCACGTGGGCAGCGCCACGTTCTGGCTGCAAGAGGACGTCGACGGTAGTCCGGGCGCAGGAGATGCGTGCCCAATTCGGATCATCCTGACGGTCGACGATCCCGACACGTTCTTCGATCGGGCGATCGCCCGAGGGGCAAAGCAGGTGGCGTCTGTCCATACGGAGCATGGTTGGCGCACGGGGCGCGTCACGGACCCGTTCGGGCACGACTGGGAGTTCAGCAAGCCCGTCACCCCATAGCTCTTCCGCGCGTATCTGTTCCGAGACCCCGTCATCACACGACACGGAAAGCTCAGCGACACGCACCCAAGCGTCACGGTTTGGAGATGTGTGGGCGACACGGCTTGAGACTTTCGCGGAGCTGTGATGCCCGGGGCGCTCACGGTCCTCGCGGTGTTCCTCCCGCCGGCGCATGGGCCAGCCCCGGTCCAGGGCATCGAGGTGACGAAGCCGCCTTGGCCGATGCTCTGGCTCTACCCGATCGAGGACTGGGTCGGCGTGTCGGGCATCCTGTGGGCGACCCTCGCGATCTTCGTCGCGTTGTTGCTCGCCCCCTTCGTCGATCGCTCACGGGAGCGGTCCCCGAGGCGGCGCCTCCCGATCATCATCGCCGGCGCGATCGTGGTGGTCTCGATCATCTCGCTGATCGTCTACGCGGCCGCACAGCCGGTCGTCTCGCACCTGGAGACATAGTGATGAGGACCCGTGCGTTCGTGCTCTTCTGGGGATCCACGGCCGCCTCGGTGCTCCTGCTGGGATCGATCTGGAGCCTCAAGGCCCGGGTCGGTCACTCGGGGTTCGGGCTCGAGGAGATCGTGCTGCTGACGATCGCGGGGATTGGCTTCTGCGTGACGTTCTTCGCAGCCGCGCGCATCGCGTACGTCGTCGGACGCATGAAGAGATCGCGCCGTCTCGGCCCGTCGACCGGGGGGTGAGTCAGGTGGGTTCGTCAACGAGGTCCATCGACACCGAGCTCTGCACCCTGGTGAAGTCACCTTCGTCGACAGCAACGGTGTCGTGTTCGCCCGACTCTTGTGCTGCGTCAAAGCGCCTAGGCGCCACCAGCTCAACAACGGTCGAGGCTCATCGTCCTCGAAGGCCTCCGCGACACGGCCGGCGAAGAAGTCGAGTCCGCGCTGATCTCACCTCGCTACTGGCCGCACATCAGCCCGGCAGCTCGACCGAGTCGGTGTTGTTGTCATCGACCAATCCGTCGTGGTGAGCTAGTGACCGCTTGCCAAAGAGAGCTACGAGGTGACGTCGGCACGCGGATGACAGAGCTACGCAAGCAGGCCGGAGGAGGAGGCTTTGACGATGCATTGGATGACGGATGGACAGTTTTGGGCGATGTGGATCGGTATGGCTGTGTTCTGGGGTTCGCTTCTGGCCTTCGGCATCTGGTTGGTCATCCGGCTGAGCCGCCAGCCTGGTGGTGACGAGGCCCTGAGGATTCTTCGCGAACGTTTCGCGCGGGGGGAGATCGACGAGGAGGAATACCGCGCCCGGAGCGAAAGGTTGGCTCTGCCGGGACATTCTGGCTGAGAGACCCCTACCCCCTCGGATGCCATGGCAGCTGGAGGCACCGTGGCAGAGCGTTCGCGAGAACTGCTCCGGCTCACGGTGTGCCCGCCCGGTCGAGCCTTACTCCCGAGTGAAGCACTCTCGCCAGCTGGCGGAACAGCGGGACCTGGTCGAAGAGCCAATTGGCTCGGCCTTCGTTGAGCATCGACGCGAAGCGATCGACAGCGAGTACCCTCCTCCGCGGCATGCCCTTGCTTGCGCCTGAACGGGGAGGGTTCGAGGCCGGCGGACAGCCATGAGACATCCGAGGCGTGCGGCGCTGCGGTATCTCTCGCAGTTGGCTGCTACAAGCTCCTGGCGATGTCCTGGAGTTGGGCGATGAAAGCGGTCACTGCTGGAGACCAGGTCCGTCCGCGGGGTGTGGCGGAGAAGATCCGCCGTGTCGAGGCATCATCTGGATGCGTTCGGATGAAGACAATGTCAGCTGGAGCAATGCGAGCGGCGAGCGCCGGGATGAGAGCGACACCGAGCCCAGCGGCAACGCATCCGAGCTTACCGGTCCAGTCCGCGGCGACGATATCAATGAGTGGCTGGAAGCCGGGGGGGAAGGTGGCTCGCATGAGGTCCTCCTCGCCGGTAGTCGACCCGACAATGAACGGATCCTCCGCCAGCTCGGCCAGATGAATGAGACGACGATGTGCGAGTCGGTGATGACGCGGCACAGCGAGGAGAAGCTGCTCATCCAGCAGGTGGTTCAGGTTGATTCGAGTGGCATCCAGGGGCCGGTCCATGGGCGCGCTAACCACAGCAACGTCAGCGTCTCCCGCGAGTAGCCGCTCAAGGAGTTCCGGTGTCCGGCCCTCGACCAGGGTCAAGGCGACGTCGGCGTGAGCAGCGCGGAAGGCGGCCAGCGCCTGGGGAACGAGTGCCGCGACGGCGGTCGGAAACGCTCCGACTCGGAGGCGACCTCCCGCCAAACCTCGTAGCGCGTCCAGGTCCCGTCGAGCGGTGGCGAGTCTGTCGAGCATCGCCTCGGCGTGCGGCAGCACACACCGCCCCTCCTCCGTGAGCGCCACGCCGCGTGGAAGCCGATCGAGTAGTCGAGCGCCAATCTCGGTCTCAAGCGCGGCGACCTGTCGCGACACCGCCGATTGCGTGTGCCCGAGGGCGTGTGCCGCGTTCGTAATGGAGCCGTGTCGAGCGATCGCCCGGAATGCCTCAAGGAGGTCGATGTCCATGAGCCATGCTAACACTGCATGGGAAAGATGCGAAACATTCGCTTGATACATCTCTGACTGTGCCGTACCCTCCTCGACATGGGACCCAGGATCGAAGCGACACCTGACAACGAGGTCGTCTCAGACGGCCCGAAGGCCGTTCTCCCGGTGGAGGAAGCGGTACGCCGCACCGAGCTCGACCGTGGACTTCTGATTGACGAGGTGAACCGACTTTTTGGAGATTCAGGCGAGGCGCTAATGTCCCCCTACCGGGTCGCCGGAGGGCCACTCGGTGACTCGTGCGACACCTTGCGAGACCTCGTCGCCCACGTGCTGATGTGGGATGAGATCAACCTGTCAGTGTTAACCGAGGCTCGTCTCGGGCGGATTCACTGGAGTCTGGATCCGCAATGGGAGACTCCAGCGGCGGGTAGGACGCTGAACGCGTCTGGTGTTACTGCTGGCCGTGACCTGCCAGTTGCGTTGCTGCTGCAGAGGTTCGGTGTCGTCCAGGATGCTCTTCTCGCAGAGCTACGCAGCTACCCTCACGAAAGGTGGCTCGCGCCTCTTTCGCCCGCTCTAGGTTTGAAGTTCAGCCCTGGTTCACTCGCCCAATATGTCATGACGGTGCCCCAAGCAGCGCCGTATTGGCATGCCGCTATCCACCTCGACGAACTGGATGAGGTCGATCCTCAACAAGAGCGGATCTAGTGCAGCCGCAACTCAATCCGGCCAGGGTCGCGCTAGACCGCCAAGAAAGGACCTGACGCATGCGCGTGATTGGCGACGTCCGTTTCCAGCAGGAGGCTGAGGCATTTCTCAAGGTCGTCGAGCCTCAGGAAGGGGCGATTCTTCCCGACGATCTGGCCGAGGGAAGGGCGAGTCGAACGAACCCCGCCCTGGCTGGATCTCCCGAGCCGGTAAGGCAGTGCGCGGACGTACTTCTTCCTCTGGCTGAACGGGCGATTCGCGTTCGCGTATATCGGAACGAGACGACGCTCCCACAACCATTGCTGCTGTGGCTTCACGGCGGTGCATTCGTTGGTGGCACTTTGGACGACATCCACGTCTTCTGCGCGGGCCTGGCGCGACGAGCACCGTTTACTGTCTTGTCTCTGGAGTACCGCCTCGCGCCCGAGAACCCGTTTCCTGCTGCGCTACACGACACGTATGACACGCTCATGTGGCTCGCGGAGCACGGCGAAATCCTCGGCGGCGACTCCCGCCTCCTGGCGGGAGGTCAAAGCAGTGGCGCGAATCTGGTCGCGTCTGCCTGCCTCATGGCACGTGATCGTCAGGGCCCACAAGTTGCCCGTCAGATCCTGTGCTATCCATGGCTCGACTTCGGCACCGATTCTCAATCCCATCGACTCTTTGACGGAGTCGACGGGGTGATGCCCAGTCGCGACGAGTGGTACCGCACCCAATACCTTGCCGGTCAGGCCGTGACACCGTACGTCGCGCCGCTAACCGCACGAGATCTTGCCGGACTTCCCCCCGCGTTCGTCGTCGGTGCCGGGCTGGATCCCTTGCGCGACGATGCGCGTCGATACGTGAAAGGCCTCAGGGACTCCGGAGTGGAGACCACATACGTGGAATACGAGCAGGCTCCCCATGCGTTTCTGAATTTCCCGGGTGCGCTCTCAGTAGCTTGGAGAGCGATAGAAGACATCGCCGACGATGTTACCGCGTCACTGTCTCACGCCTTACGAGATCCGGCACGCGCCGAATAATGGGCCATGGGGGGTGGATGCGGGCCACGAAGTTCGTCAGCGTTGAAACCGCGCCGTACGGGCAATCATCCGCACCGCCCATCAACGGTGCACTGTCCGACGACGCCTTCTTGAGGAGGCTGGAGCGATCACACCGATCCGGTGGAGTGCAAGCGACCAACCAGTCTCCGAGTGCCCGGGCACCGAGGTCAGTGTTCGGCTCCATTCGTTCTGGGGTCATGGGAAGGAAACTCGCGCATGCCCACGACGCTAATGGGTTCGCGTCCGCTTGAACGGCAATCGCGCTCGGATCGGTCCGAGGCAGGGAACGTGAAGGACGGCACGATTCGCGGAGCCGATTGTCCCATCATCCTTCGACTCGAGCGGTCGATGCATCACCCGATCGAGAAGGTTTGGTGCGCCCTTACCGATCCACGGGAAGTCTGGACCGACCGGCTGGACCTAGATCCTCGTCCTGACCCTCGCCTGGTCACGCTCCAAGCATCGGGCGATCGGATCGGGTACAGGATCGTCCGCGTCGAGCCCCGGACTACCCCCGAGCTCACGGCTTGGGTGCGACTCGAAGTGACCTCTGTGCTTCGTTGGCAACTCACGCCGACTGACTACGGTTGCCAACTCGTGCTCCTCGCCCAATTCGAGACTTACGGGAGTGACGTGACCGGTACAAGGGCCAGGTTGGCCCAGGTCATCGACCGACTGGAGGCGCACGTCGAGGACTAGAATGGGCGGTCAGCGGCCGGCGTCTGCGAGGGGCGGGGGATCAGCTCGATCGCCCAGATCCTCTCTTGAGATCACGAGCGGAGGAGCTAGGCGGATCTCGTGCGTGTCCTGCCCGAGCAAGGTAATGCAGGTCACCCGCGCCGGTCCGAAAGCAGGTGCTCCCGTCGACCATGGATCCGGGGTTGAGCTCACGGACTCCTATGCGTTCGCATGCTACCGCGCTCCGGCGGTCCGCAGGAGGTGCTCGTTCGCGGGTCGCCGCCCCCGATTAGGTTGGGGCGGTGACGACCATCGGGACCCCGAAGCTCCGATCCCGCCTCGGGACCCATCACCTGGCTCCGGAGGCCACCTCGGTCGAGGAGGCCGCGCGGGGCTCCTCCGAGGAGACCCCGGACTGGGCTTCCAGGACGAGCGGCCTCGTCGCCCACGGCGCCGCGGAACGATGGGCACTGTCATGGGGGTCCGCCAGCACACCGAATGTAGCTGGCAGAGCGCGCTCTATCCTTTCGTCGGCATGCTGGGGGCGGTCAGATGAAGCCTTTGAGTCAAGAGGAACTTGGGCGGCGCAACGACAAGATGCGGCGCTCGTGGGCCAAGCAAGCCCCGCGCTACGACAAGTCGATGAGGTTCTTCGAAGGACGCGTCTTCGGGCCGCAGCACCGCCAATGGGCATGCTCCCGGGCCTCCGGGGACACCCTGGAAGTGGCGGTGGGGACGGCGCTGAACCTGCCGCTATTACCCGACCGGATCTCCGCGACGGGCATCGACATCAGTTTGGAGATGCTGGAAATCGCGCGCCGCAGATCCGCCGAACTCGGACGAGACATCGAGTTGATAGAGGGCGACGCGCATCAATTGCCGTTTGCCGACGCGTCTTTCGACACCGTCTTGTGCACGTATTCGCTCTGCAACATCCCCGATCCGCGACGCGCGGTGGCTGAGATGAGGCGAGTGATGCGGCCAGAAGGAAGGCTCATCCTCGTCGATCACGTCGGCAGCCGTTTCAAGCCCTTCTACTGGTTCCAGAGGTTCATCGAGTTCTTCTCTCTGCGACTCGAAGGAGAACACTTGACCCGTCGGCCTCTCGAGTACGTCGAAGCAGAGGGACTCCAGGTTATCGAGCGAGACCGTCTAGGTCCGGCTGGCATCGTCGAGAGATTGATCGCGGTCAATCCGCGGTAGCGTATACCCAAAGAGATTCGCGTTGGAACGGAGGCCGGACGTCCGGAGGACCGCCCGCCAAGTGCAGCAGCCAGGACAGTTTGATTGCGCGGTCGCGCTCGCCTTCGTCTCACTGAATTGAGCGCCACATGGGAGGCTGGCATCGCGGGGGCTAGCGCCGGCCGACCGGATACGTCGTTCGTCGTATGCAGGGTCTACGTTGACAGTCCGACGAACCGCCTGGGCGCGGGGCGTACGCTTGCGTTCGGGATGACCAGGCTGACTCGGTCCGACGCGATGGACGTTGCGCTTGGAGCCTTCCTCGCCGCGGGGCTTGTCGTGATCACGCGCCGAATCGACATCGCCGAGGCCGAGCGGGGACTCGATGCCGTCGCCTACGCGTGCCTGCTGATCGCCGGTGCGTCGATAGCAATGCGGCGGCGCCTTCCAGCGGTGGCGCTGATCGTGTCGAGCGCCGCTGTCGCGGTGTACTCAGCTGGGAGCTACCCGGGCGGTCCCGTCTTCATGGTGCCCTTGTTGGCCGTGTACTCGGTCGCCGGCTCACGGCCGCGGCGTCGATCCGTTCCCTTGGTGTCGGTTGCGTCGCTCGCCGTGGTGGTCACCGGTCTCCTGTTCGATCGGGTGACGGGTCGGGGCTGATCGCCCTGGTCTACGTGGGCTGGACGGCGGCAGCACTGCTGCTGGGGGAGGTCGCCCGGGCTCGGCACGAGTATGTGGTGGGAGTGGAGGAGCGGGCCCGCTCGCTACCTGGACGAGAGTCGCGAGCAGGAGACGCGTCGACGGATCGCCGAGGAGCGACTGCGGATCGCACAGGACGTCCACGACTCGGTTGCGCATGCGCTGGCCGGCATCGCGCTGCGGGCGGGGGTAGGGGTTCGTTCGGCGTGCGAGCAGGGACGCGTTGAGGGAATTGCGGGTGACCCTGGATCTGATGCGAGCCGGAGATGCGGAGGGACTGCGCGAGCCGGCACCCGGCCTTGCGGATCTCGATGGATTGGTGAGCGATGCCGCCGACAGTTCAACCAACCACTCCGAGATGCTGAGATGAACGACGGTTCCGTAGCGGCTCTCGTGTTTCGTGATCACGAATGGATGGCCCGCTGCCATGGCTCTCCTATCCGGCTCGAATCCCAGGTCCACCCCGCCACTTCATGATTGTGCAAAGGAGAGGGAAATGGCCGGAGGAGGGACACGCAAGCGCGACCCGGCTGTTTCGGGACGTCGATTGCGAATAACGACCGATCTTGTAAGGCGAGGAGGACGGTCGGACAGTCGATTGATGTGGCGGCGCCGGCTAGCGCGTCACGACGGGAAGGGTCCGGGGAAGGCCAAACTGTGCGATCACGCTGTTATCGAATCGCGTGATCGCGCTGACCTGGTGTCCGGCAAGAGTGATCACCAGTAGCCCGATGATGTGCGCGACATCGGAGGCGGGGTCGTGTTGGTATAGGCCGAAGGCCGGCTGTCCGTTTGCACCGCCGGTTGGGATCAGGCGATAGCGGCGACCCTCGCGCCATCCGACG
>WNFV01004125.1_pt1 | contig 25026 bp, 25 predicted proteins | sample 5400101 | NCBI WGS metagenome assembly WNFV01 (sample SAMN13153361, study PRJNA577476) | soil metagenome | isolation source: 115 cm soil or saprolite under grassland replicate 1 | place: USA:California | collected 2016-06-15 | reverse complement strand
GACGTCGATCACCAGCGACTCCTGGCTGAGCAGCACGCGCGTGACGCTGCAGTCGCAGGCCATTCTCTGCACGGTGTCCGACGACACCGGCAGCGAGAACTCCATCTCGCCCGCTGCCGCGCCGGCCAGACCTATGAGGGTCTCCACCGTTGCCGTGACTTGCAAATTGGCCTGCTTGCCACCCGAGGCCAGCTCGACCACAGCGTCGGCGTTACGCTGCTCGAGCGTCCGGTCGTCGTGCTCACCAGACGGTTTGGCGAGGGCTTCGATTGCGGTGCGCACTGCTACGCCACCGATCGGGTCGAGGACGCCGTTGAGGAGCAGACAGCCGTCCTCGGCCGTGCTCATGCGCAGGCCGCGCCCCTCGGCCAGGCGCTCCTGGTCCTCGGTGTACCTCTTGGCGTCCAACGAGTGCAGGTAGTGCTGGACCTTGTAGTGGAACTTGCCCGGCGAGTGCTTCCTGGCCAGGGGCAGCAGTTTGGTTTCGTCGAAAGACTTGCCGACCCTCTGCGCAGTCCGTGCCATCACTCCCACGTGGGCGTAACCGATCTCGCCCGAGTCCATGGCGTCCAGCGATTGGTCGAGGTCGGGCTCCCGCGCGCCGACTGCGAGCGCAGTCCAGGCGGAGTTTGAGGTCATGTGGCAGTTGAGACGAATCCAGTCGTAGGCGCTGTTGAAGCCTTCGTAGTCCCACCACTCGGACTGCGCGAACTCGGCCGCGAGACGGGAGTAGCGGACCTCGAGCTGGTCGATGGCGCGGCGCATGGTGATCAGCTGGTGAGCGAGAACTTCGCCTTTGGGGACCAGCTCGACCATGCCGCAATTCTATCATACAAATGTTCGATAGTCAAGTAAATTTACGGGCAAAGCAATACTACCAGGCAGCGCTTCGGGCCACCCAAGCCCACCCCCACTCCCTCTTCACCGTCCCCGTTCTAGTCGGCGGCGATCTCCATCCATGGCGGCACGCCCCGCACGACCTCCAGCCCCGGAGCGTCAGCCTCGACCGTGTGCCGCCCATCGGCCTTTCGCTGCACCGACAGCCGCACCTCGTGCCGCCCCAGGCGCAGGTTCCTCAGCTCCAACCGCGAGCACCACGCCGGCAGCGCCGGGTCGAGGTAGATCCGCCGCTCGGCCATGTCCGGCTCTAGGCCCAGCAGGATCCGCACCATGTGCAGCACCGATCCCGCCGCCCATGCCTGCGGCACGTTCGCCATCCGGTACGGCACCGGCACCGCAAGCTCACTCTTGGGCAAGCCCGCGAACAGCTCCGGCATCTGGATGTCCTCGAAGCACATCACCGCGGCGAGAAGACCGTCGAGGATGGTCCACGCCTCCTCGTCGAGCCCGTAGCGTCGCAGTCCCGCAGCCGCGATCACACTGTCGTGCGGCCACACCGAGCCGCGCTGATAGGAATGCGGATCGTAGGACGGATGGTGGTCGGAGAGGGTGCGCAACCCCCAGCCCGTGAACATGTCCGGCTGCATCAACCGCCGCCCGGCGAGCCTCCCGCGCTCCTCGTCGAGGATGCCCATCCACAGGCAGTGGCCGGAGTCCGAGACCACGGTGCCGACGGCCTTCTTGCCGCCGTCGATCACAAATGCGAGCTCGCCGCGCTCGGCGAGCCAGAACTTCTCGATGAACCTGCGCCGCAGCTCGGCCGCCTCGCTGAGCAGCGTCGAAGCCCGCGCCCCCTCCCCCCATGCGTCGAACAGCGCCGCGATCCGCCTCTTCGCCCCGTACACGTACGCCTGCATCTCGGACGTGCCGATCGGGAGCTCGGGAAACGCCCCCGCCTCGTCGAGCACTCCGTCGTGTGCATCGCGCCAGCCCTGGTTCCGATAGCCACGAGGAGTGCGCGGCGCGTACTCCTGGAACCCATCACCGTCGCGGTCGCCGTGGCGGTCGATCCACTCGAGGCATCGCTCCGCCGCACCTCGGAAGGGCTGCAGGGCCTTCGCATCGCCCGTCCACCGAAAGTTCTCGGCGAGCAGCAGCAGATATAAAGGTGTGGCGTCGGCCGTCCCGTAGTACGGACGGTGCGGGATGAAACCGAAATGCGCCCACTCTCCCACCCGCAGCTCGTGCGCGATCTTGCCTGGCTCGGCGTCGCGCGCCGGATCGTCCACTTCCGACTGCCAGCGGGCCAGGTTCTCAAGCGTGCCCAGGGAAACCGCGGGTTGCGCGACCATCGCCTGGATGGAGGCGATCAGGGAGTCGCGGCCAAACAGGGCCATGAACCACGGCAGGCCGGCGGCCGGCATCCAGCGGTCGGACGACGCTTCCTGCTCGTGCAGGCGCAGCGACGCGAAGTCCTCGATCGCACGCTCGTAGGCGAACTCGAGACGGATGTCCGCGGGCTCGATCTGGGACACGGACAGCTGCCAGCTGCGCGCCAGGCGCATCGGGTCTACCTCGCCAGGCGCAAAGGCACATCGCTCCGCCAGCGCCGGCATCTCGTCGTCCGAGGTCAAAAGGTCGTACTGCAGACAGACGCGCCACTCCTGCCCCGGGATCAGGTCGGCGGGGATGCGAAGCGCGCCGTTGGCATACGTGATCCCGCCGACCTGGGTCGTGGAGCGGACCAGGCATCGCCGCACGAAGTCCTCGCGCTGGTAGCGCGACTCGAGGCTGTTGGGGCCGAGCCACCAGGTGTTCAGGTCCGCGCGGCGCTGCCACGACCGGTACCGGACCTCGAACAGGTCGGCGAAGTCGCTCTCCAACGCGACCTCGAGCAGGACCGTGACCGGCGTGCGGCCGTACGTGTGCAGTGCCAGGTCCTCGTGCATCTGGCGCAGGCTGATCAGTCGGTCGACGGTGACGGCGACGCGCGCCTCGCGCATGTCGCCGTCGGGCCCGAGCACGCTGTCCGCGACCATGTGCCAGCGCGCGTGGCGAAACGACAGGCGCACGGAAGCCACCGACTCAGGTCGCCTTCCGTTCAGCCGGAGCTCGTGGCGCGAGAGAAAACGAGTGTCGACCGAGTAGAGCCCGTATTCGCCCGGCGAGCCGGCGGGGATGGCTCCCTGCTGGTCGGTGACGAGAAACGTCGCGCCGTGGTTGATCTTCACCGACGGGTGCGGGTGGACCGCGGTGATCAGCGTCCGCCTAGGGGCCACGTGCAACTGCCGGTCGGCGAGCAGACGGGCGGGCTTTGTAGAGCGCGAGGTGCGGGCGCGCGCGACCCGATCACGCTGACTCATGAAGGGATGAGACCTACCTTAGCCAGGGCTCGCCCGAGATCGCAATCGATGAAGGAACGCTTAACTTGACAATGGCTTCCGGGCTCAGGCAGAGTAGTTCGACTCGGACGGCGGCCGTCGACACGGCTGTCGTTTTCAGCGCTATGTCGCCGGGAGTGGGGAGATTGCGGTTGGGAGCCTCGACAGTGGTGGCTGCACTCGTTTCCACGTGCTTCCGGCCGGTATCCGATCGAGCGATTCCGTTTACCGAATAGTCGAGGGGAGAGACCATGGGGAAGCGTCGCCTGCGTGCGCTGAGCGCTCTGATCGCTTCGTTCGCGTTGTTCACCTCGGGCATCGCACCGGGAGTGGCCCAGGCGCCGCAGCCGCCAAGTCCGGGTGGCGACACCCCCAGCATGCGGACGGGCGCCGTCAACCCCGAGGAGCTCCTGAACGAGGAAAACGAGAACAGGCTTCTCCTGCTCGACCAGCAGTTCATCGCGGGCCGCACCGCGGGCGACGTTCCGTTGAGTGTCGCCCAGGCGGCCGCGCTTCGCTCGGCCGCGGCCAACAAAGCCAAGCTCGAGAAGAATCCGCCCCCGCCCGGGCCGACGACATTCGACACGTCGTGGTCCGCAATGGGCCCGAACCCGATCGTCCAGTCACAGCGTAGTGACGGCAGCTTCACGGCGATGAGCGGCCGCATCGGCGCGCTGGCCATCCGCCAGAGTGGGCAGCTCATCCTCGGCGCGGCCCAGGGCGGGATCTGGCTCTACACCCCGCCCACGCCGCCGGACACCCTCGGCACGTGGACCCCGAAGACAGATCTGACGGCGTCGCTTGCGATCGGCGCCCTGGCGGTCGCGCCGTCCAACGACAGCATCGTGTACGCCGGTACAGGCGAAGGCGCTCTCTCGGGCGACAGCTACTTCGGCAACGGCATCCTGAAGTCGACCGACGGCGGAAGCACCTGGATCCACGTCTCGGGCGACTACTTCGTCGGCGTCTCGACGACACGCCTGGCGGTCGACCCGACCGACGCCAGCCATCTCTACGCGGCGATCTCGCGCGGTCGCGGCGGCGCCCGCCGCGTGTCCCCGCCCATCCATTCCACCTACGGACTCTGGGAGTCCCACGACGGGGCTGTGACGTGGACGTTGATCAAGGCGGTGCCGGCGGGATCGCTCGGCGCGACCGACATCAGGCTCGATCCTCAGCACCCCTCAACCCTTTTCGCGTCGTTCTGGAGCGACAGGATCTACAAGAGCACCGACGGCGGCGCGACCTGGAACCCGGCCATGAACGGCCTGCCGGCGGACGGCGATTTCGCGGCCAGCCTGACGCGGTTCGCGCTTGCGATCTCGCACCCGGCCGGCGCGGCGCACGCGACCGTGTATACCGGCTTCGACTGGGCCGACACGCATGGCGACCACCACGAAGCCCGCATCTTCAAGTCCACCGACGACGGCGCCAGCTGGGCGGTCACCCCGACCGGCTCCGGTCTCGACGAGGTCCTCGGTTACTGCGGGTCGCAGTGCTTCTACGACAACGTCGTCGAGGTGGATCCGACCAACCCGGACATCGTGTTCGCCGGGGGTTCGTTCGGTTACGACATGTCCCCCCCATCGGGAGGCATCTTCAGATCGGACGACGGCGGCTCGACCTGGAAGAACCTCGGCTGGAACATGCACCCTGACTACCACGCCTTCGCGTTCGACCCGAACAACACCGCCAACGTCCTGGTCGGCAACGACGGTGGCGTCTGGTACAGCACCAGCCGCGGCGGCCGCAACGCGGCGGGCGATCCGCTGAGCGCGGTCACCTGGCAGAACTTGAACGGAACCGTCGTCCCGAACACCGCCGGCGTGACCGACCGCAGCAACCTGCAGATCAGCCAATTTACTTCGATCGGCATCGCACCGACCACGCTGGTCCCCTTCGGCGCGCAGAGCGAGCGGATGTGGGGCGGCACCCAGGACAACGGCACGCTGCGCAAGTCGGCCAACTCGGCGACGTGGTTTGACCTGGCGTCCGGTGACGGCGGGCAGGTCATGATCGACCAGACCGACCCGAACAACTGTGGCTTTGGTGCGTGCCTCGTCTACGGCACCTACTTCGGAGTCTCCCTCTACCGCATCTCCGACGGTGGCGCCGGCTTCTTCACCAACCAATACATCATGAACGGCATCAACACGGGCGACCGCTCTGAGTTCTACATCCCGGTCGCGCTCAACCAGTCCGACCCGAACAAGCTCTTCACGGCGACCTATCGCCTGTACCGCACCGACAACGCACGTGCTGCCAGTGCGTCGGACGTCCACTTCAAGACCATCAGCCCCGACCTGACCAGCGGCTGCACGGGTCCCGCGCCGAATGGCGGGCGGGCGTGCGTCATCTCCGCGATCGGCATCGGTGGCGGAACCGGCGTCTACACGGGCTCGGAGGAAGGCTTCGTGTACTTCAGCCCGGACGCCATGACAAGCGACAACCCGACATGGATTCGCCGCGACGCGCACAGCAAAGGCACCAACGACAAGCACACGTTGCCCAACCGGCCGGTGGCGGCCATCGCGGTCGACCGCAGCAACTACCGCGTGGCTTACCTCGCCTTCAACGGGTATAACGCGGCGACGCCGCACCAGCCCGGCCACGTCTTCAAGACGACCGACGCCGGCGCATCGTTCATGGACATCAGCGCCAACCTGCCGGACATTCCGGTCAACTCGCTTGCCGTCGATGCCTCGTACCCGAACACCCTGTACGCCGGCACGGATGTCGGTCCGTACGTGACCTACAACGGCGGCGCCAGCTGGGGCCCGCTCGGCACGGCCGGCACCTTCCCGATCGTCGCGATCGACCAGATCGACCTCGACACCTACGACCGCGTCATCGCCGCGGGCACGCACGGCCGCGGCGCCTTCCGGCTGAAGGACCCATCGGCCGCGAAGCCGGCCCTGGTGATCTCCAAGACTGACGCCGGCGTCCCGATCGGCCCGGGCAAGAACCTGGACTACACGATCAAGGTGAGCAACATCGGCAACGCCGACGCCACCGGCGTCGTGATCACCGACCCGATCCCTGCCAACACCACGTTCGTCGCAGCCGACGGCGGCACGCTCGTAGCCGGTAAGGCGATCTGGACCGGCCTGTCCATCCCTCGCGCCGGCGGCGTCTCCGTCCACCTCCGCGTCCAGGTCGACCCCGGCCTGAAGTCACAGGTCCGCTCGATCGTCGACGACGGCTTCGGGGCCACCGCCGCCCAGGGAGTCTCGGCGACGGGTTCACCCACCGTGACGCCGATCGCACCGCCGTATGCAGTCACGATCTCGCCCGCGAGCCAGGTCGACGGCGCGCGCGTCGGCAACAGCGTCAACTACCGGGTCACGCTCAACAACCGCGGATTCAACGACGACAGCTACACCATGTCCTCCAGCGGCGGCACATTCACGGTCAACTTCTTCGACGCAACCTGCACCACCGCGCTGACCACCACCCCGACCGTGCCTTCGGGCAGCTCGACCAACGTCTGTGTCAAGGTCACCGTGCCCGCCGCGGCGGCCGACTCAGCGACCAGCACCGCCACCATCAAGGCGACGTCTGTCGCCAGCCCGGCGGTGAGCGCCACCGCTACGGTGAAGACGATCGCGGTCGCGGTCGATAACCTCGTCGTCGACGATGACTCGTTCAGCAGTACGCCGGTGGACGTGCAGAAGTACTACACCGATGCCCTGACCGCGAACGGCAAGACGTTCCAGGTCTGGGACCTCGAGCAGGACAAGAACCTGCCGAGCAACTACCTCAACTCGTTCAAGAACGTGGTCTGGTTCACGGGCAACAGCTATCCCGCTCCGCTCGCCCTCTACGAGGGCAAGCTGAAGGTGTTCCTCGACGGGGGCGGTCACCTCTTCCTGTCCGGCCAGGACCTGCTCGACCAGGCCGCCGGGACCACGACCTTCGTCCACGACTACCTGCACGTCACGTGGGACGGCAGTGAGACCCAGAACGACAAGGCGACCACGGCAGTCCACGGCGTGGCCGGATCGCCGGTGACCGACGGCATCGGAAGCGTGCCGCTCGACCACAGCATCCTGGGCAACAGCTTCGAGGACCGGATCACTCCGAACGGAGGCGCGAGCCCGGCCTTCACCGATGACTCGGGCGCGACTGACGCGCTCTCGTTCAGCGGCACCTACAAGGTCGTGTTCCTGGCCTTCCCGATGGAGGCCTACGGGACCGCGGCCGACAAGAACAACCTGGTGGCCAGGGTCTTCGCATACTTCGCGTAGGCAAAACCACTAAAGGGGGCCGGCAGCACGCCGGCCCCTTTCTTTTTAGGAATCGATTTGCGCCGCTTTGCCGAGTACTGCCGGCGCCGGCGTGGTTTTAGGAATGTGCCTCTAGCCGGGCAACCTGACGCGCCTTCCAGCCAACCGACAGACGAACCCACCCGCGTCCTGATCGTCGAAGACCACAGGGTCGTCGCCGAAGGCCTTGCCGCCCTGATCAACGCCCAGGCCGACATGAACGTGGTCGGCAATGTCGGAACCGTCGCCGAGTGCGTGCCGGCCGCCGCCGAGCTGAACCCGGACATCGTCCTGCTTGACTTCCGGCTGCCCGACGGCACCGGTCCGGACGCGGCGGCGGCGATCCGGGTCATCCGGCCCGCGGCCAAGATGATCTTCCTGACGCGAGAGGACACAGAAGCGGCCAGGTTTGCCGCGGTGCAGTCGGGAGCGAGCGCGTTCCTCCACAAGTCGCGGGCGGCCGCCGAGGTGGTGGCCGCGATCCGCGACGTGGCCAGGGGCAAGGTGCTGATCACGCCGCGGACGATCGCGACCCTGCTCGCCAAGCGGAGGGCGATCGAGGCCCAGCTCGAGCGGCTGACGCCGCGGGAGAAGGAGGTCCTGCGCCTGATGGCGGAGGGTCAGCCGAGCCGCGCCATCGCGAGCCAGCTGGGCATCAGCTACACGACGGTGCGGACCCACATCCGCAGCCTGGGCGGCAAGCTCGCGGTGCACTCCAAGCTCGAGGCTATCGTCAAGGCCCGGGAGCTGGGCCTCATTAGCTAAAGCGCAGGGGGAACCCTGCCGGATTCCCCTACGTGTTACGTAGCCGGCGTCGACGCGGCCGGCCTTCGGGTGCGGCGAGGTCGCTGGCGGTGTGGAAGGTACGAGCGATCGCCGACCCAGGGCGCAGGCGGGGCGGCCAGTAGCTGCGCCATGCGATTGAGAAACATCGCGTACTTGCTGCGCATCTTCGCGAACTTCTCCCAGTGGGCGTCGCCGTCCTGGGCTTTGTAGCCCGCCGCCCTGAGGCGCGCGATCGCCGCCACGTACTCCTCGCGCTCGATGACCGGCTCGGGGTCCGTCTGAAAGCGAAACACCCATGCGATGTCCTCAACCAGGTGGTTGCCGACCGTGAACATCAGCTTGGCGCTGCCCGCCGAGGAGTCGCCCTCGACAGAGCTGAGGATCAGGGAAGCCGAGTCCATGACGGCGCCAAAGGAGTTGATCCATGCCTCGTTGTCATGGCTCGAGCGGAAGTAGATGAGGAGCGGATACGAGAGGTGACTCTCGAGCACCATCGCCGACCACTTCCGCCACTCCTCGAAGGTGTCCTTCAGAACCCCTTCCATCGCCGGGCCGGCCGCCGTCTCGAGGAGCTGCACGGCGGACGCCGGCGCCCCCGCGAGAGCGTCGAGCGCAACGACCGGCTCCTCGCGTGCGCGGAACGATCCGTTCAGCTCGAAGAGCAGGGTGATAGCCAGCGCCGCGTATGCGATGCCGTTCGCACTCTCGATGACGATGATGGTTCGAGCGATGCCCTGGGCGGGCACGATGTCTCCGAACGCGAGCGGCACCAGGGTCGAGGCCGAGACGTAGAAGGCCTCGGCCAGGTCGGCGACCTCAGGCTCAAACTGCTCGCGAACACCGAAAAGGACCAGGGCGTAGCCGAGGATGAGGGCTGTGCCCCAGATCAGGGCGAGCACGAACAACGCGACGGGCGCAAACGCCCCCATCCGTGCCTCCGACCGGTCGACGCGCGACGAGCGCAGGGCGACCCACCTCCAGACCAACCACATCGGCCGGACGATGAGTCGGGCGAGTTGCAGCTTGTTCACGGCCGGCCGCGGAAGGACCACCGTCTGGAACAGGTCGTAGAAGGTGACCGCCAGGAGGATCACCCCCGCCGCAACTGAAAGCACCTCGAGCTCAGCCATCACAACCCGTTGGAACGCCGGATGAGCAGCACGAATTCCGGCTGACTCACCGGGAGCTGTGTTTCTCGAGCAGGTCCAGGATCGCCCGCTGCTGTTTGAGCATCTCCTGCTGCTGCTCGAGCAGCTGCAGCTGGTGGACGTTGATCGTGTGCAGCGTGGTCAGGGTCAGGTGGTCGGCCTCGGCGCGGGCGTCCTGGCTCGCCGAGATGACGTTCTGGCCGACGATGATGATCGGCAGGAGGACGAGCTGCAGGAACGACTGGCTGAGCCAGGCGATGGCCTCGTATGTGTCACCTGCAAGGAAGGCGCGGACGGCGGACGGCAGCGAAATCAGCGCGATCAGGACGAAGAGGTACGCCGCCCACATGGTGCCGACCGCCCTGGTGATGTGCACCGCGAGCCAGCTGTTGAAGCGTCCGACTGCGCCGGTGCCGTGCACCATCGGGTGCACGCTGCGCGAGGTGACAAGACGGGGTTTGTGCATGGTTGGGCTCTTTTGCGCGGCCGCGTAGGCGGCGCGATGCTCGGGGCTGCTTATGCGTCGCTCGTGATGTCGTTGGCCTGGCTTCGCTTCATTCATCTCGGCGCATAAACCTAAGACAATTGCTCTCGTGTCGAACCAGGTTTTTGAAGCCGTGCGCACGGTGCTGGCGATCCGCGAGTACCAGGACAAGCCCGTCCCGGACGAAGTCCTTCAACGCATCGTCGAGGCCGGCCGCCTCACCGCGAGCGCGCGCAACGCGCAGCCCTGGCACTTTGTCATCGTCCGCGAGCGCGAGGCTTTGCGCAAGCTCGGCTCGCTCGTCCGCACCGGCAGATTCACCGCCAGCGCGGCGGCGGCGATCATCGTTGCCTGCGAGAAAAACCCGTACGCTTTGTCAGACGCGAGCCGCGCCATCCAGTCGATGATCCTGTCGGCCTGGGCCGATGGCGTCGGCTCCAATTGGACCGGCTTCGGCAGCGTCGAGGCCGTCCGCAAGGAGTTCGGCATCCCCGACACCTACGATGTGCAGGCGGTGATGCCGCTCGGCTACCCGACGCGCAAGGTCATCGGCAGAAAGAGGCGCAAGGCTTTCGACGAGGTCGTCTCAGCCGAGCGTTTCGGCGACCGCTGGGGGCAGGATTAGGGCGGTCCGCGGCGTCTTCTACGGACGAGTCGCCGCGGCTCGGCGGAGGCGGAATGGCGCGTCGAGGATCGCGAACAGGATCACCGCGAGCCCCGTCCCGGCCAGGATGTAGAGCGGCCACGGGCCGAGCAGGTCGAGAAGGGTCGGCGCCGACGGCTTCTCGCGGAGGTACATGTAGTTGGCGCCGGTCACGGCGTCGAGGGCCCCGACCAGCGCCGCGTAGGCGATCGTCAGGGCCATCACCCAGACCGCCGCCCACGGCCGCGGGTGGCGGCGCATGCCGACGACGAGCAGGAGAGCGGCGCAGACGACTCCGCCGTGCGCGATGTAGTACTCGAAGTACGGGTAGCTCGGGAAGTGCTCCGGCAGGTCGGGCGTCAGGAGGGCCTGGACCGTGCCCGCCAGCCCCCAGAAGTACGTGACCTCGACCAGCAATTGGCGGCGCGTCCACAGCGCAGCGGCGGCGACGAAGATGGCGACGTCGCAGAGCTGCAGGGGCAGGGAGTAGGCGAGCTCGCTGTCCGGCACGCCGCCGGCGCCGACGAACACCCACCAGCTGACCTCGTCCACCACCAGCACGACGGCAAGCACGCGCAACCACGTGCCGGGCCACCGGCGCGCGGCCACGACCAGCACGACCGCCGACAGCGCGATGGCCCCCAACGCAAGTCCGTGCTCGGGGCTCACGCGCAGCTGGAGCCTGGCTCTTCACATTCCGGCGTCACGCCAAGGCGGTGAAAGCGCGACCGCCGCTTCGCGAACCAGCGGTAGAACGCCTCCTCGATCGCCGCGGCCGGCCGCAGCCGGTAGAGAGACGCGACCGTCCGGCCGCCGCCGCCGAGCTCGCGCAGCACGCGGTTGACCGCCGCGGCCCCCTGGAGGCAAGCGCCCTCATCGTCGATGGTCCAGGCGGCGAGGTCGGCCTCCGCACGTGTGACCCCGTACCGCTCGAGCACGCCTGGAGCCTGGTTGGCGATGACCAGCACACGGCCGGCCCGGTCGCGCCGGCGGACCCAGCGCGCCATGCGTGTGCAGACGCCTCAAGTCCCGTCGAAGAGGAGGACGAGCTTGGGGGCTAACCCAGGACGGGGCGACCCCGCCTGATCCTCAGCAGCGCGAGCACCATCATCATCACCCACGTCGACGCCAGGATCCACCTGACCTTGGTGCTGACCGGATCGGAGACTCCGACCGCGATCGTGTAAGGGATCCACGCCCCCAAGAGGGCGACCCAGAGGGCAAGGTTGACGGTCGTGAACACGCGAAGCACCTCATTGCGTTAACGCCAAGCATCCGGCCCGTCCTCGCCGCAGAAAAAGAGGCGCCGCAAGACGCGGCGCCTCTTGCAGTGAACGGGAGACTAACCCATGGCGGGTCGCCGGTAGGCATCCGCCTGTCCGGCTTCCTGGTCCTCGTACTCCTGCGTGTGGTCGAGCGCCGAGCGATCTTTCAGCATGACCACGGCGACGAAACCGATCACGCAGCACAGGAGGATGTAGAGGCTGATCATGTACGGGTTCTTGGCGGGAAGGAATGTCTCGCCCGCCCAGATCCTGGTCGCGATATACGGCGCCGGACCGCCGGCCACGATCGACGCGAGCTGGTAGCCGAGCGATGCGCCGCTGTAGCGAAGCCGGCCGGTGAAGCTCTCGGCGATCAGCGACGCCTGAGGGCCGTACTGGATATCGTGCGGGATCAGCGATAGCGCGATCACCACGAATATGACCAGTGGGATCGCGGTGCTGTAGAGGCCGAAATAGACGAAGCCCCAGATCGCCATCACGACGATGCCGGCCATGTAGACGGTCTTTCGTCCGACGATGTCGGACAGGTGGCCGAAGAAGGGGATGGCAAAGAACGAGACCACCGCGGCGGCGCTCACCGCCCAGGTCAGGAACGGCCGGTCGAGCTTGGTCGCCGCCAGTCCGAACGTGAAGACAAAGGTGGTGAACAGGTAGAAGGGCGCCTGCTCCGGGAGCCGCAGCAGCGCGCTGAGGATGATCTCCCTCCAGTTGCGCCGGACGACCTCGGTGATGGGCCTCTGCTCGATCCGGTGCTCGGACATCAACGCCTGGAACACCGGCGTTTCGAGGATGCCCAGTCGGATGTAGAGGCCGACGCCCACCAGCACGATGCTGAGGAGGAAGGGAATCCTCCAGGCCCAGGCTTCGAATGTCGCCGAGCCCGCGAGCGTGACTGTCACAGCGGTGATCGCCGTCGAAAGCAGCAGGCCCACCGGGACGCCGAACTGCGGCCAGCTCCCGAGGAATCCCTTTCGCTTCTGGCTGCCCCACTCCATCGACATCAGCACTGACCCGCCCCACTCACCGCCGACGCCGATGCCCTGGCACAGCCGGAAGAAGACGAGCAGCACGGCCGCCCACAGACCAAGCGTCGAGTACGTGGGCATGACACCGATGAGAAACGTCGCGATCCCCATCAGCAAAAGCGTTGCGATCAGGGTCGCCTTGCGTCCGATGCGGTCGCCGTACGTGCCGAACAGCCAGGCGCCGATCGGGCGGGCCAGAAAGCCGACGAAGAAGATCGCGTAGTTGTTGAGGGTGCCGGTCAACGGGTCCGACTTCGGGAAGAACAGATGTGGGAAAACGAGTGCGGCCATCGTCCCGAAGAGGAAGTAGTCGTACCACTCGATCGACGTGCCGACGGTGCTCGCCACCACCGCCCGCAACATCTGTTTACGGCGTTCCGCGGGCGCCATGGACACCAAACCAGCCGAGCCGACTGTGTTTGCCATATTCACATACCCCCCACAACACAGGCGTTTGAACGCCTGCAGCTAATTAATTCTTTAGCAGGTTCGTGGAGCGTGTGCTGAGCCACGTGGCCTCGGCTTCGCCGATCGGCGTCGACGGCGGGCCGTTGCGGAACGGCCAGATCTCCTCGGCGATGCGGCGCCAGTTGGCGGTCGCGTTCAGGCTCCCCAGCACCGCGTACAGGCCGAGGTTGATGCGCTGCATGATCACGTAGGCGCGAGGCACGTCCGAGTACGGCGCCAGCGGTCCGCGCGCGTCGAAGAAGCGGCGCACGATCGCCGATGCATACGCGGGCGTGATCGTCATCGGCGCGTCCTGCAGGACCGTGCCGTAGAACTGTCCAAACCTGTCGACGACCGTCTGCGTCGGCACGGGCGCGCCGGCGCGCAAAAATCCCGCCCGCTCGAGCGCTGCGCGAAAAGCGTCGTAGTCCTTCTCGAAGACCAGGAACCGGACCGCGTCGATCAGCGGCGCCAGGTCGTCGTCCGCGAACAGCTTGGTCAGGCCGAAGTCGAGGAACGTGACGCGTCCGCCGCGGTGGAACAGGTAGTTGCCCGGGTGTGGATCGCCGTTGAAAGCGTGCAGGCGGTAGAGGCTGCGGAAGACGAACCGGTGAATCGTCTCGGCCGCGAGGTCCTTCTCGTGCTGGCCCCAGGTGAGCAGCTCGTCGAAGGTCGCGCCCGACACGAGCTGGCTGGTCAGGACACGCGCGGTGCTCAGCTCGTCGAGCACGTGCGGCACACGGATGACCGGATGGCCGTCGTAGTAACGCGCAAACATCTCCTGGCTCTCAGCCTCGCGGATGTAGTCGACCTCCTCCTGGAGGCGCTCGCCCAGCTCGTCGACCAGGGAGCGCGTGTCGAGGCCGGGGAAGGCGGCGCCGACGATTCGCCGCAGCAAGCCCACGTTGCGCAGGTCGGAGGTGATGCTGCGCGCGATCCCGGGGTACTGGACTTTGACCGCGACGGCGCGGCCGTCGCGGGTGATGGCGCGGTGCACCTGACCGATCGATGCGGCGGCGAAGGGCAGCGGATCCCACTCCGCGAAGACGCGCTCCGGGGCGTCGCCGAGCTCCTCGACAATGACCGACGCCGCCAGCGCCGGCGTCATAGGTGGTGCTTTGTGCTGGAGTCGTGACATCGAGGCGCGGAACGTCGCCGGCATATCCTCGTAGATGTAGCTCGCCATCTGGCCGAGCTTCATCAGGACGCCCTTCATCGAGCCCAGCTCTTCGGCCACCTCGTCCGCGGAGCGCAGCGCCAGGTCATGGCGAAGCTCACCGCGACGTTCGACCGATGCGAAGAGCAGCCGCGGCGAGCGGGCGACGTACCGGCCTCCGATGCGCAGGGCAAGCCGCGCCAGGGCGGCGCCGCGGCCGACGCGTCCCTGCCGCATCGCCGAAGAGGTCGCACTCATGCGCGCATGCGGAGCTCGATCCGCCGCCGCGCCTCGAGCACGCCGGGCAGCGACTCAAACGCGAGGTCGAGCGCCCCGAGCAGCTGGCGCACCGACTCACGCTCCATCAGCTCCGCCGGCGGAGCCTTGTAGCCGTACATCTCTCGTGCCCAGTCGGGCAGCGTACCGACCGCGACCTGGCCCAGGTCATGCCACAGGTCGCGCATCTCCGCGTCCAGCTCCGGCGGATCGAGGACGATCGCGATCGCCTCCTTGGCGGCCGGTGTGGCCTGCCGCAGCTCGACCGACTCGATGTACTCGCGAAGCGAGCTGAGCGCCGCCGGAACATCCTCCGCGGGCACGCCGACGATCTCCGCGAAGCGCACCATCTCGGCCACGTACCGATCGGTGTCGGCGGGCTCGAGTGGCCGCCCATAACGCTGGACGACAGTGATGATCGACTCGACCATCGCCGCGTGGACCCAGAGCAGGAGCGCCGGGTCTTCGGCGCTGTACGGAAGCCCGGTCTCGGGGTCGGTGCCGCGTACGTGGACGTGGACCTTGCGCACCCATGCCGCGGCCGCCAGGGCGGAGGCGGTGTCCCCGTAGGTGGTCGTCAGCAGGTAGCTGCTCGTGGCCGCCAGGCGCCCGAACGGGTCCTGCCGCCAGCTGCTGTGCTGCGCCACCCCGGCCATGGCAAGCGGATGCAGGGCCTGGACCATCAGCGAGCGCATCCCGGCCAGCGGGAAGCAGCGGTCGCGATTGACCCGCCAGACGATGCTCCGCGGGCCGAAGAGGCCGTCGTCCCTGGGATGCTCGGGGACGGCGCGTTGATAGGCCCTGGCCAGGGGTTCCAGCGGTCTGAGTCGGGCCGTCTCCATCGCGGAAGACGATACCGAGGCTAGGCCAGAACTTCCTGCCTTTTGGAGAGGTGGCCGATCGCCTGCTGGCGGACGTCGGCGAAGCCATCCGTCAGCCCCTTCCGCAGGATGCGTGCGCATGCCGCGGAGGAGTAGAGCCGCGGGATGAACACGAAGTCCGCCCCTGCCTCGTAGAACTTCAGGGCCTGCGGTATGTGTTCGGTCGTGAGCACCACGCGGGCCTCGGGAGCCAGCGACTTGACGCTACGCAGCAGCCTCAGGTTGCTGGTCCCCCGCAGAACGTCGTCGGTGATGCTCGAGACAACGAGCTCAGCGTGCTCGACGCCCGCGTGGCGCAGCGTGTCCGCGTGCGCGATGTCGCCATACACGACCTTGATGCCCTTGCGGCCGAGCTCACGCATCACCGTCGGGTTGAAGTCGATGACCTGGATCTTCTGGATGAACTCTCGCGCCTCTTCGGCGTCGCCTTCGTGCTCGAACTCGTAGAGGATCGAGCTGGTGTCGCGGAAGAAGCCGAGGAAGATGACAGGCTTGTGCTCCTCGGCCTCCTCCTCCTTGCCGGCCGCCTCCAGGTCCCGAAGGCCGATGGCCTTGAACCATCCTGCGAGCAGCTTCTGGATGGGATGGCTGAAGTTGATCATGTAGGTCGAGATGACCGAGGTGAGCGCAAAGCTGATGATCACGATGGTGAGCACGTCTTGCTTGATCTGGCCCATCGTCAGCCCGAGGGAAGCGATCACGATCGAGAACTCGCTGACCTGGGCCAGGTTGATCGCGGGGACGATGCTGGTTCGTAACCCGAGGCGGAGGGCATAGAGAATCGGCACGACGACGACTCGGCTGACGATGACGAACAGCGACGCAGCCAGTGTCAGCTCCAGGACCTGCAAGCTGGGGATCGTGATCTGCATTCCCAGGGCGACGAAGAACAGGGTCACGAAGAAGTCGCGAATGCTCACCGCCTTGGCGACCACGTCGACGTTGTAGGGAAACGTGGACAGACTGACCCCGGCGATCAGGGCGCCCATCTCGCGTGAGAGTCCGATCAGGCTCGCCGCCCCGGCGAGGAAGAAGCACCAGCCCAGCGCGGAGACGAGCACGAGCTCGGGCGCCTTGGCGATCGACCGGAAGAGATACGGCAGCGCGTACTTGGCAAGCGCGAACCCCGCAACCACGAGGATGGCTCCACGCAGCAGCGAGCCGAGCAGTGGCCCGAGGTTGGGGTTGAGGATGTTCGGCTGCACGGCCAGCATCCCGACCGCCCACAGGTCCTGGATGACGAGCACGCCGAGCGTGATCCGGCCTGGCAGGGTATCGAGCTCGAACTTGTCGTTCAGGATCTTGACCACGACCAGGGTGCTCGACAGGCTCATGCAGGCGGCCAGGTAGAGAAGCGCCGAGTTGCCCTCCTCGTTGCGCACTCCGATGACGGCGAAGAAAGCGAAGCCGAGGGCGATGCAGATCGGGACCTGCAGCGCTCCGGTGAGCAGCACCGCCGTCCCGCCCGAGGCCATCTTCCGGAGATCGATCTCGAGCCCGATCACGAAGAGCAGCAGGATCAACCCGATCTCGGCGACGATCTCGATGCTCTCGCGGTCGTTGACGAGCTTCAGACCTATGTTGGGGCCGATGATGACCCCGGTCGCGAGGTAGGCGATGATCAGCGGCTGCTTGAACCGCCACGTGATAGCGGCGATCAGCGCGGCGGCGCCCGTGCAGATCCCGATGCTCGACAGGAGGTCGCTGGGTACGTTCACGAGGCGACGGTGATCGGCTCGATCGAGGGCACCGTCGTGTTGGGGTCGGCGAGGATCAAAAAGCGCGGGTTGTGGAGTCCGTCGACCAGGCTGTCGATGAGCTGTTCCGAGGGCTCCGCTCCTTCCTCCAGGTCCTCGGTCGGTCGTAGCAGGCGACCCAGGCCGCGCGACCGCGTGTTCTGCCCGATGCGCGGTCCCGCGGTCCCGGTGCAGTACAGGGAGACGTTGACGCCCGTGCCGCTGACAGCCGAGGCCAGGCTCTTCGTGAACGAGGCGAGCGCGACCTCGCCGGTGTCGTACGCGATCGTCAGCGGGTCGCGCGGCGCCAGCGCGCCGGCGCTCACCGTGTTGATGATGTGGCCCGAGCCCCGCTCGGTGAGGTGCGGCAGGAAAGCCATTGTCGTGCGCACCGCGCCCAGTAGGTTGGTGTCCAGCATCCACTTCCAGTCGCCCGGCTTGATCCGCCCCAGGGGACCCCTGAGCAGCACCCCGGCCATGTTGACCAGGATGTCCACCTGGCCCATCGCCTTGATCGAATCGGAGGCGAGGGAGCGGACCGAGGAATCGCTCCGGACGTCGGTGGCCAGGGCGAGGGCGGCGTCGGCGCTGCCCAGACGCAGGATCTCGTCGACTGTACGCTCCATGCGCTCCCCATCGAAGTCGGCGACCACGATGCGTGCGCCCTGCCGGGCCAGGGCCTTGGCACCACGACCGCCACCCGTCCCGAGAGCGCGCCGCGCGCCTGCGGCTGGTCATCCACCACAGCGGGCAATTCTATTGATCCAGGCACCGATTCAGGCCGTCACAAGCGGCAGGTCAGAGTCGGTCTTCACTACCTCCACAGCCGAGACGGCTAGCCCCAGGACGAGAAGGGTCATGCTCACGGCGAAGATGCCGTCCGAGATCCCGGACAGCCGGTGGAGGCTAGAGCCCGCGAGCTCGCTGTAGTACCGGCTGCGCTCGTCGGGCTGGCCGGCGGGCTGTTCCACGGGTAGATTCTGGCGGCATGCCGACTCCCCGGAACGTCAGGTTCTTTGCGACCGCGGCCGAGCTGCGGGCGTGGTTCGAAGCCAACCACGACAGGGCCGATGAGCTGTGGATCGGCTACCACCTCAAGCGCAGCGGCCGTCCGTCCGTGACCTGGCAGGACGTGGTCGACCAGGAGCTGTGCTTCGGCTGGATCGACAGCGTGAGGTACTCGATCGGGGACGACTCTTCTGCGCAGCGCATCACACCGCGGCGCAAGCGGAGCGTGTGGAGCGCGATCAACATCGCGCGCTACCAGGAGCTCGAGCGGCAGGGGCTCGTCCATCCCGCGGGTCGGGCCGCGTTCGCCAAACGAAACGAGGCCCGATCAGGCATCTATGCCTACGAGAATCGGTCGCGGGGTCTCGACGCCGCAGCGGAGGCTGAGTTCCGCAAGCACAAGCGCGCGTGGGAGTTCTTCCAGTCGCAGGCCCCGTCCTACCGCCGGACCGCCGCCTACTGGGTGGTCAGCGCGAAGCGCGGCGAGACGCGCTGGAGGCGCCTGCGTAGCTTGATCGATCACTCGAGGAAGGGCCTGCGGATTCCGCCTTTCCAGCGTTCGCCGCAGCCCGGGTCTGGACCAGTTGTTTGATCAGGTCCAGCGGCATCGGCTGGTCGAGCGGAAAACGGTACGTGCCTTTGCCGGTCATGTACCGCTTCAGATCTTCGTGCTTTGCCGCCTCGCCGACCGGGTACACACCGATGTGGTCCTTGAACGCCGAGAAGTAGATGAGCCGCCCGTGGTACTCGTAGTAGGGCATCCCGTAGCTCAGCCTTTCCTGAGCGTCCGGCGCGACCTCTCTGACCAGCTTGCGGAGAGCGCGGAGGCGCGGCCGCGCCGCTTTGGGCGCAGCCGCTATGTAGGCGTCGACCTCAGCCGACTTTCGTGTACGTGAGGTCGAAGTCGACCTTCCAGCTCGTGCCATCTTCCGAAAACTCCCATTGGCCGGCGAGCGTCTTGCCGTCACGGCTGAACTTTGCTATGTAGCGCTGGTTGAAGCCTGGGGCGTCGCGCCACATCCTCCACTCGCCCCTGGAAACTGCCGTCCGATACACCCGGTGCACGCCTCGCGAGTCGTAGTAGAGGACGGTGCACTCGTCGCCGGACTCGTCGCTGCCAATGATCTGCGTGCTGTGTGGGAAGCGGTCGTTCTCTTCGGCCGAGTCGACCCGGAAGAACTTGCCGCCCTCGGTGGGCGCGACCGTCATGTGGCCGCGCCCCTCCGAGAAGGTCTTGCTCGCAGAAGTCCACTCGCCGATGAGCGGCTCGAGCTGCTCAAGGCCTTTCTTCACTTGCCGGACTTCATCTTCTCGAGGAGCTCGGCCAGGCGCTCGACTGACTCGTCGGCGCCCTCCTGCATGCCCGACGCGACCATGCCGTCGCGGTCCATCACGGACTGGAAGACCGACTGCTCGACGAGTCTTGTCTTGTTGCCGAGGGCCTCGAACGTTGCGGTCTGCAGAGCCACGTGGCCCGGCACTCCGAGGTACTCGAACGTCTGGCAGATGCGTTCGGGCTCCTGGACGTCGTGGTTGACGCCGCGGAACTCGTGGCGCCCTCCGTCGGCCGCGACGTGGGCCACCTTCCACTCGCCGCCAGGCCGGGAGTCGAACTTTTCAATCTCGATCCCGTACCGTCGCGGTCCCCACCACTGCGCCACCAGCTTGGGGTCGGTATACGCCTTGAACACGAGCTCGCGCGGCGCGTCGAAGACGGTGGTCGAGATGATCTCCTGCTTGCCAGGCTCGATCACGTACTCAGTCTTGGGCATGGTGGTCTCCTTGGTGCTCATCACTCTTTCTCTCCTTGATCAAATCCTGCAATACGGCGTCCAGGCGCTGGATTCGCTCGTCCCAGAACTGCCTGTACTCGCCCACCCACTCGGACGCCTCGCGGAGGCGTCCCGGCTCGAGACGGCACGGCCGCCACTGCGCGTTCCGGCTCTGCGTGATCAGGCCGGCGCGCTGCAGCACTTTCAGGTGCTTGGAGATGCCGGGCAGGCTCAGGTCGAACGGCTTGGCCAGTTCCGTGACCGAGGCCTCGCCCTGTGCGAGACGGGCCAGGATCGCTCGCCGGGTGGGGTCGGCGAGGGCTGCGAAGGTGACGCTCAGCTGGTCGTTGGCCACTGTATTTTTCTCATCAGCTAATTAACTGATGGGTAGAATACACCGGCCCACTCCAGCCGTCAAGTCCGCGGCTACGGGGGGCTTGCTAGCGGGCCGCTCTCAGCGCCGCCTTGAGGTCCGACACGCCCATGTAGGCGTTCAGCTTGCGGGCGCTGCCCGCGGACCCCGCGTAGATGTAGTCGATGTTCACGCCCGCCCGGCCGAGCTTGGCCGCCACCTTGCCGAGGGACCCTGGCGTGTCGGAGAGGGTGATCGCCAGCACCTCCTCCTCGGTGAACTGCCAGCCGTTGGCGGCGAATACCTTGCGCGCCGTCGCCGGCTTGTCGACGACCATCCGCACCGCTCCACGGCCGCCGTCGGTGGCGCCCATGAGGGCGACGATGTTTGTCTTCTTGGCGCCCAGCGCGCCGGCGATGTCACCCAGCATCCCCGGCTGGTCGGCGACCCAAAGCGTCAGCTGCCTGGCCTTTGGCATGGCTTTCCTCCTCGTCCTGAAACCGGCCCCAGTAGCGCGGTAAGTCTAGGCATGTTTAGGCGGCCTGAGGAGGTGGTAGTTCCCCGGTGGAGCGACTCTCCAGACCCCAAAAACCAGACATGGAGGTGAGTGGAAGATGGCGATGAGTCGCTGGAGTCCAATGGGAGAGCTGGCCAGCTTGCACTCGGCGATGGACAAGCTGTTCAGCGACTTCTTCGGTTCGCCGATCGCCGGGAACGTGATCGAGGGACGCACCTGGTACCTGCCCCTGGACATCGTGGACAAGGGCGACACCTACCAGGTGAAGGCCGCGATTCCTGGCTTCAAGCCTGAGGAGGTCGAGGTCACGTTCAGCGACGGCATGCTGAACATCATGGCCCAGCACAAGCAGGAGTCCGAGTCCAAGCAAGGCAGCTACCTGCGCCGCGAGCTGACGTACGGCAATCTCGCACGAAGCGTGCAGCTGCCCGGCGACATCAAGGAATCCGACATCAAGGCCAGCTTCGACGCCGGCATGCTGACGGTCGAGGTTCCGAAGGTCCCGGCCGCCGAGCCGGTGAAGATCCCGATCACCGGCCGCTCCGAGAAGCAGCTGATCGGCGCGAGCTCGGAAAAGTAACCCCCATGTGTAGGGACCGCGCGTGAGCGGTCCCTGCCGCCGCATTCACCGCGCGAGGGCCTGCGTGCCGACCCGCAATCCGAGGCCGACCAGGACGGCGCCGAGCAGGCCTTCGATGGCGCGGCGGGTCCGATCTTGGCGCAGCCACCGCCCCATCCTCTCAATGACAAACGCGTAGCCGACAAGCCAGACCAGGGTCAGCAGGCAGAAGTTCAAACCCAGCACCAGCAGCAGCAGGAAGCTCGGGTGCGGGCCCGCGAAGGGCGGCAGAAGGCTGATGAAGAAGGCGACCATCTTCGCGTTCGAAAGGTTGCTCAGGTAGCCCTGCACAAAGGCCGACCGCGCAGATAACAGCTCCTCCCCACCGTGTGGTGAGGTGGCGGCGAAGCCGCCGGAGGGGCGTCTCATCGCGCTCGCGAGCGAGCGGACGCCGAGGTAGACCAGGTAGGCGGCGCCGGCCAGCCTGATCGCGAAAAACAGCGGCGCCGACGCGGCCAGGATCACGGCCAGCCCGGCGCTGGTCGCCAGGCTCCACGTGGCCTGGCCGGCCGCCACCCCCATGGCCGTCGCCACGCCGGCGCGGCGCCTCCCGAGCAGGGTGTTGCGGATGGTCAGCGCCGTGTCCTGCCCGGGCGTGCAGATGACCAGCAGCGAAACCCCGAGGAAGGCGACGTAGGAGGCGAGGCCGATCACCGCGGACTCATTGGCATCAGGTTGACTGTGCGTCGTGTCGCCCTACGACGCTGGCCATAGGGCGATGCAGCCAGCGCACACTGGCGGCGCTCTCCCGGTCAGGTCGAGGCGTACGGCCGCAGTCGCGCGGCGCGACCGGTGCGACGCAGCTTGTCCAGCGCCGAACGCTCCAGCTGGCGGACGGTCTCCCTGCTCGTGCCAAGCCGGCGCGCGACCTCGTCCAGCGCCCGCTGGTGTCCGTCGCCGAGCCCGAAGCGCAGCTGGATGACCCGCCGCTCGCGCGGCTGAAGGACGCGAAGGACATCGTCGACCTGGTCTTTCAGATCAGCCTGCAGCGCCGCAATGGCGGGCGACTCGGCGTTGACATCCTCGATCAGATGCCCGAGCGCCGTGTCCCCATCCTCGCCGATGGGAGTCTCCAGGGACACGGTGTCGCGTGACGTCTGGCGCAGGGCCTCGACCTCGAGTGCGCTGATGCCCAGCTCCTCGCCGATCTCCTCGTCGGTCGCCTGGCGGCCAAGTGAGTCGCGCAGGCGGTCGGAGACGCGGACCAGCTTGTTCGTCTGGTCGCCGATGTGGATGGGGAGCCGGATCGTGCGGGCCTGGTCGCCGATCGAGCGCAGAACGGCCTGCCGGATCCACCACGTGGCGTAGGTCGAGAACTTGAAGCCGCGTCGGTGGTCGAACTTGTCGACCGCCCGCATCAGGCCGACGTTGCCCTCCTGGATCAGGTCCAGCAGGGGCATGCCGCGGCCCTGGTACTTCTTGGCGATCGAGACCACCAGGCGCAGGTTCGACTCGGTCATCCTGCGGCGGGCCGCAGCCGAGCCTTTTTCGATCTGCTTGGCCAGCTCGACCTCCTGGTCCTTGGTCAGCAGGGTGCCGCGCCCGATCTCACGCAGGTAGGCGCCCAGGGCGTCGGCGTCGGCGTCGGCCGCCTCGGGGGCCGGCTGTGGGCGCTCCTCGAGGCCCGAGAGCACGTCCGCGAGGGCCGGAGAATCCTCCTGGGAGTTCGCTCGCGCTTCGTCGTCGGCGGCGGCGAGCCAGACGGAGACCGTTGATTGGAGTTGCATGCGCATCTGATCTACCTCGTAACGTGGGTTTTGAAACCCAAATTCCAGGGAGGTGCAGCATGAGAATCGCCTGCGTACTCGGCCCCATGTTCGAAGACTTCGAGTTCAAGGAGCCCTATGAAGCCTTTCGGCAGGCCGGCCATGAGGTGACCATCGTCGGGACCGAAGCCGGCGCGCGCCTGATGGGCTCCAAAGGCAAGGAGGAGGCGACCGTCGACAAGTCCTTCAAGGACGTGAAGCCGGAAGCCTTCGACGCCCTGCTCATCCCGGGCGGATCGAGCCCAGACAAGCTGCGGGCCCATGACGAAGCGGTGGCGTTCGTCAAGGCCTTCATGACCTCCGGCAAGCCGGTGTTCGCGATCTGCCACGGGCCGCAACTCCTGCTGACCGCCGACGAGTACCGGAATCACCGGATGACCGCCTGGAAGACCATCCAGGGCGACCTCAAGAAGGCGGGCGCCAACGTGATCGACCAGGAGGTCGTCGTCGATGGCAACCTGGTCACCTCCCGGCAGCCGTCCGATATACCTGCTTTCATCAGGGAATCTCTGAAGGTGCTCGAACAGGTTCCAGCCCGGCGCTAGTCGCGATCGCTCGATACTGGGCGCTTGTCAGGCGCACGTGAGCTGGGTGACATTCGAGGTGAGGACGCGGCGACGGGCGCACCTGGTCGACATCACCGACCAGGTGGCCGAGGCAGTACGACAGTCCGCCGTCACGGACGGCGTCTGCCACGTGTTCGTGCCACACACGACGGCCGGGGTAACCATCAACGAAGGCGCCGACCCGGACGTCGCCAACGACATCGAGTCGCACCTTGGCGAGATCGTGCCGAAGGAAGCCGCATTCGAGCACGCCGAGGGCAACTCGGACTCGCACATCAAGACCGTGCTCGTGGGCCCGTCGTGCGCGGCCCCCGTGCGCGAAGGCAAGCTCGCCCTGGGTCAGTGGCAGGCGATCTTCCTGTGTGAGTGGGACGGCCCGAGAACCCGGCGCGTCGACGTCAACGTCCTCCGGAGCTAGCGTCAGAACCAGGCTCAGCCCCTCTCCCTGACCCTCCCCCCAGGGGGAGCGAACTCTCTTCGCCGCTGAGCTGGGTTACAGACGCGCGCGGAAGCTAGCTCACGATCTCCAGCTGGCGCGCGGTGACGACGGCCTTGACCGAGGAGTGGCTGCCGAGCTTGGCGTTGATCGACTGCACGTGGGCGCGCACGGTCGAGTAGCTGATGCCGAGCCGCCTCGCGATCTCCCGAGTCGCCACCCCATCTGCCATGAGCTGCAAGACCTCGCGCTCGCGGGGACTCAGACTCTCGCGCATGTGTTCGCGGTCTCTGCCACGGCTGACCAGCTGCGCGATCACCGTGGGCGAGATCAGGGTCTGGCCGTGCGCCACCTTGCGGACGCCGTCAATCACCTCGGACGCCGGCCCGGACTTCAGCAAGTAGGCGCTCGCGCCGGCCTCGATCGCGGCAAGCCGAGCATCGTCGCTGCCGTCGCGGCTCAGAAAAACAAAACGCGTGTCGGGAAACACGTCTCGCATGGCCAGGGCGGCGTCCCGGCCGGTGCCATCGCCGAGGTGAAAGTCCATGACCACGACGTCCGGCGCCATGTGGCGGGGCAGGGCTGCGGCCTCGTGGACCGAGGCTGCCTGGCCGACTACCTCCATGTCGCCTTGGC
>WNFV01003594.1_pt1 | contig 25029 bp, 18 predicted proteins | sample 5400101 | NCBI WGS metagenome assembly WNFV01 (sample SAMN13153361, study PRJNA577476) | soil metagenome | isolation source: 115 cm soil or saprolite under grassland replicate 1 | place: USA:California | collected 2016-06-15 | reverse complement strand
GAATCAGCGCCGTTGTCCCATCTCATGCTGATCTTACGGTTACGATTGTCGTACTCAAATCGCTGGATCTCTGTGCCACCACCTACGGTTGTGCGGCTCTCGAGGTTGCCCGTGTCATCGTACGCCCACGATTGAGATTGCGTGCCGCCAGGATACCTCATCGTGATTTTTCGATCTGAAGGGTCGTAGTCGAAATTGGTTTCGCGCCCGTTTGCGTCTCTGACCTTCTGGATTGTGCCGGAGGGGTTGTAGAAGATGCGCGTGGTTACATTGACTTGACCTCCTCCAACTACCTGGCGCGGCACGGTGTGCCAGATTACTCGATTGAGGGCGTCGTAGCCCTTGGTCTCGATTTTGCCGTCCGGCCGGTCGATTTGGAAGATGCTGCCGACTGCGTTGTAATGCCAGACGGTGGTCGCAGCCAGAGTGGTGGTGTACGCTTCGGTCGTGGAGGTTTTGCGGTCGCGATTATCGTAACCGTGGTGCGTAATCTTGCCGCGCGGATCCGTCACATCGGTGAGGTTACCAACATTATCGTAGACGAAATGCGTGGTCAGGTTCAGCGTGCCGGGAACCTCTGTGGTCGAGGTTTTGCGCCAGTTTGGGTCGTAAACATTCGTGGTGACGATTCCCGCCCGGGTGGTGTGCCTGTAAACTGAGTTCGTCGTGTGAAGGTATGGTGAAGCAGTTCCGGGCTTTAGATAGCTGAACGTTTCAGCTCCGCTGAGTGGCTTGGTGATAGTGAGCACCCGATTGTAATTATCGTAGGTGTAGCTGGTGCGCTGGCGCAGCTCATTTTCCTCCCACATCTTATTGCCGAACTGGTTGTAGCCAAATGACTGATACTTGGTGTCGGCATGTGTGATCTTCGTCACCAGCCCGCGTCCGGCACAGGCGTTACCTGCACCGTTGCGATCGTACTCGTATCTCTCGAAGGCCACTTGGTTGCTCACGTTCGCTGGCAGAGTCATTTGATAAACGCGATCGGCCCAGGCAGCGCTCGTCCAGTAGGTGTAAGTGGTCTTAGGATCGCCCGATTGGGCCGTAGCATTGGTCGTTGGGTTCCATTTGTACAGGAGCAAACCGTGACTGTCGTACTGATAATGTACGTATTTGCCGTTCTTGAGCTTGTGCCGCGTGACCTGGCCGAAGCTGTTGTAAACGAACTCTTCGTGGGCAAGAACCTGGTCTTGGCTGTTTTTGTAATCAATACTGGTAACGCGGTGATTTCCGTCGCGATTGTATGCGGTCACGTTTCCGCGCTCATCGGTCACCGTTTGCACGTAATGGCCACCTAATGCGCCGGGTTCGGGATAGTAGGTGTAATCAATGTGTGCGCCGCCGGGATGCATGATCCGCGTAATTTGACCGATGCCAGTGGGTGGAGAGGCGCCGCGCTGATACGTGGTGGTATGGTTGTTCGCGTCTGTGACAGAATTGATGTACCAATTGGAATCATATCCCAACGTGGTGGTGCGTCCCTGGAAATCGGTATAATTAAGGAGCATCTGCTGCTTGTCAGGGCCGTTGGTTCCAGTGTCGTCGCACGGGCCGCACTCGTTGCCTTGGCAATGGTGAATGTGACTGTAAGTGAATGAGCGGGTTGGCCCATCGCCGCGCGTCTCAGTAAAAGTATCTCCTACTCCCGCTTCTGGAGAGATTGCCGACACGAGAGCGCCTGGATATTTCTCGTTCTTGATCGCGCCATGTGGGCCGCCGTTGTTGTACTCGTATCTGATGGTGCGCATCGGCCCGTTGTAACGCACATCGTCGCAACGCTGCAGGAGGGGATACTCCTTGTGCGTCGTCGGGGTTTCCGTGACGTTGTCAGTGCGATACTCGTAGTGCGCGTGCGTGTTATCGTCGAGATTGTTCGGGTTGCTGGCGGGGTAATCGACCCGAGTTAACATCATCTTATTGCGTTCCTGGACGCCAGCCGACACCAGGGTGTAGCTGTAGTTTACCCAGTCGGTAACCGTAGCGTTCCCCAATCCATGCGCCTCCACTCGGGTCAACAAGACCGTCCCATCCGGATCGGCGGCGGGACCGTAAAAGAAGCTCAAGTATCTGCCGCCCTCTTCCGTAACCCGCGAGATCTGACCATTGCTATAGGTAATCGTCGTTCTCACCCCATAGGGATCATCGATATAAGTCGCCGTGCCATTTACGAAAAAGAGCTTGCCGCCATCGGCAAGCCGCCAGGTGCCGTTGTATGCGTCTGTCCGTTGCTCCCATCCCTCGGAAACCCCAACCGGTGCACCGCAAAAGTCATCGTAAATGTTGCCGTGAGGAGAAACGACCTTGTGACCAGCGCTCCATAAAAGCCACGAATATTCGTGCGCCCAACCAGGGCTCAACGCGATCGCACCCCATGCGTAATACTGCTGACGGCTATTGTAATAGCGCGTCATCTTCAGCGGATATTTTCCGAGCGCGCCCGGAACCACGATGTCATCGATCACGCGATGGGCAGAATGTCCGAGCGGGTCGTAAGAGCAGCCGGTCGCCACGTTGCCATTGAAGATTCCAGTCACACCAACCGGCCCCTCGTAGTTGCCGCCCGTATCGGGCACCTCAGGCGCATACGGCCCTTCAGGTTGCGTATAGCTTGCGTCACCGGGCACATCCTCATTGTTGGCGGGATCATTGCTGATGATCGGCTCGCCCGCGTCGAGCGTCAGGGCCGTCGTTGCATCGTCTGGCGCGATGTCCTGAGCAAACACTGCAGGCTGAAGCCCAAGGAAAATCGCCGGCAGCAGGCTACTGGCTATTTTTTTCATATTTTTTCCACGTTTTCACCTCGCGCGGAGAATAAGCGGACAGTTGACCATCTGTCTGTCGGGGCGAATCCCTGAATTTTTGGCTTGGCTTTTGTCGGACTTCGCCCTACAAAACTGCTGCAACTTAGGACAAACCCCTTAGGCCCCCCGATATGCAGCAACGCAAAACCAGACGGCTCGCTGCACGCGCGTTGAAGCGGCAACGCAACACCCGAAAAGAACAGTGGCCAGATAAGCGAACTGTGTACGGATTAAAAAAGTCCCTGACGGAAGAGCCCGACGACGTGTCAGGGAAAGGCCGGACAAAAGCAAGAGTGCTCGTTGTTCATCGAAGAGATTTTGTTCGAGCCGGCGTGCTTTCATTGATTACGAAGAGCATGCAATTTGTGGTGTGCGGCGAAACGGACGAAGCGCCTTTGGCGCGCGAATTGTTTCTGCGTCACAAACCGCATTTGGTTGTGATTGGGTTGAGGCTCTGCGGTGCTGACGGGATACAGTTGATCAAAGAATTCCGGAGCCTCAATCCAGCCACCGCAATCCTTGCCCTTTCCGAGCACACTGATGCGTTCTCGGCTCAACGCGTGTTCCGTGCCGGTGCGCGAGCATACCTGACCATCGACGACGCTCCCGAACTCCTAACGGCGCTCGACAAAATCTCAACTGGTCACCCCTACGTGGGTGCAAGCGTGTTGCCGCTAATCCTAAGCAACTTTGCAGGAGGCCCTAAAAATTCTCGTAGCTCCGACATCAACACCCTGAGCGATCGTGAGCTGGAGATTTTCTCTTTTATCGGGAGGGGCGTGAGCGTTTCGGAATTAGCGACTGAATTGCATGTAAGCGTTAAAACGATTGAGACACATCAGATGCGCATGAAAGAGAAGCTCGCTCTGCATAGCGCTGGTGAGTTGCGACAAAAAGCTCGGGAATGGCTGGCTAAGTCTGCCGTGAACCGAATACGCGAAGATCCGGAACCGGAATAAGCAAAACCGAGCGCGTTTCGCCTCGCTTCCGAAAAAACCACGTTCGACACGAGCAGCGTCAACAACGCGCTTTGAGAATTTAACGCGGCCGGATAAGATCATCGCGTGCGCGCCTTCATCTATTGGATCTTCCTTGCTTTCGCGCTGGCGTCCGTCGCAAAGAGCGCGCCTCTTTCCGAGGCTGAGCTGAAGAATCTTCTCACAGCAATTCGGCAGAACCGGTCCACGCAGGCTGATTTTCAGGAACAAAGAGTGATCCGGCTGATGAAAAAACCGGTCCTGAGCTCGGGAACAGTTTGGTTCCAGCCGCCTAACAAGTTCCGGCGCGAAGTGAAAGGCAATTCGTCTAGCGTCACGGTGAGCGATGGGCGCGAGCTGTGGATTTATTATCCGAACTTCAAATCAGCGGAACGTTACCCGTTAGGCAAAGGATCGCCACTGGACGCCACGGTGGCGGCGATCAATTCCGCGCTCAATCTGGAAAATATCGAAGCCAGCTTCAATATCTCCGCCACTAAGAGCGACACTGGACATGAGCTTGCGCTGCTCCCTCGCACCGCCGCGATGAAACGAGTGTTTCAAAAGCTTGATCTGCGAATCAACAACGAGTTCCGAGTCGAACGCACGGACATGCTGCTGCCGAATGGTGACCGCATCATCACCACGTATTCGAACCAGACGCGTGCGCCGATTTCTCCGTCAATGTTCGAATTTAAGCCGCCGCCCGGCACGGAAGTAACCACGCCGCTTGGACAATAGAGCTGTCACTAATCAGGAAAGCAGGAACGCGGGAAAATCGAGAGGTGGATCGGCTCGCCGCGGCGAGCCGATGGAAGCGGACCCAACTCAACGCGTCGAGGACAACGCGTTCCACCTTCCATCTTCCTGATTCAAAATCTCTCCAAAGAGGATCCGAACGTTGGAACGCCGCATCTAGTCTCGACGGAACAGTACTCGCTCTCTAAAACGGATAGGGTGCTGCAAAGCTTGCTGATCGTTTGCATTTCCGCTGCTCTTGTCGTTGTCACGTGGTACCTGGACGTGCCGGTTATGGTTTATCGCGACCTGATGTCGGCGGAATCAAAAGCGCGCTTCTACGATTCCACCATCAGGAAACACTATCGCTCGGTTTTGGTTAGGCCGCGGCAAAAGGAACAGCACTAGATGCAGCAGAAATTGTCGGAGTGCCGTGACGAGTTCTCGCTGTTCGCGGGAACGTTTCCCTTCGCCTTCTGGATTGTAATACAGGCATCGTGCCTTTCCCGTCGAACAGGCAGCCTTGCCTGTTTCGGGACACGTAGGCTGGGAAGCCCGCACGACAATTCCGGCTGGAAGCCGAAGTTACTTTGTGGTTAAAAAGAGCCGGCGTTTAAAATTCGATGAAGTGAGCCAAAGATTTCGCTTCACGTCGACTGAGAGACGAGTAGCGGTGTTCGTTGCCGCGGCGTTCGTGCTTGGGTTAATCACCGAATGTTATCGCGACGCGCATCCGTCCCCGACCCCTATTCAAACTCATTCTGGCAAGAGCCGGGTATCGAGATCGTCTTCGGCTAAGGTTGATCAACCGGGCGCACTGAACGCCGGCGATGCAGCGAGACGAAGGCGAAGATCCGCAGAAAAGCTTAAATTATCAGATTCAGCGACGGACTATGAGCACCAGCAAAAGTAACAGGGCGGAAACTGATTTCCCGCACATCGTGTTTGCGAAAGACATTGTTCCCACAGATCATCCCGGAGTGACCGATCACGTTGAGGCTTTCACGAAGCAAATTTGTGAAGTCATTGTAGGCAAGAACCAGGCGGTAAAGCTCGCTGTCGCCTGTTTGCTCGCACGCGGCCATCTTCTAATTGAAGATATTCCGGGCGTCGGCAAAACAACGCTATCCCAAGCGCTAGCACGGTCGCTGGCGCTCGCCTTTCAGCGAATTCAATTTACGAGTGATCTGTTGCCGGCTGATATTCTCGGTAATTCCATCTTCGATCGGGCCGAGCAACGATTCGTGTTTCATCGCGGCCCGCTGTTTTCGCAAGTAGTACTGATCGATGAGGTCAATCGCACGACAGCGAAGACTCAAAGCGCGCTGCTTGAAGCAATGGAAGAACAGCGCATCTCGGTCGATGGCATGACCTATGATTTGCCCGAACCGTTTTTTGTGGTCGCGACTCAGAATCCGCAACACGCAGTCGGTACTTTTCCACTGCCAGAATCTCAGCTTGATCGTTTTCTCATGCGGATCGAGCTGGGCGTGCCGGATCGCACCAGCGAGCGCGCAATGCTGCTGGGAATGGATCGCCGCGAAATGCTCAAGGAGTTAAAACCGGTGATGAGTCCACAAACATTGATCGAGATTCAAGATAACGTGCGAAAGGTGCACGCTTCACCGGCCTTGCTCGATTATCTGCAAGATCTGCTGGATGCCTCTCGACAACGCCACATCACGGGGCTATCCCCGCGCGCAGGGCTGGCTTTGCTCCACGCCTCGCAGGCTTGGGCGCTGATGCACGGACGTGAGATGCTTCTTCCCGAAGACATCCAGGCCGTGGGAATGGCAGTCATGGCGCATCGGCTCGGGCACGATCTCGAACAGTCGGGTCAAAGCGGACGGACACTCGCTGATAACCTGCTTCACACCGTTCCGGTCCCGTGAAAGCAGGAAAATTTCCGCTGGCCTATCCAACTGCAGGTTTCGCAGCGCTCCTGTTTGTCCTTGCGGCGATGTGGTACGCGGCGTCGAGCCAAAACAGCGCCGCAATTTACCTGCTCTTATTTTTGCTAGCTTCGGTCTTCCTGGTGTCGATTCCGCATACTCTGACCAATCTTGCCGGCGTCACTCTGAGGGTTGAATCGGCCAAGCCAACGTTTGCGGGCGACGAGGTGTGCTTGCCGGTTGAGATCATGAACAACTCCCGCGCGACGCGCTATGGAATCGAGGTGGTCCTGCCCGAGGCAGATAAAACACGTGAACGCGTCGACTGCATTCCCCGCGAGAGCGCGGCCCGCCTGACCCTTCGATTTGCCACGCATCACAGAGGCGAACATAAAGTAGAAAAATTAGACCTAACGAGTTGTTACCCTCTCGGGTTTGTGCGTGCGTCGAAGAGATTTGTGTCTAATCAGACCTACCTCGTTTATCCCAAGCCAGCGGGAGATTCTCAGCTACCAACGAACCACTTACGATTCGCCGACAACTGGGTTCAGCAAGGCATCGGGCATGGCGACGATTTTGCGGGGGTACGCGCCTATGTGCCCGGAGAATCCCAACGTCACATTGATTGGAAAGCTGTGGCGCGCGGGCAATCGCTGATGACAAAACAGTTTGCTGCCGAAACTAAAGGCGCGGTGTATCTCGATTTTTTCGAGCTCCGCTTTGCTGATGTGGAAGAAAAACTGTCACAGCTCACGCTTTGGGTGATCGAGGCTGAACGTGCACGGCAGCCTTATGGCCTTCGCCTTCCGGGTGTTGAATTTTCTCCCGCCCTTGGGCAAATGCATTTTCACTGCTGCCTGCGCGCTTTGAGTCTGTTCTGACCCACGGCATATGAGCATGAACATGAGTAAGAGTAGCAATCCGATCAAGAGGGACACGAGCATCCCCCGGCGGCCGCTGCTTTGGATGGCGGCAGCATTGATCTTCACACTACCTCCGTTTTTCGACTCTCTCGCCATCTGGGTTCCATGGCTTTTTCTTGTCTCACTTGCACTGAAATTTTGGATGGAACCCAGGGGTTACCGGCTTCGCTCTGTCGTTTTGAAATTAATGCTCGTCGCGACAGCGCTCACGACAGCTTTTATCAGTTACGGTTCTGTTAGAGGCGTCGAGGCAAGCATTTCACTCCTTGTGGTTCTCATGTCTCTGAAGATTCTCGAAGCGCACACGGCACGCGAATTCCGAGTCATGGTACTAACCGGTTGGATGCTTTGTTTGTGTGGATTTTTCCTTTCCCAAGACTTCACCACGGCGCTTTGTCTCCTGATCGCGTTTGCCTTGCTAGCGGTCGCACTGATCCAGTTTCATCGTGGAGTGGCACCGGGCGCGGTGTGGCCTCCGGTTGTTACGGCGTGCAAACTGCTCCTTCAGGCCTCGCCTCTTGTCGTCCTTTTCTTTCTCCTGTTTCCCAGAATCAATGCTGGTCTTTGGTTTGAACTGCGTCCCTTCCGTTCAGCAAACACCGGCTTTTCCGACCGACTTTCTCCTGGAAGGATCGCAGCTCTTGCAAATTCTTCGGCGATCGCGTTTCGCGCGGAGTTTCCTGGAAGCAGCACTCGACCGTCTGGTCCGATGTATTGGCGCGGAGTCGTCATGTGGCGTTGCGACGGCATGGAATGGCGAGCTCCGTACGCGCCGCGGCCGAAGACTCCATCTACCACGCCAGATGACGCAGGCAGCCGCGGCCTCTCAGTTCAATCGTCCAACGCCAAGGAAATCCAGCAGCGGATCACGCTAACGCCGCACGGCGCGCGCTGGATGTTTGCGCTCGATCGCCCGATCAAAACTGCTCCTGGTGCAATGCTCGCACGCGGCGATTATCTCTGGAGCGTCCAGCCGATTAGAAAATCCCGCCGATACGATGTTGCTTCATCAGAATTCAGCGGGACCGAGATCACAGCGAAGGAACGAGCGGACGCGCTCGAAGTGCCGGCATCGATTCGTCCGGCGGTGCGCGACCTGGCACACTCGTGGACGGTGCAAAATCGTGACTCGCGTGGCGTGGTAAGCAGCGCGCTTCAGTTCTTCCGGACGCAAGGCTTCAGCTATTCGTTGACGCCGGGCGAATACGAGGATCTGGAGGAATTTCTTTTCCGTCGTCGCGTGGGGTTTTGCGAACATTATGCTGCGAGTTTCGCTACTCTGATGCGGTTGGCAGGAATCCCTGCGCGCGTTGTTGTCGGCTACCTCGGGGGTGAGTATAACGATCTAGGCCACTTCTTTCTGGTGCGGCAAGCGGACACGCACGCGTGGTGCGAAGTTTGGCTTCCGGAAAACGGATGGACTCGAGTGGATCCAACCGCTGCAGTTGCGCCGGGAAGAGCAAGTCTCGATTTCACCTCGTTTTTAGAGACACGCATCGCTTCCGGGCAAATGGGAGTTCGCCGGAACGCCTTTATAGCGCAGTTGCTCCGGTCCGGCGTTTTCACTCACGTTCGGTTCATCTGGCAAACACTGAGCTATGAGTGGGACACGCGGCTTCTTGCGTTCGACGCCGACGTACAGGACGTCTTTCTAACGTCCATGGGCATCGCCAAGCGCGGTCCGGGCTTTCTCATCGTAGAAATTCTGCTCGTGGCAATCGCATTGCTCGCAAGTTATTTCGCATGGATGCAACTGCGGACGCGTTCGCGCGTGGACCGGGTGAAGACGTTGTATGAATATTTTTGCCGAAAGATTGCCCGCCTCGGTGTGCCGCGAGATCCTTGTGAAGGTCCATTAGATTTTGCACGGCGCGCTGCTCAATCGCTGCCTAACGAATCTGGTCGCATCCGGCAAATCGTGGATACGTACATTCTGCTGCGCTACGCGCCACAACCTGCGCCGGGAATGCTAGACAGATTTACAAAAGAAGTGAATGCGTTTGGTGCACGACACTGACAATGTGACGATCGGACGTCGCCACTCCAAAGGTTGTGGCTAGAGATATTTTTGCGGAATCGCGTGCTCCGCGCTCTCGTGCTGCCAGTAAACGGATAGGATCCACCAGCGCTTACCGTCGTTGAAGAGCTGAAAGCTGTTGATGCCGCGCATGAATGGCGCGGGATCGCTCGGATCGTGACGCGATTCGTAGGTGCTCCAAACATGACCGATTCGGCCAAACTGTTCGGTGCGCCGTGCTACCTCCGTTTCGTAAAAGCCAGCTTTCAAAAGTGGTTCCGCTCGCGCGATGTAACCTTCGACATTCAAGATTTGCGGCTCAAGCTGGACGTCGTTTCGTCCAGGCACGCTCGCGGTCGGAACTAGTCGCGCTCCAGGATAAAACAGTGACCGCTCACGATTCCAGTCGCGCTTTTGTCCAGCCGGTCCGGAGATCACGTCATACGCCGCAGCGATGATTGCATCGATCGACGCCACGTCGCGCGGATCAGCTGAATGTGAGGTTGAGCTTTCAGGCATTGGAAGTCTTTCGACGGAGTTCAAGCACCTTCATCGCGGCGTTGTGCCCGGGGATCCCGCTAACAGCGCCACCTCGCAAGGCGCTTGATCCGCAGAAAAACACATTTTCGTATTCCGTCTCAACACCCCACGTGCCAACCTGGTCTCTGCGTTCGGCGAATGGAAACGTCGGAGCGTTATGAAAAATGTTCCCGTGATACATCCCCAGCGCATCCTCAATATCCACGGGGCTTTTGCTTTCGATGCAAGGGCTGCCATCACGCGCCAGAGCCAGGCAACTTTCGATCGGCTCTTCCAACCATTGGTTGATGCTGGCGAGGTATTTTTTCTCCGCTTCCCGCCGCATTTCTTCATTATCGCGCACAAACAAGCTCCACGGCGCGTCCAGTCCGAAGAGCGTCATCGTGTGAAAGCCCTGTTCACGCAGCTCCGGCGCGAGAATGCTGTCATCAGTCAACGTGTGGCAATAGATTTCGCACGGCATTTTCTCCGGCAACCTGCCGTCTGACGCTTCGTCGTAGCTGAGATTCATCTGTTGATAGCCTTCGTCACTGTGGAACGTCCCGCAAAACGCTTCAGTTGCCGGAATTTTCTTTGCCTTCAGTTTCGGCAAACGGCTCAAGAGCATGTTGACCTTGAAAACGGATCCTTCGTCAGTGCGGTCCGGCTGAAAGAATCGGCCTGTAAACTTTGCCAGCAAATTTCGCCCAAAGTTAACCAGGAGAAACCGCGCCTCGACGGTCTCGTCTTTGCCGTTCACCAGAAATTCAACCGTGCGCGTTTTGCCGGTGACGTTCAGCCCGTGGATATGAACATTGGTTAGCATTTCGGCGCCTGCTTTGCGTGCAGCGTGTTCCAGTTCGGAAGAGACCGCGCCCATCCCGCCCACCGGCACCTTCCATTCGCCCGTTTTGTTGCCGATCAGGTGATAAAGGAAACACCGGTTTTGCAGGAGCGAACTGTCGTGCGGATGCGTGAAGACGCCGACCTTCGCATCTGTAAACACGAGGCCGCGCACCAGATCGTCTTGTAGATAACGCTCGATGGCATTCCCTAACGGTTCCTCAACCAAAGTGCGCCAGGCTTCGCGGGAAATTTCGTCCGCCTTGAAGCGGCGCGCCATTTCTTCCCTGGAAACCAGTGGCTCGAGCATCGAGTCCCAGACGCGCTCGGCGAACACACGCGGCAACGCGTAGAAGCATTTCAACTCGTCGTACTCAGTGGTGTTTCCGGTCAGTTCACACATCGACCGGCGGCCCACTTCTTCGTCGACGTTGCTCAAAAGCAACGCGCCATCGTGTCCTCGCCGCGGCGAGTATGGCGTGCAGGATGCGATGCCGCGCCGGCGCAGTTCCAACTTCAAGCCAAGATCGTGGATGATCTTGTGCGGAAACAGGCTGACCAGATAGGCGTACCGCGACAAGCGCGCGTCGTAGTCCGGAAAGATTTGCTGCGAAGTCGTCGCCCCGCCGATGTAATCATTTTTTTCCAATAACAGCACGCTCAACCCGGCACGCCCAAGATAAGCCGCCGCGACAAGCCCGTTGTGGCCGGCGCCCAAAATGACGACATCGTATTGCGATTTCATTTTGAATTCGGTCGCAAATGCATGCTTACATCAAACATGGCAAGGCAAACATCAAATTCGCCTGTGGACGAATTCGCTGTGGCGAACATTTCTTAGCTGCAAAACTCCGCCAACATCGAATCCCTTGAAAGGCACTGGCGAAAATCGACATCGTGTCGGCACTCAGAGTCACAGGAAAATCGCGGCCACTGATTTGCCGGCTGATCTGGCCAAAATCCCAGCCGTCAAACCCGGCAGCAGGTAGGGCGGTTCACCTGAACCGCTCAGGCGATTGAGTCAATCGCCTCTACCTCGCATCGTTAGCAGCCGTTTGAGGCGCGGGTTTGCTTAGTTCCACCTGCGCGCTCACCTTCTGTAGGCCCGCAGTAAGCGCTTCAATTTGCTTTTGCTGCTGGGCGATGTTCGCCTCTTGTCTCGCAGCGTTCGCCTCCAATTCCTGAACCTTGCAGTGCTCTTTGAGAAATTCGTTGAGCAACATCGCGTTGATCTGCTCATAGCGAACCGATTCGGGCTCGCCCTTGGGACTCCGTCCCACCAGATCAGGGTACACCTCGGCCACTTCCTCGGCGATCAGGCCAAAGGCTATGGTCTGGCTGGCGTCATACTCCTTGTGGTACCGGAAGCTGACCGGCTTGAGCGCGTAGAGCATTTCACTGGCTTTCTCCATCGGCTTGATGTCGTGTTTATACCGGCGCGAAGATACGTTACCGCGGCCAAGTCTTCCGCTGCTGGTTATTGTGACCGAATCCGGATCGGTCCCAACAATGGGCTGCACATTGGAGTAGATGTTGCCGATAAAGCAGCTGTTGGCCACGTTATCACCTCCAATGCCGATACAAATGACGTTATCGGCTGTGGTGACGCCGGTGCCTGCTTGAACGCCCAAGGCCGTGTTGCCAGACCCGCTGATGTTGGCCCCGAGCGCGCTAACACCGATGGCGGTGTTGAAGCTACCCTCGGTGTTGTTATGGAGCGCTGAGAAACCTGTAGCTGTATTGTCCGGGCCAGTGGTGTTGTCAAAGAGCGCCAAAGCGCCAACGGCGGTGTTTCCGTCGCCATCAGTGTTAAAGGTGAGCGCCAGAGAGCCAACTGCCGTGTTGTTGTTCGCAAGGCCGGCTCCGGTGACGTCATTAAACGCCAGCGCGGCATCACCAATGGCAGTGTTATCCGTACAGGTAATATTCTCAACAAGCGCGCTCCCACCGACGGCCGTGTTGAAGGAGCCGTCAATGTTATTATACAGCGCAAAGGCGCCGACGGCTGCGTTGTCAACCCCGCTGTCGTTATAGATGAGCGCGGCAGTTCCAACGGCCACGTTCTCGTCGCCGCTGGTGTTGAGGAACAACGCTGCAGTACCAACTGCGGTATTGGAATCCGCGGTGTTAAGGGCCAGCGCTCCAGCGCCGACACCGGTGTTGTTGTTGGCGGCACCCGCTGAAAAGAGCGAATACCAGCCAACTCCCGTGTTTGCGGCGCCGGTGGTGAGGTTCTCAAGCGCTTTGGTTCCTTCTGCCGTGGTGAAGTTGGGATAGCCGCCATCCGGTGGTGGGACAACGGCCTCCGTTTTTGACAAAAGTCCAAAGCAAGCGAGCGCACCAGCGATGAGAAGCGGCAGAATTGTCGGTTTACACTGAATCATTTGAATTCATGGTTCTTCCTTTCTTTCCCCGCTACGTTGATTTCTGCGGTTGCGGGTCCGGAAGAGGCGAAGAACCCAGCGGGAAAAGAAATCCTCCGCCTGATTCAGATCCGTTTAGCGACGCGAGTCTGGAAAAATTTCGTGCTCGTGTCAAGAATGAACGCCGCGTGCTGCACGAATAGGTAGGACATTGACCTGAATCGTCCTGTAGCCGCTTCGCTATGCGAAGCGTTTGGCGTCGCCCACAGGGTGACGGCTATAGCGAAGGCAGCGCCCTACCGCTCGGCAACGGTTTGCTGCGCAGGCTTGCTCATTTCGACTTGTGCACTCACTTTTTGGAGGCCTGCAGTAAGCGCCTCAATTTGCTGTTGCAGACGCGCAATGGTCGCCGCCTGTTCCTCGTTCTTGCAGTGCTCTTTGAGGAACTCGTTAAGCAACATCGCGTTCACCTGGTCGTAGCGCACACTGTAGGGTTTTCCCTCTTTGTCGTGCACTACCAGATCGGGATTTATTTTTTCTACTTCCTCCGCAACCAAGCCAAACTGGGGCCGGTTGGCGGTGTCGGTCTTGTAGTGAAACGTGACCGGCCTCAGCGCCAGAATCGCTTCACTGGAGTGATCCATGGGCTTGATCTCCTTCTTAAACCGCTCTGAGGAAGCGACTGTGCCAAGCTGGCCACTGTCAGACACGATGACTGGCGCCGTGGTTCCGCTTTGCGTGGTGGTGCCAAAAATACCGCCGATCCAAGTGGTGTTGCTAACGTCCGCACCAGTGACCCCGACACCGATGCAGATAACGTTGTCGGCCGTAGTGACGTCAAAGCCGGCGCCAGCGCCTACGGCCGTGTTGACGCTGCCGGTGGTATTGTTCAGGAGCGCACCTTCCCCAACGGCCGTATTGAGGGTACCTGTCGTGTTGTGAGAGAGCGCGTTAAGGCCGTTTGCCGTGTTGTCGGAGCCCGTGGTGTTGTTCTGGAGCGCCACAAAACCAGTGGCTGTGTTGTTGTTGCCGGTGGCGTTGTTTAAAAGCGCGGCTGCTCCAACAGCTGTGTTGTCAAATCCGATGGTGTTGAATAAAAGCGCCGCCGCGCCAAACGCCGTATTTGCGTTTCCGGTGTTGAACAGGAGGGCCCCCGCGCCGGTAGCGGTATTGAAGCTACCCGTCGTGTCGCTAGAGAGCGAAAACCAACCAACTGCTGTGTTCGCAGAGCCAGTGGTGAGGCTAAAAAGAGCGTTCTGCCCTTCTGCCGTGTTGAACCCGGGATAGCCGCCATCGGGCGGCGGGACAACGGCCTGCACTTTTGGCAACGGCGCGAAGCATAAGAGCGTGAGTGTGATGAGAAGTGATGGAGTTGTTTTGAGTCGAATCAGTGGATTCATAATTGTTCTTCCTTCGTTTTTCCCCGCTACGTTGATTTCTGCGGTTGCGGGTCCGGAAGAGGCGAAGAACCTGGCGGGGAAAAGTCCTCCGCCTGATTCAGATCCGTTTAGCGACGCCGAGTTTGGAAAAAATCTGCAGCCTTGGCAAGACAAATCGCCCTCCGCGAATCTGACCGACGCCAGGCTAGTTGAAATCTTATGGATCGTTCAAGGCGGTTTGCCCAACAGCCTTACTGACCTCGACTCGCGCGCTCACATTTTCAATTTTTGAATCGTGCTCTTTGAGACGAGCAACCACTGTTTCCATCTCTTGCTTCAGCTGTGCAATCGTCGCTTCCTGTTCCTCGACCCTGCGATGTTCTTTCAGGAACTCGTTGAGCAACATCGCGTTCACCGCTTCGTAGCGAACGGTGTAAATCTCGCCGTTTTCATCGTGCACGACTAGGTCTGGGTTCGCCTCGGCCACTTCTTCGGCGATCAAACCAAATTGCGGCGTGCCTTTGGTGTCGCTCTTGTAGTGAAACGTCACGGGATTAAGCCCGAGGATGGCTTCGCTCGCCTTGTCCATTGCTTTAATCTCTTTCTTGTAGCGCCGCGAAGAACTCACCGTGCCGAGCTGGCCGACTGAATTAACGAAGACCGCAGTTCCACCCGAGGCAGTTGCGTTAAAAATGCCAGCGATAAAGCAAGCGTTTTGGAAGAGACCGATGCGGGTCGTGCTGCTCTCGCCAGAAACACCTCCGTTGCCGATATCAATATTGTCACTGCCCGTCGTAAGACTTTCGCCGGCAAAATTCCCCAAGGCGATGTTGAAGTCGCCAGTGTTGTTTTCGAGGGCATTACTACCAATCGCCGTGTTAGCCTCGCCGGCCGTGTTGGAAAACAACGCGTTAACACCAGTAGCCGTGTTGCGGATTCCGGTTTCGTTGTTATGGAGCGCGAAAGTACCGTTGGCCGTATTGCCCCCGCCGGTACTGTTGTTTAGAAGGGCGGCCGCGCCAACGGCCGTGTTGCCGGAGCCATCTGTGTTGGATAAAAGCGCGGCCGCGCCAAAGGCTGTATTTGCGTCTGCGGTGTTGAAAAGGAGCGCCCCTGCGCCGGTAGCGGTGTTGAAGCTACCGCCCGTGAGGCTCTCGAGCGAAAACCAGCCGACTGCCGTGTTCGCGGAGCCGGTAGTGAGGCTAAAAAGGGCCTTCTGCCCTTCTGCCGTGTTGAAGTTGGGATAGCCGCCATCCGGCGGCGGAACAACCGCTTGCACTTGTGGCGCAAAAAACGGAAAGCACGCAAGCACGAGGACGATGAGAAATAGTGGCATTGCTTGTTTAAGCTGAGTCAGAGAATACATGGACATTTCCTTTCGTTCTCTCGGTAGTTTTGACCCTGCGACTGCAGGTCTGAAAGAGGGGAAGAAAACACCGAGAGAGGGCTTTCTTTACCCTGCCCCGGATTCAGATCTTTTTTTGTAGCACGGAGTCTTGAGAGAATCTCTTCCGAGTGTCAAGGAAAAGCGGCAACTCGCTTGCGTCATCGAGAAGACCCTGGATGACGAAATGCGAATGATGAGGGCCCAGAACGCATTTGCGGTTGCACGTCCGGTTCATTCTGGCCACGGTCGCAGTGGTGAAAGAAGTAGCCGAGGTCGAATCTCTGTCCGCTACGAGCGTTTCTCCTGATCCGAAGGCGCCGATTCCGAAGCAGATTCGCTACATCATCGGAAATGAGGGATGCGAGCGCTTCAGTTTTTATGGGATGCGGAACATTCTGACCGTTTTCCTCGTCTCGTCTTTGCTTCTTTATCTGCCTGAATCCGAACGCGCACGCGGCGCGAAAGACGTTTTTCACACGTTCGTGATCGGCGTTTACTTTTTCCCGTTGCTGGGCGGTTGGTTGGCTGACCGATTTTTTGGCAAATACAACACCATCTTCTGGCTAAGCCTGGTTTACTGCGTGGGTCAGGCGTGCCTCGCGATGTTTGTCACAAACCGCACCGGTTTTTACATCGGTCTTGGACTGATTGCGCTTGGCTCGGGCGGAATCAAACCCTGTGTCGCCGCATTTGTCGGCGACCAGTTCGACCAGACTAACAAGCACCGCGCCAAGGTGGTGTTCGAGGCGTTTTACTGGATCATCAACTTCGGCTCGTTCTTCGCATCGCTTTTGATGCCAATCTTCCTGCGGCATCTCGGGCCAGCGGTCGCGTTCGGCGTTCCAGGCGTGCTGATGTTTGTTTCCACCGCAATCCTGTGGGCTGGGCGCAAACAATACGTGATGGTTCCACCTGCGCCGCCCGACCCGCATTCGTTTTTGCGCGTGTCGCGCGATGCGATCGCATCCGGTTTGCGCGGTCAAGTGCTCGCCGCCATCGCGATCGCAAGCGTGGTCGGATCTTTTGCGCTCATGACAAAGTTCGGATTCGTAATCGCAGCTTGTCTCGCACTTGTGGGACTGATTGCATTGGGCGGGCTCGGCGTGTGGCTTCAGCTCGATTGCGTGCGCAGCAAACATCCGGCGGAAGCTATCGAAGGCGCGCGTTCGGTATTGCGTGTCCTTGTGCTGTTCGCGCTGGTGACGCCGTTCTGGTCTTTGTTCGATCAGAAAGCATCGACGTGGATATTGCAGGCAGACGCCATGACCAAGCCGAACTGGTTTCAGCCCTCGCAGATGCAAGCATTGAATCCTGCACTCGTTATGCTCCTGATTCCGTTCAACAACCTGGTGCTTTATCCAGCAGTCAGACGTTTGGGATACGAGCTGACACCATTACGGCGTATGACTCTGGGCATCGCCTTTGCCGGTCTCGCATGGATCGTTGTGGGCGCGATGCAACTTGTGCTCGATCACGGCGACGTGTTCACGATCACGTGGCAAGTGCTACCTTACGTGTTGCTCACGTTTGGCGAAGTGCTGGTCGCCACAACTGGACTTGAATTCGCTTACAGCCAGGCGCCGTTGTCGATGAAGGGAGCGATCATGGCGTTTTGGAATTTATCGGTAACAATCGGCAATCTTTGGGTGCTGGTAGCAAATGCAGGTGTGCAAAACTCCGCGGTCACGAAATTCATCGCATCAACCGGTTTTGGCGTGACTGCGTTTCAAATGTTCTTTTTCGCTGTATTTGCCTTTGCCGCCGCGCTCGCGTTCGGCCTCGTCGCACGCACTTATCCATTGGTAGATCATTACCGACGGCACGAGCAGTAGCACGATGGTAGTAAGCACCTGGGTGCCGAGTCCGGCGGGTAGTCGCGGTTTATCGTCAGCTGGAATGTGCAGGTTCGCCTCTCCCCTTGCTCAAGGGGAGAGGACCTAAGGTGAGGGGTCAGCGTTGGGACATTAAAGCGTGAAATCATCCCTCACCCTACCCCTCTCCCTTACAAAGGGCGAGGCGGCCCGAAAGACCCAGCCTAACAACAACTGAACAACACCACTCTACCGACTGCATCGCGGATTATTTGGCGGCGATTTCGAGGACGACACGGAAACGGGCTTTGCCGCTCATCATTCGCTCGTACGCCTCGGCGGCTTTTTCCAACGGAAAAATTTCGTTCATGGAATGCACGTCCGTCGACGCACTAAATTCGAGTGTATCCTGCGAATCGATGGACGTTCCCGAGTACCAGCCTTTGACGGACCGGCAGCCAGTGATGAGCAGAATCGGATGGACCAAGAGAGGTCCTGCTGCGCCGATTACCATCAGTACGCCGTTCGGTGCAATCCCGCCGAGGACTGCTGCCATCGCTTCGGCATTCGTCACGGTCGCGATCACAACTTTCGCGCCGCCAAGCTTATTCAATTCCGCCGCCGGATCGGAGGCCTGGCTGTCGATGTAGTGGTGTGCGCCGAGTTTTTTGGCGAATGCCCCCTTGTCCTTTCCGCGTGCAATTGCCACGGTGTTGAATCCCATTCTCGCTGCGAACTGCACGCCGAGATGACCGAGTCCGCCAATCCCGAGCACACCAACCACATCGCCGCCTCGCGCGCCGCTGTTTCGCAGCGCGTTGAAGGTCGTTACGCCAGCGCACATTAGCGGTGCGCTGTCGACGGCAGAAAGTTCGTCAGGCACAAGCGCCAGCGCTTGAGCCGGCGCAACCATGTATTCGGCGTAGCCGCCATCGAAAGAAATTCCGGTGGTGAGCAAGGCCACGGTGCAAGCAAAAAACTCGCCGCGGCGGCAGTGATCGCAATAACCGCAGTTGCCGCCATGCCAGCCAACGCCGACGCGCTGGCCAGTTTTCCACGGCTTCACCCCCTCGCCCACGCCGTCAACGACACCAATCACTTCATGTCCCGGCACACGCGGATACTGAATATCTGGCCAGAGTCCTTCTTTGACTAACGAATCGCTGTGGCAAACACCGCACGCTTCGACCTTAACGCGCACCCACCCTCGCTCCGGTTCGGGGATGTCGCGTTCGACTAACTCAAGCGGGCCGCCTGCTCGCGGGACTTGGACAACACGCATTTTCTTGCTCATGCGTTTTCAATCGTCCCAGTCTTGAAAAACACAAGACCTATGGCGCCGTTGTGACAGATACTTTCGCGGCAGATGATTCGAATCCGCGCGATATTTGACGCCGGAACGATTCCACTGAAATGAAAGCTCGCCAATCAAGCGATCCAATGTCGCGCGCAATCTTTTTTGCGACCGTTTTCGTCACCGCCGTTATGACCAGCGCGGCCGCAGAAGAAGGGGCAGTCCTCACTGGCAAAGCAGCGATGGGTGATTGGACAAGCGATGCCCCTGGTGTCACGCGCAAAATCACAGTCCAGAATTTGCCTCCACCTGGTTCGAATGCTCTCGCAATTAATCGGGCGCACGTTGTAGACCGGCCAGCTGACGCACAACCCAAAGTTCCGCCGGGATTCAAGATCGAATTGTACGCCAGTGGTTTTCGCGATCCGCGATTCCTGCTCAGTGCACCGAATGGCGACATCTTCGTTGTAGAGAGCCGCGCCAATCAAATCAAGGTGCTGCGCGACACCAACGGCGATGGCAAACCGGATGTGACTGAAACTTTTGCAGAACGCAATCTGAACAAACCGTTCGGAATCGCTTTTTATCCACCCGGCGACGACCCGCAGTTTTTGTACGTCGCGAATACTGATGGCGTAGTTCGATTTCCGTATCGTAATGGCGATCTCAAAGCGCGCGGACCGGCTCAGGAACTCGCGGCACATCTCTCGCCCGGTGGGTTGTTGCGCGGCGGCGGACACTGGACGCGATGCCTTGTGTTTTCACCGGATGGTAAAAAAATGTACGTGTCGATCGGCTCGCGCTCGAATGTGTCGGATAACGCTGCGGAAGAAAATCGCGCGCGCATCTTCGAGTTTAATCCTGACGGTAGCGGACAAAACGTTTACGCCTGGGGAATTCGCAACGCCGTCGGCATCGCGTTTCGGCCCGGCACGAATGAACTCTGGATGAGCACAAACGAAAGGGACGAGATCGGCGAAGATTTGCCGCCCGACTATATCAGCAGTGTGCGTCCCGGCGGCTTTTACGGGTGGCCGTGGTATTACATCGGAAATCATCAGGATCCGCGCCACAAGGGAAAGCATCCCGAGCTCGCCCATCAAGTCATCATTCCCGATGTGCTCGTGGAGGCGCACTCGGCTTCGCTCAACCTATGTTTTTATACCGGTGACCAATTCCCGTCTGAATACAAAGGCGACATCTTCGCTGCGTTCCACGGTTCATGGAACCGCATGAAACGTACTGGTTACAAAGTTGTGCGCGCACCGTTCGACAAATCAACCGGCAAGGCGCGCGGCGAATACGAAGACTTCGTGACGGGTTTCGTCACGCCCCAAGGCAAAGTCTGGGGTCGGCCGGTCGGAATTACTGTCGCGAAGGACGGAAGCCTGCTTATCAGCGAAGACGGCGACAAAACCATCTGGCGCGTGAGCTACGGCGGGTAGCTTGGTAGGGCGTGCAGTCCTCTGCGCGCCGTCGCGCGTTCACCCGAAGTGGCGCGCACGGAGTGACGCGCCCTACCCGAGCAGAGGCGGTTGTCGCTCATTCGGGCAATAAACCCACAGCCAATCTTCCGCTCGCTCGCATAATCGTTTGCGAACCGGATTCATTAAGATGTAACTCGTTTTCTCTTCCACTTCATGATGATCGCGCAACCGGTGATCAAAGAAATCGCGTTGCCAATCCACACCATGTTTTCCTGCGACGAACTTCTTCCAGTTCTTGATGGTCGTTTGCATTCCTGGTTCACGCGAGAACGCAATAATCGCGTGCAGATGATCAGGCATAAGCAGACATAATCGACAATGCCAGATGAGTCTCTCGTGGTTGAATTTCATAGCAGCGACACAGCCTCGCCTGTGTCTGCACGGCACAGCTGGTTTTTCCCCCGCGGCACGCAGTTGAGAGTGATAAAGAACCAACTGCCCTCGGCCACCCATTGTGGAATTGCATGAGGCAGTTTTTTGCGGACTGGCAAACCCATCTTCGCAGCGTAGCGACACGCTCCCAGCGCGACAAACGCAAACGGTAGGACGCGCAGTCCTCTGCGCGCCGGTCGTTCGCATGCCAAAACGGCGCGCACGGAGTGGCGCGCCCCACCCGAGCAAAACAGCATTGCCGCTTCTCGTGTTGCGCATAATCTGCTGTACGCGGCATGAAAATTGGTTTCGCTCAGATTAACCCGACCGTTGGGGATTTGAGGGGAAACTGCGATTTGATCGCCCAAGCGTATGAGCGCCTCGCGACTGCGGGCGCGGAACTCGTGCTCACGCCTGAATTGGCGATGACCGGATACCCGCCGCAGGATTTGGTTCTCAAATCGCGCTTTGTTCCGGAAAATCTGGAATTGCTGGCTAAGCTGCACGCTCGGGTCGGGGAGGCGGCGTTGCTCGTGGGGTTCGTTGATCGCAACGACGCACGCGGCAAACCATTTCGTAACGCCGCGGCTTTGCTCGAGCGCGGCAAACCGATTCGTAAAACGTACAAATCTCTTTTGCCGACTTACGATGTCTTCGATGAAGAGCGGTATTTTCAGCCGGCCGAGCGTGTCGAGCCCTTTCTTGTTCACGGGAAAAAAATCGGGGTAACGATTTGCGAGGACATTTGGACGGAACACTATCTGCCGCGACCGCTCTATGATTGCGAACCGGTGCGCAGCCTGGTGGAGCAAGGCGCGGAGATCATCGTGAATCTGAGCTCGTCGCCGTTCAGCTTGCACAAGCCGGCGATCCGCTACGAGATGGTGGCAGGTCTCGCACGCGCTCACCAACGCCCGATCGCCTATTGCAATCTGATAGGCGGCAACGACCAACTGATCTTCGACGGCGACTCATTCGCGGTGAATTCAGCGGGGAATGTGATCGCGCAACTCGATGCGTTTCGTGAAGACGAACGAGTCGTCGATACGGATTCGACTTCTGTAATCGAATTTCACGAGGGCAAAATCGCGGAGCAAATTTTCGGCGCGCTTTCTCTCGGGCTCCGCGATTACTGCCGCAAATGCAACTTCCACTCGGTCGTTGTCGGTTTGAGCGGCGGAATCGATTCCGCTGTTATTGCGGTGATCGCAGCCGATACGTTGGGCGCGGAGAACGTAACCGGCGTTTCCATGCCAAGCCCGTACTCGTCGCGCGGCAGCATCGAGGACGCGCGGGCGCTCGCGCGTAACCTCGGGATAAAATTTCTCGAGATTCCGATCACCGACGCTTTTCAGGTTTTCAAGGCCCAGTTCAAGGAAATTTTCAAAGGCCTGCCTGAAAACGAGACGGAAGAAAACATGCAGCCGCGTCTACGCGCAATGATCCTGATGGCGCTCTCGAACAAGTTCGGTCACCTCGTTTTGTCGACTGGAAACAAGAGCGAACTCGCTGTCGGTTACTGCACGCTTTACGGTGACATGGCTGGCGGGCTGGCTGTAATCAGCGACGTGCCGAAGACGATCATTTACGAGCTGGCACGCTGGATCAACCGGGAGCGCGAGGTTATTCCAAAATCTACAATCGAAAAACCGCCCAGCGCTGAGTTAAAGCCCAACCAAAAAGATCAGGACACACTTCCGCCGTATGAAATTCTCGACGAAATCCTACAGCTTTATGTGGAAGAAAACCTCAGCGCGCGCGACATCATCTTGCGCGGGTTTGACGAGAAAACGGTGCGCTGGGTGCAGCGCCGGGTCGATCTCAACGAATACAAGCGCGAACAAGCGGCGCCTGGCCTAAAAGTCACCAGCCGCGCCTTCGGCATCGGCCGCAAAATGCCCATCGCCCAAAAGTACGTCGATTAGCAGCGCTGCGGTCTTCCGACTCCGCAACGCAATTATATCTTACTTGGCTTTGTTGAAAAGCAGGTGGGCTGGGTGGACGCGACGCCCTCGTCGCGTTCTTACACGCACAGGAAAGCGGCGGGGGCGTCGCTTCCACTTTACTGCGTCAGCTTTTCAACAGAGCCAAATCCTACTTCTAAACAGGTATCTGCTTGCCTGTTGAGTTCCATACCACGGGCAATCCGCTTAACCCATTGGCTTTCCTGAGCTCGAGCATGGGAAAGGCAGGGCCAGGGTCGGCTTTGCGCCAGGAAGAGATGCAGTCGTGGCCGGTTCCGTATTCGGCTGCGCCTGAAGCGAATCACGCAAGGTGAGAAGTCATTTCGCGCGTTTGTAAATTTCGATGATCTGTTTACGCAACGTGCGCGCGAAGCCGACGAATTTTACGCTGCGCTCGCGCCGACCTGTTTAAGCAAAGAGCATTGCGCGATCCAACGTCGGGCGCTCGCCGGGATGCTTTGGAGCAAACAATTTTATCATTACATCGTGGAGCAATGGCTCGAGGGGGATCCCGCTTTTCCACCGCCTCCGGAAGAACGCAAACACGGCCGGAATTTCGAATGGCGCCATCTTCACAACGAGCGAGTGATGTCGATGCCTGATAAGTGGGAGTTTCCATGATTCGCAGCGCGCCGGTGCCGTTTGCTTATCCAGTTGCAACTCTCGGCGGAGTGTCGGGGCAAATTCGACAGCCGATCCGGAGCGATCCGCTGCCAGGGGCGATCAATGGTCAGCCGCGGCTCACCGAGGCAGAGGTGACGAGCATCCTTAGTCGCGCCGCGCATCAGACGTGCATTACCCGCGCCGGCATCCGGCTTCCGATAGGCGTGTCGATGAAGGCGTTCATCACTGTGGTCAATAATCCGCACGCCGGGTTGACGGCGTTCTTGTTACCTTTAACGACGTAATCATTAATCGAGTCCTTAACGAAGGGCGTTGCGTTCGGAAGCCTCCAAAGCCGCTCCGAGTTGCTCTCGTTTTCCGTGAAGAGGAGCTCGTCCGCTCCATCGCAGTAGAGCCGATACTCGCCCAGGAGATCGTGGCTCGCTTCAATGATGCGGACTTTTGAAGGGCGATCGCGCCCGGCGCGCAAGTTTGGCCGGCGCACGTCGCGGCCCCAGCTCCAAGTGTTGCGAAACCAGAGCGTCGGCAAAATACACAAGGGCCCCGACGTCGTCCCGCAATTTGTTGCCGTGGCGCGAATCAAGATATCGTCGATCGAATTTTTCGCGTACTCGATCTCGATGTCGAAGGACCCGCTTTCGAGCGCGCCCGTGTCCCAAAGTTCAAACTCGCCATCGGTCTTTGAGCGGGCCGCATTGTGCCTGACCAACTCGTCGTACGGGAAAGCCGTTTGCGGGTAACGATAAATCATCCGCATGAAGCTGTGTGAAGGCGTATTCTCGTTGTACCAATAGAGTTCCTTCACATCTTCGCCGTGGTTGCCCTGAGGCCCGGTCACGCCGAACAGGCGCTCCTTCAAAATCGGGTCTCGCCCATTCCAAAACGCGAAGGCGAAACAGAGACGCTGCTTGAAATCGGAAATGCCGCCGATGCCATCCTCGCTCCAGCGGTACGCACGCGCTGTAATCTTCGCGGACGGTACCCCATGCTCGGTCGCTCAGGTACGGGCCCCAAAGATCCCAGCGTTCTCCTAACCGATCAGTTTGTGCAACACGGGCTTCCTCGGCGTTCATGCTGAACGCTGTTCAATCACATCTCGACTTCCGAGCCAACTCGTATCTTCTGTCCCTACGCGTTTATGGGGTGTACCTAGCTAGTGTTTGCGAAGATTCTTTGGGATTCACAGGGTGCCAAAGCTTTAATAGCTACGCCGCCGGCTACGTTTTGAAGATCTTGGCTTGCCTAAGTTCTTTAATCCGTGTAAGATGAGATGCACCGTGCAGGAATCGAAACCGCAATAGGGTAGTTCATTATCAACTACTTACACGGCCAGACTCACAAATAGACTCACGGAAATTGCGGTCAGACGCAATGCTGATCGAATTCATCCGGCTGTGGCCGGCGTTGGATGAGCGGACACAGCGGGCATTACTCGGGGCGGCTTGTGCCTACGACATAGGTGGAGGTCGCAAATGACGACAAAAGAACTGCTGAAACACGTGCTGCAGGGCTTCTTGGTACTTGTCGGTGATTACCGCGGATCACACGCTGAAATGGCCGGCTATGTGAACAAAAAGACGGGTCAGGCGATTCAGTACGTTCGTGGGATTCATGTCGTAGAATGCTTTTTCTATGATC
>WNFV01002389.1_pt1 | contig 25047 bp, 21 predicted proteins | sample 5400101 | NCBI WGS metagenome assembly WNFV01 (sample SAMN13153361, study PRJNA577476) | soil metagenome | isolation source: 115 cm soil or saprolite under grassland replicate 1 | place: USA:California | collected 2016-06-15 | reverse complement strand
CCGATCCGCTCGCGTTCTACGAGCTGGTGCTGCTCGCACCCGACGGCTGCGTTGCCCTACGGCGGATCGACGACGAAACGTGCGAGATGAAGCGCCTGTACGTGCAGTCCTCCGCGCGCGGGAAGGGCCTGGGGCGCACGCTCGCGCAGGCGCTGATCGCGCACGCCCGGACGCGCGGCTACGATCGGATGCGGCTCGACACACTCCCGACGATGACCGCGGCGCGCTCGCTGTACACGTCCCTCGGCTTCCGCGAGATCGAGGCGTACCGTCCCAATCCCGTGCACGGCACGACGTACTTCGAGCTCGACCTCTAGACATACTCCTCGCTCTGGGCGTACGCGAGGCGGCGGTCGACCGCGCGCTCGCGCTCGGCGTCGGGTATGAACCATCGCTCGGCGATCGCGGTCGGCACGACGGCTGAGAGGACGACGACCGTCACGAGGAGTGAGAACTGCGTCTTGTCGATGATGCCGGCGTTCAGGCCGTAGAGCGCCGAGATGGTCCCGAACGTCAGCCCGGTGCTCATGAGCAGCGTGATGAACGTCCCGTGCCGCCGGTCGGCGCGCCGCGCGAGTGGATAGATGAAGCCGACCTTCGGAAGCATCTTGGCCGCGAGCAACGCGCCAAGCAGCCCGAGATTCGAGAAAACGGCGCCGAGCGAGACGTTCAGGCCGCCCTTGACGAAGAAGAACGGAGTGAGGAACGCGAACGCGACGACGCGCAGGCGCTTCTGCTCTTCCCGATGCTCCTGGTAGTGGCGGCTGAGAACGAGTCCGAGCACGAACGCCGGCAGAACCGCGTGGCCGTTCGACGCGTCGGCCAGCACCATCAACAACAGGAGACAGAGGAACACGAGCTTGATCTCCGGTTCGATGACTCGGTCGCCGTAGCGCCCGAAGAAGACCGGAGCAAGGCGAGGGAGCAGGCCGATCAGCGCGACCGAGACGACGATGAAGACGGGGAACCAGACGTTCGGCTTGATGAAGATGGCCGACAGCGCGAGCGCCGTACACAGGTCGGTGACGAATGTCGCGCTCATCAGCAGCTTCCCGACGTTCGTATCCGTAAGGCCGCGCTCGACCAGGACGGCGTACACGACCGCGAGCGAAGTCGTCGAAAGGGCGGTGCCGGTGATCAGTGACGCCCGTGCGGTCCAATCGAGGAGGAAGTACGCGACGCCGGACGCGACGACGAAGGGCCCTGTGAAGGAGACGACGCCGATGCCGACCGACGCGGTAAGACGACGCCGCATGTAGGCGGGGTCGACCTCCATCCCGGCGAGGAACGTCAAGACGATCGACGCGAACTGGGCGATGAAATCGAGCCAGTCCTGGCTCTGCAGGTCGAAGATATTGCCCGCGACCACCCCGAGCGTGAGTTCGATCAGCGCGACCGTGACTCCCAGCTCCACCGACACGACACTCGCGAGGAGCACGACGACGGCGAGAACTGCGGCGAGTTGCGTTGCGTCCAAGACGACCTCCCTACTCAGCGTCGATTCGACGTTCGGCAGAGGCCATCAGCCCTCACGGGCGGTTAGGCGCGAGCCTCATCGCGCAGCGGATCCACTATAGCCAGGCCCGTTGCCGTCACCTGGTTCCAGGTACGTGCCAGGTATGTACCCGGTACCGCGTCAGAGGACGTCGAGCAGCGGGAAGCGGTCGTCCGCGTCGACGCAGGCGCGGAGGTACAGCGCGAGGCCGAGGTCTCCGGTGAACAGCGTGTACCGGCCGGCGTCGCGTGCTTCGTATTGCGCGATCGCATGCATTGCGAAGCGGCGGGCGCGGTCGAGCCACTTCGTCTCTCGCGTCCGGCGGTGGAGCTTCAGGAATGCGTAGCCGTTGCCCGCAGTGCCGTGGCAGAGACCGTGCCCTTTCACAAGCGGTCCCGCCTGCCAGGTCAGCTCGCCCGCGGCGAGCAGCAGTGAATCGAGGGGGCGATGTGCCGGGGCATTCGCGAGCGCGATCACGATGCCAGGCGCGCCGTGGCACCACTGGACGCGCGGACGTGGATCCTGCGCGTCCGTGCGGGCGGGCCAGTTCGCCGCACCGCGTTCCTCGAGCGCCGTCCTGCGAAGCGTCTCGACGGTCCGGTCGAGCAGCTCGCGCTGGTGATCACGGCTCTGCATCGGGGCGGCGCGCAGCAGTGCGTGCGCGTTTCCCGCAACCCCGTGGGCGGCGCCGAGGAACTTCCTGGTTTCGTCGCCGCGGCGCTGCGTCCACATGCAGGCGCGGAGCTCGCGGTCGAACGCCCACGTGCTCCAGAGTCGGCGAACCGCGTCGCCGATCACGCCGGCCCAGCGCTCGTCGCGCGTGTCCTCGAAGACCAGCGTCGCAGCGACCGCGGCGCCGGCCGCGCCCCAGCAGAGCTCGTTCTCGCCGGAGGCGATCATTGCGTTCGCCGCCTCTTCGACGTGTGCGGCGACCTCCTGCGAGGGCGCCAGCCGCCAGGCGACAAGCGAGGCGCCGAGCCTCCCCGTGATGAACGACTCGCCGTCCGCGGCCTCGATCACCTGATCCGCTCCAACCGGCGTCCGGCCGACGATCGCGTGCAGCGCATACGCCGTACCCGCGATGCCGCCGTAGATGCCGCCGCCGGCGTGCTCGTCGCTCGGGTGACGCGGCCAACCGTCGCCGTCGAACGCGGCAAGCGTGTCGTCGACGATGTCGTCGACCGTCCGTCGCGCGACGCGGGCGTCCCACGATCCGCCGCGCAGCGGCTCATGCGCCTTCGGGTCGAAGAGCACTAGGGCACTTACTCGGGAGAGACCGTCTTCACAGCGCGGGCGCCTCGAGCCGTTCGCCGCGCGCAGCGTCGCTGTCGAGCTCGAAGACGAAGAAGTCGCGGCCCGTCACGTGCACGGCAACGTTGTACACCGGGATCCCGCCGATCGCGCCCGCGAAGGTGCCGGCGTGAGCGTGGCCGTGGAGGACCAGATCCGGCTTGTGCTTCTGGATCGGAGCGTCGAGACGGTTCGTGCCGAGCATCGTCCAGATCGACTCCGGCTCGCCGATCAGCGTGCTCATCGTCGGCGAGTAGTGGAGTAGGACGACGCGAATCGGACAGGAGTCGACTTCCTGAAGCCCTGCTTCGAGTGCTTCGACGTCACGTCCCGCTTCGGCATAGATCTCGCGCAGGAGCGGCTCGCCGAAGTCGGGTAGCGTCGAGCCCGGAAAGCCGCCGACGAACCCCTTCGTCCCGACGACACCGATTCTCGTTCCGGCGACCTCGCAGGTCGTCCACGAGCGCTCCAGCAGCACGATGCCTGCGTCCTCCAGCACGGCGCCGACCTCGTCGACGCGGTTCTCGTGCCAATCGTGATTACCGAGGACGGCGACGATCGGAATGTCGACCTCCCGCGCCGCATCCGCGAGAACCTGCGCCTCCTCCGGCCGGCCGTGCGTGGTCAGGTCGCCGGCGAGGAGGACGACGTCCGCCTCGGCATCGAGGCGCGCAAAGGCTTCCGCGACCTGGCGGCGCGTACGCTCTTCGGCGTGCACGTCGCCGGCTGCCGCTATCCGCACGCTCGGCATGCGCCGGATTGTTCCAGCGATTCATCGCCTCACAGGACGGGTACCGGGGGTCGGCGTGAGCGATGACTTCGACCAGCTGCTGCACACGATGAGGAAGGCGGCTGCGGTCCTGCGCGAGGCCGAGATCCCCTTCGCGCTTGCAGGCGGCCTCGCCGTCTGGGCCCGAGGCGGCCCGAGGACCGAGCACGACGTCGACTTCCTCGTCAAGCCCGACGACGCGGATCGGGCGCTGGAGGTGCTCGTCGGCGCCGGAATGCGCGGCGAGCGGCCGGACGAGGGATGGCTGCTGAAGGCCTGGGACGACGGTCAGATGATCGATCTGATCTTCGATCCCGCCGGCGGCCCGATCGACGACGACTGGCTCGACCGGGCGGAGCTGATCGAGGTCTACGCGACGACGATGCCGGTCGCGTCGCTCGAGGACGTGCTGGTGACGAGGCTGATGGCGCTCAACGAGCAGTACCTCGACTACTCAGGCGTGCTCGAGATGGCGCGCGCGGTACGCGAGCAGATCGACTGGGAGGAGGTGCGCGCCCGCACGGAGGGCTCCCCGTTCGCGGCCGCATTCTTCACGCTGACGGAGCGACTGGAGGTCATCGAGCCATCCGGTTGACGCGTGGCCGTCTGTGTGACATAAGCGGGCGAGACCGGCATCAGGCTCGAAGGAGGAGCGCATGGGACGTCGTCGCCTAGCCCTCATCGCAGCTGTCGCGGTTTTCGGTGCCCTCGGAATCGCCCTCGTGACCACGGCCGTCGGCCGGGGTGATGAGAAGGCTACGACCGCCATTCCGAAGGCGCCCGCGTTCAGCGCGAACCAGCTCAACGCAGCGCCGGAGCGCGATTGGATCACGAATGGCGGCAGCATTACGAACGAGCGCTACTCGGCGCTCGACGAGATCAACAGGTCCAACGTCGGCAAGCTGAAGCTCGCGTGGAAGACCCATCTCGACGGCTCGGGCGGCACGCGCGCGTATTCACAGGAGGCAACACCGCTCGTCTACGACGGCGTCATGTACATCTCGACGGGGAACGACGACGTCTTCGCGCTCGACGCCGCGACGGGCAAGCACCTGTGGACGTACCACTCGCACATCCCGGTCAAGACGATCACGACCGCCTGCTGCGGGTTCAGCAACCGTGGCGTGGCGCTCGGTGACGGCAAGGTGTTCATCGCGCAGATCACCGGCCAGCTGGTCGCACTCGATCAAATGACCGGCGGCGTGCTCTGGCGCCGGTGGAACACTCGCTGGCAGGAGGGCGGGACGATGACGATGGCTCCGCTCTACTACGACGGAAAGGTCTACGTCGGAGTCTCCGGCGGCGAGATGGGCGTGCGCGGCGCTGTCACGGCGTACAACGCGAGCACGGGCAACAGGATCTGGCGCTTCTACACGTGTCCGGTGTACGGCGAGGTCGGCGGCGCAACGTGGTCCGGGAACGAGTGGCAGCACTGCGGCGACGCGGTCTGGGCGACGCCGACCGTCGATCCCGAGCGGCGCTTGATCTACTTCGGAGTCGGCAATCCCGATCCGTGGTCGGACCGCGGGCCCGGCGACGATCTCTTCTCCGACTCGTTCGTGGCGCTCGACGCCAACACGGGCGCGCTGCGCTGGTGGTACCAGACCGTTCATCACGACCTCTGGGACTACGACCTCGCGAGCCCGACGGTGCTCTTCGACGTGATGGTGAAGGGCAAGCTGCGTCACGCGATCTCGGAGCCCGGCAAGACGGGCTGGCTCTACATCCTCGACCGAACGACCGGCAGGCCGCTGCTGGGCATCCCGGAGAAGAAGGTGCCGCAGGAGAAGACGCAGTTCACGTCTCCGACGCAGCCCCATCCGGTCGGCGACGCGTTCGCGGACCAATGCGCACACAAGGAGGACTACACCAACCCGAAGACGCACAAGCCCGTCAAGGCTCCGGACGGCAAGCCGTACAAGATCGGCTGCATCTTCACCCCGTACAACACGAAGCAGTTCGTCGCGTACGCGCCGGGCACGGAGGGCGGCGAAGACTGGACTCCCTCGAGCTACAACCCGAAGACGCACTTCCAGTACATCTGCGGCTACAACGGGAACAGCGCGCTCGAGGCTTATCCGAAGCAGCAGCTGCCGCCTTGGGTCGCGGGCCAGTCCTTCTTCGGCGTCAAGTTCGGCTACGGCCGGGCGACCGGCTTCGGCGTGGCGCACGACCCCGACCAGGGCGGCGACAGGGGCGGCTACCTCAAAGCGATGGACGTGCGCACGAACACGATCGCCTGGACGGTCAGGATGCCGACGCTGGGCGACTGCTACGACGCGACGTTCACCACCGCAGGCGGTCTCGTCTTCGTCGGACACGAGAACACGACCAATCCGACCTACAGCGCGTACGACGCGGCGAACGGGAAGAACCTCTGGAACTACAAGACCAACGTCAAGGTCGGGATCAGCGCGCCGGGGATCACGTACATGGCGAATGGGAAGCAGTACGTCGCAGTCCTCCAAGGGGGTGGCGGCGGCAACAGCAACCAGCAGCGGCCGACGAACCACGGAGATGTCCTGAATGCTTTCGCCCTCCCCAAGTAGCGCGCGCGCGTTCGTTTGGGCGGCGGCCGTCGCGTGTGTCGCGGCGGTCGTCGCCACCTCGGCGAACGCCTCGCCCCAGGCCGCCCGCGTCACGCGAGTCACAGTCGGGATGGTCGAGTACAAGTTCCACCTGTCGCGCAACAAGGTGCCCAAAGGCACGGTCGTCTTCACCGTCGTGAACAAAGGCGAGCTCGCGCACATCTTCGGGATCCCGAGCCTGCACAAGATGACGCCGCTGCTCCAACCCGGGCGTCGTTCCACGCTGCGGGTCACGTTCCGCAAGCCCGGGAAGATCTACTACATCTGCCCCGTGGGGGCGCACGTGCAATTCGGGATGGCGGGGAACCTCAGGGTGACCCGATGACACTTCTGCGATTGCTGGCCCTTGCCGCCGCGACCGTCGGCACCGCCGCACGCGCCTCGGAAGCGACCACGACGCCGGGCGTTCTTTTCGTCTCGAAGCTCGTGATCACCGACGAGAAGGTGCTGATCCGCGGCGAAAAGTTCATGACCAAGACGGGGATCCCGCACTATCCGCGCGGCTCCGAGGTCCGGTACGACGTGCGCAACCGCGGCACGCGTCCGTTCGGACTCAACGTCCTCGGCTCGACGACAGGACGGCTTGCGCCCGGGAGGCAGACGAGCATGATCGTCTACTGGGGCCGGCGCGGAAAGTTCGTGTTCCAGGTCCGGCCCAACGGCCCGACCCTTCGCATCTGGGTCGTCTGATTTTGTCCTTCGCTTCGCTTCGCTCGCGCTCGGGGGCGCGCCTTCGGCGCGCATTGGTCGGCGCGCAGAGAGAGCTCTGAGAGGCGAGCGGAGGTGAGCGGCGCGGCGACGCCACGCCGCCGCTGAAGGGTCGGGCTAGAAGAAGAAGGTCTGCCACGCGTCCCACCAGCGGTCCGCGGTGGCCCGCACGCGACGGTCGTCGACGATCTCGACGCCCTTGCGGCGCCGCAGCTTGTCGACCTCGTCGGTGACCTTGAACTCGACCTCGATCGTGCAAGGGCTGCCTGGCTCGTAAGGCTCCACCGCTTTCACATCGGAAAGAGCCTTCTTCGCACCCTCCTCGATCAGCTGCCGCGCACGCTGCGGTGCGATCATCCGCGCGCTGAACTTTCCGGTGCCTCGCTTCACGGCCACTGTAGTGAGCCCGTCGCCGAGCAGCGCCCGCCCTTCGTCGCACGTCGCCTCGTCGCCGGTGACGAGGAGCACGGGACAGCCCCACGTGCCACAGAGCGCAGCGTTGATCCCCGTCTCGCCGACGAGCGTCCCGTTGAACCAGAGGTTGTGCCACGCCTGGCCGGAGACGGTGTGGTTGAGCACGCCGTAGCGCGTCCCGTTCATCGCGTGCATCCCGACGAACAGCGCAGCGTCGCAGCCCTGCTCGAGGAACTCGGTGTACTCCGTCCACTCGTGCTGCACGACGTATTCGCACGCAGGATCGAGCAGGTCGTGGACGAGCGAGTTGAACGACCAGCCCTGGCCGGCACCGTGGCAGTCCATGACCACGACCTCCGTCGCGCCCGCCGCCTTTGCACCGCGCACCGCCGCGTTGATCTCTTCGGTGTACAGCCGCCGGCCTTCCTCGTACATCGGGTCGCCCCCGGACGTCTGCTGCCAGCGGACGATGCCGGCCACGCCTTCCATGTCGCTGATCACGTGCACGCGCACGCCGGGGTTCTACAGCATCCCGACTGCCGTGGCGCGAAGCGGTACGTCGTCATCGCCGGGGAACCAGCCCGTTGCGTCGATTCCTGCGCCGAGCAGCCGTCGCTATACACACATACGAGCGTCAAAGGTCCCTACGCTGCCACGAGTGGAAACCGGCCTCGCAGGCAAGCGCGTGCTCGTCACCGGCGGCTCCGGCGGGATCGGCGGCGCGTGCGCGCGCGCATTCGCGGCCGAACGTGCCGAGGTCGTGGTGCACTTCCACCGCGGGCGCGAGCGCGCGGAGGCTCTGGCCGCGGAGATCGGCGGCAGCATCGTCGGCGCCGATCTCACCGACGAGGTCGAGGTCGACGCCCTGTTCACGCAGGCGGGACGGCTCGACGTGTGTGCGGCGGTCGCAGGCGCGTGGCCTTCGGAAGACATCCCGGTCTGGGAGCTCGAGCTCGAACGCTGGGAATCGACCTTACGGTCCAACCTCACCGCGTCGTTTCTCACTGCGCGCGGATTCCTGCGCGAGGTGGCGCGCAACGGCCACGGCTCGCTCGTGCTGATCGGCTCGACGGCCGGAATCTTCGGCGAGGCGGGGCACGCCGACTACGCGGCGGCGAAGGCGGGGCTCGTCGGCCTGCTGCTGAGCCTGAAGAACGAGGTGGTGCGCGTCGCGCCGACCGCGCGCGTCAACGCGGTGTTTCCGGGCTGGACGGAGTCGCCGATGACCCGCGGTTTCGTCGATCCGGAGCAGGTGCGCGCGGTCTCGCGAACGATGGCGCTGCGCAAGATCGCCAGCCCCGAGGATGTGGCGCGGCAAGTCGTCGTGCTGGCCTCCGACGAGCTCTCAGGCCACGTGACCGGGCAGATCGTGACGGTCGCGGGCGGCATGGAAGGCCGGCTCGTCCACGAGCAATAGAACGGCGGCCTCTTTCGAGGCCGCCGCCAGAACCGCATCGCCGCAGGAGCCATTGCCGTTAGTCCCCGACGAAGGATTCGCTTGCATTCTTCGGCACGAACCCGGTGAGCCTTTAACCGCCCCTAACTGCCCGAACGGTCGCCCCGCCCAAGCCGGCTCCCGGCTCGCCCTCAGAGCCCCTCCCACGTCAGACCCATACTCAACAAACAAAGCAGGGGCCGCCGCAGGCCCCTGCTTCGGATCTCCGGAGAGATCTTCTTTCCGAGTGACTCCCGCCGCAGGGAGTCTTCGGTCTTTGTCCCTCGGCCCCCGCCGCATCGGGGCCGATTGGGTTACATGCGGATCTTCTTCAGGTCAGGGCGCTTGATCCATCACCCTTTACGGGTTGACTGCTTCACTTGACAGAAGTGAATCCGTTTCTCGAACGTCTGGAGAAGGGGCCGCCCATCGTCGCCGACGGGGGCATGGGCGCCCTGATCTCCGCAGCGGTTCCGCGCCTGCGCTGTCCTGAGGAGGCGAATCTCCGCTCGCCCGAGAGCGTCGTCTCCGTGCACGTCGGCTACATCCGGGCCGGCGCCGAGCTGGTCGAGACGAACACCTTCGGGGCGAACCGGCCGAAGCTGGCCTCTCATTTCCTCGAGGAGGACTTCGAGCGCATCAACTCCACCGCCGTTCGGCTCGCGCGCGAAGCACGCGAGGTCACGGGCCGAGACGTTTTCATCGCCGGCTCGATCGGCCCGCTCGGCGACGTCGAGCTCCGGCCGGAGACCCGGGCCGACCTCTTCGCCGAGCAGGCGCAAATCCTCGAGGGCCGCGGGGCCGACCTGTTCATGGTCGAGACGTTCTACGACCTCGACGAGCTGGAGACCGCCATTGCAGCCGTGCGCAGCGTGTCGTCCCTGCCGATCGTGGCGCTGATGACGTTCGACGAGGAAGGCGTGACGCTCGCCGGCGTGAACGCGCGCACTGCAGCGGAACGCCTTGCCAAGCTCGACGTCGCCGCGGTCGGCGCCAACCACGGCGCAGGCCCGGCCGCGGCGCTGTATGCGTTGCAGGAGATGGCGGCCAATGGGCTCGTGCTCGCGGCGCTGCCGAACGTCGGGCTCGCGAGCCTCTCGGGCGCGCGCGTCGTGTATCCGCATGCAACGCCGGAGTACTTCGCGGAGTTCGCCGCGCAGGCGAGGAGCCTCGGTGCCGGCGTAATCGGCGGCTGCTGCGGGACGACGCCGTCGCAGATCGCCGCGATCCGCGGTGCGATCGACGAGGGGCGCCGTCCATCCGGACCGCTGCTCGTCGACGAGGCGCGACTCGAGGCCGCGCTCGACATCGAGACGCGGGAGACGGAGCTCGCACGTCTCCTGCGCAGCGGCGAGTTCGTCGTCTCGATCCAGCTCGATCCTCCGCTCGGCGGCGACAACCGCGCCTTGCTCGACGTCGCGCGCGCGATCCGCGCGTCGGGGAAGGCGCAGGTCGTCGACGTCAACGACAACCCGCGCGCGCGAGCGCGCATGAGCGGGATCATGGCGTCGGTCGCGATCGAGCGCTTCACGGGAATCGAGACGATTCCCCACCTGACGCCGCGCGACTCCACGATCACGGGGCTGGAGTCGATCCTGCTCGGCGCGCACGCGGAGGGGGTACGCAACATCCTGGCCGTGACGGGCGACCCGCCGGAGGAGGCGGACTACCCGGGCGCACGTGGCATCTACGAGGTGGACGCGATCGGTCTCACAGAACTGATCTCGCGCCTCAACCGGGGTGAGGACTGGAACGGGCGCACGATCGACGCGCCGACGTCGTTCTACATCGGCGTCGCCGTGAATCCGACCGCCGACGATCTCGACGTCGAGCTGGAGCGGTTCGAGCGGAAGCTCGAGGCGGGCGCGCAGTACGCGATGACGCAGGTGCTGTTCGACATCTCGTACCTGGACGCGTTCCTCGAGCGGTTGGGCGGCACGTCGCCGATCCCGCTGCTCGTGGGTGTCTGGGCGGTGACGAGTCTGCAGCTCGCGCAGCGGATCCACAACGAGGTGCCCGGGATGATCGTGCCCGAGCACGTCCAGGACGCGCTGCGCGACGCAGGCTCGAACGCGGCGCAGGTCGGCCGGGAGCTCGCGCGGCGGCTGATCGCGGAGTCGGCGGAGCGCGCGCAGGGGATCTATGTGGTTGCGCCGTTCCGCTCGCCCGAGCGCGCGCTCGCGCTGTTCGAGTAACGGCGAGCATCGCCCCGAGGGATCGTGGCGGCCGGCCCGAAGGCCGGCCGCCACGAATCAGCCGTCGATCATGCGAATGGATCGATGCGGTTGTTCTGGTCGTACAGAATCGGACAGCAGAGCGTCCACGGGTTGTTGCCGACATAGTCGGGGTCGCCGAGGATGTCCAGCGGACCTCCACCGTTGTCCCAGAAGTCGACGTTCAGCGCATCTGCGCTGACGGAGAACCCTGCGAACGGCAACGGTGCCCCGACCAAGCAGGGCGGGAAGCCGAGCGGCAGATAGCAGACGCGAATACCGGCCGATGCTCCGAGCGACGTGAAGTTGTCGAGCATGAAGTTCAGCATCGGGCGGTACTGGTCACCACTCGGCGGCGTGATGCCGTTGGCCTCCTGGACGGAGCCATGGTCGTCGATCAGCAGCATCCCGTCGATGCCCGGGCTCGCCGTGAAGCTCGCCGAGGCCTCCACGACGTTGACGTACTCGTTGCACGTGAACGGCGGGAGCGGCAGACACTCGCCGGACGACAGCGAGCCGGTGCTCACACCGTAGTGGAGGCTCAGGTTCTGGAACGTGAAGGCACCGAGGAACCGGTTCGAGCCGTCCTGCCTCAGGAAGCGGATCTCGATACCGCTGCTCGCGGTGAACGACGCGTTTCCAGCTCCGAAGTCCCAGTCGATGTGCATCGAGGACGGCAGCGAGACGACGATGAACTTCGTCGCACTCCCGTCGCCTGCCCCCGGCAGCGGGCCCTGGTAGAGCGCGATCCGGCCGGCAGGCTCGTTCGAGTCGAAGTGCACGTGGCCCGGGTTCTCGGCAACGGCGTCGAAGTCGATCTGGTCGGGCAGGTTCTGCAGGTCGACGACGAGGAAGTCGCCGTTCTGCTGGCCGATCCCGACGTAGACCGGATGGTCGCCGCTGACCGGATCCGTGAAGCTCGCGTTCGCCGTCGTCGACGTCGAATGGAACGAGCCTCCCTGCAGGTTCGTCAACTGCACCTCGAGGTACTTGAGGCTGCCGCCCTGCGGCAGGTAGAGGACACGGTCCTGGCTGCCGAGGCTCGACGACGAGCTGTAGATGTCGTCCAGCCGCGACATGATGTGCGTCTCGCGCACGTTCGGGTCTCCCGCACCCGTCCGGGACCACCGCACGTCGATTGCGCGGAGCCACGCCGAGTACGAGATCGTGCCACCGGCTGCCGTGAACGGTGCACGCATCGCGCCGTTCGAGGCCGGGAGCTCCCTCGAGACGATTAGCGAGATCTGATTCACGTGGTCGCCGACGGCCGTGACGCTGCCGCCGGTCGGATCCCAGCTCGCCGACCAGTTGGCCGGGATGTGGTCGATCACGAGGTGGACCTGCTTGATCGTGCTTCCGAAGACTCCCTCGCCTCCGGTGAGGTCGAGGTGGACGGAATCGATCGGCGAGCCCATCGTGAACGTCGCATGCCCGGTTGCAGCCGGGTCGACGTCGAGAGTTGCCGACGACGGGAGCCCGTTGACTCCTGCGTCGACGTGCGTGCTGTTGCCTGGGTTGCTGTCGTTGGTGATGTCGATGTCGCCGAGCAGCGCAATCGAGCTGATCGCGGAGCTCGCCGTGTAGTTGAAGTGCGTGGCGAGGTTCGTCGACAGGTCAAAGCTCGCCGGCACGCTGTTCACCGTCAGCCCGGCATTGATGTCGTAAGCCGGGAAGAAGGTGCCGCCGAAGCGGGAGTCGAAGGTCGCATCGAGCTGGTGCGCCTCGTTCGCGCGGTAATGCACGCTCACGTTCCGCGTCGCGTCGTTCGACGAGTACGTGAACGAGTTGATGCCGAATGCACCGGCAGCGAGCTCCTTCTTGGCGCCGGCCCCATGGTCGACGTAGCGCCCGTAGTCGTGCGCAGTCGGCGATGCTGTCGGCAGCGCCGGGAGCCCGACCTCGGTGGAGACGTCGACCTGCGCGCCGCCGAGGTAGTTGGTCGCCGCGTCGTTGTGATAGTCGATCGCGGTGCCCGTACCACCGGTCGCCCACGTACCGTGGAAGCTCGGAATGTGATCGGCGCGTGCACGGGCGTCACGCAGCGGCGTTCCGAATACCGCGTCCGATGACGGGAGTCCGGGTCCGGTCGAGTCCCAGAACCGGGCTGTCGCCACTCCCACGAACGCGGTGTTCGGTCCCGTGCCGTCTTCGGCCTTGACCGTCAGGTGACCGGACGGCTCGAAGTCGAAGCCGAAGATCGGCGGCAGGTCACCGAGGGCGACGTCGAAGTTGAGCGTATCGATGTGCCCAGCGCACGCGATTTCGTCGATGCCCTGCAGCGGGTCCGTGGTGTAGTCGAACTTCTTTGGAAGCTCGATCGTCACGTGCGTGTGCCCCTGCGGCATGTCGTAGACGTGGCAGTCGGCGAGCACGTCGTGTCCCGGGATCAGGTTCGACGTCGGCTTCGTCTCGATGTAGGCGTTGAGCTTGGCCGCCTGTCCCGTCCTGATGTCGAACAGCTCGCCCGTCGGCGACGGATCGAGATCGAGCGTCCCCTGCGTCAGATGGACGATGCGCGCGGCAGCGGTGCCGTGCGTGCCGTCGTCGATCAGCGAGAACACATGCCGGGTCACGTCGGCCCACGCGGGCGCGACCTCGAGTGTCGCGTCGTCGCCGATCAGGAGCTGGACCGCTCCGATCGACTCGCCCGGATTCGTCGCTTGTACGGTGAACTTGTCGTCGGCTGGGTCATACCCCGCCGTCAAGTCCGGCGCGTTCAACACTTGCGCCTCGAGGTAGCCGAGGTTGTAGCCGAGGAAGCCGCTCGTCGCAGCGAAGCCTCCGACCTCGGTGACTTTCAGGCTGAGGTCGAGCGTGTTCGCGTTGACGTCGAGCGATGCGGTGCCGGAGAGCCCGAGCGTGAACGCGACCGATGTCGGGACGTCACCGGCTGTGCCCACGATCGTGAGCCCGTCGTTTCGCGTTCGCGTGAGCGTCACGGCATTGATCGGTGCGTTCGCCGTGTGACTGAGCGTCATCGTGCCCGCCGCCTCGTTGAGGTTCAGCGAGAGATGCTCGCTCGTCGGCATCTGGTCGACGGTGAGCGTCGTCTGATAATCCGCGGGACCGCCCGGCGTGCTCTCCTCCTCGAGGTACGCGAACGTCACCTTGCTCGGCGCGCTCGCGGTCCAGGTGAGGTCGATCGAGCTGTTCGTGCCGCCCGGACCGGGCGACAGGATCGACTCGGAGACGCCCAATCCGAGGTTGATCGTCGCCGGCACGGGTTCGACGAGCGCCGAGAGGGCGTCGGCGTTGAGGATCCCGGTCAGGTTCGTGCCGTCGAAGTGACCGGCTTCGAAGCGCACGGGGTTGGATGCACCCGAGGTGTTCATCGTCGTCAGGAACGTGTGTGTCGTCCCCGCGACGACGTTCGGTGTGAACTGGATCTCCTCCGAGAGCGGCGCGATGCCGCCGACAGCGCCTCCCGCGGCCGTCGTCTGGTAGCCGATGAACAGGTTCGGCGCAGCAGGCAGGCCGAGCTCGGAGTTGAACGCATCCCACGGGAATGCGATCAGCACGTGGACGTTCGTCGCGAATGGAGCGACTCCGAGACGGTTGATGTTCAGGCGAAGGTGGCTGGTCGGACTGAGCTCGGTGTTGACCTCCACCTGGACGTCATCGCCGCCTCTGCCGGTTGTCTTGCTGCTGTCGCAGTCGAGACGGGTTGGGGATCCGGCGCGCTGGTTCGCGACGACGGGTCCGCCCGAGCCCGCCTGGCAGACGACCACGTACGGCACCGGAAAGTGGTCCAGCGCGCTCGCGATGTCGTTCAGGGGGATGCTGTTGATCGTGTTCAGCAGGTTGAGGTCGCCGCCGACCGGCACGATCGGATCCGGTGGCAGATCCGCCCTGACGGCGGCCGCGCCGAGCAGCAGCACGAAACACGTGAGCACCGCTGCCGGTAATGCGTAGAAAAAGGGCCTTCGGCCCTTGAAGGCGGGAACAGGTGACATGTGCTGGTTACCTCCCGCCGCAGAGTTCGTATGTCAGTGGGACATAAGGTGTCACCAAAATGGCCCGCGAGTCAAGCCTTGCATCCACATCGACATTGCCCCGCCACATTCGCCCAGAGGGCTAGAGCGCACAGTCGCCTGTCGAAACGGAGTGCGCTCGAGCACGACGGAGCACTCCGAGTACCACCGTGGACGGCACGCCGAAGCCGCCGCTCGAGCCGAGGCGTGCCGCGAAGAGCGTCGTCTCGACCGCGCCGCTCGCATCCACGGTCGGCCCACCCGAGTTGCCGTGCCGCACGTTGCCGCGGACGCTCGTGATCGTGCGCGGCACGGGCCCGTGGCCGTACGCATCCTCGCTGAGGACCGCAGTCGTCGACCCGAGCCGTCCCGGAACGGCGGACAGCGGCCCGTTCTCGGGGTAGCCGATGATCGCGACCGCGCGCCCGGCGTGCGGCGCGACGACGCGAAGCGGCCGCAACCCCAGTCCCGGGACGCGCAGCACGGCGACGTCGTTCCGCGTATCCATGGCCACGACCTGCGCGTCGAGCTTGCGCCCGTTGTTTCCCGCTTCGATCTGGGTGTCCGTCTGCCCTGCGACCACGTGCGCAGCGGTGACGACGAGCCCGCGCCGCGCAACCCAGCCGCTGCCGGCGATCCGCAGGCCGCACGCAGTGCCGAGCACGCGGACCACGCTCGGCGAGGCTCGCCGAACGGCGGGAGATCGCAGCAGCCGCGGGTCGGGCGGCTCCACCGGAGTCGCGGGTCCGACGATCGCGGGGAACGGATCGACGCGGGCAAGCAGCCGCATGAACTTCGCGGGAGGAACAGCCGTGTACAGATGCTGCAGCACCTCGGACTTCTGCGCCGCGCGCCGCAGCGAGGTCTGGCCGGGGACGAGAAGCGCCGACGCGCCGACCACCCAGACGAGCGCGAGCCCCGCGGCCGCGCCTACTACGAAGCCGCCCGCCGAATCGATCGCGCGCAGCGGCGGGAGCGGCAACGACCCGCGGAGCGTCTGCCCCGCAAAGGTTCCGACGGTCTCGAGGATGACCGCGCCGAATGCCGCGCCGGCAAGGCCCGCGAGCGGCGTCCACGGCGAGGTCGAGCCTTCGCTCAACAAATGCGGCGCGAGCCGCGCGCCGACGATCGCGCCGACGAAGATCCCGGCGAGCGAGAGTGCGCTCGCGATCAGTCCCTTCTTCAGCCCGAGCAGCGCCGTGAACGCCACGAAGACGAGGGCGACCCAGTCGACCGTGGTCACGCGGGCGGAGGCTAGCGGCGTCAGCCCTTAGCGGGTCCGAGGATGGTCGCGAGGTACGCGAGCACGTCCTCTTCGCGCGTCCCCGTCACGAGGCCTGCGGGCATCGCGCCCCCGCCGGCGTCGATCTGGGCCTTAGCGTCGGCGAGGGTGAGGCGTGCGCCGGCGAGCCGGGGGCCGATCCCGCCGCCGCGCCCAGCCGGGCCGTGACATGCGGCGCACGTGGAGCCGAAGATGACCGAGCCACGGCGAGCGTCTCCCAACGTGACCGGGGCGGATGACACCGCCGGCTTGGCAGGGTGGAGCTTCGCGAGCGTGAAGACGAGCGCTGAGACGCAGACAAAGAGGAGAAGCGGCGCGACGACGAGCCGGAAGACGTCGCGGCGCACCATGCAGCGATCGTAACCAGGTAGGGTCGCCGCGTGTTCGCGAGCGTCAGCTCCGCGTATACGGATGCGATGCAGTCGGTGTTCTCTTCGGCCATCGCAGGAAAGGCCTGGTTCGCGACCGCTGCGGCGCTCCTCGGAGTGGTGCAGGTGTCGACGGGCGCGCGGATCTTCGGGAAGCTGCAGCGCGTCATTCGCGTGCCGCACGCACGGGTGAAGGCGATCCACCGCTGGTCCGGCCGGACGGCAATCCTGTGCACGCTGCCGGTCGCGTTCCACTGCATTTTCATTCTCGGTTTCAAGACCACTGACGCGCGGGTGCTCGCCCATTCGGTCCTGGGCACGTTCGTCTACGGCGTCTTCGCCGTGAAGATCTTCTTCGTCCACGACCGGGCGCACCCACGCTGGACGCTGCCCCTCGTCGGCGGGACGCTCTTCACGGTGCTCGTCTCGCTCTGGTCGACGTCGGCGTTCTGGTACTTCACCCACGTGCGCTTCGGCTTCTGAATCGGCCGAGCGGGCTCGAAAACGCCGACCCGTGGCTAGACTGTCCCTCTCGCGGGGGCGTAGTTCAGGTGGTTAGAACGCCGGCCTGTCACGCCGGAGGTCGCGGGTTCGAGTCCCGTCGCTCCCGTCTTCGAAGTCCCTGGTAACAGGGACTTTCCCTTTCGGCGTGGCCTTCGGCGTGTTCGCGCGATGGGGTGTGGATGGGGCCGCGAGCGCGTCGAGGGCGTCGAGAACGCCGCGGTTCGCGTCGGGAAACAGGTGGCCGTAGAGGTCGAGCGTGACGCGGATCGACGAGTGGCCCATCTGCGCTTGGAGGTACTTCGTATGGGCGCCGGCGGCGACCATCAGCGCGGCGTAGGTGTGGCGCAGGTCGTGGAAGCGGAAGCCGGTGAGCTCCGTGCGGCGGACGGCCGGGCGGAAGACGCGGTGGCGGAAGTTGTCGTCGTTGAGGAGCTCACCGCGCGGCGAGGGGAAGACGAGGTCGAGCTCGTTCGGCTTGCGCGCGAGCAGCTGCCGCCGCAGCACGCGCGCAGCGGTGCTCGAGAGGTCGACGCGGCGACGCGAGGCGCGCGTCTTCACCGGCACGAGCTCGCCTTGGTAGGCGCCGTGCTCGACTTGGATGGTCATGGCATCGAGGTCGACGTTGCGGTCGCGCAGCGCGAACAGCTCTCCCTGCCGCAGTCCCGTGAGCGCGGCGAGCTGGACGAGGTTGCCGTACGGGGCGAGCGTGTTGGCCGCGAGCTGTTCGACCTCGCGCCAGTCGAGAAAGCGCATCTCCGGCTGCTCGCGTCGTGGCGCTCTCACACGGAAGACGCCTTCGTCGACGACGTGCCCACGCTCCTTCGCGTTCGCGAGCACTTGCTTCAGTACCCGCAGCGCAAGCTCAGCCTGCCGCGGTGCGCGCCGTGCGAGCGCAGCGACGTGGTCCTCGACGGCGGCCGGGCGGATCTCGTCGAGCGCGAACGAGCGGAAGCCCTCGAGGTGCGGTAGGACCTGGCGGACGCGCGCGAGCGTCGAGGGTCGGACAAGCAACGCGTACCGGTCGAGCCAGCCGGCGACAAACTCGCCGAGCGTCTGGGGCGGCGCTTGGTAGAGGGCGCCGAGCGAAGCGCGGCGCTGCTGCTCGAGGACGAAGCGGTCGGCATCCTTCTTGAGCACGAACGAGCGCGAACGCTCGCGTCCGTCGACGCCGATCCAGCGGGCGCGGTAGCGCTTCCTTCCGTCCCGCAGCAGGTACGTCTCGACGTGCGCCATCGCTACTCGAACAGCCTAGGCTGGCCGTCGTCGCGCCGCTTCGTCGTCTTCGGCCGGGTGCGCTTCCTCGCCTTGGGCTCCCGGCGCTGAGGCTGCCTCCAATCGGCCTCGCGGTGCTCGGCAATCCAGCCGCGGAGCTCGTCGGGATCGAAGCGGCGCGTGCCGCCGATCTTGTAGCTGGGGAGCTGACCGCTCGCAGCATGGTCGTAGACCCAGTTCTCGTGCACCCCGAGCAGCTCGGCGACCTGGCGGACGGTCATCATCGACTCCATCGCTGCTCTCCTTCTGGTCGAAGACGCTATGATAGCAAATATGGGTCACAGCGCAAGAACGGGTAGCGTTCTCTCTGTGGGCTGTACACTTGCAGTGTGCGTCGTGGTGGCGAGCTGATCCGGGAGGCGCGGCTCCGAGCCGGTCTCACCCAAGCCGAGCTATCGGAGCTAACCGGCCGGGAGCGATCGGTGATCGCCCGCTGGGAGCAAGGGGTGATCTCGCCGCCGGTCGACAGCCTGATGGAGATCATCCACGCCTGCGGCTTCGACCTCCCCCTGACGCTGATGCCGGTCGACAAGAGCGCCGACGAGGAACTCCGCGAGGCGCTGCTAGCGACGCCGAGCGCGCGCGTTGAGTGGCTCCTCGAGGAGCTCGGGCAGAAGCGTGCTCGCGCGAGGCGCTGAGGGGAAGATCGTGGCCGGAAGGGCCTCCGCGGTGTTCGACCCGTACGAGCTCCTCGGCGCTCTGCAGGCACGGAACGTCGCGTTCGTCGTCATCGGCGCCTTCGCCCGCGTCGTCCGCGGCACCCGCGAGCTGACGGACGGGATCGACCTCACGCCGGCGATGCGCGAGGAGAACCTCGTCCGGCTCGAGCAGGCGCTCGAGGACCTCGACGCACGCCGCGCCGACGGAGCGCCGCTCGACCTCCGCAGTCTCGGGGAGCCGGTGGTCGAGCTCGAGACGCGCGCCGGCGAGCTCAAGCTCGTGCCCGAGCCGGCAGGGACTCGCGGCTACGACGACCTCCGCCGCCGCGCCGACCGCGAGCCGCTGGGGCGCGGCCTCCGCCCCCAGGTCGCCTCGATCGACGACCTCGCCCGCATGCTCGGCGCCATCGACCGCGAGCAGGACGTCGAGCGACTGCTCCGCCTCCGCCGCCTGATGAACCTGGAGCACGGCCTCAGCCAGGAGCTGGGTCGCGGCCGCGAGATCGAGCTCTGACCGCCACCCCCGATCCCTCTCGCGTACAGCAACTACTCAACCCGATAGCAGGCCGGACACAGATGCATCATTCGATGCAGATCCGCCTCAACGTTGTTGTACGGGTGTACGTGGAGCGGTGACCGATGGCACGACGCCGGCAGCGACGCAGACGTGAGAAGGAGCATCGGCACGCCCCGAAACCTGTCCGGGTGTTGAGGCTGGACGAGGCCGAGCTCGACGACCCGGTCGAACGTCTCGTGTACTCGCGCGAGCAGGCCGCGCAGGCACTCGGCATCAGCCTCGCGACGCTCGACCGTCGGGTTGTGCCGGCCATCGCGACCGTGAAGACCGAGTGGGGCGCGCGACTGATCCCGGCCGCCGAGCTCGAGCGGTACCTGGCCGAGCGCACCCAGGAGCCGCGGGCGCCACGGTGGCGACGAGCCCGCTCGGGCCGCCGGTCGACGCTCCCGCCCGAGGTCGTCGCGCGCATCCGCCGCGAGCACACGCAGAGAAGCAGCCTCGCCGAGATCGCCGACCGGCTCAACCGCGACGGTATCCCCACCGGCCAAGGCGGACGCCAATGGTGGCCGTCGACCGTGCGGGCCGTTCTTGGGCGTAGGAGTTCACTGGGCGGCGGCGACCCCGGTCCGTGACCGCGCCAAGAGAGGAGGACCATGAGCAGACTTGTTGGCGTTCACGCGGTCTGCGTCGGCAACTCGATCAGCGAGCACCTAGTGCGCTCGCAGCCAGCCTCGCGCCTCGCGGCCAGCCTGAGATCGGGTTACGGTTTTGGACATGTCGAGTAACGACGGTCCCAACGTCGCCGCCTCTTCGAGGCGGCCAACAAACTCCGCGGCAGTGTGGAGTCGGCCGAGTACAAGCACCTCGTTCTCGGACTCATCTTCCTGAAGTACATCTCCGACTCGTTCGACTTCCGCCGCGAGCAGCTCGAGGCCGAGCTCGCCGACCCCGAGAGCTCCGAGTTCATCGAGGACGCCGCCGAGCGTGCCGAGGCGCTCGAGGACCGCGACGAATACCGCGCGACGAACGTTTTTTGGGTTCCCGAGGAGGCTCGCTGGAGCACGCTGCTCGCCGCCGCCTCCCAGCCCGACATCGCAAAGCGGATCGACGAAGCTCTGGAGCTAATCGAAAGCGAGAACCCGCGGCTTCGAAACGTTCTGCCGCGGATCTACGCCCGCGCGCCGCTGTCCAGCGAGCTCATGGGCTCGCTCGTCGAGACGATCTCCAAGATCGGCTTCGGCAAGGGCGCGAAGGAGGCCCGCGACATCCTCGGTCGCGTCTACGAGTACTTCATCAAGGAGTTCGCCCGCGCCGAGGGGCACCGCGGCGGCGAGTTCTTCACCCCACGACCGGTTGCGCGGCTTCTGGTCGAGATGCTCGAGCCCTACGAAGGCCGGGTCCTCGACCCCGCATGCGGCTCCTGTGGGCTGTTCGTCCAGTCGGCGAACTTCATCGAGGCCCACGGCGGCAATCCCCAGAAGATCTCGATCTACGGCCAAGAGCGAAACCAGGCCACCTGGCGGATCGGCCAGATGAACCTCGCCATCCACGGCCTCGCCGGGGATATCCGCTACACGGACGGAGGCTCGCTCCTCGACGACGGCTTTCCGACGCTCAAGGCCGACTTCGTCATGGCCAACCCGCCCTTCAACCAGTCGGAGTGGTCAACGCCCGCGATCCTCGACGATGCCCGCTGGGCGTACGGCGTCCCTCCGGCCGGCAACGCGAACTACGCCTGGATCGAGCACTTCGTCCACCACCTCGCGCCCGACGGCCGGGCGGGCTTCGTGATGGCCAACGGCTCGCTCACCACGATGAGCGGAGGCGAGGGAAAGATCCGTGAGAGCCTGATCCGTGCCGATGTCGTCGATTGCATCGTCGCGCTGCCGGCACAGCTCTTCTACACGACCGGGATTCCGGTCTGCCTCTGGTTCCTCGACCGCGACAAGGCCTCCAGCGGCGAGCGCGACCGCGGCGGCGAGATCCTCTTGCTCGACGCTCGGCGAATGGGTCGCAAGATCAGCCGCACCCAGATCGAGCTGACCGACGAGGAGATCGAGCACATTGCCTCGACCTACCACCGGTGGCGCGGCACCGAGGAGCCTGAGTACCGAGACGAGCCAGGCTTCAGCAAGAGCGCGACGCTGCAGGAGGTCGAAGCCGCCGGCTTCACTCTCTCGCCTGGCCGCTACGTCGGTGCGCCCGAGTCGGAGGAGGACGAGATCGCGTACGAGGAGCGGATTGCGACGCTCGTCGACCAACTGGCCGACGAGATGGCGGAGAACGAGCGGCTAGCGCGAGCGGTCAAGGAGGCACTAGCGAAGGTGGGCTACGACGTCTGAGCTGCCCTTCCATCCCGTAGAGCCGACGTGGGAGGTGACGACTCTCGGCGAGATTTGCGGCGGAGGCGGGGTACAGACAGGCCCGTTCGGAAGCCAGCTGCATGCGGCCGACTACGTCGAGGACGGCGTGCCGGTGATCATGCCGCAGGATCTCGTCGACGGGCGGATCGATACGGCGAACGTCGCGCGAGTGAGTGAGGACGACGCTCAGCGGTTAGGCCGACACCGGGTCGAGCCGGGCGACATCGTCTACAGCCGTCGAGGGGACATCAGGAGACGGGTCCTGATCAAGCAAACCCAGGCGGGCTGGCTGTGCGGAACCGGTTGTCTGCGTGTGCGAATCGGTGACGGTACGCGGCCCGACTACGTGGCCACCTACCTAGGTCATCCGGCCGTCCAGGACTGGATCGAGCGGCACGCCGTGGGGGCAACGATGCTGAACCTGAACACGAAGATCCTGAGCGCACTGCCGGTAGTGCTCCCTTCGCCCGACGAGCAGAAGCAGATCACATCCGTCCTCGGCGCGCTCGACGACAAGATCGACAGCAACCGGCGGCTGGCGCGGCTGCTCGAGCAAATCGCCCAGACGGAGTTCCAGGCGCGGTTCGTTGACTTCATCGGCGTCGCGGACCTTGCCCAGAGCGGGGATGGCCCGATCCCTTCCGGCTGGCATTGGCGGGCGATTTCTTCGCTTGCGAGATACGTGAACGGCAAGGCGTTCACCAAGTTTGGCAACGGGCGCGGCCGTATGGTTATCCGCATCGCGGATCTCAAGTCGGGACCCGGCGGCTCAACCGTCTACACCGATCACGAGCCGGAGAACGACGACTTCGTTGCACGGGCAGGCGACATTCTCTTCGCCTGGTCTGGGTCACTTGACGTCTACCGCTGGTACCGCGAAGAGGCCCTCATCAACCAACACATCTTCAAGGTCGTGCCCGAAGGAGATCCCCAATGGCTTGTCTACTTCGCGCTCAAACACGTCATGCCGCACTTTCAGGCGATTGCCGCCGACAAGGCGACCACGATGGGACACATCAAGCGGTCGGACTTGGCGAGATTCGTGATTCCGATGCCCCCTCGTGAAGAGTTGGCGCAAGTCGACTCGTTCTTTGTGCCGATCTACGACCATTCGCTTCGGGCGCTAATCGAAGCGGAAAGCCTCACGAGCATCCGCAACGCCCTCCTTCCGAAGCTCATCTCAGGCGAGATCCGCGTTCCTGACACCGCGGATCCCGGTGCAGTAATCGAGCCGCTCGTCGACGAGGTGGCCTGATGGCCGTTGCGGCGGAGACTTTCGTGGTCGATCCGGGGGCCGAGGGGCAGCTCGTGGAGCTCCCGGCTCTTCAATGCCTCTGCGGTGAGCCTGGGCGCGCCGGAGTCGGCTGGAGCTACGTCAACGGTCCCGAGCTGGCGCCCGACGCGCAGGCGGCCGAGAGAAAGCTGTGGTCTGACGTCGTGCTTGTCCAGCGGCTTCGCTCCGCCGTGGCGCGCATCAACCCGCACCTGCCGCCGGACGCGGTGCAGCGAGTGTGCGACTTGGCCTTGACCTCGACCTCGCCGGCCGTGATCGAAGACCACCGGAGCTTCCACGAGTTCCTGCTCGCCGGCGTGCCCGTCTCGTATCGCGACGAGCACGGGGAAGAGCGCCACAACCACGCCTGGCTGGTCGATTTCGACGAGACGGATAACAACGAGTTCCTCGCCGTCAACCAGTTCACGATCATCGTCGGCGGAAAGAACCGCCGCCCAGACATCCTGCTCTACGTCAACGGTCTGCCGCTCGGCCAGATCGAGTGCAAGGCGCCCGGGATCGACAATCCCGCGCAGCAGGCGGTGAACCAGGTGGCGCATTACGCGGAGACGATCCCGCAGCTCTACCGCTACGTCGAGATCGTCGGCGTCACCGACCTGATGCGGGCCGTCGTCGGCACGCTGACGACGCCGGCCGAGCACTTCGCCGAGTGGAAAACGATGAGCGCCACGGAGACGGAGCGGATGCGCCCTCAGCTCGAGCTGATGATCGACGGCGTCTTCACGACCGCGCGCTTCCTCGAGCTGATCCGCGACTTCCTGTTCTTCGAGACAGACGGCGCACGCACCTGGAAGGTGCTCGCCAAGTATCACCAGGTGCACGCGGTCAACGCCGCGATCGAGTCGGTCGCCCAGGCCATGGAGGGAGACCGCCGCGGCGGACTCGTCTGGCACACCCAGGGGGCTGGCAAGAGCTACACGATGGTGTTCTTCGTCAACAAGCTCAGGCGCGACCCGCGCTTCGCGAACCCGACCGTGGTCGCGGTCACGGACCGCACCGACCTCGACAACCAGCTCGCCGATACGTTCACTTCAACGCACCTCGCCCCTGCCTGCACCCAGGCGGAGGAGGTCATGGGAGGGCCGCGGAGCCTCCACGAGCTGCTCCGGCTCCAGCCGGCCGGCGGAATCGTCTTCACCACGATCCAGAAGTTCGCCCCGCCCCCCGGTAGCGGCGAAATGCCGGTCCTCTCGGAGCGGCGAAACATCGTCGTGATGGCAGACGAAGCGCACCGCTCTCAGTACGCCAAGTTCGCAGAGAACATTTCGCTTGCCCTTCCGAACGCGATCCGGATCGGCTTCACCGGCACGCCGGTGGAGCGGGCCGACCGCTCCACGCGGCTCGTGTTCGGCGACTACATCTCGATCTACCGCATGCGCCAGGCCCAGGAGGACCGCGCGACGGTGCCGATCTACTACGAGTCGCGCCAGATCCCGATCGCGATCGAGGACCCGGATGACCTCGCCCGGGTCGAGGTGGTCCTCGAGGCCGAGGAAGAGATGGCCGCGGCGAAGCTCGTGACCGCGTGGGCGAAGCTCGAGAAGGTGGTCGGTGCGCCCGATCGACTGAAGGCGCTCGCCGATGACGTCGCCGAGCACTTCACGGCGCGCTCGGACGCGCTCGCAGGAAAGGCGATGGTCGTCGCCTACTCGCGCCGGATCGCCGCGGCTGTGACGGACCTACTACGCGAGCGGCTTGGCGCCGAGGCCGTGGACTGCGTGATCTCCGCCCAGGCGACCGACCCACCCGAGGTCTCGCGCTTCCGCCGCTCGAAGGCTGAGCTGAGGGAGCTCGCGAAGCGGTTTCGGGACCCAGACGATCCCCTTCGCGTCGTGGTCGTGAAGGACATGTGGCTGACCGGCTTCGACGCGCCGGCGTTGCACACGCTCTACGTCGACAAGCCGA
>WNFV01004025.1_pt1 | contig 25052 bp, 18 predicted proteins | sample 5400101 | NCBI WGS metagenome assembly WNFV01 (sample SAMN13153361, study PRJNA577476) | soil metagenome | isolation source: 115 cm soil or saprolite under grassland replicate 1 | place: USA:California | collected 2016-06-15 | reverse complement strand
TCAGCAGGTGCAAATACCGGCGGGCGCGCAGACGTTGGAGATAGCGCTGCCGGAAGCGCAGCCGTACTTCAACCGCTATGTTGTGCGCCTGGAGACGCCCAACGACGCGCGGCCCGAGAACAACGCCGCCGAGGCCTACAGCTTCATCAGCGGCCAGCCGCGCGTGCTGCTCGTCGAGGGCCAGCCCGGCGAGGCCGCCAGCCTGGCCAACGCGCTCAAATCGGCCCAGATCGACGTCAGCACGGTCGCGCCGGCTGCGATACCGGATGGCCTGGGCACCCTGAGCGCCTACGACGCGCTGGCGCTGGTGGATGTGCCCAAGCGCGCCGTTCCCGATCGCGCCCAGGCGGCGATATCGGCCTATGTCCACGATCTTGGCCGCGGGCTGCTAATGGTCGGCGGCGAAAATTCATTCGGCGCGGGCGGCTGGCGGCGCTCGCCGATCGAGCAGGCGCTGCCGGTCACGATGGATATCCCGACCCAGCTGCGGCTGCCGCCAATAAGCATCGTGATCCTGATCGATGTCTCGGGCAGCATGAGCGCCGAAGAGAACGGCCGCACCAAAATCTCGCTGGCGGCCGAGGGCGCGCAGCGGATCGCCGCGCTGATGCGCGACGACGACGAGCTTACAGTGGTGCTCTTCAGCACGCAGCCCGAGCGCGTGATCGGCCCGCTACCCGGCAGCCGCCGCGACCAGGCGATCGAGCAGCTGGGCAGCGCGCAATCGACCGGCGGCGGAATCAATATCCACGATGGCCTGGCCGAGGCCGCGAAGTACATCCGCCAGAGCGACAAGCCGACGCGCCATATCATCACGATCACCGACGGCAGCGACACGGTTCAGCAAGAGGGCGCGCTCGATCTGGTGCGCGGGCTGCACGACGAAAAGGTCACACTCTCGTCGATCGCGGTCGGCGATGGCGATCATGTGCCGTTCATTCGCGACATGGCGCGGGTCGGCGGCGGACGCACATTTCTCACCGACAAGGCAGCCAACCTCCCCACGATCCTGGCCGACGAGGCCCAGATGGTTATTCAGCCCTACATCGTCGAGCAGGATTTTGTGCCCACACGCGGCGCGCCGCACCCAATTCTGCGCGGCTTCGAGCAATCGCCCCAGCTCAAAGGCTACGTGATCACCACGCCACGGCAGACCAGCCAGGTGCTGCTGGCATCGCCACGTGGCGACCCGCTGCTGGCGGCATGGCAATACGGCCTGGGTCACGCCCTGGCCTGGACGAGCGATTTCAAGGGCCAATGGGCAACCGATTGGATTGGCTGGAATCAGTTTCCGCGCTTCAGCGCGCAGCTGCTGGGCTGGCTGCTGCCCACGCCGGGCGCGCAGAACCTGACGCTCCAGGCTAGCTCCTCGGGCGCTGAGTTGGTGCTGAGCGCCCAAGCGCAGGACAGCCGAGGGCAACCGCAGCCCGGCCTGACGATCGTCGGCCGTATGCTCGCGGCCGATGGCAGCAGCATCGATATCGCGCTGCGCGAAGTCGGGCCGGGGCAATATCGGGCGGTTGTGAGCGCAGCGCGGCCGGGCGCCTACCTGGTGCAGCTGGTTGGCCAGGATGCGCGCGGCCAGCCCTTCGGCGCGGTGACGGCCGGCGCGGTGGTGCCGCAGAGCGCCGAGTACGGCGCCGACAGCGCGAATGTGGCGCTGCTGGAGACGCTGGCAAGCCGCACCGGCGGCCGCATGAACCTTGCGCCAGCTGCGTCCTTCGACGCCAACCTCAGCAGCCAGGGCGCGGTGCGCGAGATCGGCCTGCCGCTGCTGTGGCTGGCGCTGCTGCTGCTGCCGTTCGACATAGCGCTGCGGCGGCTGCTGTTTGCGCCCGATCAGGTGGCTGCGGCGCTACGGAAGATCGGGCTGGGGCGGTGGCGGCAAGAACCAAGAACGGGCACCAGCGGGGTCAACCAAGAACCAGTTCTTGCCGAACCTGCCGTGAATCGGCCTAAACAGCCGCCTCTACTTCAGCCGCCGGTCGGTCCGCCGAAAGCCGCGCCGGATCTCGGCCGGCTGCGCGAGGCCCAGGAGCGAGCGCGGCGGCGTGCGCGCGGGGAGGAGTAGACCGTGAGACGAACGACGAACGACGAACGACTACCTACCCTTGTCCTTCGTCTCACGGTTTGACGACCCGCAGCACCAGCTTCCTGTGGTACTGCGGCTCCGGCTGCGGGTCATCCTTGGCGCTGAACCAGGGCACCAGCACCAGCGTCCAGCGCGAATAATCGCGCGGGTCACGGCGCATCTGCACCGTAACATAGCTCTGAAGCAGCGGCTGCTGATCGTGATCGAGCGCGTTGGTAAGCCCACGCGCCAGCGCGAAGCCGGTGTACCACTTTTGAAAGGCCGAGCGCTGCCTGGCCAGCCCACCCGCATGCGCGGGATCCACCGCGTAGGTCTTCGGATCGCTGAACTTCTTGAGCATCTGCTCGGCTGAAGGAAACAGATCGATCATCGACACATCATCATAGATTGTGGCGAGCTGACCCTGCGCATCCTGGCCCAGCGCTTGATAGACTGCGCTGGGGCGCAGCTTGCGCTCGCCGCTCCACTCGACCGGCCACGCGAAATCGACTGGACGGGAAAGGTAGGCCCCGCCGCCGCCGTTCACAATGTGATACATCGTGTATGCCGCGCCATCCTCGGCAGTGTATTGCACCAGATAGCGCTGAAAGGCATGGGTATCGCCACCCATCACCACGTCGACGTTGTAGCGTCGTAGTAGCTCGTAGATCTCGCGCAGGCCATACGAGATACGCCCGCGCACCAAGCCTTCCGGCGGCTGCTTCTGGCCGGCAAATTGCGCATCGACATACAGCGGCATACCGGCGATCACAATGATCAGGTGGCCGGACTCCCGCGCATGCCGCAGGCGTCGCTCGAGCCAGGCATACTGAAGATCGTCGATCGAGCCGATCACACCATTATCCAACCCCAGTACCGTCAGCGGCGCCGCTTCGAACGCCAGCTCAAAGAACGAGAGGCGCTGCTGTGTTTCGGGCCGGCCAGGCAATCCGCCCAGCGATTCCAACTGGTAGCGCCGGCGCAGCCAGTCGATCTGATCCCACAGGCGCTCGGGCGCGAATGTGGCACTCCAGGGCATCTGCGCAAGCTCGCGCTGAAGCGGCGCGCCACGCTCGTGCGCCGCGGCATACGTAAAATTCACCAAGAAGCCCTGCAAATCATCATACCAGTCGTGGTTGCCTGGGATCGCATAGATTGGGATATTCATGCCGTTATATGGCCGGTACACCGCGCGCTCGTAATCCATCAGCTCGCCGGCCGGGTAGACCACATCGGAGCTGATGATCGCGAAATCGGCCAGATTCAGCAGCGCTTCCACAAAATCAGGCGCATCATCCGTTTGCGCGCCGCCTTGAAGGGCCAGGCGAATAGCCTCTTTCTTTTCCCAGCGTTCCGGGCGCAGTGGATAGAGCTGGCTGTCGTCGCCCTCGCCGGGATCGCCAATGATCGCGAACGTAAACGCGAATGGCGTGCGCACTGGTGGAGCGATCTGCGCCGAGGCATCGACGGTGGCCACACCGCCGAGCATGCCCTTGACATAGGCCTTACGCACGGTATTGGCAAGATCGCCGGCCATGGTAACCTGGAAAAAAGGCCAGCGCGGCGATCGATTTAGCGCGATCTTATACTTCAGATCGGGCCAGAACGTGCGCCAGTTGGGTGGATCGAGCCAGGAAAAGCCGCGCGCACGCATGATCCGCCGGATGAAATAGAAGCACATATAGGCGATCGAGATCACCGTCAGCACCAGCGCAAACAGCCCAATCGCGGCTGTCCACGGGTCGGGTTGCCGCACAACGCCCGCGCGCTGAAGCATCAGCAACACCAGCGACGGCAGGACGGCGACCACGCTGATCAGGCTAAGAAACTGCACTACTACCAGCCCGCCGCCGATCTGGCTCGCGCGCGACCGATCGCCGCTGCGCCAGCGACGGCGAATCTCGCGGTAGATCGTCAGACCAGCGCAGAAGACCAAATTTGTGAGAATCAGGCTACGCTGAAGCAACCAGGGTGCCGGCAGCGAAAGGATAAACAGCAGCACACTGATCGTCGCGAACACCTCGGCCAGCGTATGAAGGCGCGCACGCCAGCGCAGCGCCTGAACCGACCGGTGCAACTGCGGCGCGATCGCCAGCGCGGCGATCAGCAGCGCGCACACCAGCCCCAGCTCGAGCGCGCGCAGCGGCGGCACAGCCTGGAATGGCGGCAGCAGCCAGGCCGCGATCATCGCCAGCAGCAGCGTCACGATACGCAGCCCATCGAGCAGATACGCCGAGCGCGTCGAGGGCGCCGGCTCCTGCCCCACCGGCGCCGCTACCGGGTCGGGCCTTAGCCAGCCTTCGACCCTGCCAATGGCAAGCAGCAGCGCCACGGAAATAAGAACGAGTATCGACCACGCACCCCAGCCGAACATCGCCAACTGCGTGACTCGGATTGTGAACATAGCGCCTCCGGGCGTGATCATTCCGATCACGCCATCAGATCATCGGCACAGCGATCGCGCATCTCTGTTCGATCACTGAACGCCGGACGGAGCCTTGGAAAAGGGCAGCTCTGTCATTATACGCGTACCGACTACGGATTTCTACTTTTGTGTGTTATTTTTCGCCCGGCGGGGCGAAAAATAACACACAAAGGATCAGAAATCAGTTTGCAAAATCGGTACATCTGTGCTATAATCTACCTACCATCCTTGCTCCTGCGGCGCTACAGGGCTGGAGCGACCGAACAGCTAGGGACGAGACACGACGATAAATACGAGTAGAGCCCGGTCGAGCCACACCAGCCCATGCCGTCCGGGCAGGAGGACAGGACAATGGCCAACCCACGCAAAAGCGGCGACGAGCGCATGGTCTCGCGCACCTACCGCGCCGCAATCCGTATCGGCGAAGACTTCATTACGATGGAAGAGACGATCGCGCTCCCGCTGGATGCCTCCGACGAAGAGGTGACACAGGCGGTCGATCTCGGCTGGCGGATATTCCGTGCCCAGCGCGAGGCCGCCGACGCGCAGGTGACCGACATCCGCAGCGCGATCGGCACGCCAGCGCCAATCACTGTGCGCGACCCCGATTCGCCCGCCAGCGACAAGCAGCGCAACTACATCGTGACATTGCAAGATAACCTGACCTGGAACAGCGAGCATCTGGCCGCCTACGCCGAGGAGCAGAACGTCGATCTGGTGACGATGACCAAGGGCCAGGCCAGCCTGTTTATCGACGGGCTGAAAAAACTGGCCGAGGAGCGCGCCACCTACGGCGACAGCGCGCGCGCAAAGGCGTCCGCCAGCGCCTCGCAGCCCACTCGCCCGGCCGAGCCTGCGACTAACTCAGGGCATGCAAGCTCGACACAGGGCGCCACGCCGGTGAACGAAAAGCAGATCCACGCGATGGAGCGCCTGGCGCAACAGCAAGGGCTCGACCTCGACACGGAGGCGCGCCGTCGCTTCGGCGTTGCCGCCCACGGCCTGACATACGAGCAGGCATCATCGCTGCTGCGCGATCTCCAGCGCCCCGCCAATGGCCGCCGGGCAGCCCACGAGCCAGCGCTTTGATTCGTCAGTTGTCAGTTGTCAGTAGCAACGAGCCACTGACAACTGACAACTGACAACCTACAAATTCTACTACGTTGACCCGTAACTTTCTTTTAATAACTGCGTTATAAAGAATGAAGCTAGTCGCCGTGGCTAGCTCAAATGGGACGAATACGTACAAGAGGTAAGAGTCATGGAACAGATCAAGGGAACAGTCAATCGGGTTGAGTTGGTGGGTTGGATCGGCGCCGAGCCGGAGCAGCGGTTTACGCCATCCGGCACGGCGGTCTGCAACTTCCGGGTTGCGACCAATCGCTTCGGTGGGCGGAACGAGGCCGGCGAGCGGGTTGTCGAAGCCGAATGGACCACGGTTGAGGCGTGGGAAAAGCTGGCCGAGCAGTGTGGCCGCTTCCTTCACAAAGGCAGCCGCGTGCGGGTGATCGGCAGCTTGCACACTCAGTCGTGGGAAGACCGCGAGAGCGGTCAGAAGCGCTTCAAGACCGTGGTTCGCGCCGAGGACGTCTTATTCCTGAGCACGCGCGAGCGCGCGCAGGACGAGGCTGAGGCGGTCGAGGAGACGGTTGAGGATCTGCCGTTCTAATCCGATTGGCGTTCGTTGATCAATCACGGCAGGCGCTCCGATCCGCAAGGGTCGGGGCGCTTGGCGTTGGGAGAGTTGTGTTACTGTCCGGCCGATCAGACGGCTACATTCAGCGCCTCGGTGACCGCCTGCTCCAGTGACAGCGCGTGTCCCTGTGCCCACGCCGCTGCGAAGGTTGCCTCGTCGAGCTGGGCGCGCGCCACAGCCAGCGCCCGCTCGTAGGTCGCACGGGCGGCGGGCGCGGGCCGGCAGCTGATCGCCTGGCGCAGCCCTTCGGCGGCGCCCCACAGCCGCGCAGCGCGTTCGGGCTCTTCGTCCAGCGCCGCCACGCTCCCCAGCCCGGCCAGGCACCAGGACATACTGGCCTGGTCGCTTAGCGTCTGACTTATCGTCAGTCCCTGCGCCAACCAGCGCGCGGCCTCGTCCAGGCGCCCCAGCCCAAGTGCGCTCTCGCCCAGGCTGTGATAGGCCCAGGCAAACCCCCTATGCTGATCACCGAATGCTTGGAAGCATTCCAGGCTCTCATGATGGAGCTGGGCCGCGCGGTCATACGCCCCGCGCAACTGCGCGGCATGCCCAAGATGGTTCAGTGCCCAGCCGATTATATTGAGGTCGTGATTCTCCCGCTGCTCTAGCACGCGACTCTCCGCCAGCAGCGCTTCGGACCGCGCCGGATCTTCATCCAGAATCGCAACCTCGGCCAGGATGATCAGCGTGTCGGCGATACTGGCAGCGTAGCCCAGCTCGCGGAAGATCGCCAGGCTCTCGCTCAGCCGCGCCCAGGCGGTAGCGCTGTCGCCTTGCTCCCCCGCCAACCATCCCAGGCGCTGCAGCGCCGCGGTATACCGGTATGTGTCGCCTACCTCGCGAGCGAGCGGCAGGACCTGTTCATATTGGATCCGCGCTGCCGCGTAGTTTCCTGTGAACCCGAGAAATTGAGCCAAATCGAAGCGTGCGGCTGCGTGGGCCTCCGTGCGCCCGACGCCAAGCGGGTGATTGAGGGTGCGCTCCAACGCAGCGATCGCCTCGCGTCGAATGCCGCGGTTGAGCCAGAACGCGCGCAGCACGCGGGTCATCCGTATCGCGACCTCTGGATCGCCCGCTGACGTCTGACTCCAGGCCAACGCCGACCACAAGTTATCGTAGTCGGAATCCAGGTGAGCTAACTGCGCCGGGCTTTGCGGGAGTTCTTTTGACCTCTTCGCCTCGCCCAGGATGAGGTAATAGTCGGCGTGCTGCTGGCGCAGCCGCTCCGCTTCGCCGCTGGCTTCGAGCCGCTCCAAAGCGTACTCATGGATCGTCTCCAGCATTGTGAAGCGTGACTGCCCATCTGCGCCCTCCGCACGCTGTAGCAGGCTCTTGTCCAGCAGTGCGGCAATGCCATCTACGACATCCATTGGCGAGTAGTCGTCCGCACTGCAAACCGCCTCGGCCGCTCCTAAGGTGCAACCGCCCACGAATACCCCCAGCCGTGCAAACAACAGTTTTTCGGCGTCGTCCAGTAGCTGATAACTCCAGTCGATCGCGCCACGGATCGTTTGATGCCGCGCCGGTCGGTCGCGCGCGCCGCCGGTCAATAGCGTGAGCCGTTGATCCAGCTGTGCCAATAGCCTCTGCGGGCTAAACAGCTTGATGCGCGCCGCCGCCAGTTCGATCGCCAGCGGCAAACCATCCAGTCGATAGCAGATCGCAGCCACCGACGGGGCAGTCGCGTTGGTCAGCTGAAAGCTGGGCTGGCTGGCCTGGACACGCTGGATGAACAGTGCCACCGCCTCGTACTGCCTCAGGCGATCGAGCGGCGGGAGCTGCGTGCGGTCGGGCAAGGCGAGCGGCGGCACCCCAAACTCGTGCTCGCCATAGAGGTGCAGCACCTCGCGGCTGGTCACCAACATCTTCAGTTTCGGACAGGCCGCCAGCAGCTCGGCAAGCTGCGGCGCGGCAGGGAGCACCTGCTCGAAGTTGTCCAGCAGCAGCAGCATATCCTTGTCGTGCAGCTCCGCTTTGAGGCTCTCGAGCAAGGGTCGGCTCCCGCGCTCCGTGACGCCGAGGGTCTGGGCGATTGTCGCGACCACCAGGGCCGCGTCGCTGATCGACGCCAGATTGACGACGTAAGCGCCATGCGCGAAGTCTTGGAGCACCTCAGCGGCGGCCTGCAACGCCAGGCGGGTCTTGCCGGTCCCGCCCGGCCCAGTAAGGGTAACCAAGCGTGAGGTGTTGAGTGACTGCTTAACTTCCGCGATCGCTTGCTCGCGCCCGATGAAGCTCGTCAATTGTGCCGGCAGGTTCGTACGCAACAGGTCCAGAGTCTTGAGCGGCGGGAAGGCTGAGGGCAAATCTGGCGCGGCGACCTGAAATAGATGCTCCAGTTGCGTCAGACCTTTCATGCGATGCTTGCCCATGTCACGCAGGGTTACATCCGTGGGCAAATCGCGACGCACTACGTCGGCCACTTCTACCGAAAGCAGAATCTGCCCGCCATGACCGGAGGACATGATCCGCGCGACCCGATTGAGTGTGTGGGTGGTGGTGTAATCATTGCCCTCGGCGATCGCTGGACCGACATGTAACCCCATGCGCACGCGTACGGGGGCGCTTGTCTCCCAGGGCTGCGCTGCGAACGTGTGCTGGGCCGCCAGCGCCGCGACGACCGCGTGCGCTGGAAAGGCGAACGCGACCTGGAATGAATCGCCGATCACCTTATACGCATGCCCACCATGTTTGGCGATGGCCATGCGCAAGATCGCATCATGGCGCGCGAGCGCTAATCGCATCTGCTCCGGCTCGTGCTCCCACAAGGGGGTGCTATCCTCGATATCGGTGAACAGGAACGTGACCATCCCGCTGGGCAGTCCAGGCTGCGTGGTGAGGGTAGGACATACGGTCGGGGTTGGCGGCACCAACTGGGCGATCGGCGGGATGGGCGTGACCAGCCGGTCCGCACCCAGCTCGGCCCGCGCACACTGAAGGAAAGCCGCCCGCTCGTCGGCGGGAATGGCGAGCTGCTCGGCCAGCAACTCGGCGATCTGGCGCGAGGGCCGGCGCTCGTCTGCCTCGATCTTTTGGATCGTGACCTCAGCGCAGCCGACCCGCCGCGCCAGTTCGGCTTGCGTCAGGTCGAGCGCCTTGCGCCGCCGCCGCACCCAGTAGCCGAATGAGGTTGGCAGATCCATCGCGCCATCCTTACAAGGCATACAGCTGGTTGTATGGCTGGTGTACTGGTTATTGTATCACTTTCCCCTACCTACTGAACGTGCAGATCTCGTGTAATAGGGCATGTACATCACAAGCCATCGTGTATCGTACAAAGGAGGCCAGCCATGATCAACCCGGATCTGATCTACATGATGCATGAACAGCGACACCAGAAACTGTGGGCGGAGGCGGAGCAGGTGCGGGCACAGCGAGAACTGGCCAGCGGCCGGGCAACCAGGAGCCGCGGCTGGCTCGTGACATGGCTACGATGCTTGGTCGTGCGTCGACTGCGCGGCGTCGCCATCACCCAATAGGCCCGCAATGCTGTGTATGGTCGGATCATGCTTCGATAAGCGCCAGCCGCGCGGTCAGATCGACCCGGATCGATTGTTCCATATAATCGGGTGGAGCTGGTCGGTTGGATCGGGGCAGAGCCGGAGCAGCGGTTTATCCCGTCGGGCGCGGCGGTCATCAGCTTTCGCGTAGCCACCAAGCGCTGGGCGGGGCGGAGTGACGACGGCAGCCGGACGGTCGAGACCGACTGGACGGCGGTTGAGGCGTGGGAGAAACTGGCCGAGCGCTGCGCGCAGTCCCTGCACAAGGGCAGCCGCGTACGCGTGGTCGGCAGCTTGCACACGCAATCGTGGGAAGATCGCGAGAGCGGCCAGAAGCGCTACAAGACCCTCGTGCGCGCTGAGGAGGTGCTGTTCCTGGACGCGCGTCAGGAGCGGGCGGCCGATGCGGAAGCGGTCGAGGAGACGGTCGGATCTGATCGAACACGCGCAAATGCTACGCCCCTACGCGGCACCGTCACCCCGTCACGCTACACCAGCCGCTCCTCCAGGTAGCCTTGCAGCTCGGCCACCAGCACGCGCTCCTGGGCCATCGTATCGCGATCGCGCACCGTCACGGTCTGGTCTTCGAGCGACTGAAAATCGACCGTCAGGCAAAACGGCGTGCCGATCTCGTCCTGGCGGCGGTACAGCTTGCCGATCGCGCCGGTATCATCGTAGACAGCGCGCATGCGGCCGCCCGACTGGAGCGACTTGCGGATGCCCTTAGCCAACGACACCAGCCCCTCGTGGTTGCGCTTCAGCGGGAAGACCGCTGCCTTGATCGGCGCGAGGCGCGGGCGCAGGTGCAGCACGGTGCGGAAGTGCTCGTCGGTGAGCGGCTGGGCCTGGCCACGCAGCTTTTTGCCGAGCTCGATCTGGTCGGCGCCGACCATGGCCAGCAGCGACTCAACCTGGGGCAGCGCCGACGGCAGGTCGGTGGCGATCGCCTCACCGCGCGCCACCAGCGCATCGCGCGCCTCGGCGCTGATCTTCTCGCTCTTGCCGGCCGATTTCAGGTACGCCGCCAGCGCATCGGATACGGCCGCCAGCTTCTCGTCGGCCGGCGGCTTGACCATCTGCTCATCGTACGCCTCGCACAACACCGCCAGGAAGCAGCGCCCGACGCCGGCCGACGGCTCGACCACAAACGGGACGACGTGCTTGTTGCTGGTCGGGTCGAAATAGGTCAGGCGCGTGGTGCTGTGGCTGTTCGGGCTGACACGCGCCGATAGCCCGAGCGAATCCTGATCCTTGGAATGCGAGCCAAGGTCGAAATCGCTGCGGCTGGCGATGCCCTCGATCTCCTGATAGCCAAGCGTCGGGTAGTTGTACATCAGGTCGAAGGTGCGCTTGGAGTAGTGCGCCAGGTCGGCCTTGGGCACATCGTAGACCTGGATGCGCTCGCGGCTGACGCCAATGCTCGCCCACCAGCGCAGCCGGTCATCCAGCCAGCGCTGATGCCACTCGTCCTCGGTGCCCGGCATGACGAAGTACTCGATCTCCAGCATATCGAACTCGCGCACACGGAACAGGAAGTTGCGCGGGTTGATCTCGTTGCGGAAACCCTTGCCGATTTGGGCGATCCCGAACGGCAGCTTGCGGCTGGTGGTCGACAGCACATTCGCGAAGTTGACAAAGATGCCCTGCGCCGTCTCTGGCCGCAGGTAGGCGAACGCGTCGGCATCGGCGATCGGGCCGACCGCTGTCTTGAACATCATGTTGAACGGGCGCGGCTCGGTCAGGTCGGCCGAGCCGCAGTTCGGGCACTGGCCATGGATCTGGTCGGCACGCCAGCGGCTCTTGCAGTTGCGGCAATCGACCATTGGGTCGACAAAGGTCTCTTCATGGCCGGAATATTTCCAGACCAACCGATTCATGAGGATGGCCGCGTCGAGGCCTTCCATATCGTCGCGCTCGTAGACATTGGCGCGCCACCAATCCTGCATGATGTTGTTCTTCAGCTCGACACCCAGCGGGCCGTAATCGAAGACGCCCTGGAGCCCGCCGTAGATCTCGGAGCTAGGGAAGATGAAGCCGCGCCGCTTCGCCAGCGAGACAACCTGATCCAAACTTGTAGCCGGCATGGGAACCTCCTTTTGTTCGGACGAAAGACGAAGGACGAAAGACAAAAGGCGGGCTTAGCAACTGCCTTGGTCATTCGTCGTTGGTCATTCGTCGTTCGCCCAGGCAACAAAAAACCCAGGCGATCGATATCGCCTGGGGACGCATGGCCATGCCACACGCGGTTCCACCCCAGTTACCGGCTCAAAGGGTTAAGGGTTAGTCGTTAAGGGTTAAGCTCGACGATGTTCGTCGAACAAATCAATGATATCCGAGTATTTAACCCTTAACCCATAACCTTTAAGCAGGTCGCTCAAGAAACGCAGCTCCACAGCGCCTTTCCCCACCGCCTGGCCGCCGGGCTCGCACTGGCCCCGGCTCGCTGATGACCGGCCTGGCAGGTACTCTTCTGCTTCATCGCCGCCGGCGGTAGTATAGCACACAAGCGTGCGGGCGCGCAATCGGTCGCGCGACGGAACCGCTGAGATGCTGAGCAGGTGAACCCGCTGAGGGGGCATCGCAGCGATGGCGCGCGCTCTGGGTTTCAGCGCCATCCCGATCTCAGCGCATCAGCGGTTCGCCCATCCCCGCCGCTGCCAGCGCCCGCGCCTGCTCCAGCGTGACTTCGCGCAGCCGCTCCTTGACGATCGGGATCGACGCGGGGGCCATGCTCAGCTCGTTCAAGCCCAGGCCGGCCAGCAGCACTGCCGCCGCCGGGACGCCGGCCAGCTCGCCGCAGACGCCGATCGGAATGCCAGCGCGGTTAGCAGCATTGGCGGCCTGGCCGATCAGCCGCAGCACCGCCGGCGCATCGTGCGGGTAGCGCGCCGCCAGGTCGGCCAGGCCGCGATCGGCAGCCATGGCATACTGGGTCAGATCATTGCTGCCAATGCTGAAGAAGGCCGCCTCACGCGCCAGCATGTCGGCCGTGACGGCGGCGGCGGGCGTCTCGATCATGATGCCCAGCCGCACATCGGCGCGGTGCGGCACGCCTTCCGCCGCCAGCGCCACCGCCGCTGCTGCCAGCTGGGTGCGCCCCCAGCGCAAATCGTCGAGCGTAGCGACCATCGGCAGCATGATCCACAGGTCGCCATAAACGGCCGCCCGCAGCAGCGCGCGCAGTTGCGTAGCGAACAGATCGGGCCGGCGCATGCACAGGCGCAGCGCGCGCACGCCCAGAAATGGATTGTCCTCGTGTGGCATGTCGAGGTACGGCAGCGGCTTATCACCGCCAATGTCGATCGTGCGGATAACCACCGGTCGGCCGGCCATGGTTTCGAGCGTGCGGCGGTAAGCGGTGTACTGCTCGTTTTCGCTGGGTGGCGCGGCGCGATCGAGAAACAGAAATTCGGTGCGGAACAGCCCGATCCCCTCGGCGCCATGCTCCAGCGCCAGGCGCGCCTCATCCGGGTGGCCGATGTTAGCCCACAGCGCTAGCTGATGGCCATCGGCCAGCTGGCCGGGCAGGTCGCGCAGCATCTGCCGGCGCGCGCTTTCGGCGCGCAGCTCAGCAGCACGGCGCGTGTAGTCGGCGCGCTCCGGTGCATCGGGCTCGGCGATCAGCAGCGCCGCCGCGCCGTCGAGGATGACCTCTGCATCGTTATGTATTTCAAGCGCCGCTGCGCCCAGGCCGACCACGGCCGGGATGCCGAGCGCGCGCGCCAGAATAGCGGTGTGGCCGGTTGGCCCGCCGTAGGCTGTGGCGAATCCTGCCACCGTGCCACCACGCAGCTCGGCCGTCTCAGCCGGCGTCAGGTCGGGCGCGACGATTATCGCGCCGGCGGGCAGATCGCGCAGCCCGCCGGTATCACCGTGCAGCGCCGCCAGAATCGAGCGGCCGATCGCATCCATGTCGGCGGCTCGCTCGCGCAGGTATGGGTCGTCGAGCGCCTCCAAGTCGGCGCGCATCTGGCCGACAGTGGCGACAATCGCGCTGATCAGCGGCTCGGCCTGATCGCGCACGCGCCGCGCGACCTCGTCGGACAAAAACTGATCCTCGACCAGCAGCGCCTGCGCATCGAAGATACCGGCCTCTTCTTCGCGCCCCTCGCCGCGCAGGCGCTCGGCCAGCCCGCCCAGCGCCTGAGCCGCCGCCGCCTGCGCCGCCGCGAGGCGCGATAGGGCTTCTTCCGGGCTAGCGTCAGCTACGTACGATTCGGCCTGGGCCGGCAGATACAGAACGGCGCGCCCCAGCGCGATGCCGGGCGCGCCGCCAGCGCCTTTGAGATGGATTGACATAGCGATGTTACGTCTCCCCGAAATTCTCTTCGACCAGCTGAGCCAGCGCGGCGAGCGCGGCCTGCTCATCTTCGCCATCGGCGCGCACGCGCACATCGTGGCCTTGCGCTACCCCAAGCTGTAAGAGATAAAATGGGCTTACCGGCACCTCTTTGCTCTCCGGCCGGCTCAAATTTTGAATCGTGATCTTGCTCTTAAACTCGCGCGATTTCTTGTAGAACAGCGCCGCCGGGCGAGCGTGCAGGCCGACCTGGTTGGTGATTGTAAGTGTCACTTCGGTCATGGCGGAGCCCATTCTTCCGATTGCAGGGGGAGGTGTGGAGGGGCCCTCGGCCCCTCCACACCTCCCCGATGGGGGCTCGCGGGCGGCCGGGTACCCTCTGGGTGCCGTCCCCCGAGCCCCCATCAAAAGATAAGCGATTCATGCAATTCCTAGCGGTGTACCTTCACCATCGCGCGGGCTTGCAGCGCCGCAGCGGCGGTTTCCTCGAGGCTCGCTTCAGCCGATGCCTCAATCGCCGCCAGATACGCACCCTCGACCAGCGGCGCGTCGCTGATCTGCACCCGGCCGGCGCCAAGCGCCTCGATCGCCATCTCGACGCTGAGCACCGCGCTGCCGAGATCGACCAGCACCAGCGTGCCATCGGGTGAGGCGACCTGCCGCAAGCGCTCCTGAATACGATCGACGCTGGTGCCAAGCGAACCATCGGTGGCCCCGCCAGCGTCGGCGATTTGAACTTTTCCGCCGGCAACTTGCTCGGCGAACTCCTTGACACCGGCGGCGAGCTGAGCGCTATGCGAGACGATCAGTAGGCTGACCATCGCTCACCCCCTTTGGCATTGCACATTGTAAATTGCAAATTGCTCTACGTAATTTACAATTTACAATGTGCAATTTGCAATCTCTTTCGTCTAGGCGCCCTTTTCTTTCTCCTGGCTATCATGCTCGACCCAATCGAACGTGCGCGTGACCGCCTTCTTCCACATGGCATACTGCTTCTCGCGGGCGCCTGCGTCCATGTGCGGCTCCCAGGTGTGGTCGATCTGCCAGTTCTGGCGGAGATCCTCCAGGTTGCTCCAGAAACCGGTCGCCAGGCCGGCCGCATAGGCCGCACCGAGCGCGGTGGTCTCGGCCACCTGTGGGCGAATGACCGGCACGCCTAGCACGTCGCTTTGGAATTGCATGAGCGTGTTGTTATAGACCATGCCGCCATCGACCTTGAGCGCCTTGAGCGTGACGCCCGAGTCCTTCTCCATCGCGTCCAGCACCTCGCGCGTCTGCCAGGCAGTGGCCTCGAGCGCTGCGCGAGCGATATGGCCCTTGGTGACGTAGCGCGTGAGCCCGGCGATCACACCGCGCGCATCGGATCTCCAGTACGGCGCGAACAGGCCCGAGAAGGCCGGCACGAAGTAGACCCCACCGTTGTCCTTGACAGTATTGGCCAGGGCCTCGACCTCGGCGCTGGTGGTGATCATGCCCAGGTTGTCGCGCAGCCACTGCACCAGCGCGCCGGTAATCGCGATCGAGCCTTCGAGCGCGTACACAGCTTTGGCATCACCCATCTTGTAGCACAGCGTCGTCAGCAGGCCGCTCTTGGATGGCACGATCTCCTCGCCGGTATTGAGGATCATGAAGCAGCCGGTGCCATAGGTGTTCTTGGCCTCGCCGGCGCTGAAGCATGTCTGGCCGACTGTTGCCGCTTGCTGATCGCCCAGGTCGCCGGCGATCGGAATGCCAGCCAGATCACCGACCGCAGTGCCATAGACCTCGCTGCACGACCGAATCGCTGGCAGCATCGAGCGCGGGATGCCCATGACCTTGAGGATCTCGTCGTCCCAGTCCAACGTCTTGAGATCCATCAGCATGGTGCGGCTAGCGTTGGTGACATCGGTGACATGCACGCCGCCGTTCGTCCCGCCGGTCAGGTTCCAGATCACATATGTGTCGATGTTGCCGAAGAGCGCATCGCCGCGATCGGCCACCGCCCGCGCGCCGTCGACATTATCAAGAATCCATTTGACCTTCGGGCCACTGAAGTAGGTCGCGAGCGGCAGGCCGACTTTGTCGCGGAAACGATCCTGGCCGCCCTGCTTGGCGAACTCGTTGATGATCTGGTCGGTGCGGGTATCCTGCCAGACGATCGCGTTGTAGAGCGGCTTGCCAGTCTTCTTATCCCACACCACCGTGGTCTCGCGCTGGTTGGTGATTCCAACCGCAGCGATATCCTTCGGATCGATATTGCCCTTCTGCAACGCGCCCTTGATCACGCTCTGCGTGCGCTCCCAGATCTCATCTGGGCTATGCTCGACCCAGCCGGGCCTGGGGTAGATCTGCTCATGCTCTTTTTGATCGTAGCAGACAACCTTGCCCTCGTGATCGAAGACCATGAAGCGTGTGCTGGTTGTGCCCTGGTCGATGGCGGCGGCATACTTTGCCATGGTTGTGACCTCCTCGTCTTGGGAATTGTAAATTGTAAATTGTAAATTAAGCTGAACGACAATCTACAATTTGCAATTTACAATTTGCAATTATTCTTGAAGGCTTTCGATCGTCTCTAACAGCACCTGGGCAATATAAAAGACCGAGGTGGCGCCGGGATCCTGGTGACCAATGCTGCGCTCGCCCAGGTAGGATGCGCGGCCTTTGGTCGCTAGCATTGGGATGGTCGCCTTCATACCGGATTCGACAGCCGCGACCGAGCGGCGCATCGCAGCGGTGAAATCTTCGCCGCTGGACTGGGCCTCCTTGAGCACGTCGACGCCCGGCGCGAACGCGTCGACCATGGTCTTCTCGCCGCGCTGCGCCTTGCCGCGGGCCATAATGCCCTCTAGCGCGGCCTCAAGCGCCACCACTACCTCGGCCGGCGTCAGCTCGTAGCGGTCGGCCAGGGCCATCCCAGCGCGGATGAAGGCGGTACCATACAGCGGGCCAGATGCACCGCCGACCGTGGAGACCAGCGTCATACCCACCGTCTTCAAAATCGTGCCGATGTCCTTATCGGCGACGGTCGGCAGCTTCTCCAGCACTGTCGAGAAGCCACGATCCATGTTGGTACCATGGTCGGCATCACCGATAGCCGAGTCGAGCGCTATCAGCTCATCGCGATGCAGCTTGATCCGGGCGGCGACACCCTCGATGAAGTGAATGACGTGCTCGGCAGTGATTTGCATCCGTATCCTCCGTTCGTGACAAAATGACAAGATGACAAGGTGACAAGGTGCTGACTGTATTATGCCACTACCTTGCCCTTGGTGGTGTAGGGGGTAGGACGGCAGCGATCAACGAGATCGGCGCTCGATTACTCCGAATTCATCTTGTCACCCCTGCACCTTGTCACCTTGTCACGCACCCCAGCGCAATGCCGGTGTATGCACCGGCGCGTCCCATAGTTTGGTCAGCTCATCGTCAAGCTTAAGCAGCGTGATCGAGCAGCCGGCCATCTCGAGCGACGTGATGTAGTTGCCCACCAGGTTGCGCGCAATCGTGATGTTCTTGCCCTTCAGGATCTTCGCCAGCTCGTTGAATACGACATACAGCTCGATCAGCGGTGTGCCGCCCATGCCATTCACAAGGGCCAGCACGCTATCGCCGCTGCCGAACGGCAGATCCTCGATGATTGGTGTCGCCAGCATCTCGGTGATCGCAGCCGCGCTCTTGATCTTCTCACGCCGGCGGCCTGGCTCGCCATGGATGCCGATGCCGATCTCCATCTCGTCCTCGGGCAGGTCGAAGGTCGGCTTGCCGGCCGACGGCACAATGCAGGATGTCAGCGCCATACCCATCGAGCGCCCTTGCGCATTGACCTTCTCGGCGATCCGCTTCACCTCGGCAAGATTAGCGCCGCCCTCGGCCGCCCCGCCGACGATCTTCTCCAGCAGCACGGTGACACCGACACCGCGCCGGCCAGCGGTGTACAGGCTATCCTTGACCGCCACATCATCGTTCGTAACCACGGCGGCGACTTCACTGCCCTCGGCGGCGGCTAGCTCGGCCGCCATCTCGAAGTTCATCACATCGCCGGTGTAGTTCTTGACGATATGCAGCACGCCTGCGCCGCCGTCGACGGCCTTGGTGGCCGCCAGCATCTGGTCGGGCACAGGTGAGGTAAAGACTGCGCCAGGACAGGCCGCATCCAGCATGCCTTTGCCGACAAAGCCGCCATGCATCGGCTCGTGGCCGCTGCCGCCGCCGGAGATGATGCCAACTTTGCCCTTGATCGGCGCACCGGCGCGGACAATGAAGTCCGGGTCGTAGTGGACCGCGATCAAGTCGGCATGTGCAAGCGCCATGCCGGCCAGGGCATCCTTGACCTCGCTCTCCGGCGAATTGATCAGCTTCTTCACCGTGAAACCTCCTTGTATCGGAGTCGCCCTTGCCGGCGATCGGCAGCACGAAGTGCGCGATGCGCGGCCCGAGGTCGCGAGCAGGGTTGATGGCGTAGCCAGTTGGCCCGCCAAGGCTCAGGCCGATGCCCCAGACCAGTACGGCGACCAGGTATGGGCCAACGCCCGCTGCCGGCGCGCCAAGGGCCATGCCGACCTTGCTGAAAATCGCGAAGATCACGAAGACCAACACGAAGGTGCCGATGATCTCGCTGATCAGGTTGTATGTGGTGTTGCGGATGGCCGGGCCGGTGCTGAAGACGGCCAGCTTGAGCCCCTGATCGGGCGTCTCGGCCCAGTGCGGCATATACATCAACCAAACCAGGACAGCGCCGATGAAGGCGCCGATGAACTCGCCAACGATGCGAAGTATGCCATCGCTGACAGTCGTACCCCCTGCAACAATCTTGGCAATCGTCACAGCCGGATTGAGATCGGCCTGTGGGCTGCCTGTTGCTCCTGCCACAAAAACGCCGCACATCACGCCGAAGGCCCACCCGGCGGTGATCACGATCCAGCCGGAGTTCTGCGCTTTCGACTTGGCCAGCAGCACGCCCGCGACCACGCCATCGCCCAGGAGAATGAGTATCATCGTGCCCAGTATCTCGCCCACGAGTTGGTTCATGAGTGCCCTCCTCTGTCTACAGTTCGCGGTAGTCAGGTTCCGTTCACATCAGGGAATCGTCCTTGATCGCCAAAGAAGGAACAACCCTCAGCATACCACGGCGCAGCGCTACATCGCGCTTCGAGGCGCGAGACTGCTGTAGCCAGATCGGGGGGCCACAGCACTAGCTACGCGACCGCACACCTCCTTTCTTAAGAACCTTTCAATTGTTCCACTGGGGAGGTCTGGAGGGGCCAAAGGCCCCTCCAGACCTCCTTGGGGGTACGGGGCGGCTTAGCCGCCCCCGTACCCCCACCAACTGGGTTCATTAAAAAATGAAGATCCCTAATGCCAGGCGTTAGGCGCAACAAAGCGACTATGCGCGTTGAAACGACCGACATAGCGCTATGAACGAGTAGATTAGGTTATGTAGGTGAATGTAGGCGCGAAATGGCCTGCTGGAGTCGGGATGATGTAGCATGTAGATGCCAGCGCGAGTACTCGACAGCGCCTCGTTGCACGTCAAACCCACCTGGTTGGTGTGATTGCGCCGCCCAAAACGAACGTGCGATAGCTGCGTCGAAGGTCGATCGAATGTTGGGCGCTTCACATCTGTAGCTGCATCGTAACATAGGTTTAAACAAAGTCAAGAGCTAAAGCAAACACAGAATGCAACATTTATATCTCAAATGTGAAACATTATATTTCAGTATACATATTGAGTAGATCCTATGAATGGGCAGTACTGCATTCGCTACGAGCGCGCAATGCCTGAAACCGACCAGAAGTGTTCTTTGGTCAGCCCATACAGCTTCATCTTACGCCAGAGCGTGGCGCGGCTGATGCCGAGACGTTCGGCGGCGTGCCCAAGATGGCCGGCGGCCTCACGCCCGGCGCGCATGATCGCGTCGCGCTCGGCCATGGCGTGCCGGTCGTATAGGCGAGCCGTAGGCGCGAGCGCCGCGCTGGAGGATACCAGCGACTGCGCGATCGGCGGCGGCAGATCGGCCAGAGTCAGCACGCTTTTCTCGGTCATTTGCAGTAACCGCTCAAGCGTCGCCTCTAGCTCACGCACATTGCCGGGCCAGGGGTAGGCGCGCAGCGCGCCAAGCGCCTCGGGCGCGAACAATACTTGCCGGCCGCTGCGAAGATTCATCGCCGCCACGATCTGGTCGAGCAGCAGCAACACGTCATCCCCACGCGCACGCAGGGGAGGAATAGCGATCGTCAACACACTCAAGCGATAGAATAGCTCGGCGCGGAAGCGGCGCTCGGCGACCGCGCGATCAATGTCGCTGTTGGTGGTAGCGATAACCCGCGCGTCGACTGCCACCACGCGCTGCCCGCCGATTCGGATGAGATGTTGGGTCTCAATCACCCGCAGCAAGCTCGTCTGCGCCTCCACAGTCAGCGCGTCGACATCTTGCAGCAGGAGTGTGCCGCCATGGGCCAATTCCAGCTTGCCGGGGCGTCCATCGGCGGAATCCTGACGAACGGCAGTGCGGCCGGCCTGCCCACCCTCATATCCCAGCAGCTCGCCCATCAGCAATGTGCGCGGCACCGCGGCGCAGTTGAGCAGCACAAACGGCTCATCAGAACGCGCGCCAGCGTTGTGAATCGCATGCGCGAACAGCTCCTTGCCTGCGCCCGGCTCGCCGATCAGCAGCACCGGCGCGGATGCGTTAGCGGCGACGCGTGCGTGGCGTAGGGCAGCTTGCATCGCCGGGCTCTCGCCGACGATATCGGTGAACGAGAAGCGCGCCTCGGCCCCAACCACGCGCTGCACCAAGCGCTGGATGCTCTCGGATGGTCGGAGTGTGATCAGCGCGCCGATGTAGCGCCGGCTACGATCCCATACCGGCCGAACGCTGCACAGCGCAGCCACCGCACCCTTGCGGCCGGGGAACAGCAGCTCTTGCTCGCTAATCTCGCGCCGGCGCTCCAATGCGTCGGCCAGTGTGGCCGGCAGCACCAGCAGATCATCGAACGCGCGCCCGGCAACGCTGCGCGGTGCGAGCCCCAGCACCTGGCCGGCACGCGAGTTGATTTTGCTGACATGCCCATGCGCATCGAGAAAGATCAGTCCCTCGCTCATCGCCTCGATCGCGGCGTTGAGCTCGGCGAGATGGACGTTGGTCTCAGCCAGCAGCACATTGTTGCGCACCTGGGCTTGGAGGGCTTGAGTCGCCGCGATCACCATGCCAAGGGTATGCGAATGCGCCGCCGCGCTGCGCCCCAGCACGCCGATCACACCCATCGCCTGCCCACCGATGTCGAACAGCGGCGCGGCCGAGCAGGCAAACTGATGGTAGCAGGCACGGAAGTGTTCCGCGCCACGGGTCTGCCAGGGTAACGCCTCATGCAGCGCCAGGTTCAGCGCCATGCTGCCGATCTGATCCTCACGCCAGCTTGACCCGCGCGCCAGACCGGTGGCGCGAATGGCAGCCAGCATATCGGCGTCGCCGATGATCTCGATCACCATCAGGGCGGCATCGGCCAGCAGCACCGCAAAGCCCGAACCTTCGACGAACTGGTACAAATCTTCCATATAGGGCCGCGCCAGCGCCACCAGCGCAGCCTGGGATTCATCGAGCACCGGCGCGCTATGCGAGCTGGCGTCGCATTCCCGGCGCGCATCGAGGCCGGCCGCCGCGCAACGCTGCCAAGAGCGCAGTATCGGCGGCGCGATCGCCAATTCGTCGCACTGGCCGGTGGCCTGGTAGGCTTCCCATACCCCGAGCAAATGGTCAAGTGATGCTGTAGTCATAGGTTTTCACAGGCCGATCTGCTCAGGAATCGCAACCAAATTATGGCGCTTTCGAGGCGGCGATATCAACTGGCACAAACATTGCTATAGTATCGTCAGACCCATGGATAAAGCAACATTATGACAACAAAAGGAGCAGCTTGATGAACACAATTATTGGTATATTCGATGACCCAACCAGGGCACGCCGTGCGCTGGAGACATTGCGCGATGGCCCACTACCGCTCGAGGATATTTCGATCATCGCCCAGAACACCGACGGCACGGTTAACACCGGCAACTCCGGCGATGTCTCAGCCGGCGAGGGCGCGGCGGTTGGCGCGGTCTGGGGCGGGCTGGTCGGCCTGGCGGCGCTGCTGATCCCCGGCGTCGGCCCATTCATCGCCTTCGGCGCGCTTGGCGCGGCGCTGACGGGCGCCGTGACCGGCGCGGTAGTCGGCGGCATCGCGGCTGCGCTGATCGATTTCAGCGGCATCCCCGAGGATGAGGCGCACGGCTACGAACAGCAGATCCGCGCCGGCAAAACGCTGCTAGCCGTCAAGGCGCGCGACGAGGACACCAGCGAGGTTCGGCGCATCCTGGACGAGATCGGCGCCAGCACAGTGCGCGATGATCAGGCCGATCTGAGCGCTACAGTGCGCCGCCCAGTGCGCGTGGCAATGTACGATGATCAGGGCCAGCGAGTAGGCGAGCAGCGCGAGCTTGGCGCGACCCACCAGCACGGCATCTACGACACGCCCGCCGCTGGCCGAACCGATCGAGCCTGGACGAGCGGTGAGGTCGTCGGCGAAGGCCAGGGCAGCGGGCCTCGTAAGGACACCGGCAGGTATGATGCCGAGCAGTGGGTCGGCGAGGGCCAGGGCGACCGCACCACTACCGACGACACCACCAAGCGACACTCGTAACATTATCCTGACAAGATGACAAGATGACAAGGTGACAAGGTGACGAGGCTCATCTTGTCATCTTGTCATCTTGTCACTCGTACGCCGCGCGCAAAATCTCGATCGGGTGCTGCATAGCGACACCGGCGCCGTGCGCGATCTGCCAGCGACAGATCTCGGAGTCGCAGACCGCCAGGTCGCTGCCGCTCGCGCGCACGAAGTCGAAGAGCCCAGCCCCAACATCCATGCCGATCTGGTAGCGCTCGGCCTTGTAGCCATAGCTACCGGCCAAACCACAGCAGGCCGCCGAGCTCTCGTTCAGGTGCAATCCCGGCACCAGATCCAGAATGTCGAGGGCCGGCCGGCCAATGCCGTGAGCGCGCTGCTGGCATGGCGCGTGGTAGGGCAGGGTTCGCTCGATCGGCTTGAAGTTCGTGTCCAGCTCGCCGCGCTCGTAGAGTAGCCGTAAGAACTCAAAGATATCGTAGGTGTTCTCGGCCACCAGGCGCGCCGCCGTGTCGTGCATTCCCAGCAGCTCGGGCGCCTCCTCCTTGAGCGTGAGCGTGCAGCTGGTGCTGGTGCCCACAATCGGGATGCCGCGCTGGGCATACGGCAGCAGCTGCGCCAGGTTATATTCGTGGTAGCCGCGCGCATCCTTGAATGCGCCGTTCGACAGCAGCGGCAGGCCGCAGCAGCCCTGCTTCGCCAGAATCACCTCGAAGCCATTGCGCTCCAGCACCTCGACAGCCGCCTTGCCGACGCGCGGCTCGTAGTAGTTGGTCGAGCAGCCGTGGAAATAAACGACCTGGCGTTTAGACGAAGAACGAACGACGGATGACGAATCGCCCACCACGACCGTTCGTCCTTCGTCGTTCGTCCTTCGTCGTTTGAACCACGACCGGAACGAGTAGGTACTAAACTTCGGCAGCGGCGCTTTGCGAGCGACCCCGACCAGCTTCTCAGCGGCGGTGCGCACCAGCGAATTGCTGGCGAAGAAGTTGGCGATCACCGCCTGCGGTCCGCACGCCAGCCAGCCGGTCCAATCCTGGTGGCCGAGCAGCCAGTTGCGAAGCGACAGCCCCTTCTGCTCGACGATCCGGGCGCGCGCGCGGGCGTTCAGCTCCATGATTCGCACGCCAGTCGGGCAGACATCGTTGCAGACCCGGCAGCCCGAGCAGTAGTCCACCGATTCGTCGGGTGTCAGCTGGTCATCCCGGCGGAAGCGCTGCGCCTGCGGACCGACGTACTTCGGCCCAGGGAACAGGTCGGTGACCGCGCTGACAGGGCAGGCCGCCGTGCAGATATTGCACTTGATGCAATGATCCAGCGATTGTTCGAGCGATAGCTCGATATGATCATGTATCATGGTTGTCAATCCTGGCTGCGAATCCAACGCTCGAACCAGTCCACCGGGCGGCGGCGAACATCTAGCAGCAGCTGTGGCTCATCAACCCAGTGCGCCTGCCGCGGGTAGATCACCATCTCAACCGGCGTTCCCTGACGCTTGAGCGCATTATACAGTTCGCGCCCTTGACTCAACGGCACCCGCAGATCCGAGTCGCCGTGCTGGATGAGGGTCGGCGTCTTCACGCCTTTCATTTGGAACAGCGGCGAATGGTTGCGATACGGTTCCAGATCATCCCAGGCCTCGGCGCTGAAATAGTCGGGGATGAAGCCGGGGATGTCGCTCGTGCCGTTGAAGCTCATCAGGTTTGTGACACCGGCGCCGACGCATGCGGCCTTAAACCGATCGGTCTGCGTAATCGCCCAGCTCGTCATATAGCCGCCGTAACTCCAACCCATGATCCCCAGCCGATCCGGGTCGGCAATGCCTTGCGCGATCAGATGGTCGACGCCGGCCATGATGTCGCGGTAGTCGCCGCCGCCCCAGTCGCCATAGTTAGCGAAGCGAAATGCTTTGCCATAGCCGCTGGAGCCGCGTGGGTTGGGGTGCAGGACTGCATAGCCGCGCTCGGTCAGCCCGACTACATCGGCATGTTGATCCCATGACGCCAGATAGCTGCGCTGGTAGACCCCCGACGGCCCGCCATGCACTTCGACAATCAGCGGGAAGCGTTTACCAGGCTGATACGCCTGCGGATAGATCAGGATACCTTCGATCGTCTGGCCATCAGGCGCTTGCCAGTTGATCACCTCGGCGCGCGGCAGCGCCGCCGCCGGCCAATCGGGCGGCATGGGTGGCTGGGCGATCTGGCGTACGCTCCCAGCCGCGGCATCGAGGAAATACACCTCGTTGGGCTGGTCGAAGTCCTGGCCGACAAACGCGATCTGATCGCCGGTATTGGCCGCCGGCGCGGTTTTCAGCTGCGGCGTATCGGTGAGCCGGCGCGCCGGCGCGCCGGAGACCGGCAGCGACCAGAGCTGCGACGCGACGCCACTCGACTCGAGCACATAAACCGCGC
>WNFV01004952.1_pt1 | contig 25081 bp, 21 predicted proteins | sample 5400101 | NCBI WGS metagenome assembly WNFV01 (sample SAMN13153361, study PRJNA577476) | soil metagenome | isolation source: 115 cm soil or saprolite under grassland replicate 1 | place: USA:California | collected 2016-06-15 | reverse complement strand
TGCGCTCGAACGCCACCCGTTTGTCGCGGCGGAAGTCGCGGATCACCTGGTAGGTGGCGTCGCGGGAGCCGCAGATGCGCGCCGGCGCACGGTAAGCTTCGAGGGCTTCTTCCGTTGCGTTTCGCCGGTCGTAGAACATCCGCCGGAACAGCCAGCGCCCGAAGACCCGGGTGAAGAGCGAAAGCATTGGCTTGATGAGCGGGGTGACGGGCAGTGAAGGAATGCGCTCCCCGGAGACGCTGGCGGCGAGAACGAGCTTATCGACGCGCTGCGGCCATCCGGCAGCGACGCGCATCGAAACTTCCCCCCCCATGGAGTGGCCGACGAGCGATGCCTTGTCAATGCCAAGCACATCCATCAGCAGAACGACGAGGCGCGCCTGCGCGCTGAGGGAGTAATCGCTCTTCTGGGGACGCTCGGAGTAGCCGAAGCCCTTGAGGTCGACAGCGACGACCCGGTGATAGCGGGCGAGGTCCGGAATCAGATAGCGGAAGCTGTGCGTGTGGCCGCCGAAGCCGTGAATGAGGACGACCGCATCAGGACCGCGGCCGCGTTCGACGTAGTGGATGCCGACGCCGTCAACGATCGCGATGTGGCCGGGAACTTCGGCGTCTCGCCAGTCCATCTCCTCGCGCGGGCGCGTCAGCCAGCGCAGGGTGAGCGCCGCCATGACGGCAGCGCCGAGAGCGGTTATAGCTTTACGCATCTGACCTCCTTCAGCCACTCCGCACGACCAAATCTATCTTAGGGCACCGCGCCTGACAACAGGGTGTCAAGAACGCCCGAATAGCTGACGCGCGGGAGGATATTTCGCTAAATAATCGGTCGACTTTGGGCCGCGAAGTCGTCCATAATGCGTTCAGTCATCATGCCGATGGAGCCCAATTACTACGAGATCCTCCAGGTCTCGCCCGGAGCCGAGCATGAGGTTATCGGCGCTGCCTACAAGAAGCTCGCACGTAAGTACCATCCCGACTTGAATCCCGACACGACGGCCGCTCATCGTATGCGCGACCTGAACAGGGCGATTGAGGTTCTAGGCGATCCCCACAAGCGCGCGGAGTACGACGCACGCAGAAGGAAGTCGGGCGCACAAAGACGCAGACCAGGCTTGCTTACGGGAAGCCACACCGCAGCACCCGCCCGGAGATCGAGGAGGCCGCGAATCGCGTCGCTGTCGCTGCTTGCCGCCTGCGCCATCGGCCTAGGATTGGCAGTGATCGCCATAGCGGTCGCCTTAAATAGCGGCGGCGGCCCATCCGTGTTGGACTTGAACGCTACAACAGCGCCGCAGGCTTCACCCTCGTTCATTCCCTCGGCATCAAGCACGACTCCAGCGGTTGCCGCCGCGTCTTCGGCCCCAACGCCGGCTGCTCCCGGCAGCGGCACATTTAGCAACGGCACGTGGCTCGTGGGCGAAGAGATAGCACCGGGAATGTGGCGCGCGATCAGGTCAAGAACCTGCTCCTGGAAGCGCCTGGCTTCCATCGAAGGAGCCACTGATACCGTTGCCGGCTCTGGGTCCCACGTGACAGTAGAGATACGGCCGTCGGACGCGGCTTTCTGGTCGGAAGGGTGCGGATGGTGGACCCAAATCTTGACTCCACCTTCGGCCAACCCGTTTCTACCTTTCGGGCCCGGAACGTGGCTTGTCGGCGAGGAGATCGCGCCCGGCCTCTGGCAGAACTCCGATTCGTCCGAGGGATGCTCCTGGGCCAGGCTTGGCGGTCTTGACGGCGGGCCGTCCGCGACGACGGCAAACGGGTCAACGGACTCAAGTCTAATCGCGATCGAGATAAGCGCGACTGATCTTGCCTTCGACTCGAGGGGCTGCGGCACGTGGACTCGCCTGAGTGACTGAGACGATGTAAACACCATTCCGCCGAGAGGCTAAACTGTAGGTGCGATGACGACTCCTCCGGCGGCGAAATTTCAGACTCAGCTGCGGGCGATGCCTGCCAAGCCGGGCGTATACATCTTCCGGAACGAGAAGGACAGGGTGATTTACGTCGGGAAGGCGGCGGCTTTGCGGAACCGGGTGCGGTCGTACTTCGGGTCGATGCACGGGTTCGAGGCGAAGACGCGGCGGCTCGTCGAGCAGATCGCAAACATCGACTTCATCCTGACGGGGACGGTCCAGGAGGCGCTGCTGCTTGAAGCGACGTTGGTCAAACGGCATCAGCCCTTCTTCAACGTGAGGCTAAAGGACGACAAGCACTACCCGTATCTGAAGATCGACCTGAAGGAGGCTTGGCCGCGCGTCGAGATCACACGCCGCGTGCTGAACGACGGCGCGCGCTACTTCGGGCCGTTCGCTTCGGCGGGCTCGGTGCGCCGCACGCTCGATCTCGTGAAGAAGCTGTTCCCCTGGCGCTCGTGCACCAAAGTGATCACCGGCGACGATCCGCGGCCCTGCCTGGAGTACTACATCCACCGCTGCATCGGTCCGTGCGCTTCGCTCTGCACGAAGGACGAGTACGACACGGTCATTCAGCAGACGATCATGTTCCTCGAGGGGCGCACCGATGAGATCGGCCGCGACCTGCGACGCGAGATGCAGGCGGCGTCGGAGGCGCTGGAGTACGAGCGCGCCGCGCGCCTGCGCGACCAGGTCCAGGCGATCGAGCGAACGACCGAACGGCAGGTAATGGAGGTCCGCGACCGCACGGACATGGACGTGTTCGGCCTGGCGCGAGAGGAACAGGAGGCGTACGTGCAGGTGTGGTTTGTGCGCAGAGGAAACGTCGTCGGGCGCGACAACTTCCAGCTGGACGGCACCGTGGACGAGCCGGACGACCGTGTCCTGGCGAGCTTCATCGAGCAGTTCTACGAATCGGCGCCTTACGTTCCGCCGCGCGTGCTCCTGCCGATAGCCGTTGCCGAGTCCGAGTTGATCGAGCAGGTCCTCTCGGAGCGCAAGGGCAGGCCCGCACGCCTGATGGTGCCGGAGCGGGGCGAGAAGCGGCAGCTGGTGCACAGGGCGGTGGACAACGCGCGCGAGGCGCTGCAGCAAGCGCGCGCGCGCTGGCTGGCGGACAGCGGCAAGAAGCAGCAGGCGCTGGAGCAGCTTCAGGAGGAACTGAACCTGCCGTCGCTGCCGCAGCGCATCGAGTGCTACGACATCTCGAACATTCAGGGCACGTCAGCCGTCGGCTCGATGGTCGTCTTCGTGGAAGGCAACCCGCAGCGGAGCGAATACAGGCGCTTTCGGATAAAGGGTGTTACCGGCTCGAACGACTTCGCGATGATGCAGGAGGTGCTGAAGCGCCGCTTCTGGCGCGTGCGTCGCGAGACTGAGGGCGAAGGGGCGAACGAACGCGAAGCGGAACCGCCCGCGCACGCGGACACCGACCGCGCGGGGGTCCAACGAGAACTGTCGCAACCTAACGCCGGGGCGCCGATGACGCAGCCGGCGGACGGGACGCAGGCCGAATATGACGAATCGTTTCAGACGATCCCAGACCTGGTGATCGTCGACGGGGGGAAGGGACAGGTATCAGCGGCGCACGACGCGATGCGGAACCTGGGCGTCGGTCAGATACCGTTAGCGGGACTGGCCAAGCGGTTCGAAGAGCTGTATGTGAAGGACGTGTCGGAGCCGATAGTGCTGGAACGCACGTCGCAGGCCCTGTACCTGGTGCAGCGCATCCGGGACGAGGCTCACCGCTTCGCAATCACGTACCACCGTGGCGTACGCGCGAAGAGCGGAATGCAGTCGGCGCTGGACGCGGTCCCCGGCGTGGGGCCGAAGCGGAAGCGGGCGCTACTGCGCAAGTTCGGCTCGGTGAAGGGGATCCGCGAGGCCGGCGTCGAGGAGATAGCCGCGACGCCAGGCTTCACGAGGGCGCTGGCGGAGAAGGTGCTGAGCGGGTTGTGAGTTAACAGTGAGTAGTGAGCAGTGAACAGTGGTTAGTGGACTTGACCTCGGCATTAGTGTTCTCGACGCGATAAGAAGACACCCAACCGTCGAGGCCGTTAGGTTGGCCGGCTCGAGGGCGCGCGGCGAGGCGACGGAGCTTTCGGACTGGGACTTCGAGGTGAAGACGAGCGATTTCGCATCGGTGGCGGAGGCACTGCCAGCGTTGGCTGCGCCGCTGGAGCCGCTGGCACAGCAGTGGGACCGGCTGAGCGACCACGCCTGCTACATGCTGATTTTGCGCGGCACCGGGAAGGTGGACCTGATTTTCGAAGCGCCGTGGGAGCCGAGCCCGCCCTGGGAGGTCTCGGCGGAGACGCTGCGGGGGATAGACGACCACTTCTGGGACTGGACAATCTGGCTGGCGGCGAAGGACCGGGCAGGGAAACGGGACGTTCTTGCGTCGGAGCTGGGGAAGATGCACGAGCATCTGCTTGGGCCGCTGGGAGTGCCGCGCGTGCGGGCGAACGTCGCGGAATCCGTCGTCGCTTACACGGCGGCGCGTGCGGAGGCCGAGGAGCGGCTCGGGATTGCTGTGCCGCGGACGGTTGAGGATGAGGTCCGCAGGCTGCTCGCAACGGGTGAGTATGTCATCTAGGCCACCGGTCCGCGCCGTCTTCTTCGATCTGGACGATACGCTGTGCGACTCTATCGGCGCACGACCGCAGCGCGCCCGCAAGGCTTTGGAGGCCTTCTGCCGCTACCACCCTGAGCACGACCTTGAAGGACTGCTTACCAGAGTCTTGCAGACCCATCCCACTCTCGATCGCGAGGTGGTTGGACTTCGCTGCGTCTTCGCCGAGTTAGGGCTCGACGATAGCGAGGGCACTCGAGCCGCCTACGATGTCCATAGCAGCTACTTCGATCCCATCCGCTGCTTTGAAGGGGTGCCTGAGACACTAACGGCCTTGAACCAGAGGTTCGTCATTGGCGTCATCACGAATTTCGAGGAGTGGTACCAACGACGGAAATTCGAACGACTGCCCATTGTCGGTCTCGTTTCTCACTTCATCGTCGCTGATATGGTGGGCGTCGAGAAGCCGGACCCGCGCATCTTCGCGCACGCGCTCTCGCTTGCGGGCGTCGAACCGCGGGAAGCGGTGTTCGTCGGTGACAGGCTGGATGTCGACATCGCTGGCGCGCAGGCAGCTGGGATGCGGGCGGTGTGGTTCAACCATTGGGGCGGGACCTTGGACCGAACGTCGCCGGCGCCCGACGCGATTATCGAGCGGTTTCGGGAGTTGCCGGGGATACTGGCCCAGTTCTAGAGCGGGGTGTTGTGGCCCCGCTCGTTCCTTCGATACCTCAGGACGAGCGGGAGGGGGTGTTCACTTAGGTGCGAGGTGGTCCGAGACGCACCTTCGGGGCGTCTCTACTGGATGGTGATGGTGCCGGTCATCTCCGACGGGTGGAAGTCGCAGCGGAAGTCGACTTCGCCGGGGGTGGGTGGGACCTGCCAGGTGAGCGTGGCCGTCTGGGCGCCGCGGATCTGATTCGGGTCTGAGCACGGATCGGCGCCACCCTCGCAGAAGTCTTCGGTGAAGTCGCCGCCGGGGCCGGCTATGTGCATGTTGTGGAGAGCCCGCCCGTTGTTTGTGATCTCGAAGGTGGCGGTGCCTCCCGCCTGCACGGTCAGCTCGTTGGGATCGAAGCTGTTGTCCCTGAGGGCTACGGGGATCGGCCCTCCTGGGGAGGGCGACTCGCCGGGAGACGGGCTCGCGGCCGGCGTCGTAGATCCGGCAACGGCACCTTCTTCACCTCCGCTCTGCGTGGCCGAGAAGGCGCCGATGAAGGTGACGATGAGCATCAGCACGAGGAAACCAATGATGCCTTCCAAAACGGGCAATCTCGTCAGGTCAAACTTCATCCGGGTCCTCCGCCTGTCATATATATCGAACGTCGCTCTTAGGCGCCACAACACCGGTGCTATACTCGAATGAGGAGCCCTTCACATATGGCCACTGTGAGCACGAACGACCTCGCCCGTGCGAGGAACGCGCTTTTGGCCGACCTTGCGGGCGAGGTCAAGGACCGACGTGTCGTGGATGCCATCTCCCGTGTTCCGCGGGAACTGTTCGTGGGAGAGGAGCTTCGCCATTCGGCTTATGAGAACGTTCCGCTCCCGATCGGGTACGGGCAGACGATCTCTCAGCCGCTCATCGTTGCCCTGATGACGGAAGCGCTCCAGCTAACCGGCAGCGAGAAGGTACTGGAGATCGGTACGGGTTCCGGTTACCAGGCGGCCGTGCTGTCGCTGCTGGCCGCCCACCTGGTCAGCGTCGAACGGATCAAGCCCCTTGCGGACAAGGCCGCTGAGAGGCTGCGCGAGCTGGGCTACACAAATGTAGAGGTATACACAGGCGGGGAGACCCTGGGCTGGCCGGAGTCCTCGCCATACGACGCGATCATCGTCACAGCGGCCGCGCCGGAGGTGCCGCGCGAGCTGCTCGACCAGCTCGGGATCGGGGGCCGACTGGTCATCCCGGTCGGAAGCCGCGATCTGCAGGAGCTGGTACGCATAATCAAGACGCCGGAAGGTGCGATCCGCCATAACCTCGGTCCGTGCCGGTTCGTGCCCCTGTTGGGTAAGGGTGCGTGGCCGGGCCACGCGTCCGTATAGCGCCTGCGCCACAATCACTGCCGCTATTACGGTTAACCAATTGACAGGACGGGGCGTTTCAATCTCCAAGAACATAAGATATCTGGCAGTTTTGGATGATATTCTTATGTTTATCAACAAAATTTGTTCGGCCAATCGCTGGACATGCGAAAGGAGGTGAAAATAGAATATGGCAACTAGCACAATTGACCGGCGGGGCAGTTCAGGGGGCACAGCAGACATGCGCAAGTCGACGGACGACTTCTTGACTTATCTGTCCGTCGAGAAGGGCGCCTCCGCGAACACCGTTGCTGCCTACCGCAACGACCTCCAGCAGCTCGCCGATTTCATTGGGTCCAAGCCGGGCGCCAAAGGCTGGCAATCCCTTGACCGCTCAGCGGTGCAGGACTTCATCCTGCACCTGAAAGAGCGCGGATACACGGAGACCTCAGTAGCCCGCAAAGTGGCTGCCGTGCGCTCCTTCTTCGCTTTTCTGAGCGCGGAAGGGATCGTCGCTGCCAACCCTACTGAGGGCCTTACCTCGCCCAGAGTGGGCAAAACTCTGCCGAGGGCGATCAGTCCTAATGAGGTCGACGAGCTTCTGGAACAACCGGCGCGACGGGCGACGCCCGAAGCGAAACGCGACCGTGCCATGCTGGAACTGCTATACGCGACAGGCATGCGCGTGACCGAGCTGGTTTCGCTCGACACGACACACATCAACCTCGACCCTAGGAGTCCATACGTTCGTTGCATGGGCAAGGGCGCGAAGGAGCGCACGATCCCGATCCACGACCAGGCTCTGGAGGCGCTGGTGGACTACCTGGAGGAAGGCCGGCCGCTGATGGTCCGCAACCGGGATGAGGCGGCGCTCTTCGTGAACCGCCGCGGCGAGCGTCTGACGAGGCAGGGATTCTGGCTGATCCTCAAGGGTTACGCAAAGTCGGCAAACCTGAGCGCCGACATTACGCCGCACACGCTTCGCCACTCCTTCGCCACGCACATGCTCAGGGGCGGCATGCCGCTGAGGAACGTACAGGAGATGCTTGGCCACGCGAACATCTCCACGACGCAGGTCTACACTCACCTGACGAGCGACCACGTGCGAGAGGTCTACGAAAAAGCTCATCCGCGCGCGTAGCAGCAGCGTAACTAGAGTGTGGTGATCGGGAGGGCGACGTCAGCGACAGGGCTGGTCGCCCTCTTGTTCGTCTTGGGAATGGCCTGCGGCGGAGACGGCTCGCCGGCCGCTTCGCCCGGCGCAACGGCCACGCCCAGCCAGATCGCTACAGTCACACCGCCTACGCCTACGGTGAGTCCTGAAGTGCCATCCAAGCCGCCAGCTCGGGATTTGATCGACCTCGCACGGCGCTTCCGCGGGCTGGCCGCGGATGCCCCCCGACTCGCCCGCGAGACGCCTTACGGCTACCAGCCCGGAGATCGGGAGGAGTTCGATATACTCGATCTAACGGGACCGTCGGTGCGGACGGTCGGAGCAACAGTCCGCCAGATCACGGACCACGCCTATTTCTTCGTAGAGGAAGGCGTACCTGTCTCGCAGGGGACACTCGAGCGCATCGGGTCCGACTTCGAGAGCATCGTTTATCCAACGGTGCATTCGCGCTTCGGCAGCGAGTGGACGCCAGGGGTGGACTCCGACCCGCGGATCAGCATTTTTCACGGGCACCTGAACGGGGCGGGCGGCTACTTCAGCGGCGGCGACGAGTTCCCTCCTGCCGTATCGGCAGGAAGCAACGGCCGCGAAGCAGTCTTTCTCGACAGCGAGGTGCTCGGAGCGCCCGGGGCCCCCTACAACGCGCTGCTGGCGCACGAATTGCAGCACATGGTGCACTGGCGCGCCGATCCCAGCGAAGACTCATGGGTTAACGAAGGTCTGTCCCAAGTTTCAGCGGAGGAGGTGGGCGGTGGCCACGATTGGCTAAGCACGTTCCTGGCAACGCCAGATACGCAGCTCACATTTTGGCCGCCGTACGAGTCGGCGGCTATACACTACGCGGCGGCCGAGCTGTTCATAAGCTATCTGCTGGACCATTACGGCGGGCGCCAGAACGCAGCTGCCTTGCTAGCGCAGCAGGGAGACAGTATTCGGGGCGTGCAGGGTTACCTCGACGGGTTCGGAAAGCAGTTCGCGGATGTCTTCGCAGACTGGGTCATCGCGAACTATCTCGATCTCGACAGCGGCCCCTATTCGCATCCGTCGGTCGGCGCGAGGACGGAGGCCGGGACCGCCATCGGGACCGGCCCGGGCGAGAGCGACGTGAGTCAATGGGGAGCCGATTACCTGGAAGCCCGGTCAGGAGGGACTTTTAGCTTCGACGGGGCAGATGAGGTGTCGATCGGCATCCCAGCGGTAGATGGCCCGTTCTGGTGGGCGAACCGGGGCGACAGCATCGACTCGCGGCTTACACGCGAGTTCGACCTCACAGGGCTGACCGGCGCGACGCTCCGTTTCTCCGCGTGGTTCGATATTGAAGAGGGGTGGGACTACGGGTACGTCGCCGCATCTACTGACGAAGGCAAGACCTGGACGGCGCTCAGCGGGCAGCAGTCGACAGACTACAACCCAGTCGAAGCTGCGTACGGCCCCGGTTATACCGGGAAAAGCGATGGGTGGGTGCAGGAGGAAGTCGACCTCAGCGCATACGCCGGGCAGAAGGTGTTGATTCGACTTGAATACGTTACCGACGACTCCACGAGCTTGACCGGGTTCGCGGTCGACAACATTGAGATCCCTGAGTTGGGGTTTCGGGACGCAGCGGACAGCGGGACCGGCTGGACCGTCGAGGGGTTCCAGCGTATCGAGCGGCCGCTCCCGCAACGTTTCATCGTGCAGGTGATACGCGACGGCGAGGTCACGCGCGTGCCGGTTGACGGCGCGAATCGAGCCCAGGTTACGCTCGCGGCGCCGGCCACGATTGTCGTCTCGGGAGTAACGGAAGGTACGGCTGAGCGGGCCGCGTACGCGTGGACGTTGTCGCCGCCGTAGCGGTGCGGCAAGAGAGCAGTCGAGGGCGAGACACCTTCAGTTTCGAGACGTGTCCCCAAAGCAGTGACATCTTCGGCAAGGCCGCAAATGCGGGTGGCGCGTCTACCTCGCCCCTACGCAGTTGAACGCACGCCTGCTATAGTCTTGCCGTGATTATTTCGGTGATCGGCGGCGAAACTGCTGGGGCTGAGGCTCTGCAATTAGCCGAGGAAGTTGGCCGCGAGTTGGGCCGGCGGGGGATCACTCTGGCCTGCGGTGGCCGCGGGGGCGTTATGGAAGCCGCCTGCCGCGGCGCTCGTGCGGAAGGCGGACACACCATCGGCATCCTGCCCGGCCGAAACGCGGCCGAGACGCCGCCGAACGCGTACGTGGAGTTTCCCATCTTCACCGGTATTGGCTACGCGCGCAACGCCGTCGTCGTCCTCAGCGGGCAAGCAGTCATCGCGATCAGCGGGTCCTACGGGACGTTGAGCGAGATCGCTTACGCCCTGATCAACGAGATTCCCCTGGTGGGCCTGGATACGTGGGATTTCGATTATCACGGATACGAGGGCGGTGGCATCGTGCGCGTGTCTTCGGCAGATGAGGCAGTGGAGAAGGCAGTAGCGATGGCGGAAGAACGCACGGCGGCGAAGGCGAGCTAGCGATGTCAGGAAATTCCATCCGCAACGTCCGGGCGCGTGAGGTCCTGGACTCGCGCGGCAATCCAACGGTTGAGGTTGAGGTGGCGCTCGAAAGCGGCGCCGTAGGGACGGCGAAAGTGCCGTCCGGTGCGTCGACGGGCGTCCACGAGGCGCTGGAACTGCGGGACGGCGACAAGGCGCGCTACGGCGGCAAGGGCGTACTGAAGGCAGTCTCCAACGTCAATGAGACGATTGCGCCGCGGATTGCCGGCATGCCTGCAGACGAGCAAGAGGCAATCGACCAAGCGTTGATCGAGCTTGACGGGACGCCGAACAAGTCACGCCTAGGCGCGAACGCGACACTGGGAGTCTCTCTGGCAGTGGCGCATGCGGCCGCGGCGCACGCATCGATGACGCTGTACCGCTACCTTGGAGGCGAAGAGGCGCATCTCTTGCCGCTGCCTATGTTCAACATCCTCAACGGCGGCGAGCACGCAGAGGGCTCCACGGACTTCCAGGAGTTCATGGTAGCGCCCGTCGGCGCGTCCACGTTCTCGGATGCATTGCGGATGGGCGCGGAGGTGTACCACGCGCTCGGCCGACTGTTGCACGAGCGAGGATTGCCGACGACGGTGGGTGACGAAGGCGGATTCGCGCCGCCGCTGCCGCGCAACGATTCCGCGATCGACCTGATACTCGAGGCTATCGAGGCGGCAGGCCACCGGCCTGGAGACGACATCGCAATCGCCCTGGACCCGGCAACTTCGGAGCTCGAACGGGATGGACGGTACGTGCTCGCGCGGGAAGGGCGCACGTTGACACCAGCTGAACTTGTCGATCTCTGGGAGGACTGGTGTGATCGATATCCAATCGTCTCGATTGAGGACGGCATGGCGCAGGAGGACTGGGACGGCTGGCGGATTCTGACGGAGCGCCTGGGATCGAGGGTGCAACTGGTGGGTGACGACATCTTCGTCACTAACGTCGAACGGATCCGGCGCGGCATACAGGGAAAGAGCGCGAACTCTGTCCTCATCAAGCTCAACCAGATTGGGACTCTGACAGAAACGCTGGCAGCCATCGAGGAGGCAAGGGGGGCTGGCTGGACGTGCGTGATCTCGCACCGGAGCGGCGAGACGGAGGATACAACGATCGCCGACCTCGTTGTCGCCGTCGGCGCAGGGCAGATCAAGACGGGGGCGCCAGCGCGGGCCGAGCGCACGGCGAAGTATAACCGTCTCCTCAAGATCGAGGAGGAGCTCGGCACGCGGGCGCAGTACGCCGGGCGGAGTATACTGGTGCGCGCGGCGTCAGAGTAGATAAGGGCAGGCCTGAAGGCCCGCAGCTACGATCAATCCGTGGAGGAGGCTCCTAATGCGCGAAATCAACACGATCGGCGTCGTTGGCGGCGGCGTCATGGGGTCCGGCATCGCGCAGGCGCTGGCGGTCGGCGGCTGCCAGGTGACGGTCAGGGACCTTAACGAGCAACTGATCGAAAGAGCGCGCTCGACGATCGTTGATGGCCGCTACGGCCTCAAGCGAGGCGTCGAGCGCGCAAAGACAACGCAGCAAGACGCGGACGCGGCGCTCGCCCGGCTTTCCTTCACGACGAGCCTAAGGGACCTCGAAGAAGTCGATCTGATCATCGAGGCCGTGCCGGAAGACCTAGAGCTAAAGAAGAGAGTCTTCGCGGAGACCGACGGGGTGGCGGATCGCGGCACGGTGTTCGCCTCGAACACGTCGGGCCTGGCGATCTCTGACCTCAATAAGGCGGTTTCGAAGGAGCGGCGCGCACGATTCATCGGGATGCACTGGTTCAGCCCCGCGCCGGTGATGAAGCTCGTCGAGCTGGTCTACTCTGAGGAGACCGCCGAGGAGACGATCCAGGCGTTAGAGTCCCTTTGCCAGCGCGTGGGTAAGGCGTCAGTGCGCGTGAAAGATGCGCCGGGGACGTACGGTTTCATAGCGAACCGGATCTACTTCGCAGCGGTGCGGGAGGCGCAGAGGGTGCTGGAAGAGGGGATAGCGACTCCGGAGGATATCAATAAGGCGATGGTCTTCGGCTTCAACTGGCCGGTGGGTCCGCTAGCGATGATCGAGGGTGCGACGAAGGGCTGGCAGTGAGGTAAGTGGTTAGTGGGTAGGGACCAGGGGACGACGCCGCAGTGACTGAACAGAGCGTCCGCACGAGGATCAAGGTGGCGCTGGGGCCCTTGCCTGAGCGCTATGCCCTGCCTTCGCGGCCGTCCGCGGCTTCGCCGGTGATCCAGGACGCCTTCCGCCAGACCCAATTTCTGTTAAGCACGGAGCTCGATCTGTTCGAGAAGGTCATGAACCTACAGCTACACATTGTGGGTGCCAATTCGAGATCGCGAACGGTAGAGGCTGCTGCTCTCCTTACATTCTGGTCACGCGCCTTCTCTCTGATGGCGGACACATGCGCGATGATGTCGCTGGGCTCGTACTCATCATGCCCGCCGCTATTACGGACGGCCTGCGATTGCGTCGCCGCGCAGCGCTCTTTGCTGGCTGATGAGTTCACGGAGTTCAAACAGTGGATGGAAGCGCCGGTCTCGCAGGACCGTGAGCGAGCTGCCATGGCCATCGATCTCGGCCGCTTCCGAGCCGGGGCCGTGCTAGCCGAGGACGAGCGGCTCAGCAGTGTCTACCGCCTGCTCACCGACCTGTCCATGCCGCACTTCGGAGCGACTGTCCTCCAGGTGGCGCCGGACTCAAATCTTCAGAAGCTGGCGATCTCATTCGGAGACAGCGCGTTCCATCTCGGCTGGGCAGAGCTCATTGCGGGCTGGCTGCTAACGCTGGCGGATATCCAGCTGACGACCGTGGTAGGATCGGGTGTCTTTACTGTAGACCACGCGACGCTGGCGGTGTACCAAACTTACTCGCGGGAGATAGCATTTGCACTCGTTAACCTCCGTCGGTGTTATGTCGAGGAAATAGAGGGGCGATTCTTATTCCATAACTACCGGCGGACGCCAGCGGGATCGCCGAAGAGACTGCTCTTGTAACCGACATGAGCCCGCATCTGGCTTTGCGTTAAGATACTCGCGTGGCCACCGTTGATGTTGTAGTGCCGGTCTACAACGAAGAGCGTTCGCTGCCCAAATCAATCCCCATCCTACGAGACTTCCTCTCAGAGCCCGGCTTTCCCTACGAGTGGCGAATCGTCGTCGCGGATAATGCATCGATCGACGACACTTCGGCGGTGGGTAAAGGGATCGCCAGCGATAACCCCGGCAGGGTGGAGTACGTGCGCATCGAGCGCAAGGGGCGCGGATTCGCGCTGAAGCAGACCTGGCTGGCGAGCCCGATGGATATCGTCAGTTACATGGACGTGGACCTATCGACCGGCCTTGAGGCTTTCCCGGCACTTATCGGGGCAATCGCGGACGGGGGCCACGACGTTGCGGTGGGCTCCCGGCTGGCGGCAGAGGCGCGAATCAGACGCTCCATCAAACGACGAGTGCTGACTCGCGGCTACAACACGCTAATCAAAGCGCTTTTCTTTACACACTTCGGGGACGCCCAGTGCGGTTTCAAAGCGGTGAGCCGGCGGGCCGCGCAGCACATCATCCCATTGATTGAGGACAACAATTGGTTCTTCGACACTGAGTTGCTGGTCCTGGCGGAAAAGATGGGCTATCGGCTAAAGGACGTGCCTGTGGTGTGGGTCGAGGATACAGACACGAGGGTGAAGATTGCGGCGACTGTCTGGGAAGACTTGCGGGGCCTCATTCGTCTCCGCACGCAGCGTCCGTGGCTGCGTGCCGACGGTGAGGCGACCTAACAGCCGAAGTCTTTCACGCTTTTTTTACGTCTTTACGTCATCTTAAGCCGGCGCCGCTCCGCTATAATGGGTGCCACGTCACTGCGGCGACGACTGATGCAACCGGAACTCGCAACAACTCAAGCGGACCAAGGGCTGATGGCTGCGGCGAGCGCGCTGGCCCATCGGCTTCGGCTGCCCACGACTCTCGTAAAGTTCTTGATCGTGGGCGGCATTGGCTTTTGCGTCAACCAGTCTTTCCTGTTTCTCTTCTATGACTCGCCCGTGTTCTGGTTCTTTCCAGCCAAGGACACCAACGCGGACCTGTTGCATCCCGATCTGCGACTGCTAATCTCGTCGATCCTGGCGGTGGAGATAGCGATCATCAGCCAATTCAGCCTGCATGAAGCGTGGACCTTTCGCAAGCGCGAGCGCCGCGGTCTTGCGCTAACTCGCTTCTTGAAGTTCAACCTAAGCTCCATTGTGAGTCCGATCATCATCGTGCTCACCATCAACATACTGACTCCGATAGTTCGAAACGCCTCAGGAGAAGACTCGCCGCTGGACGTTCTGGCACCTTACATCTCGAACGGCATCGGCGTGCTGCTTGGCTTAACGTGGAACTGGACGTTGAACACGCTGGTCATCTGGCCACGAACCATTACGGCTGAGCCCTTCCTCTCCGACGCGGGAAAAATAGACGATCACACACCGGTGGCAGTTGTTGGGGCGGACTGGAGTTCCCTGTTCCGTCAGGGGCTCCGATACGTTCGACGCCAATACGCGTCGCACAGGACTATCGCCCGCTTCGCTCTCGTAGGTAGTTTCGGGTACTTAATCTACAGCGGCGTGCTGTTCCTCCTTTATGACCTGCACGCGCTGCCGTTTCTGCCGGCGAAGGAAAGAGAGGTGGAGCTGCTTCTCCTTTCCTATAACGATTCTCTGCTGCTGATCACGACCTTGATCGGAACCGAGGCATCGATAGCAGGGGTCTTCGTGGGCCACTCACTATGGACATTCGCGGACCTGCCGGTGGCGAAGAAGGCGCTGGGGCTGCGGTTCCTAGAGTTTCAGTTGAAGGCGCTGGTGCCGACGCTGGGCATTTTGACAGTCGTGGTGAACGGGCTAGCCGTGGGGTTCGGCATACACCACACCCTGGCCGTCCCGATCGGCTTCGCGGCGTCGTTCATGTGGAACTGGCTGTGGGACAGCAGGATAATCTGGCGAAAGAACGGATCGGCCGGACAAAGGTTGACAGACTGATGGTTGAGAAGACGCTGAAAGAGATTCACGACGAGGTCCCGCCAGACTTCTACGACCACTCGCGAGTTAACTTCATCCAGCGGCTGTGGCACCCGCGGCGGTTCAAATGGATATCAGGCTTGGCCACGCCAGTCTCGGGGCGGATGCTCGACATCGGTTGTAACGGTGTGACGCTGACCGAAATCGTTGCCAGGAAGACGGGTGCGAAGGAAGTCGTGGGGATCGATATCGCTCATGAGTCCGTGGAATACTCGAAGAACAAGAGACCGGACTTTCAACTGGCCGTGGCGCATGCGGAGCAGCTGCCGTTCCGCGACGCCACGTTCGAGATGGTCTTCTGCTCTGAAGTTCTTGAGCATATCGATCATCCGGAGAAGATGCTGGCGGAGATCAAGCGCTGTCTCAACGAAGCCGGGTACGCGATCGTCGAGGTACCGACGGAGACCTGGTTCTGGAAGTCGGCGTGGTTCCTCTGGACCCGGATAGGCCCGGGTAGGGCGTGGAAGCACGCGCATGTGGTGGACTTCCGGGGGAACCTCCTAGACCGGCTGCTGAAGGAGGCCGGGTTCAGAGTGAAGAAGCAAAGCGTGTTCATGGGTATGCTGGTGGCATACGTCATCGCGCCCGCGTAGCGCGCTTTCACGGAAGCGCCGCTACTCCTCCGCGCTGATCGAGCAGCGGATGCCGTTGGTTAGCGCCCGCCGGTGAGTCTAAGGCGGAGCATTACACTCCAGGCTTCCAAGATCATCTTGAAGGAGAGTTTGGACTGGCCCGCCCGGCGTTCGACGAACACGATGGGGACCTCCTGAAACCGCTTGCCGGAGCGGTGCAGGAAATAGTTGATCTCATAGAGGGAGGCAAAGCCGTGGGACTTCACATCAACGAAGTTGATGGATTCGAGGGTAGCGCGCGGGAAGCATTTGAAGCCGCCGGTGAAGTCGTTGAGTGTAACCCCGAGAAGCAGGCGGGCGATGCGGCTCGCGGTGTTGCTAATGACCCGTCTGTGCAAAGGCCACCCCTCGATCCTGCCGCCCACGTCGAGCGGGTTGTGAGAGTAGTCAGCGTCCATCTGGACTATGTAGTCGGCGCCCATGGCAAGTGCCGCCCGGAAGCCCTCGAGATAAGCGCTGCCATAACCCAACCTGCTTTCCCGGTGAATTAAATGGACGCGGTCATTCCGGGTCGCGATCTCGGAAACCAGGCGGCCAGTGCCATCTGGCGAGTTATCGTCTACGACTATCACCTCGTACTGCTGTCCCAGTCGAGTGATGTCGGGCAGCAGACCAGGAATGTTCTCGGCTTCGTTATAGGTTCCGGTGACGACGATGCACTTCATAGCGTCAAGCCGCAGCGCGGCGGCGTGCTCACATTGTATAGAAGCAGCCGTTGTCTATCCAGTGCAAGGATTAGTCGCAACTTAATAGTGTTGCTCTTGGAGGGCCAGCCCGGCGAAGATACGAAATAATTCCTTGGACGAAAGAGAGCCCGGGGTGAGCGCAATAGAACTGACCGTCAAAGAGACACCGGCCTGGGTGGCCGGGCTCGTCCGGAGCACCACGGTGCCCGCCGTCATTTTCGCGGCCGCGTTACTGGGATACGTGTTCTCGGATTACGGTCGTCTGCCGGGACCGCTGGGCGATTTACCCGTGATCGGCCGACTGGAACCACAGCCGGTCGACTGGTGCTCCGGAGAGGAGATCAGACCACATTGCTGGTATCAACACCATATCTACTTGGCGCAAGCGATCCTGAACGGGGACCTCGATGTAACGTCAACGGACATTCCGGATTTCTATCAGGATGTGGTCCCAGCGGGGACAGATAGATACCTTCCGTTTCCAGTAGGGCCGGCACTGCTATTATTGCCTTTTGTCGCGATCTGGGGCACCGGCTTCTCCGAGGTCTACTTTAGCATTGTCCTGGGAGCGCTGAACGTCGTCCTCTTCTGGTATCTACTGTCAGTCCTGAACGTAAGCCGGACGACGAAATGGCTACTCGTGCCGTTTTTTGCCTTTGGCACACCGCACTTTTATTCGGCCACGACCGGCACCGTCTGGTTCTACAACCACGTAGTCGCCATGTCGTTTGCGCTACTCGCCCTGATCCTGCTGTTCAAACGTGTTTCGCCCGTAGCACCGGCGGTCTTATTAGGCTTTGCCTTCCTGGCCAGAGAGCCGGTGATCCTTGCCGCGCCCTTCTTCCTTTACTGGCTGATCGCCCAGCGTCATGCCTCGGTGTTCACGAAAGACGCGCTTCTCGATAAGCGCACGATCTATGACTTCGGATTGATATCCGCCGGTCTACTGCCTTTTGTGATTCTCTGGTTCGCGTACAACATTGTGCGGTTCGATGGTCCCTTCGAGACGGGATACGAAACCGTATACCGAGGATACGGCGGCATTCCTTATAGCTTCTACCTGAAAGATTTCCCGGGTGCGGCACGTTTCGGTTTATTCGACGTGCGTAACATCCCGCTTCACCTCTACACGATGTTCCTGATGCCACCGCAGTTCGTTCCAGGGTGGTCGGTCTTCCAGCCGTCGCCGTACGGGATGAGTATACTTCTCACTTCCCCTGCGTTTGTTTACGCCTTTTTTTTGAAGGGAAGGAATGTTCTCAGGACAGGTCTGTGGCTCACTATAGGACTCATTTCCGTCCCATTGTTGTTTCACTGGACCCAAGGCTGGGTCCAGTTCGGCTACAGATTCATGCTGGACTTCGCGCCGTTTCTGCTAATACTGACGGCCTGGGGGTTCGATGACAACCCTAACACCAGGAGGCTGCAGAAGAACACAGCTCGTGGCGCAATTCAAATAGGCGATCCTCACAGTCAATCGGCTCACTGGCGCAGCGGCGCTGATTAGCTCATTATGGAACCGCCTCCGTCACCGGTCTCTTAGGCCAGATAACCAAGGTATTCCAAGTCCAGTTCCAGAGGGCGCCCAAGCAAATACCAATCGTGTTCGATATATAGGGCGTTATTCCGAACACTGGCGTGAGGACGTTTACGACGGCTAGGGAGATAATTGGACTTCCTATGGATGTGAAGTGGAATGTTAAGAAGCGAATTGGCAGTGATCTGTGGCCGGGCCTTTCACGAAAGGTCCACCGTGTGTGCCAATAAAAGTTCGATGCTATAGCAGTCTCTACAGCTACCACTGAAGCTATCAACAACTTTAGATCAGATACTGTGAAAAATACACAGTCGAGATCCCTTCCGCGAGCTGGCAGGACAGATGAAATGGGCGAGTCATAGAGGAGAAACAAAACGAACTGATTGACTAGATAACCAACGCCACCTACGATCAAAAATTTGACCAGGGTTGGCGAGACGGGCGAGCGGTCAAGCAGACCCCTGGTTGTTTCATTCGCGCGAATTATTCGAGGCAAGGTCGGCTCGGAATTTGTTTAGTGACTGGCAACGATAAAGTCCAATGTTTGGATAGACATGATGGCGTCTATCATGTTACATCTTGTGATTATCAGGCCACTCACAATTAAATTCCTACCGGCTCAACGTTTGGCTTGAGGATTCTCCGATTACCCTTCGAAACTCTAGAAGAGTGAGGCGTCTCGAGTAGTCTGTCCGCGACTATTCGATAATCTTCCGCGTGAGCGAAGGGTCGGAAAGCGACGGTCGTTCAAGCTTCGTCTGGAACCGACGTTAGAACTCTGGCCTCACACGAGAACTCGCTCTGCGGCCTTGTTTTGCGCACCAAGAGGCCTTGCACATATGCAGCCAGTAGACATCTTTCGTGCCGGTCTCCGAACCATTTGCACGTTCTGCTCCGGCGGCGCTGGCAGATCTCTTTAGTCGAGTCGCCTGCCGCATGCCGCTTGAGCGCCGCCAGGGTCCACTCTTCCGTGAAGCTGCTCCTCTTAATCCGTGTCCTCCTTTCAATGCTTAGAGCCGGCGGACTCCAACTGAACCGGTAGCGTTTTGGGAGCGAGTCATGGATCGGCAACGCGAAGACATCCCAAAGGTGAGATTCAAGCTACCCAACCGTACTGGTGGAAGGCTAGAGTTCCCCAGAGACTGACGAGACAGCTCAGCGAGATGACCGTCCATTTGAGAGGACTCAACTCACCGCGCATTCCGGCCGCCGTAAGGATAGCGAGCATTGGGAAGAGATCCATACTGAAGCGATATCCGAACTGATTCCAGCCAGTTGTACCATGCAGCACCAACGGCACCAGTGTCAGTAGGCTGGCCACAATCGCTGCCAGCGTCAGCCGGTTGATCTTGGTGTTGAAGAGGTAAAGAAACGCCGGAGTTGTAAAGAACAGAGCCAGACCCACGTTTTGCGGCTTAAAGAAAGGGAACTCATCTCCAGTCGGCACCGGCTTTTGGAAGAAAATGGCATCGATGTGCCGCGGTATATAAGATATATCGAACCGCCCCTCCGAAAACCACGGTTCATTTGCATAACTTGGGTGATCATACCCCTTATCCATAAGTGTGCCATACCGGCCATAGTTGTAGGCCAGATAAGCTGCAGCCATTATTCCAAGTCCCAGTCCAAAAGCGGTAAGGCGAAACCAGTTCTTCCGATCCTTCACGACAGCGCCCCATGCTCGGCCCTCAGCGTCAGTTATTAGGTACGCGAAGAGGGGAAACGTAAGGAAAGTCGGGAGACGTGACATGCCGGCCAGACCGACGAGAAGGCCCACCAGCCAAGGCCGCTTGGTGCCCGTGGCCTCCACAAGTGCAGCCATCAAAAAGAAGACGGCAGAAACGTGTGCAAATGTCCATAGCTGCCCGTCGGTAGCGGCCCACCAAAAATTGGTGCCTAATGCCAAGAGAAGCGTGATCGCCACGCTCATTCTCAGATCCCATCCCATTTGGCGAGTCGCTATCCAGAAGAGACCCATGCCAGCTGCGCCTACAATTAGGGAAACGGTCACCTGATTGATATCGGTGCCGTATAAAGCCACGAGTGGCATCAGGAATAATGTCGGTGCCGGGGGATCAATGACGTACGCTTTGTCACCATATCTCGCCAGCTCGAGATGCAGCGGCGCATCAACAAGGTGAAGTCGCCCGTGAAGGAACGAATCAGCCAAGAGTGTGTACTGATTAAAGGGGTTGGGATCGCCCCGAGTAAACCAGTAAACGACGAACAGGCCGGCAGCTACTGCTGCTCCCTGAATCCATCGATTCTGTATGGCCGCTATTTCAACAGCGCGCCTTGTTCGATCCCAAAGAAGACTCTCACCGGCCATTCTGGGTATTCAGAGTATGATAATAGGGGCATTGCGTCGACTTGATTAACGCCCAGTCGTATCTCTCGCCTTCTTTGATTCTGAATTCGGGATGACCGCTCTCGCACCCGAAAGCGGAGGTCGCCTCTGACCAGAGACTCCCAACGGAACCGGATGGTAGTCCAGCGGGCGGGTCCGCACACAGAGGCTCGGGCTGTTGCTTGCGAAGTCAGGGCTCCAGCCGCTTCGTGCGGCCGCCGATGCGAACTCCCGGAAGCTGTCTCTCCGCGAAGGTGCTCTCCCTGGGGAGTGCCTCGCCTTGAGAAGCCCTCGCCTTTCTAAGCTTGATTGTCTTAGCGGCCGGACTGATGTTACACTCTCGCGCATGTCTAAGGTGCCATTCATTCCAGCTGGGGGCGCATTCCTCTTCCTACTCAGCATCGGGCCTGCGTGCGGCGGAGGCGAAGAGAACCCTTTCAGTGTCGAGTCCGAGGTTGTGGCAACCGCTGAACAACCAGTTGCGCTCGCTTTTGCCCCCGACGGGCGCCTTTTCTTTACTGAGCGTACTTCCGGCGATATTCGGGTGATCGGATCTGATGGACAGTTGCAATCCGAGCCCTTCGCCCACCTGGACGTCGCCAGCCACATCGAATGGGGTCTCACCGGTTTAGCCATCGATCCTGAATTTGAGACAAATCATTACGTGTATGCCTACTTCACGAAAGCCGTCGATCCCCCACCAAAGATCACCGCCAAGCCTGTCGTTACACGCTTTACGGACAAGGATGGCCACGGCATCGACCAGGCAATCATCTTGGAAGACCTTCCATCAACATTTCCCGACCGCCCGGGGCTCACGACTATCGGTAGCATACATTTTGGCCCGGACGGCTTCCTTTACCTTACGATAGGCGACTACGACCAAGGGAAGCAACCTGGACGTAATGGACAACCGGTTGCGCAAGATCTGGGCATTCCTCTTGGTAAGATGCTCCGGGTCAGCAAGGAGGAGGGCGCGCCGGCGTCAGACAACCCCTTCGTTGGCCAGTCTGGAGTAGACCCCCGAATCTTCGCCTATGGATTTTACTCGCCATTCGACTTTGCCTTCCATCCACAGAGCGGGCAGATTTACGGCACCGACAACACCGCAAGCTGCGAGGAGTTGAACCTGATCAAGGCGGGGGGCAACTACGGCTGGCCCGACGTCGGTGATTTCCCGTGGCCGGACTGCACGGCTGGGACACAGATAAAGGGGATTCATTTTTTCGCTAAACCTGAGACGAACCCCGGAGAATTCCTATCCGTCCCTGCGGCTTCTGGGATGGAGTTCGTCTCGGAGAAGGTATATCCACTCCTGAAGGACTCTCTCCTTGTATGCGAATCAGCGACAAAACTGATGCGTCGTCTGATATTGAGTGCGCCGAACTTCGATCAAGTCACGAATGACGATGTCGTCGCAAAAGACTGCCAGTTTGACGTCGCCGTGAACCCTGATGGCCTCGTCTACTACAGCAACGAGCACGAGATTCGCCGGCTTGTGCCCGTGCCTGTAGAGGCCCAGTAATCTCCTGTAGCGCACAGCACAAAGCCCGGCTCACTGAACGTCCTTGTTTCGGTATACAGTCAGACTGGAATCCTCAGTAACCAGCGTCAGGGAGAGGAAGTTCCTGAGGTAATCATCTACCAGTTGCAAAGACTCCGGACTGTTCGGCAGCGGGAAGCCGTAGGGATCCAGTCTGTGGACAACGATATACTTTATCTTGTACTGGCGCAGAACCGCCCTGACAAGCTCCAGGTTCCTGTCGTCCTCGCGGTCTGGACAGACGCAGGCTAGGTAGTGGAGGCCCGGCTCCTCGCCGACCCAACGCAGCGTGCTGTCCTTGGCCCGGGATAAATATCCTCCGAAGGAAGGCTTCTCATGAATGGTCTGGTAATAGTTCGTCATAGAAGCCTGCCAAAAGTCGCCTGCAACACCACCCACTCCCGAAATGCGCCCCCAGGGCGCATGAAGTACGGTGAATTCGCCATCTTCGTGGCTGATCTCCTCCAAAACAACAGGTCTCGCCAGAGAAGATGTCTTGAGCGGCGGATTCCAGTATTCGAGCACGATCAGGCTGAAGATAAGCAGAGTGATAAGAGGCAGCAGTCTGCTGTGCCTTCGGCTTATCCTGGCTGACAAGGCGTTAAACCCGATGCCAGCAAGGACGGCGAGGGCACAGATGCCAAAAACGATCATTCGCGTCGGTGCCCTTCTAGCGCCGATCAGAGGCAGTCGGTCCAGGATCTGATACGGTAAGGGCAGGGAAAGGGAGGTGCCGAAGAGAGAGATGGCCTTGCTCCCGCCCACGTGCAGATACGGGCCGAGAGCAAGGATCGCGTAGGAGAAAAAGACCAGCATCCAGAAGGCGACCAGACCGGGCCTCCGGCGGATAGCAAGGAGCGCCGAGGCGGCAAGGAGCAGCACGGAAATCCCTAGGTAGGCAGTATTCTCCGTGGCGCCGATGGGCGCCTGTATCCCCGGCCCATCACCGACTACGTCCATGCCGGGACCCCAGAGCGGGCTTGGGGTGACGAACGAAGCTAAGTCAGGGGACCAGTATTCATCCTTGGCGGAGGGCAAGGGGTATTCGCCGCTGGAAATATTGAGCATCGCCGGGACCAGCAGCGGCGCTGCCAGAACGAACCAGACGGCCGCAACTAGTGCCAAGCGTCGCCAGAACGTTCGGCCGGCGAGGTCGTGGGTGCGGATGTAGATGAAGGACCAGTAGAGTGCGAACATCCCCAGGAAGATGCCTGCATCTATCCCGTATTCAAGGTTGTTGTAGGTAAGCAGCGCCCAGCAGCCTCCTGCCGCGGCGGCATTGCCCCAGTGGGCGCTATCCTGAAGCCGGATGAGAAACAGGACAAAGAGAGGAATAGGCCAGGTTGTAGAAATATTCCAGTGGCTGCTGAAATGAACGAAGACAATGGGGGTAAAGGCGAAGATGTAACCCGCTATGAGGGCTGCCGCATGGTTCCGGGTAATGCGGTGGGCCAATGCATACATGCCGACACCCGAAAGAGTAAAGTTGATAATCGCCAGGATATTCCAGGAGAGAAATAGGTTACCTGTTGCCACCTGTAGAGGGACGGACGCAATACCATTGACGGGAGCCAGCGTGTGGAGGTAAAGATCCGCACCCTGGGGATAATAGAGAAAATCCGTGTGGTAGGGATTGGTCAGGTCAAGAAGAGCGTGCTTGATCCACCATAGATTCCAGATGAATACCAGGGTATCGAAAGTCCAACCCCAGGAGGATCTCGTGATGACGATCCTGTCCGCCGCATGAAGCACTAGAGGCCAAGTCTGGACGATCGTTGCCAACAAGAAGAAGGCGAACACAGCAAACCACCTGACGGCGGGCGCTGCTGAAACCTCAGTGATCTTGGCGAAACGCAACGTCAATAGGGTTCTCGGCAGGGCATCTCCCTGCGAAACCCTTTCGGAAGACGCCTGCGACTACCAGATTAGGGTAAGGATAACGATCCTGGCTCTTTTGTCGCAAGGCGGCGTCCTCGTAAAGGGATGCCGTACACTCGCTCCTCCTCTCTACGCACATTTTGATGGAACGGCAGCGGCGTGATCTGGCCAAGGGCCTGGTGTGGCCGGTAGGTGTTGTGAACGTGCCCCATTTGCGGAGGAGCTTGTTGACCTGGGCGAGGGGGTCGCGGCGGTCAACCTCCTGAGGATCCGACCGACCATCGAAGCGACCACTGCCAGCGTTGGTCGCGAAGCAAGACGGTGAGCTTGTCCTTGCCCCATTCCGGCGTGAGCCGTCGCACACCCCCGGCCCCCCTCCAGCTCACGAGACCAGATCGGCTTGCGCACAATCTTCGGCCCGTGGCTGCCGTCCTTGAACCGCCCGGCAGCCCCGATGCCTGGAAGCGATGAAACCCAGCGATAGAACCTGTCGCGTGAGATCCCGAAGGCCCGACACGGGTAGCGTCACGAGTGGTGTGTAAATTGGGCGAGGGGCCTCCCCTGCCATGTACGGTTCAGGTGAGTTAGCACCGCATAGATTATCCTTTCACAGCTGGCGTCGTTGTTGAAACAGGTCATGGGCCGCGTTCGGCGGCGAACCTCGCGGAAGCAGCGTTCGATGGCGTTGGTCGTCCGCACTTTCCTGTGGTGTTCGGGCGGGCAAGAGAGAAAAGCGAGAAGCGCATCGAGGTCCCGTTCCAGGCGGGCGACCGCCTTGGGGGCCTCCCCGCGCCAGCGAGTAGCCCACCTCCAGTAGGCTTTCGTGGCGGCCTGTTTGGTCTGCGCCTGGTAGATGAGTCTTGCACCCGCCAGGCACTCCTCCTGCTGCCTCTTCTTGAGAAGGTTGGCCACGTTCCTCAGCTTGTGCACCCAGCAGTGCCGTCTCGGCACGTACGGATAGACCATGTCCAAGGCGGCGTGTAATCCCTTGCAACCGTCCGTCACGACCAGCTTGAGGAAGAGACCGTGGAGGCCTCGCTCGCGGAGTTGGCTGAGAAACGCTTCCCAGTGAGCGGCGCTCTCCGCTGGCGCTAGCCGGAAGTCAAGAAGCTGGCGCTCTCCGCACACACTCACAGCGTAGGCACAGAGGACGAGCCGCCTCGTGGAGCCCGCCGCCGTCTTCGTCCGCAGGTAGACTCCATCGAGCAGGAGGTAGAGGACGTC
>WNFV01002384.1_pt1 | contig 25095 bp, 18 predicted proteins | sample 5400101 | NCBI WGS metagenome assembly WNFV01 (sample SAMN13153361, study PRJNA577476) | soil metagenome | isolation source: 115 cm soil or saprolite under grassland replicate 1 | place: USA:California | collected 2016-06-15 | reverse complement strand
TCCGACAGATCCGCGGCCACACCCCGGGAAATCTCTTCACGCTCGTCTATACACAATGGCCTACCCCGCACCCGCAACCCCCAGTCAGCACAAACACATGATCATCTCATGTGATGCACTGACCGCTGGAGACCGCCCAGGGCATCCGGTGGCGGGCACCAACCACCCATCCGATCCCCGACGGTCTCCAGCAACAACGGCAGCGTTTCCAGCCACGCCTGCACATACCGGGAAACGCGATCCGAGTCACCACCATGCACACCCTGGACCAGCACAACCGGCTGCTCCATCACCTCGCCGGTATCGTCGTCGCAGACCCGCAGCCGAACTGTCACGCCATCGTCTAACCCGACCTCAACACCGCCGTCGGCCAACTCCACCCGCCGGTGACCACGAACGGCAGGCAGACCATCCCGCAGCAACAGCTCAAGGAACTCGCCAGACACCCTGCGTCTCCCCGTATCAGCCAGATAGTCCGGCAACGTCTGGCGATGGTAACGCAAGTCCACCTACCACCGGCTCCCGGTTCCGGGCCGCGGCATAGTCAAGATCCATCATCCACAAGTCTTGACAATTGCTCGCTGATTATGAGGAGACGTACTCGCCGTTGATCTCCACATCCGGGTCCTCGCCGACGACAGCAAACTCCTGCGCGACCTCACTCGACCCGCCCGGGACTACCAACCACAGCCCACGCCAGGGCCGCGCCAGCCCCAGGGGGCCGCTATCTGCCAGCATCCGCCCTCCGGTGCTCAGCCGAGCGCGGCCCGGACGACCGCCAGCACCCCGATCGCGCCCACCACTAACAGCACGACGACGAGCGCGACCACCAGCAGCGTGGTCCAGTTCTCCAGCGCGGTCAGCGGGTCCTTGCCCAGGTCGGCCGTTGGCAGCGCCGCCGGCAGCGGTACGCCCTGTACGCCGCCCGTCTCCAGGCCGAAGGTCATGACGTCGCCCTCGTTCGCCGGCGACCACCGCGCCGCTTGATGTGTCCAGGAGCAGCCAGGACGCGGTGCCGGCGCTGAGGAACCGGATCCGCCCGGATGTACCGAGGATGGACCATCGGGTGACCGCGTCGGCGGCCACGGCGTCGAGGTTCACGTACAGGACGTGCGTGATGCGCCCGGTCGCCACCCGCGCGTCGAGGCGCTTCCGGCGGACCGCGACGATTAGCGGCGCCTCCCCGCCGGCGGGCGCGTTGAGCAGGGCGGCGAGGGCCGCGTCGGCGTCCGCGAGCACCTGCTGGGCCTGAGCCATCAGCGTCCGGGCCGGACCGGTGGCCGCCTCCCGGCTCGCCACCTGCGCCACCAGCGCGTCCGCGGCGGTGCGCAGGGCGGCGACAGCGGAGGCGTCCTTGCCGTCCGCGGTCGCGGTGGCCCAGCGCTTGACCGCGGTGAGGCGCGCCCTGAGTGTTGTGAGCTCGGCCTGGACCGGGGCCAGCCGGGCCTGCAGCCGCGACACGGACTGTGCGGCCCGGTCCCGGGCGTCGAGGGTCGCGGCGAACTGCTCGGTGCTGGGCGACGACAGCACGACGCCGAAGCCGTCCGCCTCCACGGCGACGGTGCGCGCGAGGTGGCCCGCGGTGCGGTTGGGGAGCTCGGTCGGGGGTGGCGGCGACCGCGGTCGCGGTGATCGTGTAGTCGGTGCGCAGCAGGCCGAGCAGGTCGACGGCCGCCGCCAGGGCTCCGGCGGGCACGCCGCCGCCGGTGACGCCGGCCGGCTTTGCGGTGGTCGGCTCGGGCTCAGCCATCCCGATGCGCGCGCCGATGGACTCCAAGCCGCCGTCCTCGTCCGCGCCGCGCCGCCGGCTCGACCGGGACGAGGGCGGCGTCTGCTCCCCGGCGCTTGTTCGTCCTGCTCGTACAGCGGGACCGCCGCGTCGAGCTGGCCCAGCTCGTCGCCGGCGTAGCTGTCGAGCGCCCGCAGCCGGCCGAGCTGCCGGGCGAGCGTGCCGCGGACCTGGCCCGCGGTCCAGTCGCCGGGCAGGAGGGACCGGTCGTTCACCACGAGGACGCGTGGCGCGGCGGTGCCGGCGAGCGCGGTGCGGGCGTCGTCCGCGACCGTCTTCGCGATCTTGTCGATGAGCTGGTGCGCCCACCAGGGCCCGAAGGCGCCCGCCTTGTCCCCAGCTTGACCTCGCCCTTTGGGGGCGTCCGTTACGCCGGGCAGCATCGCCTTGAGCGAGCCCGCCTGCGCCTCCGCGCTATCCTTGCGGACCGCCGCGATCGCTTCCAGGTACTTCGCCTTCTCCGCTTCGAGTTGCAGCTTGCGGCCGTCCTCGTCGACCTGGAGGGCCGGCGCGGTATCCGCCTTGTCAGCCAATGTGCACCAGCCTTCCCGGGTAACCACGTTCCATAACGCACAGTCGACAGGCCGCTATCCACCGTATCAACGGACGTTTCGGTTAACCGGGCCACCGGCCGGGCGATAGCGGTGGTATGTCCTCCCTCGGTGCTGCGCTGCGTCCGGGCGCGGTAGGCGACCTGGAGGTACTCGAGGAGTTCGGCCGCGGCGCCCAGAGCGTGGTCTACCGCGTGCGCCGGCAGGGCGCAGAGTACAGGCTGTAGATGCGCACCGGCCCGCGCCGACGACCGTGACCTCGCCGTGTTTGCCGCGAGGCGGCCCTGCTCTCCCGCCTGGACCCGGGACTGCCTCGGATCTTCGAGATCGGCGCAGTCGGCGACCGGCCGTACCTGATTCTCGAGCTGATCAGTGGCCGATCGCTTTCGGACCGGTTGCTCGACGGGTCCGCTCGGCCAGCCGCAGCTGCGCCGCACCGCAACTCGACGGCACTGGCACCAGCGACGCGGGCCGCGCCCTGGCTGGGTACCCGGACTTCCAGCCGAACGCGGCCACCCTCCTGCTACACGCGCTCCCACTGCACGCCCGATCCGCGGGCGTCGATCGAGACGCTGACCGAGATCCGCCGACTCGTCGAGGACCGCGCGGTAGCCGCCGGCACCTCGCCGGGATCGCCGGCTCCCGGGAGGCCGACCACAACCGCACCGACCCGGAGACCGCAGGTGCCTGCGCGGTACACCTCGCCGGGCAACCCGGCCTGGCGCCCGGCCTGTTCGCAGTCGCCTTGCTGCGCTCCGGATGCCGGCTCAGCTGGCGGCAGCGTGGCGCGACGAGATCCTGCGGCTGCGCCGGCACGAGGTCGCGGACGTACGCACCGCCGCGCTCGCCGTCACCCTCGTCCAGGAATGACGCGCGACCCAGGCAACGCAAAGGTAGTCGATCAGCGTCCGATGGTCGTGCGCAACGACTGCACGCTGGTCGCTTGGAGGCCTCCATAGAATAGAGTGTGGTGAGGGACAGTCGCACGAATTAGGCTTCGCGGCTGGCGCGTCCCCTGCTCAAGGCCAGGTGCTCCTGGGGAACGAGGGGATTTGGACCCACGACAACTTCTTGTCGAGCCTCACGCTTCAAGGCTTGTCATCTGTTGTCAAAACCCCTTGTTACCGACCGCAACCGTCCCGGGCTTGTCATCGGTTGCCAGAAACCCGCATTGACTGCATAGACGCCATCAATCGATGATCGCTGTTTGTCACTGATTGTCATCCCCATATAGGGGTTTTCGGGGGGTAAACGGGGGGGACACCGACCGGGTAGGGCAGCGTGACACGGCCGTGGCAGGGCGCGTGTCGGCAGACCTATTGCCCCCAGCGCGGACCAAGGCCGTCCAGGGCACTCCGGGCTGCGCCGGCAACCAGCGGATTACGAGCGCAAACTGGGCAATATCATTCACTGAGCCTTTTTCATCGTTTCGGTGCTGGTCACGGGTGGCAGCAGCGGGGCGGCGTGAGGTGAGGTCGGTAAGACAGCTCGACTTTCGGAGTTTTTTGGATCTATGCGGCCGCTTCTGTCCAGGCCAGGTGCACGGCGAGGGCAGCGCCGTTGAACGCGGTGGGCGCGGATCAGCTCGGCCAGGTGCTTGAGGGTGCGAGTGGACAGCGAGATGGCGCCAGGGTAGGACAGCAACGAGGCTCCCGGCTAAGGCATCGGAACTTGGTCGACTGCTCTCTTATCGGGGGGCCTCACCTCACGTCGACCCCGCTCCTGCCAACCCCGTGACCAGCACTCGTCACGATGGAAAGGCTCAGTGGGCGTTTGGCCGACCGGTTCTCCAGCCACCACGAGGCTCCCTTTGCGAGTTGGTCGTCGCAGATCCGGCAGCCCGTACCGGACGGGGCACGGCGAGGTACCGGGCCGAGCCGGGCGACCGGGTGTGGCTGCGGCTCGGGGAAGAGCACCGAGGCTCCGGCCTGGCGAGCGTCCCAGTCCTCGGCCTCGAAGGTCTGGGAGAAACGCTGCGCGGCACCGGCATACCCGTAGCCGCCACCGGGCCTACGTAGCTCAGCTCACCGCGGCGGCCGCAGCCCGGCCGGCGATACGGCCGGAGAACAGGCAGCCGCCAAGGAAGGTACCTTCCAGGGAGTTGTAGCCGTGCATGCCGCCACCACCGAAGCCGGCGACCTCACCGGCGGCGTAGACACCGGGCAGCGGCTGGCCGTCGGGCCGCAGGACCCGGCCGGACAGGTCGGTGTGCAGGCCGCCGAGCGTCTTGCGGGTGAGGATGTTGAGCCGGACGGCGATGAGCGGGCCATTCTTCGGGTCGAGCAGCCGGTGCGGGGGCGCGACCCGGATCAGCCTGTCCCCGCGGTACCGGCGTGCCCCGCGGATCGCGGTGATCTGCGCGTCCTTGCCGAACGGATTGGTGACCTCCCGGTCCCGGGCGACCACGAGCCGCCGCAGTTCGGCGGCGTCGATGGCGGGACCGTCGAGCTGCGCGGCGAGGTCGTTCATGCCGGCGACGAGCCGCTCAAGGGTGTCGGCGACGACGAAGTCGGCGCCGCGGCGCTTGAACGCCTCCACCGGTCCCGGCGCGCCGGGCCGGACCCGCCGCAACACCTGGCGGACGCTGCGGTTGGTGAGGTCGGGGTTCTGCTCCGAGCCGGAGAGCGCGAACTCCCTCTCGATGATCTTCTGGGTGAGGACGAACCAACTGTAGTCAAAGCCGGTAGCCCGCAAGTACCGCAACGTGGCGAGGGTGTCGAAGCCGGGGAACAGCGGGGCGGGCAGGCGCCTCCCGGTGGCGTCGAGCCAGAGCGACGACGGGCCGGGCAGGATCCGGATGCCGTGGTTGGGCCAGATCGGGTCCCAGTTCTGGAGGCCCTCGGTGTAGTGCCACATGCGGTCCAGGTTGACGATCCGGCCGCCGGCGGCCCCGGTGATGGCCAGCATCCGGCCGTCGACGTGGGCGGGTACACCGGCCACCATCCGCTTCGGCGGCGCGCCGAGCCGGGCCGGCCACGCCTTGCGCACCAGGTCGTGGTCGCCGCCGATACCGCCCGAGGTGACGATGACCGCCTGCGCGCCGTACTCGAAGTCGCCGACCTCGACCCGCGAACTGCGGTGCCCCCGCGGCGCGTCGCTGGGTTCGAGGACCCGTCCGCGGACTCCGGTCACGACGCCGGCGGTCTTGACGAGTTCGTCGACGCGGTGCCGGAATCGGAACCGGACCAGCCCGCGAGCCGCGGCGTCGTGGACCCGCCCCGCGAAGGGCTCCACCACTCCCGGGCCGGTTCCCCAGGTGACATGGAACCGGGGTACCGAATTGCCGTGCCCGTCGGCCGTCCCGCCGCCACGCTCGGCCCAGCCGACCACCGGGAACAGCCGCAGACCCATCGTCCGCAACCAGGCCCGCTTCTCCCCGGCGGCGAAGTGCACGTACGCCTGCGCCCACCGGCGCGGCCAGTGGTCCTCGTCCCGGTCGAACCCGGCGCTGCCCAGCCAGTCCTGCCACGCCAGCTCGACCGAGTCGCGGATGCCCATCCGCCGCTGCTCCGGTGAGTCGACCAGGAACAGCCCACCGAACGACCAGTACGCCTGGCCGCCGAGGTTGTGCTCCGACTCCTGATCCAGCAGCAGTACCCGCCGTCCCGCGTCGGCCAGCTCCGCGGTGGCTACCAGGCCGGCCAGTCCGGCCCCGATCACAATGACGTCGGCATCCATGAGCCCTCACGATAGGTCGTTTCGCGGCACGCCCGGACGGGTGCCATCGTGTGCACCTGTCCGGGCGTGCTCACCTTGATGTGCGAGGTCGCGACGTGCTAACCCCGGCCGGCCGGGAACGACACCGCCTGCTGGTAGGTGGGCCGGTTCTGCCAGGCGATCAGTGGGTCGGTGATGCCGCCGAGCGGCGACTGCAGGATCGCGTCGGCGCACCACTGGTCACCGGCCGCGCAGTACTTGTCGCCGGGGTACACGGCGTTCGCCGACTGCCCGGCCGCCGCGCGCAGCGTGTCGAGCAGCATGGTCCGGCAGCCGGCGAGGTCGCCGTTGCCGCAGTACGTATGGCCGAGGCCGGCGGCAACCGGCTCGCCGAGCACCGCGCGCAGGTCCTTCTCGACGTACCCCCACCAGCCGTACTGGAACGACGAACCCTTGTGCGTGCGGGCGGCGGCCGCATCCGGAAGCGAGGACACGTCGCCCTGCTGGCCGGCGGACGGCGACTCGTTGATCTGGATGGTGTTCACCAGCGCCTGGTAGAGCCCAGCGCCGAGCGCCGGCTTGAACTCGCCGTTGACCAGCAGCGGCCACCAGGCGTCGAAGATCCGGATCGCGTCGGCGTACTGGTACACCTTCGACCCCGGCGCGGTCTCCACCCGCAGGGCGCCGGCCTGGCGCCAGGCCTTGAGCCGGTCGACCGCATTCGCCACGGCCGGGTCGGTGACGGGCTGGCTGTCCAGGACGCGTATCAGCGTGTCGAGTACCTCGGTGCCGCGCAGGTCGGTCACGGCGGCGCGTTCGACGAGTTTCACCACGCCGGCCCGGTTGAACTTCTGCCCGGCCTGGATCGCGGAGCGCACCTGCCCGTCGAGGAGCTCGGCGCGCTGCACCGAGCCGTAGCTGAAGTTGCCGTCAGCGGCGGAGAAATCCCTGGCCTGCTTGTTGTTCCAGCTGACGAAGTAGTCCTGACCGGTCGACTGCGGGTGCTGCGCGACCGGCGCGTACGTGGCGGTATTGGTGTCAGGGCTGAAGCTCTGCCACTCGTACGCCGGGTCGGCCTTCATCGGCAGGTTCGGGTCGCTGCCGGCGGTGCGCACCGGGTTCAGCCCGGAGTCGAAGTACCCGACCTGGCTGGAGTTGACGTAGAACCAGTTGAAGGCGTAGCCGATGTTGGCGGCGGAGTTGACGAACGCGCTCGCGCTGCCCATCTCGGCCGGGTCGTTGAACAGCTGGAAGCCCAGCGCCGACTCGGCCTCGTGGCGGTACGTCGACCGGAGACGGGTGAAGGCGTACGGCTTGCCGCCCACCGTGCCGCGCCAGGCGACCAGGCCGAGCTTCGTGCGCCAGGTGATCAGCTTGTACGACCCGGGCATGGTGTTGTCGGCGAGGGTCGGCGACCACGCGTTGACGTGCGACAGCTCGTCCATCGCCAGGCACTGGCCGCGGTACAGGTAGCGGTTGCTGGCCAGGCTCGGAGTGCTGCCGTCCACGGTGCACAGCGGCACCGCGTAGGTGTCGGTGATGTCGTGCTCGGAGGAGGTGGCGCTCCAGGCGTAGTCCGGGCCGCGACCGATCAGGACGTAGGAGTTGAGTCCGGCGAAGGCCATTCCCCGGGCGCTGATCCCCGGCCCCTGCAACTCCTCGATCATGAGTAGCTGCGGGGAGAAGTAGCCGGTCTGCGGACCGAAGACCGCGATCGGGTGCCCGGTGGCCGAGTGCTGTGCGGAAATGACGACCGCGTTGGACATGCCCCGGCTGGCGGAGCCGATGACCAGGCCCGAGAGCCCGTCGAGGAGCTGGCTCGCGGCTCCGGTCGCGCTCGTGGCCGAGCCGATCTGGCCGGTCACCACCGGCTCGACGGTGGCCGTACCCGGGTCGGGCAGCACGACGCTGGGCGCATCCGGAGCCGCCGATCCGTACGGGAAGCTCTGTCCATCGTGGAGTGTCAGTACCGCGTCCGGGTCGTTCTGCTGCCGGAAGGCGGCCCACACCGCGTCACCGTCGGTCGGCCCGTACTTCGCGCGGGCCGCCAGCCGTACCAGCGCCGACTGCATCTCGGTGCCCCCGCCACCGCCGAAGATCCCGCCGATGACACTGCCGATCGCGACGTAGTCGGTCATCGTGAACGGCAGGGGTGCGCCGTTGCCGGTCAGGTCGTACTCACCCGGGCAGTTGCCCTTCGCCTTGCACGCGGAGATGTAGGCGTTGATGCCCTCCACGAAGCTGGCGATGTCGCTGTACATCTGGGCGCCGCGCGTGCCCCGCTGGCGCAGCGCGGTCAACTGCGCGGAGAGGTCGGCCTCGGTGTACGGCGAGTTGCGCCAGACGCTCTGCTCGAGGTCGCGGTTGCCGGGCGCACCACCGGCGAACGGGGTCAGCGCACCCCGGCCGACGTGCCGCAGCAGGTCCATGGTGAACAGCCGGTCCTCGGCGCCGGCGTAGCCCGCCCCGTACATCGTTCCCGAACGGGTCGTACCCGTGACGTGGGGCGTGCCGGTCGCCCTGTCCCGCACGATCGTCACGTCGGACCGGGGCTGGTAGCTGCGCTCGACCTGTAGGGCCGGCACGCCGAACGAGGCGTTGTTGAAGTAGCTGCCGATCTGGTCGTCGGTCAGGCCGGCGTAGTTGTAGACCAGGTTGGCGTACCGGTCGAGCTGGTCCGCCGAGTGCGGTGGCCGGGTACCGAATGTCTGGTGCGCCAGGATGTCGGCGAAGGTGGCGTTGCCGTTCTCGCCCGGTGGGAGGATGTCGGAGCACTGCCGCTGGCAGTAGTCGGTCGCGATGGTGGCGGCTTCGGAGTGCGGCGAACGCGCGACGAACACGATGTACCCGGCAGCGACCAGCGCGACGACGAACACTCGGGGAATCGCACGGGCGAGCCTTCGGCGACGGTGGCCGGCCCGGCGTGGGCCACCGCGACTGTCGGGAATGGACACGGCGGATCCTTTCGAAAGGGGATGGGGGCCTTCGCGTCGAAGCCCGAGGGTTCTGGCGCTGCCGGACGCGAAGAGCGTAATGTGAAAGAATCTCGGGTTACTCGATGGTAGCCACATCGACTCCCGCGAGTAAAGACCTCTGCCGTGGATCGTCGTTCCTGCTCAGGTGCCGGCCGGTGGGGCCTGAGCCCGCCCCCTGGAGGTGCCCGTGCCCCGGATCGCCCTTCACCGCCTCGTTTCCCGACCCGGGGCCGGCATCGTGTCGATCGCGCTCGGCGTGCTCCTCCTGGTCGACGTGCTGCGCGTGTTTCTGCCGTCGGTCATCACGATCTTCGGACAGGCCGCCTCCACCCCGGCCGAACTGATGGGCGGCTTCGCGCTGCTCTGGTTCCTGGCGGGATTCGCGGCACCGTGGCTGGCCGCGCTGGTCGGTCCGGCGCGGTTCGCGGCCGGCGCCGCCGTGGTGCTGGCCACCGCCCGGGTGGTCCTGCTGGCCACCGGAGGCGGCCGACCGCAGCTGTACGTCGCCGCCGCCGGTCTGCTCGCCGGCCTCGGGTGGCTGGTGGCGACGGCCATGTCGCCGCCCCGGTACGCGACGCTCGCGGTACTGGGTGGGCTGGCGCTCGCCGGAGCGCAGCATGCCGCGCTCGGCACGGTCGACCTCGGCTGGCGTCGCGGGGCGCTCGGGTGGTCGGTCGCCGCCGTCGAGGTGGCCGGCGTCGTCTGGTACGCGGTGCGCCCGGGCCCCGTGGACAGCGGCGCACCGGGCACCGCCGGGTGGCTGCTGGTGGGGCCGGCGATGCTGCTCTCCGGCATGATCGCCAACTCGCCCGCGCTCGCCACCGTCGCCGGATCGTGGGCGGCGCCGGGCGCGCCGTTCGTCGCGCCGGCCCTGGTCGCGCTCAGCACCGTCCTCGGCGTAGGGGCGGCACTGGAGCCGTGGCGTCGAACCGTCCCGCGCGTCCTCGCCGTTGGCGCGCTCGTCGCCGGGGTGGCGCTGTTCGGGTACGCCCCGGCGAACCGGCTCGGCCTCGCGCTCCCGTTGACCGCGCTCGGCCTCGGCGCCGCGGTCGGGATCGCCGCCCGCGGCCCACGCCGGACGCCGGCCCGGCACGGGTACGCAGCCGCCGGCGGCATGGTGATCTTCGCGGATCTGCGGTGGGAACACCGGCGGCGCCACGGTGGCCGTCACATCGACCGCCACCGCCGCAAGTCGACGCGGCACCGGCCAGCGGGCCTCGAGTGCCGCGGCGAATACCAGATCCTCGGCGAGCGGCGGTTCCACGATGAGCAACTGCAGCAGCCGCCGCCGGCGCCGACCGGCCTCATCCGGATCGGCTACCTGTGCTTCGGCGTACCCGGCCGACGACGCCTGGGCGATGTCGTGGAGGTGGTCGAAGAGCGCGTCCGCCAGCCGGGACAACGCGCTCGACGGCAGCGACCGGCTCTCCGCCAAGGAGAGTAATCGTCGCAGCGCGACCTGACCTCCGATGCGGATAGCGCGGTGCAGGGCGTCGAGGCTTCGTCCCTCACGCATCTCCCCCGCGCCGACCGCGCGATACACCTCCCGCCAGGTGTCGTCATTTCCGCCGCGGTGGTCGAGCAGGTCGGGAAAGCGCCGTGCCGCGTGCTCGACGGCCGCCCGAATGGTGCGCGTGTAGGTCTCGTCGAGGGGTCGCGCGTACTCCGGGACGTTGGTCTGGATCTCCCGCATGGTCTCGGCCGCCTGGTCGGCGAGCTGCGCACGCAGGAACCGGGCTGTCTCATACGAGACCCGGTCGGGCGGCCATGCTGGGCCGGTTTCATCAGACCTTCCCATGGTGTTTCCCTCGGATCGCCCTGTCGATCGCCCGCGGCGGTGCGGCGGGTCGCTACTCAAAAAGACGACGCCGACCCGGGAGCCGTATCCGCCACCCCCGGGTCGCCGGCATCGTAGGCTGAGGCATTCACCCGCCACGCGCCGTGCATCCGACCGTCGCCTGACACGTGGGGCGTCAGAAGACGAACTCCTCGCGCAGCCGGGCCACACCACTGGCCACGGAGAACGACTTCGCCAGATACTTCCCGGAGTCCGGCCGGGTGCGGTCGGTGAGGAAGTAGTAGTCCATCCGGCAGCGCTCCGGTGTGACGTCGAGTACGCCGTACCCGTGCTGGTCGAGTTCTGCCCACTTCACGTGCGGGTTCTCGTTCTGAATGATCCCGACCGCCACCTGGGACAGCGTGTCCGGCGGCGCGTGGGTGATGTCGTCGACGTTGTCACTGGTCACCGAAGTCACCACGAACTCGACAGCGGTTGGCGACAGCACCGTCGCTTTCGTCGTCAGCTCGTTGGCCCACGAGGAGTGGATGTCGCCGGTGATGAATACGACGTTCGACACCTGCCGATCGCGCAGGAAATTCACCAGTTGTTCGCGATCGGCGTTGTAGCCGTCCCAGGCGTCGGCGTTCAGGGTGAGCCCGTTCTGCGACAGGCCGAACAACGTCCCGAGCGCGCCGAGTAGCCAGGCCGGCGCGGTCAGCAGACTCATGCGGGCGATCATCACGGGGTTTCCGACGATCTTCCACTTGGTCTCCGCCGCGGCGAGCCCGTTCAGCAGCCAGTCCATCTGCGGGTGACCGGTGATCGTCCGGTTCGGGTCATCCACGGCGGTCCCGCTCGCCTGCTGGGACCGGTACGTGCGCAGGTCCAACATGGACAGGTCGATCAGGTTACCGAAGCGCAGTCGCCGGTAGATCTGGGCGTCCGGGCCGAGCCGGACCGGCATCCATTCCGCGTACGCCTGATGCGCCGCCGCCATCCGGTCCGCCCAGTTGCCCTCGGTCGCCGGCTGGTGGTTCACCGCCCCGCCCGACCATGCGTTGTCCGCCACCTCGTGGTCGTCCCAGGTGAGGATCCACGGCACGAGTGCGTGCAGGTTGCGCAGGTCCGGATCGGTCTTGTACGTCGCGTGCCGGATCCGGTAGTCGGCCAGCGTGATGATCTCGTGCGTGGGATTGTGCGGGCGGACCACCCGGCCGGCCGCCGCGAACTCGCCGGTCCCCGTACTCGTAGATGTAGTCGCCGAGGTGGACCACGGCGTCCAGGTCCCCGCGCGCGGCGAGGTGGCGGTAGGCGGAGAAGAATCCCCCCTCCCAGTTGGAGCAGGAGACCACGCCGAACCGCAGGTGGCGGACGTCGGCGTTGTACGCCGGAGCGGTGTGGGTACGTCCGACCCGCGAGGACGCGGTCCCCAGCCGGAACCGGTAGTAGTACGCCGTGGCGGGCTGGAGGCCGGAGACCTCGACCTTGACCGTGTGGTCGCGCTCGGGCCCGGTGGTTAACGTACCCGATTGGACCACATGGCTGAAGGTGGCGTCGGTGGCCACCTCCCACGCGACGCCGACCGTCGGCCCCACACCGGAGCCGGGTGCGGCGTCGCTGGTTGGGGTGACGCGGGTCCACAGCAGGATGCCGTCCGGCAGCGGGTCGCCGGAAGCGACACCGTGCTGGAAAGTCGTCGATGTTTCGGCCTCGGCCGGCAGCGTGAGGGCCAACGAGCCGCCTACGGTTGCCGCTCCAGCAGCGGCGACACCAGCGGCCTTCAGGAGAGTGCGGCGTTCAAGAGGTATATCGACCATAGGGAGTGTGTACCAGCCAGTAACCAGCCCGCGGTAGAGGAACACCAAGATTTTATGAGAACTTTTCACTTTCCAGGATGACCGCTTCTGTCCCTTTCGACGCTGATCTCTCCGTCAATGAGGACAGGCGCCGCCGGGCGGATGGGTGCGTCGCACGCATCCGCCCGGTCGGCCGGTCGGGAGCAGTCAGGAGGAGTAGGTTGCGGTGCCGTCGACCGCGTTGCCAGCCGGATAGCCGGACCGGGTGCTCGACGCGGTCACCGCACGGTCGAGGGCGAGGTCGCTGGTGTTCAGCCTCGACCCGCGGGGAACGACACGGCCTGCTGGTAGGTGGGCCGGTTCTGCCAGGCGATCGGCGGGTCGGTGATACCGCCGAGCGGTGACTGGATGATCGAGTCGGCGCACCACTGGTCCCCGGCGGCGCAGGTGTCGTCGCCGGCGTACACGGTGCTCGCCGGCTGTGCGGCAGCGGTGCGTAGGGTGTTGATCAGCATGGTCCGGCAGCCGGCGAGGTCGCCGCTGCCGCAGTACGGGCCACCCAGACCGCCGGAGACCGGGTCGCCGAGGACCGGCAGGGTTTGCGGTCGTGCGCAGATGCGCGCGGGCTGCGAAGGTGGGCCGTCACGCGTTCAGGGGTCGACCGATGACCCGTCGCCGCCGGACCGTCCGCTCGGGTGAGCCCGAGAAGGATGCGCAGCGCGGTGGTCTTCCCGGCCCCGTTGCGCCCGACGAACCCGGTCACCCGCCCTGATCGGGGAGCTGTCCACTGCCCGCCGGGATGGCTTGTCGACCGGTGGCCGTCCCAGCCGGGCAATCCGGGGACGTCCACCGTCGGGCGATCGGCCCCCGATGCCAACAAGCAGCGCCGCCGGCGTCACGAAGAACACCGGCCAGCGCGCCCGGGGGCGGCAGCCGCGACAACACCGCAAGCACCATGCGGTCCGCCGGTTCGAGAGCGGGCCGGTGTATCTGGCGGCGCAGCACCACCACCTGGTGGCGCAGCACCGGTATTTCCACCTCCTTGGACCGACCGCCCCGCGAGCTGGGGTCAACATCTGCAGAACCTGACGCATGAGCTGGTACACCAACGAGGCGCTCATGGCCGCTCGTCCCGCTCGCCCGATCGCCGTCGACGGCGTACGGTCCTGGGTCCGTCAAATCGGCTGGTCGCTGCCCGGTTGTGATACCGGTAGCCAGCGCCTGAGGTATTGCGCGAGCCCGGTGAGGTCGCAGCCGCCGGCCCGGTATCCGACGTGGCCGTCCGGGCGTACCAGGTATTGGGCGGTGTCTGCGGTGGTGAGGCCGAGGCGGTGCGACGCCAGCCCGCGCACGTCGTGAAGCGTGCCGACGGTGTGCTGCGGGGTGAGGCGGTGCACGGCGAGCTGGCCGCGGTACCGGTCGCTGAGCTGCGTCGTCTCGGCGACCGGCGAGGTCTCGACCGGTCCGCAGAGCAGCAGGTGCCATCGTGGAGCGGCCAGCGCCTCGTGGAGGGTGGTCGCCTGTCCATTGTGGATGATCGGGGCGTCGGGTAGCCGGTCACCGGCCTTGGGGCCGTGGCGCGGTGAGTTCGGGCCGTTTTCGGAGAGTGGGCTGTGTCGGTAGTGGACGTCGAGCTGCGATGCGGCCCGGAAGAGGTAGGCCCGCCCCGCCTTGGCTTTGACGGCCAGCGGGAGCACCGCGGGGGCGATTCGGGCGCGGGCGAAGCGCACGATGGGGTTGGTGGAGGTGGCAATGGTGAACGCGCGGTTGGTGAAGCGCAGCACTGTTCTGCCCACGGGGGTGCGCTCGGGTTCGTAGCTGTCGAGTACCGCGGGATCGGCGATGCCGCGCAGGCTATGGGCGAGTTTCCAGGCGAGGTTGACGGCGTCCTGGATGCCGGTGTTCATGCCCTGGGCGCCGGCCGGGCTGTGGATGTGCGCGGCGTCGCCGGCGAGGAAAACACGGCCCGACCGGTAGTGGGTGGCAGCGCGGAGGTGGAGCCGGAAGTTGGTCATCCACACCGGGTCACGCAGCCGCACCGTGCCGTCGGTATAGGCGTCGGCGAGAGTCTGGACCTCGTCGAGGGCGACCGGGGCGTCGGGCGGCGTGGAGTCGGTACGTGGCCGCATCGCCAGCAGCCGCCACGTGGCCGGTGTGCCGAGCGGGAAGAAGAACAGCATCCCGCTCTCCGAGACGAAGGTGTGCGCTGCGTCCCGTTCGATGCCGTCGGCCTCGGTGTCGGCGAGCACGAAGGTCTGCGGGTAGGAGCTGCCCTCGAACGGGATCCGGGCCAGCCGGCGAACGGTGCTGTGCGCCCCGTCCCACCCGGCCACGTAGCGAGCGGACACCCGCTCCTCGCGTCCGTCGTGACAGCGCACCACGGCCACGGCGGTGTCCGCGGTGCTGCTCAGGTCCACCAGTTCGACGCCGCGTTCCACGGTGACACCAGCGGCGGCCAGGTGCTTGTGGAGGATGCGTTCGGTCTCGGCCTGGGACAGGAACAGCAGGTACGGGTAGGCGGTGTCGTCGAGGCCGAGGTCGAACATCGGCACCGTCAACACCCGGCCGCGCAGGTGCATCCGCAGCCGTACCGCCGGGTTGCCGCACGCGACCAGCTCGTCGGTGACCCCGGGTCCGGTGAGGACCTCCAGCGTGCGCGGCTGGATCGCCAGGGCGCGGGACTCGTGGACCCGGTCGAGTCCACGGTCGGCGATGCGTGCCCGCACGCCGAACGCGGCCAACTGGAGGGCGAGCGTCAACCCGGTCGGTCCGGCGCCGACGATCAGCACGTCGACCGTGCTGTCAGCCATCACCCCACCGCCCTGTCCGACACCGGCGGAGAGGGACGCTCGTGTCGCCGGGTCACGGCGCGACCAGGGCCGGCGGTTTGACGGCGCGGATGATCGCCGAGTGCATGCCGTCAGCGACCTGGTGCGTCGGTGTGATCTCGATGCCGGTGAACCCGGCGGCGGCGAGGCCGTCACGGTACTCGCCGATGGACAGGGCGCCGGCGATGCAGCCGACGTAGTTGCCGCGTTCGGCGCGGGCGGCGGGGGTGAGGCGGTCCTCGGCGACGATATCGGTGACGCCGAGGCGCCCACCCGGCTTGAGGACCCGGTATGTCTCGGCGAACACCGCCGCCTTGTCGGTGGACAGGTTGATGACGCAGTTGGAGATCACCACGTCGACGATGTCCGGCGGCAGCGGGATGGCCTCGATGTCGCCCTTGAGGAACTCGACGTTGGTCGCGCCGGCCTGCCGGACGTTGCGGCGGGCGAGGGCGAGCATCTCATCGGTCATGTCCAGCCCGTACGCCCTGCCGGTGGGCCCGACCCGGCGCGCGGACAGCAGCACGTCGATGCCGCCGCCGGAGCCGAGGTCGAGCACGGTCTCGCCCGCGTGCAGGTCGGCCACGGCGAGGGGGTTGCCGCAGCCGAGGCTGGCCGCGACCGCGTCAGCTGGCAGCGCCTCGCGCTCGGCGTCGGTGTAGAACGCGGAGGCGGTGCCGGGTTCGGCGATATCAACCGGCCCACAGCCGCAGTCCTCGCAGCACGAGGCCGTGCCGGTGGCGGCGGTGGCGGCGGCCGCGTAGTGCTCTCGCACCCGCTCGCGCAGCTCGGGGGCGGAGCTCCGGTCAACCATGGCGTACCTCCGTGTCGGGGCGTGTCGGGGTTGGCTGCTCGTCGGTGACGAAATCGATCACGAGTCGGGCGAGCTCATCCGGGCGTTCCTCCATCAGCAGGTGCCCGGTGTCGGGCAGCAGCTCCAGCCGCACGGCGCCGGGGATGTCGCGGTGGAGGCGTTGCGCCCATTCGGGTCCGAAATGCGGGTCGTCGCGGCCCCACACGATCAGGGTCGGGTGGTCGAAGACGTGCAGGCCGGGCAGGGCGTCGGCGGTGGCGCGGTTGTTGGCCGGGTCGAGCTGTCCGGCGAGGAACCGTCTGGTCTTCGCTCGGCGGCGAGGATTCGCGAGGTTGGCGGCGATGTAGCTGCGCAGCAGCTCGGGGGTGAGTACGGCCGGGTCGTGCACCGCCCGCCCCGAGCGCAGCGCGTACCGCAGCAGCGCCGGCCGGCCCCACGCCCACATGATCAGCCTCCCGACCAGAGGGAACTGGGTGGCCCGGATGAACGGCAGCTCATCGCGGGAGGGCCAGTTGTCGTATGCCTCGGCGTTGGTGATGACCAGGCGGCGGATCCGCGACGGGTGGTAGGCGGCGATGAGCTGCGCGGTGGCGGCGCCGTGGTCGTGGGCCACGACGTGGGCGGCGTCGATGCCGAGCGCGTCGAGCAGCCCCACGACCGTGGCGGCCTGGGCGGGCAGCGACCAGTCCGCGCCGGGTGGGGTCTCGGTGTCGCCGAGGCCGAGCAGGTCGGGTGCGATGCACCGGAAGTGTGGGCGCAGCAGCGGGATGACGCGCCGCCAGATGCAGGAGGAGAACGGGCAGCCGTGCAACAGCAGTAGCGGCGGCCCTGCGCCGTCGTCGACGTACGCGACGCGCGCGTCGCCGACCTGGAGGAGGTGTTTCATCGGCCGGTCTCCTCGATCAGGCACAGCCCGAGGTCGAGCAGGCTGTTCACACAGGGATCCGCGACGCGGTAGAAGACGTTGTTGCCCTCGCGCCGGGCAGCCACGATGCGCCGGTCGGCCAGGCGCTGCAACTGGTTGGACACCGCCTGCGGGCGCATGCCCACCGCGCCGGCCAGATCGGTGACGCACAACTCCCCGGCGCGTTCCAGGGCGTGCAGCAGCCGCAGCCGGCTGTCGTTGGCCAGTACCTTGAACAATCCGACCATCTGGTCGGCCTGGGCCAAAGTGATGAGCGGCCGGTCGGACAGCGCCGGCTTGCCTGCGCCCGCGGTCACCGCCCGGGCGGCCTGGCAGACGTCGGGCCGGTCTGCGGGCGCATTACTCGGCGCCTTATCGGGTTTGACCGTCGTCATTGGACCTCCACTACTCCGGCGGCACCGTCCACGGCGACCACCTGGCCGTCACGAAGCCGCGCCGTGGCGTCCCCCGTCGCCACCACGGTGATTACCCCCGATCGAGACAGGCTACATTATTACACGATCCAGTGTAATAGTGGAACCTGCCCGCCTGCCGGATGGCGGCGAGGCCGCGCCGCCGTGTGGGCGAGGCGGTCCGGATGGTGCCGGCCCGTGGACAAGGATTGCGGGCCGGGACCGGTGGCTGGCCTCGGCCCGCACGACGTGATCAATCGGTGGCGACCTCGATGGTGACCGGCACCTGGTTGGTGATGATGTCGTACACGGCGGAGCGGGCCTGGGACTGCTCGACGAGTTCGCGCAGCTTCGCGGCCGGGGCGTCGCCCTTGACGGTGAACCGGACGGCGATGTTCTGGTAGCCGTTGCGGACGTCGGGGTCGAGCCCGAGGATGCCGTTGAGGTCGATATCGCCGGTGACGGTGGAGTGCACCTCGGTGAGCCGGATGCCCCGGGCGGCGGCGATATTGGCCAGACCGGCCGTCAGGCAGGCGGCCAGCGCGTGCAGCACGAACTCGACCGGGGTGGGGCCGTTGTCGCGCCCGACCAGCACGGCGGGATGGTCGGCGTCGAAGTGGAAGCTGCGTTCGTGGGTGCGTTCCTCGCCGACGCCGTAGAAGCCGTGGATGGTGCCGCGGCTGTGGGTGCCGCTGATCCATTCGTTGCCGGCGCGGAACTGGAACTCGGCCGCCTGCGGTGCGGCCTTGACCGCGTCGAGGGTGGCGAAGAGGGTGGCGGTGTCGACGCCGTTGCGGGTCGACTCGTTGACCGTGGTGGTCATCTCGGTTCTCCTTCGGTGTGGTCCTGCGCGGGCGCGCAGGGCTGGGGTGCGCCTGACGGCGGTGTGGTCAGGCGATGGCCAGTTCGCGCTCGCCTGGAACTGGGCGGGCGGCCGCCTCGGCCGCCTCGATGTCGATGGCCCGGCTGAGCTGCTTCTGCAGTGCGACGAACTCCGGAACGGGTGGGTAGGTGGCCATGGTGGAGGTCAGTTCGAAGACCTCCCGCATGGCCTGATCGCGCTGGTGTTGATAACCGGCCAGGGCGGTGCTTTCCTCGGTCTGACCGCGCAATGCCTGGTGCAGGGCGACGGCGAGCAGTTCGGCGTCGCGGTAGGCGTCGCTGAGGCCGTGGCCGGTGACCGGATCGCGGTGGTAACCGGCGTCGCCGACCAGCGCCCAGCCGGGGCCATGGGCCCGGCGCACCTGGTTGGGGGCGCGCAGCATGCCGGTGACCGATGAGGTGCGCTGTGCGGTGCGCAGGCGTGCCGCCAGGTCCGGCGCGGCGTGCTCGAGTTGGGCGGTGAAGGCCTCCTCGCGGGATGCGGCCCGGCGGCGGGCTGCGTGGGCGTGCGTGGACGGGGTGCCGACCCAGATGCACGCCTCGTCGTGGTGGGTGGGGAACACTCCGGCGAGCGCGCGGTCGGCGATGAATAGTTCGATGCCGTGCCACCGGAGACCGGCGAAGTATGCGTACTGAACAGCGCCATGATCGCCGCGGTTCTCGATGACCTCGGCGCCGACCGAGCGGGCCACTCGGGATCCCAGACCGTCGGCGCCGACCACGAACCGGGCGTCGAGCTCCAGCGCGGCACCCGTGCGGTCGTGGCCGTACACACCGATGGCCCGACCCGTGTCGTCGAGGCGCACCCCGGTGACCGCAACGCCGAGTCGCATGTGGACACCCGCCTGGGCAGCTGCCTCGGCCACGATGGTGTCGAGAATGTAGCGGCGGGGGTGCGACGAGTAGATCCACTCCGGCCTTGTCTTTCACCGCTCGGGTGACCGAGTCACCGGCGGCGGTAAAGGTGACCTGACGGATGGCCGGTGCTCCGCTGGCCAGCACGGCCGGCAGTAGTCCCCAGCGGTGTAGCTGGACCACACCGGGGCGGGCGATCTGATGGGTGGACAGGGTGTTGGCCGGGAAAACGGCGCGGTCGAGCAGGACCACGTCATGTCCGAGCCGGGCGAGCAACAGCGCGGTGGCGGCGCCCGCGGCTCGGGCGCCGACCACGACGACGTCGTGGCGGTGGCGGTAGGGGGTCATTGCGAGGAACTCCAGGTCTGCCGGTCAGGCGGGGGAGGAGGCTGCAGATGCCGAAGCGGAACAGCAGATGGACTTCTCCGCTGGCTCGCAGCAAGCGGACTGCTCTTGCGGCGAACAGCACGCGGCTGCGGTGTCGATGGTCGTGGCGGGACGGCTGGTCGGCTCGCCCGGAGCGGGCGGCGCGAGCGGGTCGGTTGTCATTTCGGGTACGCCCTTCGTGAGTACAGTCAGGGATGAAGACGTGGTCCGGGCCGGATGGACGCAGTTTCGGCGTGGGGGAACACTCACCTGTGCGCCGTCGTTGTCCGGTGAGCCGTTGATGGACCTACGGAGGGGTGGGCGCGATGACCAGCGTTGTGCACGATGACCTGGAGGCGTTGTGGCGGCAGTTCGCGGTTGACGTACGCGCGTTCATCCTCAGGCGGGTGGCCGGTCCAGAGGACGCGGACGACATTCTGCAGCTGGTGTTTCTTCGCGTGATCGATCGCTTGGACTCGTTGCGCGATGCCGAGAGGCTGACGGGCTGGTTGTACGCCACGACGCGCAACGCGATAACGGACTACTACCGGTCGGCCGCCCGTCGTCGCGAACTGCCGGTCGACGCTGTGCCCGATCAGGCCGTCGATGCAGACGTCGAGACCTCCGCGCAGGGCGAGCAGCAGGTGGCGAGGTGCCTGCTGCCCATGGTGGAGCACCTACCAGCCGAGCAGGCGGAGGCGGTTCGGTTGGTCGATCTGGCCGGCATGTCGCAGGCCGCGGCTGCCGCCGCCGTCCACGTCTCCCATTCCGGCATGAAGTCACGCGTCCAGCGTGGGCGCGCCCGCCTGCGCGAGATGCTGCTCGCGTGCTGCCACGTCGAACGCGACGTGCGCGGTCGGGCTCAGGGCTGCGAGGCCGGCTCCGCTGGCAGCGACGCACCGCAGTGTGGCGGCTGATCGTCCGACCCATGCGTCCCTTCGAGCGCGTTGACGTCTGTATCGGTGACGCGTTCGTTCGACAAAGGGAGGCGCCGTGCTGGATCCGGTTGACGAGGAGTGGAGTCGGCTGCTCGCGGTGGTCGCTCACCCCGACGATCTCGAGTATGGCGCAGCGAGTGCCGTCGCTCGCTGGACCGCCGCCGGCAAATGGGTCGGCTACGTCATCGCGACGAGCGGTGAGGCCGGCATGGATGACATCGCACCGGATGCCGCCGCGCAGATCCGCCGTGCCGAGCAGATCGCCGCCGCCGCGGTGGTGGGCGTGAACGATGTCTGGTTTCTTGAGCATCCGGACGGAGCGGTCCGGTACGACCTGGCGCTGCGTCGCGACATCACCCGAATGATCCGCCAGGCGAAGCCGGATGTCCTGCTGACGACGACGCAACGGCTGACCTTCGGCAACCGGCAGATCAACCAGGCCGATCATCGCGCAGTGGCCCTGGCGACCCTGGACGCAGCCAGGGACGCCGGAAACCGGTGGATCTTCCCGGACCTCGCTGCGGAGGGATTCGAACCTCACCCCGGCGTGTCTGCCGGTGGGCGCCCAGCTACTAGGCGTTCCAAACGCCGTGCTGTTCGAGCAGTTCTCGACGGCGAGCGTCTAACCCCCTGCGGGCGCTCGCTTCAGCTGCGCCAGCTCGGCTCGGATGATCCCGGCGGTGTCCGCGCGGCCCTCCATGGTCGGGGTGCGCGCGGCCTCGTTCAGATGGTCGCCAGGGCTTCGGTAGGCGCGAGGCGTGCCGCTCGGATGGCTGGATACAGGCCGGCCAACGCGCCGATGAGCACGGCGGTCGTGACGGCGCCGCTCATGACCCAGACGGGCACCACGGTCGGCCAGCCCTGCAGGCTCGAGTATGCGGCGGTGACCCCGGAGCCGAGGAGCACCCCCGTCCCGCCGCCGAGCGCGGACAGTAGCACCGACTCGGCGAGGAACTGGATGCGGATCTGCCCGCGGGTCGCGCCGAGGGAGCGCCGGAGCCCGATCTCCGCGCGGCGTTCCAGTACCGCGATCACCATGGTGTTGGCGACGCCGATGCCGCCGACCAGCAGGGCGACGGCGCCGAGGCCGAGCAGGAGACCGGTGAAGGTCACCTTGGCAGCCGCCTTGGCGGCCAGCGCGTCCGAGGGACGGGACACGTTTACCTCGTTGGGCTGGGCCGGATTTGCAGTGCGGGCCAGCAGGCCACGTACCATTTCGACCCGCTCAGGGTCGGCGCGGGTGTAGATGGTGGTGGGGCGACCGTCGAAATCCAGGTAGCGCTGTGCGGCCGGCCAGCCGATCAGCGCGCCCATATCCAGTTCGGGCGCCAGTGGGACCGGATCGAGGATCCCGACCACGGTGAACCATCGGCCGCCGAGCCAGATCTGCCGATCCGGCCCCGCCGCGCCGATGCCGAGATGTACGGCCGCTCCGGCGCCGAGCACCACGGCGGGATACCGCCAAGTCGCGTCGTTGAGCCAGGTACCGGACGCGATGGTGGCGCCGACGGTGCCGGGCAGGTTGGTGCGGGCAGCGTAGGTGCCGATGCCGCCGGACTCGGTGGTCGGGATCTTGTCGCTGCGGTACACCTTCGCGTCACTGACGCTCCCGATGGCCGAGACCGACTGGACCGGGCCGATCCGCTCCACCATCGCGACCGCGTCCTGCGGTAGCTTCGCCTCGCCGCCGAACATCGTGCTGCCCGGACCGGCGGTGAGCAGGTTTGTGCCCAAAGCATCGAGTAGCCGATCCAGTTTGGCGCGGCTAGAGGTGGAGATGCCGACGACGGCGACCATCGCCGCGATGCCGATCGCGATACCCAGCGCCGACAGGACCACCCGTGTCGGTCGGGCACGCAGTCCATGCGCACCCACCCGCAGTACATCGCGCGGGCTCAACCTGGCTGTCCGCAAGGACTCGGCCCGGATCATGACGCCACCGCCGTTTGGTCGGCGACCACCTGGCCGTCCAGCATGGACACCTGACGGGGCAGCTGCGCCGCGATGTCTCGCTCGTGCGTGATCACCACGATGGTCGTACCGCCCTCATTGAGTTCGGCAATCAGCCGCATCAGGCTCGCGCCGGACTGGCTGTCCAACGCACCCGTCGGTTCGTCGGCCAACAGCAGTGCGGGCCCACCCACGACTGCCCGCGCGATCGCGGTGCGCTGCTGCTCCCCACCGGACAACTGATGCGGCCGGTGGGTCAACCGGTGCCCCAGGCCGACGCGCTCCAACGCGCGCGCCGCCCGCTCACGGCGCTCGCGCAGGCCAATGCCGGCGTAAAGCAGGCCGTCGGCGACATTGTCGATGGCAGGAATGCCGGGTGCCAGGTGAAACTGCTGGAAGACGAACCCGATCCGGCTGGCCCGCAGCGCTGACAGTCCACGGTCGGACAGCTTGGCGATGTCGAAACCATCGATGACCACCCTGCCGCCGCTGGGCCGGTCCAAGGTACCCATCACGTGTAGCAGCGTCGATTTTCCGGATCCCGACGGCCCGACGACGGCCACCAACTCGCCGCGGTGGATGTCCAGGTCAACGTCGCGCAACGCAACAACTCCGCCGGAGTACACGCGGCGGACGTCGCGCAGCGTCACGATCGCCGCGGTCGCCAGGCTCACTTGGGCACCCCCACCTTCATACCCTCCTCGACCCCGCCGCTGATCTCGACGCGGCCCGCGGCGAACAGCCCGGTCTTCACCGCCACGACCCGGGTCGTGCTGCCCTCGACGACCTCGACGCCGTAGCCGCCTTCGGGCAGCGCCAGCAGTGCCGCCACCGGCACCGTCAGCACGCCCTCACGCTTTTGGCTCACGAAATCGACGTCCGCCGGGGCCGCCTCCAGCGTCCCGAGGGCCTGCTGATCTGCGATGTCCACGGTCACCGCGATACGCGCATCGGCGGCCACAGGAGCGCCATCTCCTGGCGGCCCCTTGGTCGCTTGATCCTGCACGGTGGCGACGGTGCCGACCTTTGTGATCGTCCCGTTCACCCTCTTCCCGCCGGGGATCGTGACGGTGACTTTCCCACCTGCGGCGGCCAGCGCCTGGTCGGCGACCTTGAGGTCGACGATGACCAGCCTGGTCGTGCCGGTGTACGACAGCACCGTCGCGCCGCCGCTTTCGCCACGCCCAACAGTGGCGCCGATCCGCGCCGTATGTGCGGCGACCCGCACCGCGCCCGGCGTGAACACCACCTGCCCCGGTTCGACGGCTCCCGTCACGGCAACACCGAGGCGGGTCTGCCAGTCCCGCACCGCGACAGCCGTACCCGCAGTGAAGTCGTTGTCGACAGTGAATCCGGTGTAGCCGAGCCCGGAGAGGTTCTCCTCGAGCTGCTTCACGTCGTCGCCCGCCACCCCCACGCGCAGCGGCCGATACAGCGGCACCGCCCCGTACAGCGAGACCACCGGCCGCTGGTCGATCTTGAATAGCGGCTCGCCCCGCTTCACCATCGACCCGACGGCCGCGATCCAGGTCAGCGTCCCCGCACCGACGGCGCCAACCGGCACCGCGTCACCGTAGCCGAGCGTGCCCGTCAACGTCTTCGTCTCCACCAGCGTCGTGCGGGTGACCTCCGCGGTGGCCGGCGGCAGCTTGGTCCGGGTGCTCGACTCTGCCGCCGACCCCCATGGCAACACGGCTCGGGCGGCTATGCCGCCGACCACCAGCACGCCCGCCGCCGCCGCCGCAATTACCAGCTTGCGCCTCATTTACCGCCACCATGCTGCGGCAGGTCCTTGCGGCATTTCTCCGACGCCGCCTGGAACTTCGGGTCGTTGTGCGCTTTCTGCTCCGCATCCTTGGGGAACTTGCCATCGGCGTCCGGGTCGGGGAAGTCGGGCACACCGTTGTCGCGCATGCACTGCGCAAACTTGACCATGTTCTGGATCGTCTCGGGATCTACAGCGTCGTGCTTGTCGCCGGCCGGCAGGAGGTCGCGGCACTTCTCGTTCGCCGCCTTGTACTTGGGGTCATCGCGGTTGATCGATTCGTGCCCCGCGCCGGGGTTCCCGTTCGGGTCCGGGTCCGGGAAGTTGGGCACACCGTTGTCGCGCATGCATTGCGCGTACGCCCGGCGCTTGTCCATGTCGCTGCTCGTCTTGTTGTCACTGTCGGTGCCCCGATTGCAGGCGGCCACCACCATCAGCAGCGCCACCGCACAGGCGGTCATCAGGCGCTTCATCGGCACGCGGCCGGTCATCGAACAACGGGTAGCCATTTGCGTGTCCTTTCTGCCGCGCTCCGTCATGCATGGTTGTCCAGCGCCCAGACAAGGCGGGCGAGGGCGGTGGGTGGGCGCCTCGTCGCCTCGATGTGCCAGACGGTGCCCGCCTGCCGCAGGCAATCATCCTGGCGAAACGGCATGCTCGTCAGAATCGGGTGCGAGCATGAGCCGGGGGTGAGGCGGCCGCTGCGGTGACGGTGGCGCGGTGGCTGTTGGCGACCTGCTTGACGATCGCCAGACCGAGTCCGGAGCCGGGCATCGTCCGGGCTTGCGGCGAGCGGTAGAACCGGTCGAACACGTGGGGTAGGTCGGCCGGA
>WNFV01002428.1_pt1 | contig 25104 bp, 22 predicted proteins | sample 5400101 | NCBI WGS metagenome assembly WNFV01 (sample SAMN13153361, study PRJNA577476) | soil metagenome | isolation source: 115 cm soil or saprolite under grassland replicate 1 | place: USA:California | collected 2016-06-15 | reverse complement strand
GTCGGCAGCGTCGGATCGACGCCGAGACCGAGAAAGCTCAAGCTCGCCTCGGCCGTAATCGCCCGCGCCAAGCTCAAGCTCGAGAGAATCAAGATCGGCGCCAGTACGTTGGGTGACAGATAACGCCACAGAATACGCGTGCTGGTCGAGCCCAATGAACGGGCCGCAACGACGTACTCGTTCTGTTTGGCTGAAAGCACGGCACCGCGCACGATCCGTGCAAACTGCGGGATCCCGCCCAAACCGATGACGAAAATCAGCGCCGGAATACTCGGTCCGACAATGGCAAGGATCAACAGCGCCAGTAACGTCCGCGGAAACGCATAGAGCACGTCCAGGCAGCGCATGAGCAGATGATCGATAAAACCCTCGAAGTAGCCGGTGATCAAGCCGATGGTGGTACCGATGACAGTTTTAAATATCACGGCAACTAGACCGACAAAAAATGATATGCGCGCGCCGTAAATCAAGCGCGACAAGAGATCGCGGCCCAATTCATCCGTGCCCAACCAATGGCTCCAGCTTCTTAGCTCGAAAATCTTGTCGGGCTCCACTTGAATCGGGTCGTAGGGCGCGATGAGCGGCGCGACCAGAGCGATCAAGCCGATCGCCAGGCTAATCACGGCGCCGAACATGCGGAGCCCATTATGAAGAAACTTGCGATAGCAGGTCCGCCACAGGTTCTCGCTGCCGCGTTCGAATACGGCGATATCGATCGTCGCTTCAGCCTTCATTGGCCGCTCCGGCAAATTTGATTCGCGGGTCCAAATAGTAATAGAGCGTGTCGACCACCAAATTCACCAAGACAAACAGAAACGCGACGATCAAAACGCAGCCCTGCAGCATGGGATAGTCACGATACTGCGCCGCTTGAAAGGCCATGCGCGCGATGCCCGGCCAGGCGAAGACGACTTCGATCACCGTGCTCCCTTCGATGAGCCCGACGATGGAAATGCCGATTTCCGTGACCACCGGGATCAGCGCGTTGCGCAAGGCGTGTTTGTTGATGACGAGAAATTCTAGCAAACCCTTGGCGCGCGCCGTGCGCACGAAGTCATTACCTAATACTTCGAGCATGCACGAGCGCGTCAAACGGCAAATCGTCGCGGCATAGGCGCTGCCCAGAACGATGGCCGGCAAAACTAAATGCTTCACATCCGGCGGCGAACCGCGGCCCGAGGCGGGAAGCCAATCCAAATAAAGCGAGAAGACCAGAATCAACATCAGCGCCAACCAGAAATTGGGCACCGACACGCCGAGCAGCGCGCCGATCATGCTGCCCTGATCCAAGCGCGAATAAGGTTTCACCGCGGATAGAATACCGGTGGGAATGCCGATCACCAGCGCGACGATTAAAGATGCCGCGGCCAAAATAAGGCTTGCTGGAATCCTCTCGAGGATCGCCGGCAAAACCTCCTCGTGCGTGCGCACCGAGCGGCCGAAATCGCCTTGCAGTACGTTCTTCAGATACTTGTAGTACTGGACGTAGAGCGGCTCATCGAGCCCGAGATACTCGCGCATCGCTTGATAATCTTCCTGATTGAACTCCCGCTCGCCCAAAAACGCCTGGGCGGCGTCGCCGGGAAGGAATTGTAGAGCGAAGAAGACCAGTAGCGAACAACCGATCAGCACCGGAATCAGCTGCGCCAGCCTATGGATCAGATACGCGAGCATTTAAGAAGTTATTTATCCAACCAGACTTGTCCCGCCGGCGTGTGTAGGTGAGGATCGCCGCTCTCCATCATGATGATGCCTTTTACTTTCTTATTGGCGCCGTGGAAGTAGACTTCGTGATAGTAGGGCGCGGCCGGCAGGTCGGTCATAAGAATCTTGTCGGCGGCCTGATACAACTTCGCGCGCGCTTTGCGGTCTTCGGTGGATTGCGCCTTACGGATGAGCGAGTCGTACTCTTTGTTGACGTAACGCGGAATATTAAAGCCGTCCCGCTCGATGAGGCCGACGTCTTTGGTCGATCCGAACATGCGCGCTTGGTACAGCGGGTCCATTCCGGGTCCGCCGCCGCCGGCGAGGGTAATATCGTAGTTGCCCGAGTCGCGGTCGCGCAGCCACTGATTGGGATCGACCATTTTGAGATTGATCTTCAAGCCTGCCGCCGTGTAAGCCGCGTAGTGGAGATTGGCGATCTTGACGTAAACATCGCGATTGGGGCTGACGTAAACCAATTCAGGTATGGATTTGCCCGCGGATTTCTCGACTTCTTTAATCAACTGTTTACCCTTCCCCACGTCGTATTCCGGAAACAGTTTTCCGATCGACGGATCGTTGGCCCACAGCGAACCCGCCATGAAGCTCTTGGCTCGCACGGCTTCGCCACGCAACACTTCGACGTTCTTGTCGAAGTTGACGACCTTGGTCAATGCCTCGCGAAATCGCCGATCGCTCATCGGCCAATTCTTGTTGTTGTAATACAATTTGATATCGCGAAAAGTACGGAGCGCGGAGAACAATTGCAGATTTTGGTCCTTCCGCACGATCGGCAATCCCGCGCCAGTGATCTGCTCGGCGAGATCGATGTCACCGCGCTGCAAAGCGATCAACCGCGCATCGTCGTCGAAGATAAACTTGAACACGATGCGGTCCACCAGCGCCTTCGGCCCCCAATAATCATCGAAGCGTTCGAGAGTAATGTGGCTGCCCGATACCCATTCTTTGAACTTGAAAGGCCCCGTGCCAATTGGAATCGTGCCACTTTTGCCGAGCATGAACTTGCCCGCCGCCTCAGGTGGAATGATGCCCGGTAACCCCGTGTCACCGCCGGTAAACGCCGTGACCATCATCGGCCCAGGCTCGTCGATGGTGATTTTTATTTTATAACGATCGAGGATTTCGACGTTTTTGATTTTGCTCATCGCCTCGAGATTGCGCATGCGCGGCCAATCTTTGGGCGCTTCCGTGCTGCGCCATTCGATGTTGGTTTTTACATCATCAGCGGTCAGCTCCCGACCATTGTGGAATTTCACTCCCTTGCGCAGATGAAAAATATAAGTGGTCGGATTGGGCTGTTCCCATTTTTCCGCCAACGCAGGACGAATGTCGCTCATGTTTTTACCGAAGACGGCCAGACTCTCGTAAACTTCCGGGAACAAGAGAAATCGCCGGCCGGGATAACGCGCATCGAGGCGATCCGGCTCTTCTTTGAAACCGATCGTCAGCGTGCCGCCCCGTTTTGGTGTCTGCGCCGAGGTTGCCGAGACACATCCGGTGAGAATCAGCACGCCAACGAGAAGAAATAGCCCCGCGCGCTTCATGATTGCCTCCTGATTCGATGAACGAAATCCAAAAGCTGGCGGATATTACGGTAGTGGTTCAGTTTGCGAAAGATCTCTCACTTTGTTCGAGATGACACATGGCTTATGTAGTTGTCATTCCGAGCAAGGCGAGGAATCTTTCTCGATTTTAAGAGTCATGGTGGATTGAAAATGAACCACTACCGATATTACTTTTAGCTTGAAGTTAATGTCAAGGTAGAGTAGACGACGGTTCAACAAGGCTTCAACGAAAACGCTTTGAACGGCTTGAACGCATGGAACTGTTCAAATCGTTCAAACAGTTAAAGACAAAAGGTGATTGACCGACAGAGGAGAGATCCATGGGCCGGATAAAAAATTTGGATGAAATAAAAGCGATGGTTCGCGAGCGCACCGGCAAGCGCAATACTTTTCGCCTCGCCAAGCGGGAAGACGTCGAGTCGGTATTGGCGAGTCTGACGAGCAAGGATCCCGAGCTCTGGGCCAAAGAATGGTCGCGGGTCGCAATACCTTACGAAGAACAAGCCGCGAAGCTCGAGCAGGCAGGCAAATTCAAAGAGGCCCGTCAAGCCTATGTCCAGGCCTACGCTTACTATGCCACCGGCCGTTATCCCACGCCACATACGCCGGGGAAAATGGAATGTTTCCGTAAGAGTCTCGAAGTCTACGAGAAGGCTGGTAAATATTTTGAACCGCCGCTGGAACGTGTCGAGGTTTTATTCGGCGACAAGAAAATCCCGATTTACGTGCGTATCCCTAGGGACGGGCAAAAACATTCCATCGTCATCAACTTCGGTGGCATCGATTCTTTCAAAGCGGAAAGTTACGAATACGACGAAGGGCTCAACAGAGCCGGCATGGCGAGCTGCTCAATCGACATGCCCGGCGTCGGCGAATCTCCGGTCAAAGCATCGCCGACCGCGGACTCAGTGTTCAGCGCCGTTATCGATTACTTGGAAAAGCGTCTCGATGTGGACCCGAAACGAATCGCCATCATGGGCCGGAGCTTCGGCGGCTACTGGGCCGCCAAGATGGCTTACGTTGAAGTGCAGCGTTTGCGTGCGTCCGTTGTTTGGGGCGGCGGCGTGCACTATTTCTTCCAGGAAGATTGGCTGCGCGAGTCGACCAACGCGGAAAGTTATCTGATGGATCACGACATCGCCCGTTGCCGGCTCTTTGGTGTCAACAATCTTGATGAGCTGATGAAACCGTGGTCGGCGCTCTCGCTCAAAGATCAAGGTTGGTTGGATAAACCTTCCTGCCCGATGCTGATCGTTAATGGCAAAAACGATCTGCAAACGCCAATCGATGATCTGTACATTCTTCTGGAGTATGGCACGCCCAAATCCGCCCGCGTCTTCCCCGGCGGCCACATGGGCCAGACGCCACAGACTTTTCCAACGATTGTGAATTGGCTGAAGAATGAGCTGAGTTAAATTCGATCCGCAATTCCGCACCCAGGGTCGCAATCACGACTAAGATCGCGTAACCTTCTCAGATTACGCGATGCGTGGCTTGTTCAAGCTGATTCTATTTCTGATCCTCGCGCTGCCGCTGGCTCTCGCCGGAGTGGTTTACCTAGCTGTCGATTCAGCGCCGAACATCAATCGCGCCGCGGAAATCACACCTTCAAATATCGAGCGAGCCAAACGCATCCTCGATCAGAATGACCCGCGCAAATTGAAGCCCGGGGCGCGCCGCACGATTTCCGTGAGTCAAAACGACCTCGACCTTGCCGTCAATTATTTGGCGCGTCAGTATGCCGCGGGAGGCGCTCGGGTGCAATTGAAACGTGGCGCCGCCGACATCGGCGCCAGTCTAAGACTCCCAATAATTCCCTTGCCGATCTATTTAAATTTCGAAGCGACGTTGCTGGAAGATGGCGCGTTGCCGCGATTTGCGGTTCTGCGGGTGGGCAAGATATCGATACCGGCTTGGGCGGCACATTGGCTGATCCCACGTCTTTTCATGCTGGCATTCGGCGACGCAGACCTCCGATCGTTTAGCAACGTCATCAAGAAGGTCTCGGTGAATGAGTCGAGAATAGCGCTGACTTATCAGTGGCAGGCCGATTTGCCGGATAGACTTCGAACTGTTCTGCTGCCCACCGAAGAGCGCGAGCGTCTGCACATTTACCAAGAGCGCCTGGTTGCGGTGAGTCGCTCGCTGAAAGCGAAAAACATATCACTGACGGAATTGCTCGTGCCGCTGTTTACCCTCGCGGCAGAGCGCTCGACCGATAATAATGCCATCGCGGAAAATCGCACGGCGATTTTGCTGCTCACGCTCTATATCAATGGACTAGGCATTGAGACGATCCTGCCGGACGCCAAAAACTGGCCGAGCCCGGCAAAGCATGGCGTGTTGCTCAATCAGCGCGATGATTTTCCCAAGCACTTCATAGTCTCGGCGGCACTGTCGGCCAAAGCCGGCGGGCCACTCTCCGACGCCGTCGGCATCTACAAGGAAATCGACGACTCCCGTGGTGGCAGTGGTTTTTCGTTCAATGATATCGCCGCCGACCGCGCCGGCACGCGCTTTGGCGAATACGCCGCAAACTCCGTTTCAGCACGAAAGCTGCAGCAACGGTTGCGTGCGCGAGTAAGCGAGAGAGATCTCATGCCAGTGACGGAAGATTTGCCGGAGTTCATGCCGGAGGCAGAGTTCAAGCGTCGATTCGGCGGCGTTGAGGGTCCTGAATACAAGAAGATGATGGCCGACATCGAGCGTCGCATCGCGGCGCTACCGCTCTATCGGTAAGCGCGCTTTAAGCGTACATGCTCAGGTTCGACCCGTGTCTCGTACAGAGCAGTTCAACGGTTTGAACTTTTTGAACGGCTTAGCGTCACCGCTATTTCTGAAATTGCTCCCTCGGAAAATTCGCCGTCGCCATCACGCCGCCGTCGACGACCAGCGGATGGCCATAAATAAATTCAGAATCGTCGCTGACTAAAAACAAGGCGGCCTTCGCCTGATCGTCCGCTGTTCCCAAACGTCCAGCGAGATTTTGAAACGTCCGGCTGCCGGCAACGTCATCGTCGTAACCCACCGGCGAGCCGGACCGGTTAGGTACGACGCAGTTGACGCGAATCTTGTAAGGAGCAAGCTGCACCGCCATGGCGCGGGTCATGTTGATTACGCCGGCTTTGGCCGCCGCGTAGGCGATACCGTCATGACGCCCGATCATTCCGGACGTCGAACCGAAGTTGACTATTTTTCCGCCCCGTCCCTGTTGCACCATTTGCTCGGCGACGTACTTGGTCACCAGGTACGGACCCTTCAGACTGACCGCGATGACCTTGTCGAATTCCTCTTCGGTGCTGTCAAAAAGATTGGCGTGATCCGTTAACGCGGCGTTATTGACGAGAATATCGATACCACCGAACCTGGCGGCGACTTTTTTAACCATCTCCTTCACGTCTGCTGATTTTGCGACGTCGCACAGAACCAACATCGCTTCCTGCCCCGATTTGTTGATCTCGTCGACTACGCTTTGGCCGCGCCCTTCGTGCATTTCGGCCACTGCGATTTTAGCACCCTCCGTTGCAAACAGTTTCGCCATCGCCTTGCCGATGTTTCTACCCGCGCCGGTGATGAGCGCTACTTGTCCTTTGAGCTTCACGTGTTTTGTTCCTTTCCGAGAGGCTTTGTGTGCCAGAGCCTAGTCCATGCGCCAATATCAAATTTTGAGATCTTCCGGCGGAGTCGCCGTGTAGACATCGAAAGTGTTCAGCGTGCAGGCCAACATCGCATAATAGCCGATGGTCGCGGTGAGCTCGACCATGCCCTTTTCGCCGAAGCGGCCATAGATCGCCTGGAACGTCGGCTCGCTCACCCGATGGGAGTGGATCATCTCGCGCACGAAGCTGACGATCTGCGCCTCTTCAGTGGAAAAATTCTCCGCGCCCTTTTTCTCATAGACGGCGCGAATGGTTTCCAGAGGTATGCCGGTCTTTTGACCATGATTGATGTGTGCCGCCCACTCGTGTTTGCATTCGAGCTCCCGCGCCGCCACCAACGCCGTGAACTCAACGACTTTATGATCCAAGCCCGATTCAAACCGAACGTAACTGCCGAGATGCATGGTGCGCTGCGCCATCTGGGGGCTGTGCAGCAGCGCCAGCCACGGTCCGCCGACGACGCCGCGGCTTGCAGCGATCGATTCATAGACTTTCTGATCTTCCACGGCCAAGTCTTCTTTCTTATCAATAGTAGCAATGCGTGCCATGTGGCGATCTCCAGTCTTCGTTCTCCGGTCGTGATTATGAGAGTTTCTCTTTAAGCCACTTAGTGACGATGTCAACCACTTCATCGTTGGACTGACCCCTCTTCCTTCCCATGTGGCCGGCACCGGGGATGATGCGCAGATCCTTCGGGCTGCCGTGCTCGGCGAGCAGGTAGAGATCGCTGATCGGGTGCTGGTCATCTTCCTTGCCGTTGATGCAGAGCAGCGGTGCACAGGGCTGGTCGATCAACTCCTGTGTCACCAAAGATAAAGTGGGAGCGATCTCAAGCGTTTCTTCGAGTGTTTTGACTCTGAATATGTACGAGCGCGCGTCGAGCAGGCTCGCCGGCCCCATGAGATATTGCGACGCCGTTAACGTCAAAGCCGGCCTGAGCCATTCTTCTTGAAACGTTCGATGCACTCCCGCGCCCCAGTTCACCGCGCCGCGCAGCCGCTTTGGTTCGGTATGGGCGAGCTTCGCCGCCCAGTAGCCGCCGAAGCTGCCGCCCATGCAGGCGATCCGTTGGCCGTCGATGTCGCCGCGGGTTTCGAGATAATCCATCGCCGCGGAAAAAGTTCGTTCGGCGTGCGGATCGTTACCGAGACACGGATTTTCACCGGCGCCCGGCATGTCCATGGTGAAACAAGCGAGACCCATATTAAGCAAGACGTCGTTATTAGTCCGGCGATCTTCTTTCCAACCGTTGACGCCGCCCCAGTGCATCACCACTGGAGGACGATTGACGCCTTTGGGCAGCTGCAGGTAACCGACGACCTTCTTTCCTTCGAAGGGAATCTCGATCCGCTCCAGCGGCGGCTCCATCGTCGGCCCGGCTTTTAGGAAAGTTCTGAGCGCGCCCCTGTAGCAATTCATTTTTTCCGAGCTGCTCGGCACCGGATAGCGCCCGATGCGGTAATATTCATAGGCCAGATAGTAGGTCTCGCCGGCCGCTTTTTTCTCCCCTTGTTTATCTTGCTCTTCGGCGAACGCTTCATACTTCAAACCGAACTTGCCCCACTCCCTGCCCCAAAGATCGGCATCGAGACTGGTGAGGTTTTTGACCACCTGTTCGACGTCTTCTTTTTTCACCCGCTCGAACGGATTGACTCGCCCGGCGCGATTTAAAATATCGGTTTTGATCGCGTCGAGAGATTTTTCCGCCATAACTTTTCTCCTCCTAAGACTTCGCGCCCGGTTCGCTTGCCAGCGCCTTCAGCGCCGTCTTGTAAAACCGCTCGTCGATGAACTGTTCCGGTTTGAAATTCGGTTTTTCCTTCAACACCGCGAATTCCAACTCGGCGCGCTTGTAGAGCCCTTCGGGGCTGAGTGCCGGAATGTACGCGTCACGCATCAAGTCGTACAGTGAAGCGGCGACGTCGCGTTGATCCAACCTGCCGTTCTTCATGATGATGTCAATGCTGCCCTCGCGGTTGGCGCGAATCCAATACAGCGCTTTCATCACCGCCTTCACCATTCTTTCCGTCATGTCCGGTTCCGTCTGGACTTGCTTGGCCATCGCCTGCAAGGCGCTGAACGGAACGTTTTTGAATTCATCACCAAGGTAGACCAGCCGTTTCATGCCGGCCTTCAGCAGTGGTCGATCGGTCGGCGGCGCCATCAGCGCCGCGGCGGCCCGGCCTTGCATGATCGCGATCGCCTTCCCCTCGTTGTCGGGAATGTTGAGGTATTCGGCAAATTTTTCGTTGTAACCATGCTTGGCGAACAGCGCCTGAAGCACGCTATAGGTCGAACCCCCGAAGGTCACGGCAATTTTCTGTCCTTTCAAATCTTCCAACCTTTTGATCTCTGGCCGCGTGATCAAGCCGAACGGAATCTGGTTAAAAATTTGTAGGAGCACGCGAATCTGTTCGCCCTTAAACATCGCTTGCATGGACGGGCCGAAGGCGGAGGAATAATGCACGCTGCCTGACACCAGCGCCTGAACGTTCATCGCGTTGCCGCGCAGCACCACGATGCTCACGTTGGTGAGGCCCATCTCGTCGTAGAATTTTTTCTCCTTGGCGACGACGTAAGCGAGATGCTGCACATTGCCCGGACCAGGCAACGAAATGTAGATCGGCTTGTTGATTTGTGCGCCGAGCGGCGTCGTCGACGCAAACAGCGCCAGCATGAAGGCGAAAATGCTCAATCGCTTCATTGACAATTCTCCAACCAGAATTTGTCGCTAAGCTGGAACCGACTTAACAGAAATGGCGCGACTAGCGCAAGCCCCGCAGGCGCGGATCGAGCACCTCGCGCAATCCTTCGCCGACGAGATAGTAGGCAAGAACCGTAATGAAGATCGCAAATCCCGGAAACACCGCGAGCCACCAGGCAAACGTCGTAGTACTCGCCTCGTGCAGGATGGAACCCCACGTCACCAGCTCGGCGGGCACGCCGATGCCGAGAAAGCTTAGAGCCGATTCTATAAGAATCGCGCCGGCGATGCCGAGGACAACGGAAACGATCACCGGCGCGAGTGCGTTGGGCAGGATATGTTTAAACATAACTTTGCGGTCAGAAACTCCAAGAGCGATCGCCGAAGTCACATAATCCAGGGTTCTGATACGCAAAAATTCGTTCCGGGTAAAGCGCGCAATGCTGACCCAGCTAGTCATGCCAATAATGGCCATAGTGAGAAAAATGCTGGGCGGAAGAAGCGCCGCCACGGTGATCAACAGGAAAAAAGTCGGAATCGACAACATGATCTCAAACACACGCGAGATGACGAGATCGATCCACGAGCCGAAGTATCCGGCAATGGCCCCTAGAATAACGCCGATGATGACGGCGATACCGACGGCGACAAATCCGATCGACAGCGATACTCGCGCGCCGTGAATCATGCCCGCGGCGATGTCTCGCCCCAACTTATCCGTGCCGAACCAGTGTTTATCCGACGGCGGCTCGAGCGGTTCCAGTAAATTGATGTTGGTCGGGCGATAAGGATTGGGCGGAAAAATCGCCGTTGCGCCCTCAAGCTTTTTAAAATCCACGTTCAGAAGCTCCGCCGGCCAGTGTCCGAGCCTGGCCGCGACGATGTAACTGCGAAAAATCGGAAAATAAGTGTTGCCTCGGTAGTTCAAATAATACGGTTTGTCATTGGCAAGAAAATCCGCGAAAAGCGCCATAAACGCGAGAAGGCAAACCACGTAAAAACCCGCATGGGCGATCGGGTTGCGTCTAAATCTTTTCCAGACATCCGACCAAAGCCCTCCGGCGGACTCGACTGCACTCAATGGCGCCTCTGCCGCGGAAGATTTGAGAGACGCGTCGAACGACTCGGTTGGACTCATTGTTGTCGCTGGCCGAAGGCGATCCTTGGATCTACCGCGGCGAGAAGAATGTCTGAGATCAAGATGCCGATCAGCGTGAGCACGGAGCTCACGGTAAACAATGCCAATACGGTCGGGTAGTCACGTGATAGAACGGACTCGAAACCCAACTGGCCCAAGCCGGGAATGGAAAAGATCGTTTCAATGATCACGCTGCCGCCGATAAGACCGGGTAAAATCGACGCCAGGATCGTCACCTGAGGAATCAACGAATTGCGCAGCACGTGCTTGTAAATAACCAATCTCTCTTGCAGACCCTTGGCGCGCGCCACCTGCACGTAATCCTGGCTCAAGACCTCGAGCATGCTCGAGCGCATATATCGTGACAAACCTGCCAAACCGTCGTAGGAAAGCAAGACGACCGGCAGAAACAGGTGCCACGCGTGGTCGGTGATTTTCCTCCAGATGGACCAATTATCGGAAAACGCGAGAGACTCAAGCCCGCCCGGTGGAAAGAGGTAGTAGAAATCACCGCCGCAAATAAACACAAGCGCCATCGTCGCGGCCCAAACCAACGGAACAGCAAAAAGAATGAAGGCAAGCAACGTGGTCGCCTGATCGCCGAAAGAGTTGGCATGGGTCGCGGAATAAATTCCCAGCGGGATGGCGACCAAATAAACCACCACGATAGACCAAAAGTTCAATTTAACGGTTACCGGCAAGCGCTCCGCGATCTTGCCCCACACCGACTGGCTATCCTTGAAAGAGTCACCAAAGTCGAGGGTGAAGATATTCTTTATCCAGACCGCATACTGGACGTAGAGCGGCTTGTCGAGACCGTACTGAGCGCGCCATTGAGCCATCGCTTCGTCCACGGCCCCGCGCTTTTCGAGCGAGATCCCCGCGCCTCCCGCAGCGCCAAGTCCTCCGGCGGCGCGGAGCTCGGCGGGATCGCCGGGAGCGAGGCGGACGATCAAAAAGCCAACGAGTGTGATGCCGATGAAGGTTGGAACGAGCAGTAGCAGGCGCCGGAAAAGATAAGCCGTCATCGTTGGTCCGCGTCAATTGGCGATCATCGGGCTGGTGTATCTTCGGTTGCCGGCGGCAACCCACCACTCGATCGGCCGCAGCCCTGCCGGTAACACCCGAACGTTTTCGAAACGCCGCTGCACCGGCGATACCCATTTCTGCATAAATAAGAACGTATACGGCTGCTCGTCGCTGAGGATTTCCTGAAACTCGCGGTAGAGCTGGATTCGCTTGGCCTCATCGAATTCGTGACGATACTGCTCCAGAATTTCATCCACCCGCTTATTCTTGTAACTAATGTGATTCGAACCTTTGTTCGCCGCCTGCGATGAATGCCAGACTTGAAAAGCATCGGATTCACTGACGGGCATTTGCCAGCCGCCAATCATCGCGTCGAAATGATGATTTTTCGTGTCGTTTAAGAAGATCGTCCAGTCGAGTTCGCGGACGCTCGCCCGGATGCCAAACTTCCTGAGTTGGTCTTGAAGGATGAGGGCGATGCTTTTTCGCGTCGCGTTGCCCGAGTTGACTTTGATTTCGAAGCGGAGCGGAACTTTCTTGCCATCGATGACCTTGTCCAAAACTCCATCGCCGTCGGTGTCGCTCCAACCTGCCTCGTTTAAGAGCTCCAATCCCTTTTGCGGATCGAAAGGAAAACTCGCCAGATTTCTGTCGTACTCGGGGCGGAAAAAATAAATCGGACCCTCGACAACTTCTCCCAGGCCGAACAGAATCGTTTTTACCATCTGCTTGCGGTCGGTAAAATAAGTCATCGCCCGGCGAACCCGCTTGTCGGAGAATATAGGATGATCGTTGTTCCAGCCGATGTAGGTATAGGTCGGCGAGGGATACTCATACTTTTTAAATTGACTTTTGAATCTCTCGCTGCTGGTCCCACGAATATGCTGGACCGGCTCCAACCGCTCCATAAAGTCGATTTCACCGCTTTTCAGCCGGATTAACGCTGCATCGTAATTGTTGACGATCCTAAATTTGAGCCGATCCAAGTAAGGCTGATCGATTCCGGTTTTCCCGTTACCCCAATAGTGAGGGTCTCGAACCAACTCGACTTCCTGGCCGGTTTTCCACAGGTTAAATTTATATGGACCGCTCCCCACCGGATTGCGGTTATAATTCTTATTGAAATCGTCCGCAAATTTCTTTACAGGTTCGCCTAGTTTTGTCGGATCCCGCAAAAGATCGGTAATCGTAACTTTGCCGAGTAGGTTTTCAGGATCGTAGTAATGACGCGGCATAATCGTGATACCGCCCAAAACGCTTTCGTTCAAGAAATAAGGCTCCTTGATGACAAATCGGATCGTGTACGGATCGAGCAATTGTGCATCGATCAGAGAATCGAAATACACGCGCAGAAAAGGCGCATTCACCAGTGGGCATTTAATCGCTTTCGCGCTGAAGAGCACGTCTTCGCCGGTGAGCGCACGCCCGTCCTGGAAACGCGCATCGCGCCTGATCTTGAACGTATAGGCGCGCTTGTCGCTGGAGATTTCGGGACGGGCTTCGGCGAGTGCGGGAATGAGTTCCAGCGTTTTCGGGTCTCGTGTGAGCAGGCTTTCAAAAACATAGCCCAGAACATCGGCGGATCCGGCGTCGTTGCTGGTCAAAGGGTTGAGTTGCTCGGGATCGCTAAGCTCGTGCAGAACCAGCCAATCACCCGTGACCGGTTTGCCCGGTGCTTTTGCCTGGGTTGCGGGCGCTTCGTCGGATATCTTGACTTCAGTTTTATCGCCGCAGCCGAGCAGCAATAGCAGCGGAAGCATCCATGGCCAACCGCGGGGAAGCATGGCTCAACTGCCGATCGCCTCGATCGGCACTTCCTGAGCATGGGCGGGTTTTTGTTGAGTGAAAAGCTCGGACGGGATCTTGCCGTTGAGCTCGGGATCCTGATAGCGAATCTCGAGTTTCTTTTTCTGTAACGGAGCCTCGATGCTAATCTTTGACGGGAAGAGCCCCGCGGAAGTCGAGACATAATCCGAGAACCGGGCGCTCAATTCGACAGCGCCGCCAGCGTTAAAACGTTCCCATTTTGTCGGTACGGGCTGCTGTGATTCGAACGCGAGTGCATCCTTCTTGCGCCCATCCGGCGAGAATATCAGAGTGTTTCCATCTTGTTTCCAGGGTGCCGACGGCTCCACGGGCGGCAAGCCAACCAAGAGCGAGGTAATTTCATCGAGCTCCAACGGTATCTTCGTGTAGCGCAGTAAATTTTCCTTGGAGCGCCGGCCGCGCACGAACACTCCCTCGCGCGGGTGATAACCGACGATTTCTTTGTCGTTGGCGGTGACAATGAGAATCGCGCCGAGGTAGCTCAGGGTCTCCAAGCGTAAGCGATCCGGCCGTTGGATGACCACCGCTTCTTGAAAGCCCTGTTTGCCGTCCGGGCCGGCATAGTCGACCTGTGCAAGTGCGCGCAGCGAGCGGAACTGCTCGCGCCGTTGCGTGAGCGACTTGATCATTTCGCTCGACTCCCACTTTGGCGCGGGAAGCTGGGGCTGCGGCGGCGAGACCGTCGCGCAACCGGTCAGGCCGAATACGACTGCCGCCAGAATAGTAAATTTGAATGACTGAAAGGAGCCGGCCAATGGCCGCTTGGGGGACGGAGTCAAACTTTTTTCTCCAGGCGCTGGATCTTATCGCGGATGCGTTTGATCTGGTCGGTTTCTTTGGTCCGTTTCAATGCCTCGCGATAGCGTGTTAACGCGCTATCGGGCTTGCCGGCCTTTTCGTAAGCGTCACCCAAGTGTTCGATAATCGTCGGATCATCGACGGTGATCTCAACCGCACGCTCGAGCTGCTCCACGGCCTTGGGATAATCGCCCTTCTGATAGTAAACCCAGCCCAAGCTATCGATATAGAATCCATCGTTGGGTTGAATTTTGAGCGCACGCTGAATCAAGTCTTCGGCTTCCTCCAGTTGCACACCCATCTCGGCCCAGGTGTACCCGAGATAATTGAGCGCAGCGGCATTTTTCGGGTTGAGCTCGATCGCTTTCTTCATGCTGGCAATCGATTTGTCTCTATTTTTGTTCTCATCGTAGAGCGCGCCCAGTTGAAAATGTGCCTCATCGCTCTTGGGATCGAGCACAACGACCCGTTCCATAGACTGGATCGCTTTGGGATATTCCTTGGTCTTGCGATAAAGCGCGCTTAGAAACGCGTAAACTTCTTTTCGGTCGTTGCGCTTTTTCAAGGCCGGTTGCAAGACCTCGATGGCCTTTGGGATTTGCTCTTTGCGATCATAAAGATACGCGGCTTGAACGCGAGCATCGATAAATAGCTCGCTCTTCTCCGGCACGCGCTCGAAGGCTTCCAGCGCCTTATCGTCGGCCCTTAGTTCAACGTAGGTCGCGCCGAGATAATAGCGCGCGCGATCATTGTCCGGGTCGCCCGCCAAGACCAGATTAAACTCCGTTGCCGCCCGCTCAAAATCGCCCTTTTCGAAGGATATCAGCCCGATCTTGATCCGGGTCTCGCGCGGGTCGGTCTCGGCGCCTTCGAGAGATTCAAACTGGCGCAAGGCTTCGTCGAGCTTGTTTTGGCCGACGTAGAGCTCGCCCAGACGTTTGCGTGCCCAAACGTTCTGCGCGTTCACCTGCAGCAAGCGCTGGTAGGTTTGGATCGCATCCTCGGTTTTACCCTGGAGCTCGTAAACCAGGGCCAAATCCAGCAACACGGCTTCGGACTTGGGATTGAGCTCCAGCGCCTTGCGGTAGCTCTGCTCGGCGGCGAGGTAGAGCTTGCTGCGGGCACGCACGCGGCCAAGATAGTAGTGACCAAGGACCGAATCCGGGGAGCTCTTCAAAAGCTGTTCTAACCGTTGGGTTGCCCGCGCGTAATCTTCCATTTGCAGGTACAAGGCACCGAGATAGAGCAACGCTTCCTGATTATTCGGGTCGAGCGCAAGCACTTCATTGTACTCACTGAGTCCCTTTTGATTGTCACCCAACGACGAATACAGGCCGGCCAGAAGCAGGTGATGGTCGACGGTTTTGGGATCCAGCTTGGCCGCGGCTTCCGCCTCCTCCAAGGCTTTCTTGAGATCGCCCTTGCGCAGGTATAGCGCCGCCAAGCGAAAACGCAAAAACGCGTCGCTCGGGACGGCCTGCGCCGCGGCTTCAAATTCTTTGAGCGCCGCTTCGAAGTCGCCATCGCCGAGCAACATTTGCGCCTTTAGAAAATGACTGTAGGCTTGCGCCTCGGCGGGAATTTCGATCTTTTGGTGATTGCGAAAGGGCGGTTCCGGAATCCAGGCTAGTTCATCAAAGACTGGTTTTTGCTCGGGTACAGCGGTCGCGCACCCCGACAAAATAGCAACAAAAACCACCGTCCGAATCGAGCGCATACGCATTAATTGGATGGTTAACATAACAGCTGTAGGGGGTCAACGTAGCTTGGTGATTAGCTTCATTCGGTTGGTTAACTATGGTAGCTTTTTTTTCGAGGCCGTTTAGAAGTGTTATTTTACACCTTTCAAACGCTTGAACGCTATGGCCAAAACATCCCGCGACCGCGCTGAGAATGAAATCCTCGAATTGCGTCGAGAGATCGACAAACATAACTACCAGTATCATGTTCTCGACAATCCGCTGATCAGCGACGCCGAATACGACCGGCTATTTAGCCGGCTGGTGGACCTGGAAAAAGCCCATCCGGAACTCGCCACGCCGGACTCACCGACGCAAAAGGTCGGCGCGCCGCCCTTGGAGAAATTTTCCACCGTCCAGCACACCATGGCGATGCTGTCGCTCAACAACGCCACCGGCCCTGAAGAACTCGAGGAGTTTGAGGAAAGAATTCAACGATTTCTCAAGCACCGCGATGCTCTGGAGTACGCCGTCGAGCCTAAGATCGACGGCCTGGCAGTGGAACTCGTGTACGTGGACGGCAAATTCATCGTTGGCTCGACTCGTGGGGACGGGGTCAATGGCGAAGACATCACGCTAAATCTCAAAACCATTCGCTCGATCCCGCTAGCCTTGCGCGGCGACAGAGGCGTTATTCCGCCACGCCTTGAAGTGCGCGGCGAAGTGTTTCTGCCGCTGGACGCGTTTCAAAAAATGAATCGCGAGCGTGAAGAAGAAGGTAAACCGGTTTTTGCCAACCCGCGAAACGCTGCTGCGGGATCGTTAAAGCAGCTCGATTCGACGATCACAGCCAAACGGCCCTTGGACATCTTTTGCCACGGCACGGGTATTATCGAGGGCGTAAGCTTTTCCACCCATTGGGAGTTTCGTGACGCTCTTCAGCAGTGGGGACTGAAGCCCGTGCCACTGGGCCGCGTATGCCGGGGCCTTGCGGAAGTTTTTCGCTACCGTGACGAAATTGAAGCCCGGCGCGACGAGCTTCCCTATGAGATCGACGGGCTGGTCGTGAAAGTTAACAGCACCCAGTTCCAACAACGCCTGGGCCAGATCGCCCGCTCGCCGCGTTGGGCGATTGCCTACAAGTTTAAGCCGCGCCAGGCCACTACACGCATTCTCGACATTCAGCCCAACGTCGGCCGCACCGGCACGCTAACCCCGGTGGCGAGCTTGGTGCCGGTACCGATCGGTGGCGTGATCGTCAAAAGCGCGTCGCTGCACAATATGGACGAGATCGCCCGCAAGGATATTCGTATTGGCGACACCGTGCTCGTCGAGCGCGCCGGCGATGTCATTCCGTACGTTGTCAAAGTCATCGAGGAGAACCGCACCGGAGAGGAAAAGAAATTCGTCATGCCCGAGCGCTGTCCGGTTTGCGGCTCGGGGGTTTTTCGCGAAGAAGGTGAAGCCGCCTACCGCTGCATCGGCATTTCCTGTCCGGCAAAGCTTAAAGAGAGTCTGAAATTCTTCGGCTCGCGCGGCGCCCTGGATATTGAAGGGCTGGGTGAGAAATTGATCGACCAGCTGGTCGAGCGCGGCATGGTTCACGACGTGGCCGACCTTTACCATCTGACGAAGCCGCAGCTGGCCGGCCTAGAGCGAATGGCCGAGAAGTCGGCGCAAAACCTGCTCGATGCTTTGTCGCGAAGCAAATACTCGACGCTGCCGCGCTGCTTGACCGCGTTGGGAATTCGCCATGTCGGCGAAGCGACGGCCAAACTGCTGGCTGACCATTTCGGCGACTTGAAAAAGATCGAGCATGCATCCGAAGAGGATTTGATGGAAGTGCGGGAAATCGGTCCCGAAGTGGCCAAGACCATCGCGCACTTTTTTGCCCAAGATGCGAATCATCAAGTGATCGAAAAACTTCTTGAAGCGGGACTGCAGTTCAAAACCGAGCCGAAGAAAAGCGGCACCTTGAGCGGCGCGAGTTTCGTTCTCACTGGCGGGCTGGAGAGCATGTCGCGCCCGGAGGCGCAGAAACGAATCGAAGCGCTGGGCGGGCGGGTCACCTCGAGTGTGAGCCGCAGTACAACCTACGTCGTGGCGGGCGCCGATCCCGGCTCCAAACTAAAAAAAGCCCAGGAGCTCGGAGTTCGGGTCCTCAGTGAAGAGGAATTTTTGCAATTACTAACGCGGTAATCAATAACGATCGCGCCGCGGCGGTCGGCCGCTGCCGTAACCACCCCCGCCTCCCGGACGTGGCGAGCGCGGTGCCTGGGGGCGCGCTTCGCTGACAACGATATTCCTGCCCTCGAAGTCTGTGCCGTTCAGCGCATTGGTCGCCTTCTCGGCTTCTTGGTCGGAGCTCATTTCGACGAAGCCGAAACCCTTCGACCGGCCGCTGAACTTGTCCGTGATGATCCGCGCGCTGACCACCGAACCATGTTGCGCGAAGTGCTGCTGGAGCCTCTCCTCTGTCACATTGTAGGAAAGGTTGCCAACGTATAGCTTTGCTCCCATCTCGGCCCTCCTTGTTGGATCAACGAATGCTCAGTGTGTCGGGATCGACTTAGCCAAAGGGCAAGGCCGCAACCGGGTCTCATACGGGAACCACTCTCTCTCTCTCTCTCGGCACGCTCTTCGGTAACCAGACCCTTCCGAAAACGGCGCCAGCCTACAAAAGTCGCACCTCGCTTGTCAAATCTTTTGCTGTCTGCTTTGGACCTCAATACCGGGCTTGCGGCGTGGGCACACGTGGGCTAGATAAAATAGGAAATCAGTATGGACAGTGCTTCCGAGACGGCCCGCGTCCATTTGAAAATTGCCGGCCGAGTCCAAGGCGTTTATTTTCGCGCTTCGGCGCTCCAGGAAGCGCAAAGCCTCGGGCTCACGGGATGGGTCATGAATTGTCTCGATGGATCTGTGGAGGCCATCGCCGAAGGCGCCAGGGCGAAGCTCGAGGAATTGATCGCGTGGTGTCGCCACGGCCCGTCCGGCGCTCGCGTGAGCCATGTCGATGTCCGTTGGGAAACTCCGCAGCATGCTTTTCGCAGCTTTACGATCAAGCACTAGGCGAATGCCCTAATCAGCGTCCCGTCGAGCCTTTCATCTGTAAAGCCATTTGATAAATCTTTCGCTTCGAAAGTTGATATCGTTGACTGAGAAATTCCGAGATGGGTTTAACGCCCATTCCACCCGCTGCGAGTTGACGGATCGCCGCCTTAAGTTCTTCCTCGGCAACTTGCAAGCCCTCGGTAGAGCCACGCACAAGGATTGTAATCTCGCCCTTTACCTCCCGGTCGGCGAGCTGAACCATGATCTCCACTATCATGCCGCGCAAGAACTCTTCGTGAACTTTGCTGACCTCGCGGCCGATGACGATTTCGCGGTCGCCTAGAATCAGCTGCATATCGACCAGCGATTCTTTCAGACGGTGTGGCGCCTCGTAAAGGATGACCGTTCTGGTCTCGTTCCGAAGCGCTTGCAGCTTTGCTCGTCTTTCTTGCTTCTTGGCCGGGAGGAAGCCCTCGAAAACGAAACGATCCGTAGGCAAACCGCTGGCGCTCAAGACCGCCGCTACTGCCGACGGCCCGGGAAGTGGAATAATCCGAACGCCGGCGCGAACCGCTTCAACAACCAGCCGATAACCGGGGTCGGAGATCGCCGGAGTGCCGGCATCGGAAAGCAGTGCGATGCTCTCGCCGCGGACTAGCCGTTCAACGAGCGTCTGCGCCTTAGTCCGTTCGTTATGCTCGTGATAGCTGGTGAGCGGCGTGTGAATATCGTAGCGGCTGAGCAGAATCTGTGTGTGCCGCGTGTCCTCGGCGGCGAGTAGATTGACTTCCTTGAGAACCCGAATCGCGCGTAGCGTAATGTCTTCGAGGTTGCCGATCGGAGTCGCAACGACGTAAAGGATGCCAGCCATCGCATGAATCCGTTTCGAGGATCGAGGATGGAAGATGAAGGATCGCGCTAGCCTCGATCTCTGCCTTCCATTCTCTATCCTCTATCCTCGATCCTCAATCCTCACTTCCCCCAATCTCTCGAATAGCGAAAGTCACGGTCGATGGTTCTTTGCGAGACCTTGGCGATCACCGGCAGGCGCCGCTTGAATTGCGACATCATGATGCGCATGGCGACGTCTTCGACAAATCGTTCGGGAAAACCGGCAGCGCACAACTCCGGCTTGGTATAGCGTTGATCAACCATCAGGTAGAGCAGTTTGTCTACATCGAGGTACGTGAATCCCAGTTCTCCTTCATCAGTTTGTCCCAGCCAAAGATCTGCCGATGGCACTTTGCTGACGATCACCTCGGGCACGCCGATCGCTTCGGCCAAGGCCCAGACCTGGGTCTTATAGAGATCGCCGAGGGGATTGATCGCGGACGCCATGTCGCCGTAGAGCGTCCCATAGCCGAGCAGCAATTCTGTCTTATTGCTCGTCCCCAGAACCAGACCGTTCCAGCGCGCCGAATGATCGTACAGAATCGTCATGCGCTCGCGCGCCATCTTGTTGCCGCGACGCCGGGAATCGGCGTCCGGGAAGTGCTCAAAATAGGCATCGATTTGCGGCGAAATGTCGACCGATAGAGATTCGATGGCGCTTTTCTGTACGACCATTTCAGCGTGCGCCAGGCTATCGGAATGGGAGCTTCTGTAAGGCATCAAAATCGCCAAAACGTTTCTCGGGCCAAGGGCTTCGGCTGCGAGCATGGCGCTCAGCGCGGAATCCACGCCGCCCGATAAACCGACGATGACTCGCGTCATCCCGGTCTTCTGTACTTCGTTGCGAATAAATCCCGTCAAAATTTCACGCAGAAGAGCCGTGTTGGTGGGAATTTGACTCATCGAAGCTTTCGCCTGACGGCCGGCGGCCGGCGCTTTCTTGTCCTAGCTTTCACGACTCTTTGAACCTTTGCACCCTTGAACTTTTGAACGACTTTCGCTTCCGCCGGCCGCTCGCGAATTCTCATCAATTCATTGATCGTCAGATCGATGTCTTCATCACGCAGCAGCGGCGAAATGGTTCGTTTACGGCGGACCGATTCCAAAGGTATGTCGGCGACAATAAAATCTTCCTCATAGTACTTCGCCTTGGCGAGACGCTGGCCGAACGGATCGACGATCTCCGAGCCGCCCCAAAAGCCAACGCCGTCTTCGAAGCCACAGCGGTTGCCGTAGATCATGAACAGGCTGTAGGTCTCGGCATACGCCGCGTTGATCATCTCCCAATAACGCGCGTTGTCGTCCTGCACCTGCGCGTCAACGATGCCGCGCAACGGGCTCGCTGACGGGCACAGCACGGCGAGTGCGCCATCCAACGCCGCGACGTTGATCGTCGATGGGTGCCATAGATCTTCGCAGATCAAGAGCGCCAGGCGGCCGAATTTTGAATCAAACGCGCGAAGGCGGTCGCCGGCGGCGAAATAGCGCTGCTCGTCAAACATGCCGTAGGTCGGCAGATAAACTTTGCGGTGCACATGGCGGACTTCACCGTCTTCGAAATAGACCGCAGCGTTGAAAAACCGGTGGTCTGCGCTTTCTTCGACCAGTCCGGCAACGAAGGACAGCTCGCGGCTAAGCTGTTTGAGCTTGGTTATTTCCGCTGACTTCATCGTCAGCGCGACACTAGGAACCGTGTCACGGAGATAGTAACCGGTGAGGCTTAGCTCGGGAAAAAGCAGGAACTGGGCTCGCTCTTTGATGCCTTGGCGAATTTTTTCTTCATAAAGGGTAAGGTTGGCTTTGAGATCTCCAAGCTTCGGATTGATCTGAGCAATGGCGATGCGGATCGACACAGATTAGGCTCCGTCCTCGAATTAAGTGAAAGAAATTTTTACGAAAGTAACATAGGGGTCGGTTCACTTGCAATTTAGCTGACGCCCGCTTATTTTTGTTGTTAAAGGCTCTTGGTTAAGCAAAAAATGGATGAAAAAGTTCTTATCTTTGGAAAAGACCTCTGACCCTACACCTCGGGCGCCCGGGAGGCTTATGCCCGCCGCAAAATTCCTGTCGAGTACGTCAACGTATTGGAAGACGAGCAAGGTCTTGCACGAATGTTGCAACTTGCCAATGGTCGCCGCAATGTTCCCGTCATCGTCGAAGCCGGTAAGGTCACCATCGGCTTCGGTGGCTCCTGAGAGGTCTAGCGCGCCGGCGGTCGCCGGCGAGCCATGACGAACGGATCGCGCTTCCATCCAGCCAAATCGTCAACCAGCCCAAGCAAAGGCCGAAGGTGATCAAGCAGATTTCTCAGCGCATCGCCGACAAGATCCACGCCCTGTTTGGCGCCGGTGTAACGCTGGATTCGCTCGCACCGCTCGCCGGTGATGCGTCGAGCCGGCGCTACTATCGCGCTCACCTTAGCGGACCGGGCGCGCCCAAATCCGTCGTCGTGATGGAGCTACCCTCCGGCGCTGGGTTGCCGCTCTCCAGCGAAGAATTGGCAATTTTTAAAGAAGGCCCCAGCGAATTGCCGTTCTTGAACGTACATCGCTTTCTCAGCAACATCGGGGTGAAGGTTCCCAAGCTCTACGGCCAATGGGAACGTGAAGGCATTCTCTTGCTCGAAGACTTGGGCGACACCGCGCTATGGGATCGCGTCCAAGGACTGCCGGAGCGCGAGATCATCGCTTGGTACCGAAAGGCCATCGATGAGCTTTTGAACTTGCAGGTTCGCGGTAGCAAACAAAGAGACGAGTCTTGTATCGCCTTCCAGCAGCGTTTCGACTTCAAGCTTTACAATTGGGAGTTCGAACATTTTATCGAGTACGGCTTGGAGAAGCGTCCCGGCGCGCAAGTCGAGGCCACAGCCATCGATGAGTTGAGAAAAACCTTCGCGAAAATCGCCGAAATATTGGACCGCCAAACCACCTGCTTGAACCATCGCGATTATCATAGCTGGAATTTGATGATTCATGACGAAGCGGTGCGTGTCATCGATTTCCAAGATGCCTTGCTGGCGCCGCCGCAATACGATCTCGCGTCGCTGCTCAATGATCGCGTCACCGACAGCATCATTCAGCCGCCTCTAGAAGTCCATCTGGTTCGTTATTACATCGACCAGAAGTCCGATCTCGAAGGTCTCACAATCCAGGCAGATGAATTTTTCGAAATCTATCGCCTATCGGCGATTCAAAGGGACCTAAAGGTCGTCGGTCGCTTTTATTATCTTGACCAAGTGAAGGGAAAGTCGGGCTACATGAAATTCGTTCCGCCGACCGTGCGACGCTTGAAACGCAATCTCGCGCACGTCGCGCAAGCGAGGGATGTCCTGCCGCTGCTCGAGGAACATTTTGAGGCAATGGCATGAAGGCGATGGTGCTCGCCGCCGGCCAGGGAACGCGCTTGCGCCCGATCACCGACAACATACCCAAGGCCCTCGTACCCGTTGCCGGCCGGCCGATGATCGAGTATCCGCTGCTGTTGCTGCGCCACTACGGGATTCGCGAGATCATCATCAATTTGCATCAATTCGGCGAGCAAATCGAAAAGTATCTGGGTGACGGCAAAAAGCTTGGCGTAGAGATTACTTACTCCGACGAACCGGAATTGTTGGATACCGGCGGTGGGCTTTGCAAAGCCAAACCCTTTCTGCGCGACGGCACTTTCATCGTGATCAATACTGACGCGCTCATCGATTTGAATCTTGCTGAAGCCATCGCTTTTCATAAAAAAATGAGCGCCGCGGCAACTCTGGTCCTTCGTCCCGACGAAAATGCCGATCAATACGGCTCGATGGACGTGGACGACAGAGGAAAAATCTGTCGCTTTCTGCAAAGCAAAGCGCCGATTGGCCCGTCTGGGCCGATTCGCAAGCTGATGTTTACCGGCGTACAGATTTTGGAGCCCAAGGTTTTCGACTACATGAATGCCAGTGAAGCGCGGCAAAAATTCAGCACGACCAAGGAGACTTATCCCAAAATGCTGCTGGCAGGCGAAGCGCTTTATGGATTTTGCTTCGAAGGTTTTTGGCAGGACCTTGGCACCAGCGAGCGGATCAGAAGTGCCGAGGACAACCTGGGTCTCGGACGGGTCAGGCTACACTACGTATACTAAGACCAGAAATACCGCTTAAGATTCAAAGTCAAACCACCCGGGAGTTACGTTGAACATTGAACCTTGCACTTTGAACTGAGCAGCACGGCTGTTCTCCAGTAATTCTCTGTTTGTGCTTATCCGATTTCGCGTCAAGTTTGCCACACTTCCAGGCCTATGTTAGCTTCGGGCCTCATCGCAACTCTATGGCCGCATTAGCAATCTATTTACCGACAGTCATTTTCATTTCTCTGGTCGGTGGGTTTTTGCCGCTCCTGCGCAAACTCTCGAAGCGAGCGTTTTTCATCAAATGGGGATCCCGGCCTTTCTCGGCATATCGCTTCACAGTCTGCTCGATGGCATTGCTCTCGGCGCAGGCTTGCTCCTGCCGGAACTCGGCGCCGTCGTCTTGCTCGCTGTGATTATTCACAAAATGCCCGACAGCATTTCGATCTCTTCGATTTTGCTTGCCGCCGGTTGGCCCCGGCGTCAGGTCGGTCTGCTGAGCTTACTTTTCTCACTGACCACACCCGTCGGCGCGCTTGTCTCTTATCTTTTCTTTCGCACCCTTTCTGCGGAAAATATCGCGGTTGCCATTGGCATATCGGCCGGAACGTTCCTGGCCATCGCCACCGCCGACATTCTGCCGCAAGTTCACCGCATCGAACAGCGCAACCCGATGACACTGGTATTTTTGGCCGTCGGCCTCCTTGTCGGCTGGATGGGAACTCTGCTCACGGACTGAATTACCGGACGTGATAGCTTCTATTATTCTTCAGCTGTGCGACGCACGACAATCGATTAACCCGCCCGACTAAAGGCCTCCCACCGGTTTACGTGTTGATCCACTGATCGATCTGGGTGAAGAATAGTCGTGGCAGAGAAAAAACCCGCAAGAGCCCGCAATCCACACCCGGCAAGTCCAGCTAGGAAAATAGAGCGC
>WNFV01012298.1_pt1 | contig 25111 bp, 29 predicted proteins | sample 5400101 | NCBI WGS metagenome assembly WNFV01 (sample SAMN13153361, study PRJNA577476) | soil metagenome | isolation source: 115 cm soil or saprolite under grassland replicate 1 | place: USA:California | collected 2016-06-15 | reverse complement strand
CAAAAACAGTGTCGCGCACGTGCGGATCTCTCCGGGTCGAAACGAATCCGGCGGGCTTGTGCAACATGATGGTGAGTGACGGCGCGACGTGAACAAGTTTGCCATTCACCTTGACGTGGTCGCGCCCGCCGGGTTGCGCGCTGAAGTCAGTGCAGGTTTTACCGTTGATGGTGACCCGGCCCGCCGCGATCAATTCATCGCAATACCGACGCGATCCGATACCCGCAGCAGCGAGGAAGCGATTAAGGCGCACAATCGTGATTCGTAATTCGTTACATCGTGAACCGTCGTTCCGATTTAACGATGTAGCGATTCAACGATTCACGAGGTCACACGTCCGGCTTTGTCTTCGGCAGGCCCATCACTTTCTGACCGTCCTTCCACTGGCCGCGTTTCTTGAGAACCTCGACGCGCTCGAAGCGTTTCAGCACATTGCGTTTAGCCGCAATGGTGCTGGCGCCTTTTAAACTGCGATGTTGCGACATAAATTCGTTAAACCGGTGAAGAGTTGAAGTGGAATTGAGCCGGCACAGTAGCGCGACTCGGTCGTTTTTCAAGGACGCCGAACGGACGAATGAACTCGTTTTAGAGCTGATTGCTAAGCACGACGTACGTGCCGGATGTAGTGACCTGGTGATAAACGTGAAACCGGCTGACGACTAGCTCTTTCCAGTAGTCCGCCCGGCTTTGTTCCACAATCAGGTAAACCGGGTCGGGTTGATCCCATTTGTCCAGAACCGCTTGTTCGTTCAGAAAAATGTCGGTGGCGGGTGCGCCCATCGGAGCTTCTTTCTGGGGATTTTGGTTAACAAAAAGGAATTTTCGATTCAAATAAAAAATAAGGCTACTGCTGTTGTCCAGTGGCCCTTCAAACATCGCGTGGCCGCCTGTCTCCAACCGCGGATTCAGGTAACGGGCAACATCAGCGAGTGAGAAATAGGGCGCGGTTTTCGCGACGCCTATTACCATGCTCAGCCCGGCTGGAATCATCGAGGCGGCCAGAGCAATGGCCGCGAGTTTCCCGCGCTGTTTGAAAATGCAGTAGAGCGCGATGGTCGAGAAGAACACGAATGAGACAGCCGTAATCACGAGCATGGGCCGCAGTGCTAGCCACGCGGACACAGGCATATCATGCAAGGCTCTCCACGCGGTCCAACGGGCGTCCATCACTCCCCAAGTTCCGTTCAAAGCACGCGCGGCAGGCGCCGCAAACAGCACTCCGCCCGCAAGGATCAGACCGATAGCACCAACCGCGATCGCGCCCGCTGCGCGCAGCGATTGGGGAGTCCGGTCCCAAGCCATGGCTGCCCAGAGCGCGAACGCGCTCCACATACTCATCGAATAGTAATCCTGTCGCTGTCCTAAAAAGAGCAGCGGAATGAACACCACAACCATCCAGCAAAGTAGTAATGCATCGCCGAAATTGATCTCCCGCGGCCGGGTAACGCGGCGCCAGGCAAAAATGACGCCCGGCAGCAGCGCGACCGACCATGGAAACCACCACGCCACGTGCAGGATCACAAATTGATAGGCAGGCATGCCGAGGAAATCGTGCGTCTCATCAGTGAGACCGCGCAAGTGTCCCAGCCATTCGGATCTGACATAACGAAAATAATGTGGGAAATGCCATTGTGCCCAGATGTGCCAGGGCGCCACGATCAAAAGAAAAATCAACACATATTCCCAGCGCAGAAGCGCGCGAAACCGTATCCTCGCTTCGCGATAAAAAATCGAGAGCAAAACAAAAACCACAGCGGGGTAAACAACGCCGAGCATACCCTTCGTTAGGCACGTTAGCGCAACGAAAATCCAGACACCGGCGAACCACAGGGGCCGATGGCGCTTGCGCTGATAGCCGCATATTCCGCAGAACATTGCGCCGGTCATGAATGCGGTGACGAGCGGTTCGGGCATGACAATGCGCGCCAGAAGAAACGTGCCGCAGAAGCTGAGATAGATCAGACCTGCGATGAAACCGCGCCAGTAATCCGAGAGCTTTTCGCCAATTAAAAAGATAAGTGCAACCGTGGCTACGACGGCCAGCGCGACCGGCAGCCGAGCCGCTGCCTCATTCACGCCGAGAATTTTGTACGAAGCAATGATGAGCCAGTAGAGCAATGGCGGTTTTTGCAGGCGCGGTATGCCGTTGTTCGTTGGGAGCAACCAGTCATGGCTCGCCACCATCTCGCGAGCTGCTCCGGCGTATTGGCCTTCTGTCTCGCTGTAAAGATCGCCCGTCCCAATGGTCACGACGTGCAACAGCGCCGCGAGCGCAATCAGTATTACGAGTAAAGCGTGCCGCGTCGGCGGCGGCTGCAGCGCACGCGGTTCCAGCAGCGTTTCTTCGATGCTTAGCGTGCGAGCGCTTGCGGTCATTGCACACATTCTCCACCGGACACCGTTCCGGCTCGAGATTCGTGTTCGCTACGTTCACTGGATTCGACTTTGTCGTACATTTTCCAATGCTCAGGCAAACGCAGCAATTTTCCCGTCGGCATCTCGATCAATGCGAGCATCTGGCGACACTCTGCGATCAACGTGTTGTCTTGTGGGCGCGTGATGCGGAATGCGCACCAGAACCGCGCGCGTTCTGCGCGATCCAGCCAGCCCTCAATCACCAGCCGGTCGCCGAGCCTTGCCGCGCGTCGATAACCGATCTCAGTGCGGACCACAACAGGATACGTTTGCTTTTGCGCCATCTCCACGACCGCGAGCCCGAGCTCCTCCGCCAAGTGTGTGCGCGCTATCTCGATGAAGCGCAGATACGCAATATTGGATACAACGCCTCCGCAATCGGTGTCGAAAAACATCACCTGCACGTTTGTGCGAATACGGGGGACCATGGTCGATTTCACATTTGCAATCTAAATTAGATTTGAGCGTTCCGTTCCGCACGTTTTTTGAGTACGAAACAGCATGATCCTACCGGCTTCCCAGCACGTTTGCGGTACTCGCGTCCGACTATTTTCGGTGGTCGGGTTGATCCTGCTATTCCATACTGGCTCGGTCGCAGCAATCGCAGGTTCGTTGACATTCGCCGGAGTCGCTTTTTCTCCGGGCTCAACCGTCAAAGCTAACGTTCCTTTGAGCGCGCAGGAAAAGTCGTTGGCCGGTCAAGGCGGAAACGCTGTGCCGCCGAATGCCGTGGCCATGCTCGCCACTCCTTCGAATTTTGATCCGCAAAAAAGTTGGCCCGTATTGGTCGTGTGCTCCACCAGCGATTTCAAACGGCAGAATCGCGATGACCTTGTCGACTTCTATCGCAGAGTTGGACTTGCGGAAGGTTGGGTTCTGCTTGCAGGCGACGGTCCGCAGCCTGCGCGGAACGACACGGCCGGGTGGCGTGGAGCGATGACCCTCGCCGCCATCGACGCGCTGCACCGCAGCTTTCCCGGCTCGGACAAATGGCCCATCGCGTGCGTTGGATTTTCGGGCGGCGGCAAAGGCGTAGGTCTGGTCGCGCCATTGATTGCGAAGAGTGGCTCTCGTGTCGCGGGCATTTACATTACCGGTGCGAACGAAGACCGGTTGAGCGAGGGCTACGCGCGCGTCGGGCCTGGCAAGGAGTTTCTCACGACGCCGGTTTACATTAGCAGCGGGCGCGACGACCGGATCGCGACTTTGGAGCAGCAGTACAACGTGGCGGGCTCCACCAAACGAACCGGATTTCAGCGAGTTCGAATCGGCACGTTTCACGGCGGCCACGAAGTCAACGATGCCCAAACTTCGATCGCGCTGCGCTGGTTCCGCCAACTAGCCAAATAGAACTCTTGGATAGCGGTCGCCGCGGCGACCTGGTTTCGGCGTCGCGCCGAAACACGCTTTCTCAAACGGTGATTTACGGCGGCATAGCCGAGAAAGTTCGCAATCGCGAGGACGCGCTCGCCAGCACGCGGGACGCATGCGCTGCCCAAAGCAGATACGCAGCCTAGTTAACGCGAATTGCGTCTCGAATTCCTGCCGTGAGCCCGTCAGGATCATTAGTGCCAAAGGCGAATTTTTTGCCATCGCGCAAGGTAATTACCACAGCATCGAAACCGGAGACGTTATACAGCCAGCCGCACGGTGTCAGATGAATGCCCCAGCCATACCACCAACGAATGCGAATGGGCTCGCATCCGGCAATCCGCGCAAGCGGCACTCTCTTGCGGATAATGCCGGGTCCAAATGATACGCACAAAGTCTCACCCTGGATCGTAATCCTGAGTCTGTAGAACAGGACAAGGCAAACCAGCAGGATGATCAAAACGATTACTGGCGGCTCGTGATGCGACAATGGTCCTATCAATCCGCCGCTAGCAATCAGGATGATCGCGAGAAGGGACCAAATGATTACGTGACCGATTTGCGTGTGCTCGTACCGCGTCACAGAAGTTTGTCCTCGGGCGGATTCCGACTCGCTGCTTCCTGGAATTTTTCCAGTGACTTCACCAAATTCCCGGGCAAGGGCCGCACGCGATCGAAGATACGCGCCGCGAGCGGTTTGGCTGTGGTGTAACCGGCCGCAAACATTTCCAGACGCGCATCCAGATTGTCGATGTAATGAAGCGCCATCGCCTCCGGCGTTTTCGGCGCCACGGGCGAACCAAATCCCGGTTCGCCATGATGAGCGCCGATCAGATGTAGCAGGTGCATTCGAACGTCTTCCGATGCCGGCGAGAGATTCTTCCACGCCTCGGCGTTTTCAACGCTCAACCTTCTCCACAGCGCATTCACCAACTCAAGTCCGATGGAGATGTGTCCCATCAGTTCACCGAGCTCGTCATAACTCATTACGAATCCGTTTTCGGGCAACGCGTTCTCCCAGAGTTTTCCGGAATCGTGGAAGAGAATTCCTGTGAGTAATAGGTCGAGGTTCAACTCAGGGTAAAGCGGCGCGATCTGCCTGGCGACGCGCATCATTTGAGCTGTGTGCTCGACCAGTCCGCCGCGCCTGGCATGATGGTAATTGCGCGCTGCCGCAGTGCGTCGAAACCGGTCGCCCCATTCGCTGAGAAAAGCTTCGCCCAACGCGAGCAATCGTGGATCGCTGATCCCGGCCATAGTTTGCTTTACGAATTCGAAATCGGACGCCTGTTTGGCCCGTAAATCTACGGGGCCTTGGAGTAATTCATTCTTTTCCTGCTCGGTCAATGGCCGCACCGTCCACTTGCGAGCATCGAGTCCGTATTGCGACTGGTAAAACTCCGCGGTGAGCTCGATGAAATCCTGACTGGTTAACGCACTGCACGTTTTGTAGGCAGGATGATCGCTCCAGACGCGCAGTGTCATCCGGTCGCATGCGTCGGCCAACGTAAGCTCGCAATAAGGCTGCTGTTCGCGCGTCAGCTTGGGCGTCGCGTTTTCCACCTGCACGTGCACGCGTGCAGACGCCGCTCCACTCTGCGTCGCCCGGCGAATTTCCGTCAGCGTTAGCAAATTCATCGGTGCCAATCTAACACATCACACAAGGCCGGGCGCTTGCTGTAGCCGTCGCCCTGTTGGCGACGTTCTGCATGCGATTGTCCATTCGTCGGCCCGTCGCTTCGCACAGCGAAGCGGCTACCGCAATTCGCGGTCCTGGCAGATGTACGCTTCAATTGCTCCGATGTTTTTGAAGCGCCAATGGTCTCGGCTGCAAAATCTTTGTGACTTCTGCAATAAACCGCTGTTTGCAATCGTCGATCTGGCCGCGGCGAGTCGAACCATGACCCGCGAGACCCTGCTCGCGCGGGAAAAATCATTATGGCGTTATCGCGAAGTTTTGCCGTTGCCATCCGATGTTGAGCCGGTGTCGTTAGGTGAAGGCGGAACGCCGCTGCTGCGGGCATCCCGCGCCTGCGGGACCGATGACGTCGACCTTTGGATCAAAGATGAGTCGCTCAATCCGACGCAGAGCTTCAAGGCGCGCGGGATGAGTGTAGCCGTTTCGATGGCAAAATATCTCGGCGCAACCAAGCTCGCGGTCCCCAGCGCGGGTAATGCCGGTGGCGCGCTTGCTGCGTATGCGGCGCGAGCCGGTGTGGAGGCGCACATCTTCATGCCGCGCGACACCCCGCGCGCAAACATTGTCGAGTGTCGGGAACTGGGAGCTCATGTCACGCTGATCGACGGATTAATCACTGATTGCGCTACCGAAATCGCCCGGCGCAAAGCAAATGAAGGGTGGTTCGACATGTCCACCCTCAAAGAGCCGTATCGGGTCGAAGGAAAAAAGACGCTCGGTTACGAATTAGCGGAGCAACTGAACTGGCAATTGCCCGATGTCATTCTTTATCCGGCTGGCGGCGGCACTGGTCTCATCGGGATGTGGAAAGCGTTCGACGAAATGGAAGCACTCTGCTGGATCGGGAAAAACCGGCCGCGCATGTTCGCCGTGCAAGCTGCCGGTTGCGCGCCGATCGTTCGCGCGTTCGAGGCCGGAGAAAAAACCGCCGCAGAATTTTCCGACGCGCACACGATTGCTTCCGGCTTGCGGGTTCCAAAAGCGATCGGCGATTTCCTGATCTTGAAAATTCTTCGTGAGTCCAATGGAGGCGCGATTGCCGTCGATGACCAAGAAATGATCCGCGTCGCGCGTGAAGTCGGAGCAAATGAAGGTCTCTTTATCTGTCCCGAAGGCGCTGCTTGTTTCGTAGCTTTGAAGTTGCTTCGTCTAGCTGGCAAAATCGCCTCCGGTGACCGCGTGGTCGTTTTTAACACAGGGTCGGGAATTAAATATCTTGAAGCGTACGACCGCGGATTGGGGGAATGACATAGTCTTACGTTCATTTACCGGCAAAGATGGAGATGCGTTTTGCGAACGCCTTAGATGGCTCCGCGTAGAAACGCCGTCCGAGTTCCAGCGCATCGCGGCGCAGTCGTTTGCAGCGTTTACCAATCAGTTTCTGCAGTTGTCTCAGTTCGTCAGCAAATGCTGCGTCGCCGCGTTCCTTCTCCAGGCGCGCAAGAAGAAAATCGAGATCGTGCTCGATCCCCAGCAGTTCGCCAAGCACCTCCGCATCGTGAGCCATTTCTTCCAAGACCGTTCGGTTCAGTGGCTGCAAAATTCGCAGCTGATACCAGACATCCTTCACTCGCTTGCGCCAGGCGTGGAAGCTCTCAGGCTCCGGATCATCAATCGTTTCTGCGAGTGCGCGCTGGCCGCGCCTGTAAATTTTACATACCGCGTTGCAAATCTGTTTCCAGTTCAGGCCATCGAGGGGCCAGTCCATCAGGCGTGCTTTTATTCGTTCCAATTGCGGAATCGCCTGGCGTTGCCAACCGGCGAATGCTGCGGAAAAACTTTCTCGTTCGAGGAGCAATAGTTCTTCTGTGCGCGGAAAGAGCTGCTTTTTGGAATTTTTCGCCGCCTTATCGCGCAGTTGAATAAACGTCTGTAATCGCACCTGAGCATCGCGCAAATCTGAGACCAATCGTCCGATCTTGCGCACGCAACGATCCTCCTTCGCGTGACAATTTTTGCCGACCGCACCAATCGCAAGCCGCATTGCGGCACGCAGCTTTTTAAGATGCTTGCGAACCTCGTGCACAGTGACGCCACGTTGTTTGGCGGGGTGTTGGCACAAGTGCAAAGCCGAGTCGATTTGTTCGCAAAAAACTCGATTGAGTCCTCCGGGCAGGGGTTCGCGCAATTTCAAACGGAAAGCCATGGCGTTTGTTATTTGAGGGCGAGACGGACATTGCTGTAGCGCTTTTCCCCGGTCACTTCCCGCCCAAACCACCACGGCGCTTTGAATCTGCGGCAGCTGGCACCATCAGGAAATTCCACCTCCGCCACGACAAGACCGGCATGTCTGCCCCGATAAATATCCAGCTCGATCAGCAGATCTTCCCAGGGAATTTCGTAGCGCACTTTTCGCAGTCTTCTTCCGGCCGTACCAGGCCAGAGCGCTGCGAATTGCTTTTGGCTCAGTTTGATCTCGCGTTCTTCGCGATGGCTGCCCCGACCTACCTTAAACGTGAGGGAGGCTGCGGTCCCCGTCTTTCTCAGGCGAACCTGTCTACCAGCCGATTCTGTGGCCAGATAACCTTGCTCGATAATGAAGTGCCGCGACCGCTTGAAGTTGTCTGGTAACCATTTGACTAAAAACTTCCGTTCGATTTCGCGATTGTTACGCGTTCGATTGTCCCCTCCCACAAGGTGAACATCCTAAGCGCCACACATGTTGTGTCGAGATTTTCGCGCACTCGCGAAGCCGGCCGTTGGTTGAAGCTGAAGGATTGAAGCGATTGTTGTCGGGCGTTTGTGCCAAACGCCTCGGCGTCTCACAGAATGGAGCCAGCGGGCGCTGAGCGACATAGACGGGCAGGCCGGAGGCCGAGCGAGTGGGAACGAGTGAGTCAAACGCCCTACAATTTTACCTATTTCACCAAGATTTGCTCCGACCGCGCGGAATCGATCGTCGGAGTTACTGCGCGCTCGCTCGAGGAGAGCGAGTGGTAATTAATTAGCGAGATCCTGCCATCGTCGCCTTCGACCAAGGCCGTGCAGCTCTCTACCCAGTCACCGCAGTTGTAATAAGCGACTCTGCCAAATTCGCGGATCGCTGCGCTATGGATGTGGCCACACAACACGGCGTCCACGTGATAGCGCTCCGCGTAATGTGCCACAGCGGCTTCGAATTTGCCGATGAAACTTACGGCGTCCTTCACTCTTCGTTTTGCATACGCGCTGAGCGACCAGAAGCCCAGACCGAAACGGCGCCTGACGAAGTTGATGAGCGGATTGAGCGAAAGGAGAAATTGGTAGCCGAGGTCACCCGCAAACGCGAGCCACTTCACGTTTTGCACCACGGCGTCGAGCTCATGACCGTGAATGGTCAGAATGCGCTCGCCCGAAGCGGTGACGTGAATTGCGCGCTCTGTGATCTTGATGTTTCCGTACGCGCCGCAAAAGCTCGTGACCAGCTCATCGTGATTTCCCGGAATGTAAACTACGCGGGTGCCCTTGCGGGCTTTGCGCAGAATTTTTTGGATCACGTCGTTGTGTTGCTGTGGCCAATAAATTGCCCGCCGCAGCGACCAGATGTCGATCAGGTCGCCCACGATGTACAGCGTGTCGAAGTCGGTCTCGCGCAAAAAGTCCAGCAGCGCAGTGGCGTTGCAGCCGCGCGTGCCCAGGTGCATGTCGGAAATCCACGCGGCGCGATAGCGCTTTGGTCCTGAAACTTGCTGCCGTGCTCCGCCAAACGAGAAACGCTGCTGCTGCGCGTTGATGGTTGGGGCTGAATCGCGTCTGGGGAGAGTCAACGCCGGCATGCCTGATCAGGCGCAAACGTACGAATCCGCAGGCGAATCGGCAAAAGAATTAGCGTTACATTTGTGTGGCAAAACGACCTTGGGAGTATTCGGCGCGCACGGAGTGCCGCGCCCTACCATCCGCGTCAGAAAGGTAGCTCGGGGCAGTCCTCTGCCTGCCGCAATTTCGAAGTACAATGGATAACTGATTGCAAGAATGAGCGGGCCCCCCGGAAAACTATCCAGGACGCCCGACTCTAGCTTTCGTGCTTCACCTAACCTTCCAAAAGATGTTCGCGTATGTTGTGTCGGTTTGAAGTTATGCCCCAGCGTTGCACAGCGCCGTGACAACTAGATGGCGATCGCGAAAAAAACTCGTGACATGTTATTGCCAACGGTGCGAATTCACCGCGAGTACGCGAGCTCTCAGTTGCGAGGACCCGGTTACGCCTCAATGATGTAGCTGAGTGAAAAAACTTAACGCGGCATTCACCATCGCCGGCGCGCTTGCTATTGCCGGATGCGGCCTCTTCGGATCGGGTGAGGCTGTCCGACAGGACCCTGGCCGAACCGTATATCGAGCCGCGGAAGCTCCTCCGGACCTCCCGGACATCACGCCTGTACGACAAGAGGTGCCGGGGGAGAAGCGCTCACGGTCGCCCTAGGTTCTCCGCTGAGGATAGCGGACGCTACAAATTCTGCTGTCACAGAAACGTAACATTAATTCCATTGCTGGTTTCGCGGCTGTTTCGCATCGTCGCCGGTGTGGAAACCACCGCGCAAGAGTTGTCGATTCCGGCCGAAAAAAGCGCGACTGGATACCGACGACGAACCGCCGAATCAGCCATCAGAGCTTTCTTTGGCAGCAACGCGCTCGTTGCCATCATTGTACTGACGTTGATTACGATTTTCCTCTTTCGTGAGGGCTTCGGTTTTTTCGGGCAGAATCTGGCGAATTTGCGGCTGTATCGGCAAGCGGGTCTCGAATACGTGGACATCATTCGGGGGCAAGCCGAAAAGCAGACGGCTCTCTCGCGTCAACTCGGCGACATCCGGCTGCAACAAATGCGAGCCGGAGCCGACCCGGCGGCGCTCGAAAAATTCGATGAGTTCGCGAATAAATTTAGCGACACCGGCGAACAGTTAAACGAATTGCTCTCGGACGCGACCGATCAGGCGCAGGCGCTCCGTGAAACAATGCTGCAGCTCGGCAGCCATGCTGGTGCTGCTGTGATCGAGACCGAATCGCAGGATGAACCCAGCGCCGCGGCCGCGCCTGCTGGCAACGAAGCGGAGCAGTTGGCTGCGCTTCGTTCTGCAACGGACAAGTTCGCCCATATTGCCGATTCGATGAAGGCGCAGATAAACGAACTGCTGGCAGCGCCGCCGGCGTTGACCACTGCCAAAGCGCGCAAAGCCTTCGCGAATTGGAAAGCCGAAGTCGAAGCGTATCTGAAGCAGCTTCCCGCGGTTGTCGAAAAACTTCGCACGTGGGACCCGAACGAATCAGTGACCGCGTATCGCGCCATTACCTCTTTTCTGTTTGGCACGCAGTGGATCACGGCAAGTTTTTGGCAGGATTGGTACGGCATCATTCCGTTGTTTGTGGGTTCGCTGCTGGTCTCGATCGTTGCGCTGCTAATTGCTGTTCCTCTCGGAGTTTGTGGAGCGATCTACGTAAGCGAGGTTGCCTCACCGATTGAGAAGAGCCTGATCAAACCGTACATCGAATTCATTTCGGCGATTCCTTCCGTCGTGCTGGGTTTCTTCGGGATCGCTGTGCTTGGCGAAACAATTCGCGCTATCTCACGTGCCTCGTTCATGAAATGGGTGCCGTTCTTTCCAATCAGCGAGCGCTTGAATGTGTTCACCGCGGGTTCTTTGCTAGCCCTGATGGCTGTGCCCACGATTTTTACTCTCGCTGAAGACGCGTTGCGCAATGTGCCTCGCGGTTTCAAGGAAGCTTCCTATGCCCTGGGGGCAAACCGACTTCAGACGATCATGCGCGTGCTCGTGCCGGCGTCATTGTCGGGAATCGTTTCGGCAGTGTTGCTGGGACTGGGCCGCGTCATTGGAGAGACCATGGTGGTGCTGCTGTGCGCCGGAAACCGCATCGCCATTCCTGATTTCACACAGGGACTCGGCGCATTTTTTCAACCGGTGCACACCATGACGGGCATCATCGCGCAGGAAATGGGCGAGGTCGTTCGTGGCAGCATCCACTACCGCGCTTTGTTCATGGTGGGCCTGGTGCTGTTTGCGATCACTCTGGCCATCAACTACGGCGCGCAGAAGCTCGTCATGCGCTATCGCATGAGCATTGGCTAAAATGGTCACAGCCTCTTCCAACAGCCGGCGCAGCTTTGTCCAGACATTCATGTTTTGGACGTTTCGCCTGGCCACGTATTTCGTGCTGGCGTGCGCCACCTACATCTTTCTCGATATCGCGATCAAAGGTAGCCGGACGGTATTCACCAATCACGCGCCGTTCATCAACGTGAAATTTCTCACCGAGCCGCCGCAGACGCTCTACGTGTTCGACTATCAGGGCAAAAAGATGGAACTGAGCGATCGGGAATTCCGGAAATGGCAGGAAACCCACAAGGAACCCGTTGATGCCACGAGCATCGCGTATTCTGCCGGCGGAATTTGGCCGTGTATTGTTGGCACGGCACTGCTCGTCATCGGCTCGATGATTGTGGCCTTAGTGATCGGAATCAGTGCCGCGATTTATCTCAGCGAATACAGCCGCGATACGCACTTTATTCGCTTCATTCGCGTCGCCATTTTGAATCTCGCCGGCGTGCCATCGATCGTGTTCGGCCTGTTCGGTTTTGGGCTGTTCGTAATCTTTTTTGGCTGGAACGTTTCGCTCATCGCGGGCTGGTTCACACTGGGTCTGATGATTTTGCCGGCGATCATTACCGCGAGCGAAGAATCGTTGCGCGCTGTGCCGAAAGGTTTGCGCGAAGGTTCACTGGCGCTTGGTGCGACCAGTTGGCAAACCATCCGCAAGAATGTTTTGCCTTATGCGATGCCGGGCATTTTGACTTCGTCGATCCTCGGCATCGCCCGTGTCGCCGGTGAGACCGCGCCGATCATGTTCACGGCCGCTTACGCGATGCGCGATGAAATGCCATGGCAGGTAACCAAATGGACGGATTTCTTTTTCCAGGGTGTCATGGCGCTTCCGTACCACATTTATGTTGTTAGCTCGAAAATTCCGCAGAACGAATACACCGAACGCGTTCAGTACGGAACGGCGTTCGTTTTTCTGATAGTCGTAATGCTGATTGCATTAGCCTCCATTGTGCTGCGGGAAAGACAAAGGAGACGATTATCATGGTAAGCGTGATGGAACCGCCACAAACAATTCGCCCACAAATTCCGCCGGAACCTCTTGAACCGGCAGCAAACGGGACGGAAAAACTTCAGGTAATGATCGACGTCCGCGAAGTCGATTTCGCTTACGGCGATAACAAAGTCCTCCACAACATCTCGCTGCAAATGCCGGCGCGTGCCGTGACAGCTTTCATTGGACCGTCCGGCTGCGGGAAGACGACTCTACTGCGTTGCATTAATCGCATGAACGATCTCGTCGACGGCTCGGGCATTAGCAAGGGCGCGATTCACGTCGACGGCGTCGATATTAGTTCGCCCGGATTGGACGTGGTCGATTTGCGTCGGCGTGTGGGAATGGTCTTTCAAAAATCGAATCCATTTCCCAAATCTATTTATGAAAATATCGCCTACGGTTTGCGCGTGGCCGGTATCAAAAAACGTTCGCGCATCGATGAAGCAGTCGAGAAAAGTTTGCGGTCAGCCGCGTTGTGGGACGAAGTCAAAGACCGGTTGGAGACTAACGCGTACGGATTGTCCGGTGGCCAGCAACAGCGCTTATGCATCGCGCGCGCGCTCGCCGTCGGGCCGGAGGTGGTGTTAATGGACGAGCCATGCTCGGCATTGGATCCGATCGCCACGGCAAAAATCGAGGAACTGATCCAGGCGCTCAAGACGCAGTACACAATTGTGATCGTCACTCACAACATGCAGCAGGCCGGACGCGTTTCCGATTTCACCGCGTTCTTTTATCTCGGCAAGCTAATCGAGTTCGGATCGACCGTGAAAATCTTCACAAACCCCGGCGAAAAACAGACGGAAGATTACATCACCGGTCGCTTCGGCTAATCCCTGATCGCGGGATCGATTTGCGGCCGCCGCGAAGCGCCGCTACAGAACGAGCATGAAGATTTCGCGCTTGTTACTCGCGCTCTTTTTTTCCGCGGCGTCGCTCCTTGGGAATGATGAATTGAAAGAGCGTTTGCAGCCGGCGCTTGAGGCGATCACGCCGGACGGTCTGCTCGCGCACATCAAAGTTCTCGCATCGGATGAATTCGAGGGGCGCGCGCCGGGGACAAAAGGCGAAGACCTTTCGGTCAAATACATCACCGATCAATTTAAACAGATCGGACTTAAACCGGGAAATCCCGACGGCACGTACACGCAGGAAGTTCCCCTCGCCGGGATCAAAAGCGAACCGCGAATGTTCTTCGTCATTGGCGACAAAGCGGTGGGTCTGAAGTTTCCGGATGATTTCGTTGCTTCATCGGCGCGGCTCCAGCCGGAGATTAAGATCGAGAAATCAGATCTGGTCTTTGTCGGATACGGTGTCGTCGCGCCGGAGTACGGCTGGGACGATTACAAGAATGTCGATGTGAAGGGCAAGACGTTGCTGATGCTGATCGGCGATCCGCCGCTTCCCGATTCAAAAGATCCGTCAAAACTCGACGACAAAGTGTTTAAAGGAAAAGCGATGACATATTACGGTCGCTGGACTTACAAATACGAAATCGCAGCGCAAAAGGGCGCCGCGGCGGCGATCATCATTCATGAAACGGAACCGGCAGCTTATCCCTGGCAGGTAGTGAGATCGAGCTGGAGCAAAGAAAACTTCGAGCTCGATAATCCGCACAAGAATATGGATGCGGTCTCGGCGCGTTCGTGGATCACGCTCGATGTTGCGAAAAAATTATTGGCCGATTCCGGCCAGGATTTCGAGGCGCTTAAGAAATCTGCGATCACCAAAGATTTTCGACCTGTGGTGCTGAATGCCAAAGCCAACATTCAGATCGTTGCGTCCATCATCGAACTCGCGGCCGCCTTCATGAAAATAAATCCGGCGCCGAAACGGTCACTGTTATTCATGGCAACGACGGCCGAAGAAGCGGGATTGCTCGGTGCCAAATTTTATGCGGAGCACCCGGTCTATCCGCTGAAGAAAACGCTGGCGGACATCAACCTCGATAGCATGAACGTCTGGGGCAAAGCCCACGATATTGAGGATCTCAGTCTTGGTTTTTCCACGCTCGACGATCTTCTCGCTGCCGCGGCCAAACGGCAGGGACGCAGTGCGATCCCGGACAGCCGTCCTGATAAAGGCAAGATTTATCGCGCTGACAATTTCGAATTCTCGAAAGTCGGCCTGCCCTCGCTCTACGTTGGCAAAGGCGAACATCTTCTCTCCCGTTCCGAGACCGCGCCGCTCCGGTCCGACGAATATGACTCGACAGATTACCATCAGGTCACCGACGAAGTCCGTCCCGATTGGGATCTCTCTGGCGCCGTGCAAGATATTCAACTTTTATTCGAAGTTGGTTACGAAGTAGCCAACGATGACAAATTTCCTGAATGGAAGCCGCGCTCCGAATTTAAAGCGAAACGCAATTCAATGCTGAAGAGCGTCCAAAAAGCGCAATCCTATCAATGACACCAGGCAAATGACCAAAACCTCGATTCGCTTCAAAGCGAAACTCTTCCGGCCGGCCGAGAGCGAGAAGGGCGGTGGCTCCTGGATCTTTCTCGTCCTGCCAAAAAATGCTAGTGCGAAGCTTCCCTCTCGAGGTATGACGGCGATCGAAGGCACCATCAATGGCTTCGCGTTTCAAGCGACGCTCGAGCCAGATGGGCAAAAGAGCCACTGGCTCAAAGTGGACCGGAAGCTCAGCGAAGCTGCGGGTGCAGAGCCGGGCGACGTTGTCACTATCGAGATCGCACCCGCGGCAGATGAACCGGAGCCAGAAGTGCCGGCAGATCTGAGAAAAGCTCTCGCGACCGCCGCCCCGAGGGCGCGCGCGCTGTGGTCGGACATCACGCCCATCGCGCGCCGGGATTGGATCCACTGGATCACCTCCGCCAAGCAGCCAGAGACGCGCGCGCGTCGGATCAAAAATGCCTGCTCGATGCTCGCAGCCGGGAAACGCCGCCCTTGCTGCTTCGACCGGTCTGGGTTTTACAGTAAAAGCTTGAGCGCTCCTAAACCAGCGACTTAGATCAATACCAGAGTCTCACTTCAGTTGCGCAGACTGCTCCGCGAACTTAGTCTCACCTCGTGAGTCTCGCTGAGATCGAGGAAGCCGTAGGACGTTTGAACCGTGAAGAACTGGCGAAGCTTGCTGCTTACGTCGCAAAGCAGGACAAGCTCTCCTGGGATGAGCAATTGGAGGAGGACTTTTCGCCCGGCGGCAAGCACGCTTCGGCCTTGGAGAAGATCGATGCAGAGATTGACGCGGGAAACTTCCGGCCCTTGCCGTGAAGTCCCATGCGCTCACGTCGTTCTGGCAGTGCTACGATGCGCTTCCTGAGCAAGTGCAAAAACTCGCTAGGAAGAACTTCGCGCTCTTCAAAGCCAATCCAAGACATCCGTCTCTAGGATTTCAGAAGAAGGGCGGCGTCTACACCGTAGAAGTTGGCCGAAGTTATCGCGCAATCGCACGCGAGCGGAACGGCGATTACTACTGGTTCTGGATTGGAACACACGAGGCTTACAATAACTTTCCCTTCTGAGTTGACAGCGATTAACTGCAGAAATTGATCATCTTTGTCGAAGCTTCTGCCAGCGCAGAACTGCTCGCCGACATAGGTGCCGAACGAACCGCGAAACCGAAGCAGAGCAGCTGGAACTAATCTAAGTTGCGACGTTATGATCACCTCAATTCATACCTTGATTTACTCCGACGACGCTCAGGCGACGCGCGCGTTTCTGCGGGACGTGCTCGGCTGGAAGTACGTGGCCGAAGATTTCGATAACGACTGGCTCATTTTCAAATCGGGGCCGAGCGAGATGGGCGTGCACCCGACGCACAGCGAATGGGAAGGCCAAACCCATGATCACCCGCGTCACCACGCGATCGCGTTGATGTGCGACGACATCGCGGCGACGGTCGGCGAGTTGCGTGCGAAAGGAGCACAGTTCCGAGGTCCCATCGAGCAACGCGAGTACGGCCGCGTCATTATGATGATTGTGCCCGGCGCGGATGACATCCAGCTGTATCAGCCGAGTCACAAGCTCGCGTACGATCTTTAGAGCATTGACGTCATCGCAACTATCGTCAGTCGAAACTGAGATTTGATTCGCTCATCTCCCATTCGCTCAACCTCCGGTCTTCCCGTCGATGTCGCGGTTTTCCCCAGCCGCTCCATTCTCGACTTCGCTCGGAATGACAACTCAGAGTTGGTGTTCTCAATCTGATCTTGCCAGCAAGCTGGGTTCTTCCGGTTTAACGAAATCGTGAATCCTGCGGACTGTGATCAGGACGTGTGTGCCGATGTGGACGTGATCGTAGAGGTCGATGATGTCGCGCGAGCGCATGCGAATGCAACCGAAGCTTGCCGGTTTGCCGATTCGGCGTTCCTCGGGTGTCCCGTGGATATAAATGCAGCGATCACGCGCGGCGCGGTTTTGCGCTTCCATTCCTCGCAGCCAAATCACGCGCGAAACGATCGGGTCGCGGCCCGGCGCATCCACGGCAACGATTTCACCGGTCGGAATGCGGTTCTTGATGACAGTGCCCGGAGGCAATCTGTCGCCGATTTTTGCTGAAACGAACAGCGTGCCAAGCGGGGTGCGAAAGCTGGCAGCAGAATCGCCCGTTCCAAACTTGGACGTGGAAATCGAGTAGCGCGCGATCAACTTCCCGCGATCTACCAGCGCAAGCACTTGATCGGGCACGCTGACAATCATATCTGCACTGAGCGGTGCGGCGAGCGCTGCGAACCCGCCTAGACTAACGAGTATCAGCACGCATGATGCTACTGCTCGGAATTTTCTCGCCTCTCCCCTTCGCAAGGGGAGAGGGTGGGGGTGAGGGGTTCGAAGGTTTGCATCCCGCCTTTGCACGGACAAATCCTCACCCTCCCCCTCTCCTTTGAAAAAAGAGAGGCGACCCCTGTGCGCGCGGTTCTTCGACTGCTCAATCATGTGCGGCGACAACTCGGGACCAACCGAGGCTTACGAGGACGAGTGGTGCCGTTACCCGCGGAAAACTCCGTCTCATTTGGAATCACTTTGATCCGCGTCGGGTCGCGCGATTGACTGCAAGTCGCGAATGAGCGAATCGAGCTTGCGCACATCTTTGCGCCGGCCCTTTTCGGGTTTCAATTTGCGCTTGCGCATCATGATCGTCAGATCGCGAATATCGTGGAGTCGCTCGCGCGACAAGTCGTCGGCTCGTTTGTACCGAGTCACCGCTGCAATGCTTTCGGCGAGATCGAGCTCCAAACGAGCGGCGTAGGCCCGAATCGTCCGGCGCAAATCGCGTCTCACTGAGTTCAGTTCATCGGTTAGCATCGTGACGGGAGAGACTTCCCGCTGCGGTTTCTTGTGCCGTTGTTTTTTTCCTTTCACTGATTGCGAGTGAGCTACAGCCAAAAAGCCCGTCGGGGCGCTCTGTCCCCGACGGGCTCCCGTTAACCTAACCACGATCGATTCATGGATTGACAATGACTACTTCACTTCTCGAATCGGTACGAATCCAACTCGATTGACGATCTTCTGACCGTCTGCTCCGACGGTGAAATCGACAAACTGCTTAGCCAGACCGCCTGGTTCGCCGTTGGTGTAATAGAATGTCGGTCGAGCATAAGGCCACGTTTTATTAATCACGGACGCTTGCGATGGCATTAGGCCATCAATAGGAACGACCTTGATTCCTCCGGCTTTCATGTACGCCAATCCCACATAGCCGCAGCCATTTGGGTTCTTACCCACTTCAGCCGCGATTTGTTCGTGTCCCGCCATCTTTTGCGCGCCCTTTGCGTAATCGCGTTTCTTCATCGCCAGCTCCTTCCAATCCGAATAGGTGCCTGATGACGTGTTGCGCGTGTAGATCGAAATTTTGCCGGGCTTACCGCCGACTGCGCTCCAGTCGGTGATGTCCCCGGTGAAAATCTGCTCCACCTGCTTTTTCGTTAGGCCTTTGATCGGATTTGACGCGTTTACAATGACGCCGAGGCCGTCATAAGCGACGATTGTCGGTTTCATGTGTTTGCCTTTGGCTGAACCGGCGCCTACTTCGCCCGACTTGGCGCGCCGGCTGGACATGCCGATATCGGCCGTGCCATCAATGATCGCAGCGATTCCGGTGGTCGAACCTTCGGCGGCAATGTCGAAGGTGGTGCCGGGATGTTGCGCTTTGAACTGTTCGGCTAATTGCGGAACCAGTTTGGCCCCGAGCGTGTCGGAACCCTTGATGACCAGGCGATCCGCGTTTGCATTGGACAGGGTTGCAGCCAGCAACCCTAGAGTAACTGCGAGGTGTTTAATTTTCATAGTTTAGGTGTATCGACGTTTAGAATTTCACGCTCATATCCGCTTGAAAGATTTGGTACTGGTCGAGCGGATTGATTGGGATATCGCCTGAACCTCCAGTGCCAAGAAAGCTATTGACGCGCCAGGCATAGGCCCATGTGAGATTCAAGCTAATGGCATCGGCGACCATGTACCCGGCTTTCACGGCGATGCCTCTCTCGTTAACACGGCTATCGTAGATGTCGGAGTCAACCAGGTTGGGATCGAGCGCAAATTGACCGGCGTATTGATACCAGGCTCGGATCTCCCAGTCGCTCTTTGCCTTTAACTGGCCAATAGCCCCACCGATCATCCAAGCGTAATGCTGGCCGGTGTGGTCTGGATGTCCCGCCGCCTTTGCGCGATCGTGACCCTCGATATTGTCAACGAACTCGCCGAAGACGCGCATTGGCATGTCCCAGAGTTTCCAGCCGACTTCCGCTGGTAGATCAAAAACCAGCAGGCTGTTAATGCCGGTTTGATTGCCACCCGGATCGCCGTTGAAATGAATGTTAAACGTGTCACCGTTGCCGGTGTAGTTATAGAGCGTAGGCGCCAGCTGGACGTAGACGCTGTTCGGGAAAGTAAGCCTTGCGCCTGCCTGCCATGCTAGCATGAAGGCGTCCCCTGTTGGAATTTTCTGGCCTGCTTGACCACCGGGGGTGTTCGCAGGAAGCGTTGGGTTAGGCCCTATAGGATTCTCCGGATTCTCATCGTCGTAAACGTACTGCGCGAAGTTTGCGAAGACGTCGAGCTTCAGCTTGAAGGGTTCCGCGGCCTGGGCGGCTACGACACTCTTACCTTCCTTGCTATATCCTCCCTTGCTGTAGGACTGAATCGCTTCGCCGCCTCCGCCGCCGATGTCGAAGGTAAATGTGTGCTTCCATTGCTCTGCAAGGCCTTCCGGATTGATATCGTCGTCCCATAGCATCGACGTGGTAATGAGTGGCTGTGGCATTCTGCCGCCTGTAAACTTGAAGTCCGGGAAACCCGTGTAACCGAAATATGCCTGACCCACAAAGATTCCGTCGTCGCCTTTTGCGAATGGGCCGCCGGACGATTCCCCTCCGAAAGTCACATTGGTTGAGCGGTTGCTGGCACTCGTTTCCAATCGGAGTCCAAAAAACCAATCGTCAGCCAGTGTGCCGCGGAGGCCAACGCGGAGTCGATAGCGTTGACGGTGGCGCTCATACCAATCATTTGTGTGATCCTGACCGAACTGATCGGTGGAGGGAAGTCTGCCACCTCGATATTCGTAACGGAGACGCATATCGCCATAGAGCTCAAGCTCGGTAATGGGGGCCGATAGCTTCCATTTTCCAGCTGCCGTGCTGGCCGATTCTTTAACCAGTTCGGTGCGCACTTCCTCGGCTTCCTGGTCACTGATAAGTCGTTTGCGAACGAGCAAGTCGAGCAGCGCCCCTGCATCTTGCGCCCGGGCAACAGTTCCGCCCAGCGCAACGCAGAGAGCGGCGGCCGCCAGTGTTAATTTCTTCATAAAGATTGTTTCTCCTTGGTTGTGCGGCGAAAGCGCCGCGAGGTGTTGGTTGTTTCGACGCGAAAGATGAACGGAGATTGTTACAACCGTATGGCGACCAGGTAACAATTCGGTGAACTCGAAATTAATTTGGCTGCACTTAGGCATGCATGGCAAAGCGCAGACTGGACGATGAGCGTGTCGTCCTTAGAATTGGGCAATGCGAATTGCGATCACGCTGGCGGCTACTCTCATCACGAGCGCTTCAGCCATGGCGGACGCGGTCAGTGTCACCAGCCCGGATCATGCGCGAACCTATGCATACGGCGCAGTGACCTGGCACCAGCTTTACCTGGAACGAACTCGCGGTGAACTCGCCGCGCGGATCACATTCAGTAATTTCCCCTTCGCGGACGCGAACGAGCCGCGCACCGACCAACCGTTCGACTTCCGATTTCCAGGTATCCACGTCGATTTCGCACGGCATGCGTTCGTAGCGATCGGACGCCGCGGCGAATTCATTCCAGTTGCCTGGTTTCGAGGCGATCCGTCGTGTGGATGGATTAAGCTGGCGCCTAACGCAAAGATTTATCTGCTTAAGGAGAGTGGTCGCGTGACCGCCACGTTAACGGCGACGAGTTATCCGCGCGGCGGAGAGCGCTGGATCGAGTTGGACAACAATTATTCGCTTCAGAATCTCTTGTGCGCCCTTTTCGGTGAGATTGGCTTAGTGCCGGACGGGTGATATTGGGCGAAAATCTCCAGACTGCTGCGAAAGATTTGACATTCAACGGCGACGCGGATTTACGCTACTAGTCGATTATGCAAACGCGTTTCCTTTGTGCTTTTGCTCTCCTGGCAATTGCCGCATCGGCATCTGCCACTTCATTTCGCGACGATTCGCGTTACGTCGCGCGCGGGCCGCGCACCGGATATTACATTGTCCGTCCCGGCTCAGTGTTGATTCAGCAACTCGGTTTTCAAGGCGCCCCGTTCAGGGATACGTCGGACCCATTGAATCACGGGCGTGGAGCTGATGTGCTTGCATTCCGCTTGAACAGCGCTGGTGTGTTATCCGTGCCCCCGGCTTACATCGTTCAGGGGCCGCCTAACGACTTTTACATGCGGCGCATCGGTTCGTTCATCCGTGGGCGCACCACCTCGCATGATGTCGAAAGCTTCTTTGGGCGTCCGAAGCAGATTGAGAAGCGGCGCGACGGTTTCATCGCTTATTATACGATCGAGGTTTACAACCCATTTGAAGAGAATTCAGGTGGGAGACGGTAGTAAGGCGCACGATCGTTAAGCGAATCTAGGAATCACGAAAACAGTTCGTCACTTTCAAGAGGTTGATTTCATCCCATGGACACCGGTTCTGGCAGACAAATCCTGATCATCGAAGACGAAAGCGACGTGGCGGACCTGCTAGAGATGACTTTGCGTAAGGCGGGCTTTAAAGCCACGACGGCGGGCGACGGCGCAAGCGGTTTGCAGAAGGCGCGCGATAACCGACCCGATTTCATCATTCTTGATTTGATGTTGCCAAAAATGTCCGGACTGGAAGTCTGCAGGATTTTGAAAGGCGACGCGGCAACGTCTCACATTCCGATTCTCATGTTGACGGCAAAAGCAGAAGAGATTGATCGAATCGTTGGTTTGGAATTCGGCGCTGACGATTACGTGACCAAGCCTTTCAGTCCGCGCGAAGTGATGCTGCGAATCCGGGCAATTTTACGACGTGGCGAGAAACCAGAGGAAACGCTCAAGGCCGGTTCTATCTCGATCGATCCTGCGCGTCATCAAGTTCGTGTGAACGGCAAACGGGTGCATCTCACCAGTCTCGAGTTCAAGCTGCTGCGAACGTTAATCCAGCGCAGAGGCCGGGTGCAGGAGCGCGATAAATTGCTCAACGACGTCTGGGGCTACGAGAGCATGATCGACACCCGCACGGTCGACACCCACGTGCGCAGGTTGCGCGAAAAGCTCGGCAAAGCCGGCGATGTGATTGAAACCGTGCGCGGTTTCGGTTATCGGCTCCGGGAAAGTTAACTCCCTGGGTCGTCGCAGCGCTTTCCTGCTTCGCTTTGCCACACAAGTTAATTTGCGGGAGATTAGAACTCATCACTCCTCTCATAAAGTAGCGCTGTCATGTTGAGCGGAGCGAAACATCTCTGTCTATTCCACTGGTAGCCTGTTAAGATTTGATCCGAGATTCTTCACTTCGTTCAGAATGACAACGAGGGACGTTTAGAAAGTCCATGACTTGGGTGCTTGTAGTCCTCATCTGTGTTCTGTTTGGCGCGACGGCGTTCATCGTGTGGCGCAAATGGATCGCGCCGTGGCGGCAGGTTGAAGAGGTCATTACCCAAATCGGTCGCGGAGAACGGCCGCGGACATTTTTAATCGACGGCAGCGCGCCAGCGCAACGCATCGGGTTCCAACTGGAAAAGATTGTTAATGAGTTGGAGCAACTCCAGAAGCAGATTGCAAAACGCGAATCTGGGATGCAAACCATTTTCTCGGCAATGCACGACGCATTGCTGGTTGTCGATTCCAACCGGCAGGTCATTGTGACTAACCAGACGTTTCGAAAACTGTTCGACGCTCCCGAAATTTCAGTAGCGACGCCGCTGTTGGAGATTGTCCGTGATCCCACACTGGATCGGCTGCTGACCGATGCGTTCCGTGGCGACGGTCCGGTTCGCTGCGAGCTGGCTCTTGACGGTTCGCAAATCGAGCTGCATGCAGTCGCGACCAGGAACGAGTCCGGCGAGATCACCGGCGCACTGGTTTTGTTTCACGACATCACGGAGCTGAAAAAAGTGGATCAAGTGCGGCGGGATTTCGTGGCGAACGTTTCGCACGAATTGCGCACGCCGCTGTCGATCCTGCGCGGCTACATTGAGACCTTACTCGACAGTCCAAAAACGCCGGGTGAGGAATCGGCTTGAATTGCTCGTCGAAGACTTGCTGACGCTCGCGCAACTGGAATCAGGCAACCCGAACTTGCAGATGGGAACGGTGGATCTGTCGAGCTTTCTCCCGGAAATGGTTCGCGATTGGGAAAAGAAACTTACAAGCAAACAACTCAACATGAGTGTCGATATTCCGCCCGACTTGTCGCCCATTCGCGTTGATCGCACGCGGCTACAGGAAGCCCTCTACAATCTGCTCGATAACGCCGTGAAATATTCGCGCGAGCACGGCGAGATTCGACTGAGTGCCCGCCAGCGCGACGGTGAGATCGAGTTGACTGTGAGCGATGATGGCATTGGCATCGCCAAAGAAGATTTGCCGCGCATTTTCGAGCGTTTCTATCGCGCAGATAAAGCACGGAGCCCTAATGAAGTCCGCGGGACGGGGCTCGGCCTGGCGATTGTAAAACACATCGCGCAGCTACACGGCGGGCGCGTGGAGGCAGAAAGCGAACTCGACAAAGGCACGACGATCCGGGTGTTGCTGCCGAGCGCAATGTGACGTTCTGGTGACAATCCCCACGGATGGCTTCAATTGTGTTCGGTTTCGGTTAACATTCGGCCTGTGAAGAAAAAGGTTCTTTTTATTTGTGTGCAGAACAGTGCGCGCAGCCAGATGGCTGCGGCATTGCTTAACGAGATGTGCAGTGATCACTTCGAAGCCCAGAGCGCTGGGTTGGAACCTGGCGTTCTCAATCCTTTGGCGGTAGAAGCATTGCAGGAGCGAGGAATCGACATTTCTCGCAATAAGACGCAATCCGTCTTCGATGTTTGGAAGTCGGCGCGTCACATATTCGCCTATGCGATTACGGTTTGCAGCGAGTCCGAAGCAGAAGGCTGCCCGATTTTCCCTGGTGTGACTACACGACTGCACTGGTCATTTCCGGACCCTGCGAAGTTTACTGGCACGCACGCGGAAAAGCTCGCGAAAACGCGGGAGGTGCTGGAAGAAATTCGCGCGAAAATTGACGGGTTCTGCGAAGAGCATTGCGAGTTGGATCTGCAAACCTAAGTCTTCGCGTCTTTCGCAAAGCATGGCGAAAAAGCTGGTCGCAGAATTTTTGGGAACGTTCTGTCTCGTGTTCGCCGGCACCGGCGCGATTGTGATCGACTCCGTCAGCGGCGGCGCGGTTTCGCATGTGGGAGTGGCGCTTACTTTTGGTCTCATCGTGTTGGCGATGATTTACACGATTGGAGACATTTCGGGTGCGCACATAAATCCCGCCGTGACGATTGGGTTTTTCGCTGCACGGCGGTTTGAAGCAGGCAGCGTCCTCCCTTATGTCGTGAGTCAGTGTGCTGGCGCTTTTGCGGCCAGTGTTGTACTGCGATTTCTTTTTCCCCAAAGCGCGACACTTGGAGCGACCGTGCCAGCAGGTTCCGCGATGCAATCGTTCGTGCTCGAAATGATCCTAACAGCATTGCTCATGTTCGTGATCCTTAGCGTTTCCACAGGTGCGCGCGAGAAGGGAATTACAGCCGGGATCGCAGTCGGTGCTGTCATTGCTTTGGAAGCATTGTTTGCCGGGCCGATCTGTGGGGCGTCAATGAATCCTGCGCGCTCGCTGGCACCGGCAATTGTTTCCGGACATCTCAGCGGCTTGTGGATTTACCTTGTGGCGCCAGTCCTCGGCGTAGCTCTGGGCGTGATTGGGTGCCGTTGTGTGCGGGAACGCGGCTGTTGCTCCGGCGCTGAGACGGCTGAGATTCCTGCAGCATGAGAACCCAAAACTTCATCAGCAGGTTAAGAGAAGCTCCAGCGAAGCGATTGGTCTTTACTAATTCTGAAGGTGCGAGAATTCACGGCGGCTATCA
>WNFV01015820.1_pt1 | contig 25114 bp, 21 predicted proteins | sample 5400101 | NCBI WGS metagenome assembly WNFV01 (sample SAMN13153361, study PRJNA577476) | soil metagenome | isolation source: 115 cm soil or saprolite under grassland replicate 1 | place: USA:California | collected 2016-06-15 | reverse complement strand
CATTGCCATCTCGGGTTTCAGCGCGCGCGCGATGCCGATCATCTCGTCGGTGGCCGCCATTTCGAGGTTGAGCTTGATATGCACGAGCTCGCGCAGGCGCCGCACATCCTGATCCTGGATATGGCGGCGGTCCTCGCGCAAATGCACCGTGATGCCGTCCGCGCCGCCCAGATGCGCCTCGACGGCCGCCCAGACGGGATCGGGCTCGTACGTGCGGCGCGCCTGCCGCAGCGTCGCGACATGGTCGATATTGACGCCAAGCTCAATCATCGCTGCCGTCGTCTCCGGTCTCTTCCATGGCCTGCAGATCGCGCACGACCCGGCGACTCACGATCGTGCGCTGCTCCAGATAGTGGTCCAGCACTTCGCGCATGAGACGCTTCGCTTCCGCGGCCGCTTCCGGCGCGCTGAAGTCCTGCTGCGCGAGCGCGAGGAGCGTCGCGCCGCGCACCTGCGGATACCGCCGGCCGGGCTCCGCAATCCTCAGGCGCGGACCGCGATCGAACGCGTAATAGTACCGCTCCGCCGGATCGACCGGCCGCCCGGTATCCGCCTCGTGGGTAAGCGGCAGCGCGTAGCCGAGCTCAGAGAGCAACCTCAACTCGAAGCATCGCAGCACCGGCGCCTGTTCGGCGCTTCCGGCGAGCTCGACGAGCGCCGCTTCGTAATCGCGAAACAATTGCGGGTGCGGATCCTCGCGTGGGAGAAGCTTGAGCAAGAGCTCGTTCAAATAGAAGGCGCACAAGAGAGCTGAGCCGCCGACCAGCGGCAGGCCGCCGCGCCAGTCGGCCTTGACGAGCGTCTTGAGCTCGCCCGCTCCCGACCACGACAGCGAGAGCGGCTGAAAAGCCTGGAGCACCCCGCGCAGGTCGGATCGCGCTCGCCGCGCACCGCGCGCCACCAGCCCCACCCGCCCGTACGCCGCCGTCAGCGCCTCGACGATGACGCTCGTTTCGCGGTAGGGATACGTGTGCAGGACGAATGCCGGCTGATCGTCGCGTCGCTCGCGTGGCTGTCTCATGCTAGCAATGACGTCCTGTTTTCACGGCAGCAACGAAGTCGAGAAAGAAACTTGAAGTCACCGCTCCGCGCCCCGGTATCTCTTTGTTGGATCAGCATCTCAATACCCGAGTTGCGTCAGCATGCGCTCATCGTTCGCCCAGCCCGGCTTGACCCGTACCCAGACCTCGAGAAAAACCTTGCTGCCGAACATGCGTTCCATGTCGCGCCGCGCCGCGCTCGCGATCGCCTTCATGCGCGCCCCGCCCTCGCCGAGCAGGATCGCGCGCTGGTTCGCCTTCTCCACAAAAACGGTGGCGTGAATGCGGCGCAGATCGGCTTCGTGCGCAAAGCTGTCGATCGCCACCGCCGCGGCATACGGCAGCTCCTCGCCGAGCAGCCGGAAAATCTTTTCCCGCAGGTACTCGGCCGCGAAAAAACGCTCGTCGCGGTCGGTGAGATCGTCCGCCGGATAAAGCGCGGGCCCCGGAGGCAGCCGGAGGGCGATTTCGGCGGTCAGAGCGTCGAGCTGCCATCCTTTCTCTGCGCTGATCGGAACGATCGCGGCGAAGTCGCGCGCTGCGCCGATCGTCGCGAGCAGCGGCAGCAGGCGCGTCTTGTCCGCAAGCCGGTCGACCTTGTTCACCGCCGCGATCACGGGAACGCCGTCCGGCAGCAACGCGAATACTTTGCGATCGGCCTCGGTGAGCCTTGCCGCGTCGACCACGACGACGATGACGTCGACGTCGGCGAGGCCCTCGCGCACGGCCCGGTTCATGCGCTCGTTCAGCCGCGACCGGTGGCGGGCCTGGAAGCCGGGCGTATCGACGAAGATGAATTGCGCCGCGGTCGTCGTGAGGATGCCGCGCACGCGGTGACGCGTCGTCTGCGGCCGCTTCGACGTAATGGAGATCCTGGCACCGACAAGCGCGTTGACGAGCGTCGACTTGCCGACGCTCGGCCGGCCGACGATCGCGACCTGACCGCAGCGGAACGCGCCCGCCGGGACGGACTTAGGCGCTTCCAGATCGCGTCGCTTGCTCATAAGCCAGCGCCGCGGCGGCCTGCTCCGCGGCGCGCCGGCTCGCTCCCGTTCCGATCGCCGCGATATCCAGAGCCGTGATTCGACAGACGACCTCGAAGATCTGCAGATGCGCCTCGCCGCGGATCTCGACGATCGCGTATTCCGGCACCGGCAACCGCCGGCCCTGCAACCATTCCTGCAGCCGCGTCTTGGGGTCCTTGGCGATCGCCTCCGTATCGGCACCCGCGATGTCGTCGGCGTAGAGACGCTCGATCGCGGCATGGGCGGCCGCGTAACCGGCGTCGAGAAAGATTGCACCGAGCACGGCCTCGAGCGCATCGGCGAGGATCGACGGCCGCGCGGCGCCGCCGCTCTTCGCCTCGCCCTCGCCCAGGCGGATCGCCGCGCCGAGCTTGAGTGCCGCGGCATGCCGATGGAGCGTGTCGCGGTTGACCAGCCCCGCGCGCATCCGCGACAGGTCACCCTCGGGCATTTGCGGAAAGCGCTCGTAGAGCAGCAACGCGATCGCGCAGTTGAGCACGCCGTCGCCGATGAACTCGAGCCGCTCGTTGTGTTCGGCCGCGAAGCTGCGATGCGTAAGCGCCTGGTGCAGCAGCTGCGGCTGGCGAAAGACGTGACCGAGCGCTACGGCGCGTGTGTCCTGAGTCACTCCTACTTGCTCGCCGAAGCCTGAAAGTCGAGCAGGATGCTCGCGTTGCCCACGAGCGGGAGCGTCTTGCTCCACGTGGCGGTCGCGACGAGCGCGTTGCCCTGCTTGTTGAGCTCCACGTCGGAGCCGCGGACCGAGTCGATGTAATCGGCGCTGGCCTTGAGGTCGAAATCCCTGCGGAACTCCGCGAGCGTTATGCCGTCGCGGGCGTTAAGCAGCGTCTGTCTCAGTGTCTTCTCCACCGAAAAATATTCGATGTACGACGGCAGCACGCGGAAACCGACCATGGCGACGGTCAGCACGACAGCGGCAACGAAAATAAAGCCGATAAGCGTGAGGCCCGACTGTCCCGTTCGAGTACGCATGGTCTCTCCCCGTCAGCGGATGCCGCTGCCGATCCGCTTGAATGCAAGGCTGCTGATGTCATCCCAGTTGAACCAGATGAAGAATGCCTTGCCGCGGATGTGATCGTCGGGCACGAAGCCCCAGTAGCGGCTGTCGTCGCTGTTGTCGCGATTGTCGCCCATCATCAGATAGTTCCCCGGGGGGACTTTGCAGCTGAACCCGCGGTCATTGTAAACGCAGTTCTCCTTGCCTGGAAACGACCTTACGTTCAACGGATACACGGGTTGCGCCGCCGGGTTCACCGCGATGGTGTATTCGCGGTCGTCCGAACGCTCGCTCCGCCGTTCGGTCATCACATACGTCAGGCCTTCGAGGTAGCCGTACGTTCCGTCCGCAGTTTGCGGCAACGGTACGCCGTTGACCGTCAGCCTCTTGTCCAGGTAGATGACCTGATCGCCGGGCAGGCCGATCACGCGCTTGATGAAGTCCTGCGACGGGTTGACCGGGTAGCGAAATACGATCACGTCCCCGCGCTGCGGCTCACGGGTGGGGATGATCTTCTTCTCGATGATCGGCAGGCGCATGCCGTAGGCGAACTTGTTGACCAGAATAAAGTCGCCCACCTCGAGCGTGGGCCGCATCGACGAGCTCGGAATCTTGAACGGTTCCGCGACGAAGGAACGCAGCAGGAACACGATCAACAGTACCGGGAAAAAGCTCTTCGGATATTCGATCCACCACGGTTCGGGCACATCGCCGCGGCGCCGCTTGGCAAAGTACCACCGGTCGGCCAGGACGATGACGCCGGTCGCGACCGTGAGCACGAACAGGATGAGGGCGAAGTTCATCAGGTCGGTGGCTGAATATGAGCGGCCGGGAGCTGCGCGCGCGCAATGTTGTCCGCTTCGACCCGAACCGTCCGCGCGCAGCGCCGCGTTTCATGGATCGGCGGTGCGCCGGTCCGGCCAGAGGCGCCCGCCCTCATTTCTCGCCGACCTGCAGGATCGCGAGGAAAGCTTCCTGTGGGATCTCGACGCTGCCGACGGCCTTCATGCGCTTCTTGCCAGCCTTCTGCTTCTCGAGCAGTTTGCGCTTGCGGGTGACGTCGCCGCCGTAGCACTTGGCCAGCACGTTCTTTCGCAACGCCTTGACGCTCTCGCGGGCGATGATCTGGGCACCGATCGCGGCCTGGATTGCAACGTCGAACATCTGTCGCGGAATGAGCTTGCGCATCTTGGCGACCACTTCGCGGCCGCGATATTGCGCATTCGCCCGGTGAACCATCACTGAAAGCGCGTCGATGCGCTCGCCGTTGATCAGGATGTCGAGCTTGACCACGTCGGCGGCGCGGAACTCCTTGAATTCGTAATCGAGCGAGGCATAGCCGCGCGACACGGACTTCAACCGGTCGAAGAAGTCCATGACGACCTCGGCTAGAGGCAACTCGTAGATCAGCATGACCTGGCGGCCGACATATTGCATGTTTTTCTGCACGCCGCGCTTCTCGGTGCACAACGTCAGGACCGGGCCGACATATTCCTGCGGCACGAGAATCGTCGTCGTGATGATCGGTTCGCGGATCTCCTCGACGCGGGAAAGATCGGGCAGCTTGGCCGGATTCTCGATCTCGATCACCGTGCCGTCCCGCAGCAGTACCTGATAGACGACCGTCGGCGCGGTGGTGATGAGATCCATGTCGTACTCGCGCTCGAGCCGTTCCTGCACGATGTCCATGTGCAGGAGACCGAGGAAGCCGCAGCGGAAGCCGAAGCCCAGCGCCTGCGATACCTCGGGCTCGTAATGCAGCGACGCGTCGTTGAGCTGCAGTTTTTCCAGCGCGTCGCGCAGCGCCTCGTACTGGTTGGCCTCGACCGGATACAAGCCCGCGAACACCTGCGGCTTGACTTCCTTGAAGCCGGGGAGCGGCTCCTTCGCCGGTCGCGCCGCGAGCGTCACCGTGTCGCCGACCGGAGCCGCCTTCAGCTCCTTGAGACCGGCCACGACGAATCCGACATCGCCGGCCCGGAGCTCGTCGCGTGCCACCGCCTTCGGCGTGAACACGCCCACCTGCTCGCAGTTGTAGGCCGCGCTTGTCGCCATGAGCAGGATGCGGTCTTTCGGCCTGAGTGTCCCCTGCATCAACCGCACGAGCATCACGACACCGACATAGGTGTCGAACCAGGAATCGATGACCAGCGCCTGCAGCGGCGCGCCCGGATCACCCTGCGGCGGGGGGATGCGCGCGATCACCGCCTCTAGCACATCGTCGACGCCTTCGCCCGTCTTCGCGCTCACCCGGAGCGCGTCGCTCGCGTCGATGCCGATGATGTCTTCGATTTCCGCGATGACGCGCTCCGGCTCCGCGACCGGCAAGTCGATCTTGTTGAGCACCGGCACGACCTCGACGCCCTGCTCGAGCGCCGTGTAGCAATTGGCGACCGTCTGTGCCTCGACACCCTGCGAGGCGTCGACGACCAGCAACGCGCCCTCGCACGCGGCAAGCGAGCGCGACACTTCGTAGGCAAAGTCGACGTGGCCCGGCGTGTCGATCAGATGCAGGCTGTAGGTCTGGCCGTCGCGGCCGGTGTACGACAGCGCCGCCGTCTGCGCCTTGATGGTGATCCCGCGCTCGCGCTCCAGGTCCATCGAGTCGAGCACCTGCTCGCCCATCTCGCGCTCGGACAGGCCGCCGCAACGCTGGATGAAGCGGTCCGCCAGGGTCGACTTGCCGTGGTCGATGTGCGCGATGATCGAGAAATTGCGTACGTTCTGCATGAAACGCGAAGGGCACCGCAGCGGTGCCCTCGGTGGCTCCCAATGGCTTGGACCGCCGCTGCAAAGGCGGCGGAATATATTGAATTGACGCGAATTTTAGCCGAAATCCTGCGCCGGCGCGACCACCGATTGGCGTCCGGCGCGAGTTAGCGCAGAATCCCGGGCACCCGTGCGTCCGTTTTCATGCCGGCGGGCCGAGGCCCCCGAGGCGAAGAGGCCGGACGGCAGCATTGCGGGCTTTGGAGACCGGCGCGAGCTGGTTCTGCGCGCGCCGGATCAGGTTGCTGAAGCTATCATCGAGGAGGAAAAATGTCGCTCAAACAGATAGCCATCATCTTCGGCATCGTTTTTGTCGTCGTCGGCGCCTGCGGCTGGGTGCCCCCGCTCAATCCGGGCGGCAAGTTGCTGGGCTTGTTCGACGTCAATCCGGCGCACAACTTCGTTCATCTCGCCACCGGAATCGTGGCCATCATCGCCGGCGTTTCGGGCGAAAAGGCATCACAGATCTTCTTCCAGGTCTTCGGCGTGATCTACGGATTGGTCGCGGTACTGGGGTTCTACTACGGCGATCAGCCGTTGCTCGGCATCGTTGCCAACAACAGCGCAGACTCGGTGCTGCACGTTGTCATCGCCATCGTTGCGCTCTACCTTGGCTTCGGCATGAAGCCCGCCTCGACGCCAACGACATAGCGGCGTTTCGGCACGAGCGCAGCTCAAGGTCGGGACGGGCCGGCTCGCCGGCCCGACCGCAACGGCGGCCGCTGCGGCGAGCGGGGCAACTTCCGCGCGCATCTCGTCGCAGAGATGACAGTACGCGCGGGTAAGCAACGTCAACGGCACCACGGAACCTGGTTCCTTGCTACTCGCCGCCGCCGCCGTTGGCGACCTTGACGCTCGAATAGAACTGCGCGTCACCGCGTCGCACCAGAAACGTCACCGCAGCGCCCTTCTCGAGCTTGCCGATCAGCGCGTTGATCTGCTCGGCGCTCTTCGCATCGATGGTCGCACCTTTGTTGATCACCGCCAGAATCACATCGCCCACCTGGATGTTGCCGCGCACGCCGCCGCTGACGTCCTCGATGAGCACGCCGTTCTTGATCTCGAGCTCTTTTTTCTGATCATCGGTGAGGTCGGAAAGCACCAGGCCCATGCGATTCGGCTTGGCTTTCTCCTTGCTCGGCGCGCTCTTCCGCGCGATCCGGGGCGTCTCCTCGTCCTTGAGCTCGGCAACGGTGATCGTCAGGTCCTTGGTCGCGCCTTTTCGCCACACCTGCACCGGAATCCTGGTCCCCGGCTTGACCTGCGTGATGATGCGCGGAAGCTCGGATGACGAATTCACCGTCCTTCCGTCGGCCTTGACGATGATATCGCCTGACTCGATGCCTGCCTTGTCGGCGGGGCCGCCCTTTTCGACCGAGTTGACCAGAGCGCCGGCGGCCTTGGAGAGGCCGAACGCATCGGCGGTTTCCTTGCTCACTTCCTGGATCTGCACGCCGATCCGGCCGCGCGTGACCCGGCCTTTTTCCTGGAGCTGTTTCACCGCGCTCATCGCCACGTCGATCGGGATCGCGAAGGCGAGCCCCATATAACCGCCGGTGCGACTGAAAATGAGTGAATTGATACCGACGACCTCGCCTCTCATGTTGAAGAGCGGTCCACCGGAGTTGCCGGGATTGATCGGAACGTCGGTTTGAATGTACGGGACCAGGATCTCGCTCGGCAACTCACGGCCCTTGGCGCTGACGATGCCGGCGGTAATCGTGTTTTCCAGCCCGAAGGGCTTGCCGATCGCCGCGACCCACTCGCCGACCTTGAGTTTTTCTGGATCGCCGATAGTCACCTTGGGCAGCCCGGTCGCGTCGATTTTCAATACGGCAACGTCGGTGCGCTTGTCGACGCCGATGACCTTGGCCCTGAATTCGCGCTTGTCGCTGAGCTTCACCATGACTTCGCTCGCATCATCGACAACGTGCGAATTGGTCAGAATGTAGCCGTCGGCTGAGAGGATGAAGCCCGATCCCACCGACTGCTGCTCGAGATCGCGCGGTCGTTCGCGGCCGCGCGGGATCTGGCCGAAACGACGAAAGAATTCGTAGAACGGATCGTCTTCGGACAGATCCGGGAGTTGCGAGCGGCGGACGGTTTGCGTGACGTCGACGCTGACGACCGTGGCCCCCTGCTGCTCGTAGAGCTCGGTGAAATCCGGCAAACCACGGCTCGACTGCGCCGCGGTCGCCGGTGCGAACGAAACGGCGCCGGCGAGCGCACCGACAAACGTCCATATGCTTAGTTTCATGTAGCCTTTCCCTGGTGACGCGCGCCACCGCTAGCGATGGGCGACGGAATACGCGATCTGGCGGACCGTGGCGCCGGGCGTCTCGCCCAGTACGGTCACCAGATGATCGTTGAGCTGGCGGCTGTAGACGTTGATGCCGCCCTGCTGCGACAGGCCGATCAGCTGCGGCGCCTGCGGCATCGGCTCGACAAAGACCGACACGGCAACGAGGCCGTCGGAGAAGACGAGATGCGCGACCGGCGCCACCTTGCCGCGCAAGGTGCGGTAGCCCTCGACGATCTTGGAGAAACCCGGCGGCAGTTCCCTGACCAGCCAGCCGGTGTCCTGCTGCACGACGTCGCCCGGCAAGGATTCGCGCATTTCCCAATCCGCCGGCGGCGGCCTGAAGCTCGGCCGGACCGCGTCCCGCTCGATCTTGATGCCGATCTGGATATCGGTAAAGACGAACTGCTCGATCGGAACGTTGCGATCGTTCATGAGCTGGGCCTTGAGCAGCAGGCCGGAAGTAAGATCCGCCCACAGCTTGTGCCCGTAGCGCATGCCGTCCTTGGGCTCGAAGATGTACGCCTGCGTCTCGAGGCCGGCGATGCGCGCGATCTCGGCCTTGCGAAAGAAATAATATGCCGCGAGCGTCTCGAGCTGCTGCGGCAACAGCGAAGGGAAGGCGTTGCGGTAGGTTCGGGGCTCGATGCGGATGATCTTCGCGTCGGGGTAGTAGCAACGGACCTGCTCGTTGTTGCGGATGACCTCGCGCGCCGGCCCGTCGAGATTGACGAGCTTCTCGTGCTCGCCGGTCGTGTCGACCATGTGTATCACGCGTGAAGTTTCGACGCGCCCGTCGTGCTGGTAGACGAGCGTGCCGGCGTAGTTGAGCTGCTTTGCCGCAGCCGCAGCCTGCTGCAGCCAGCCGGTCGCGTCGTCGGCGAGCGCGAGCGATACCCAAAGCAGCGCGGCGACGCCGAAGCCCGCGCGCAGGCCGAACCCGGGTCGCCGGCCGGCGGTGACCGGCGCAGCGCCGTTACTTCGCCGCATCCTGCGGGTCGGCCGTGACCGCGCGCAGATACGGACGCACGCCCTGGATCGCCGTCGTCGGCGAGTATTCCTGGTGCGCCAGGAGATATTCGTTGACGACCGGGCGCCGCAGGTCCGCAGCCCGGACCTCGTCGACTCGCTGTGCAGTTGCGATCGCGGACGGCGGCAGCGGCATCGTCGTCAGCGCCACCCAGCCGACTACGCCGACCGCGGCCACGGTCGCCGCCACGGCCCAGGCGACGGCCGCCGGCGCTGGGCGCGCCCGCGAGGGCGCAAGCACCGTCGGCTCGGCAGCCAGCCGCGCCGCGAAGCGGTGCGAAATGCCCCAGATCGGCGCGCCGTCTCCGCGCAGGCAATCGCCGATCACGTGGTAGCAGACCCACGTTTGCACCGACGCCACTTCGCGCAGCCCATGGCAGGCACGCTCGGCGCGATCCGCGTCGAGCTCACCATCCATCAGCAGCGAGACTTCCTCCGGCGTCAGTTCCGTCGGCCGGGCGGGTTCGTCCGCATCCGGCAGAGCCAAGAATTTACCCATTACCATCTCCGGTCCTTGTCGGTCCCCAGCAGCGGCCGCAGCTCCGCTGCGATCGCTTCGCGCGCCCGAAAAATCCGGGAGCGCACCGTGCCAATCGGACAATTCATCACGTTGGCAATCTCTTCGTAGCTTAACCCCTCGATCTCGCGCAGCGTGATCGCCGTGCGTAGATCGTCGGGCAGCGCGTCCATCGCCTTGTTGACCGTGGTCGCGATTTCTCTGCCCAGCAGCTCGTTCTCCGGCGTATTCGAGTCACGCAGCTGCTCGGCGTCCTCGAAGTTCTCCGCCTCCTCGTGGTCGAAACCCGTCGAAGTCGGCGCCCGTCGCCCAATCGCGACCAGATAATTCTTGGCGGTATTGATCGCGATACGGTACAGCCAAGTATAAAACGCACTTTCCCCGCGGAAGCTTGGCAGCGCGCGGTAGGCCTTGATGAAAGCCTCCTGCGTCACGTCCTCGACTTCCCCGGCGTCGCGCACCAATCGCGACAACAACCGTGCCAGCTTGCGCTGGTACTTCAGCACCAACAGTTCGAAGGCACGCTTGTCGCCCCGCTGCGCACGCTCCACGAGCTGCTGATCAACTTCGCGGTCACCCATCCGCGGGCCGCCCCTGAGTCATCTCGTTGTTCTCGCCACACCCGGTCAGGTGGGCGCGGCACCCGCCGGCAGTATAGCCGAGCCGTGCGGGGCGCTCGCGGCGGCCATGCGGCACGATGCCTGCTGCTCTGGACCGCCCGCCGCAATAGAAGTTCACTCCCGCGCAGGGTTTTGCCGGCGCGATGGTTAGGGAACCTCTGAACAAGCCCCACATGAGCCGCGTTTCTGGTGCAATGGCCTCAGATGCGAGGCGTCGCGGCGCAGCGAATAGTGCGTACTATTCGCAAGCCGCGCAACAAAGCAGATGAGGCCATTGCGCCGAAACCCGAAGGGACGGCGCTTTCCGGGCAATCTGCTTTGTCGCGCCGCTCGCCCATGGGCGCCTGCCATGGGCTTCGCGTCGCTTCGCGCATCTCATCCCGGAAAGCCGCCGTCGCGGCCATGCGGGGCTTATTCAGAGGTTCCTTAGCTCCGGCGCTCCAGACGCACGGTCGGCTGCACGTGGCCGGTGGCCAGTCCCCGATAATTGCGGATGACCGGCTCCCGCCAGCCTTCCAGCGTTTGGCGCTGCGCGGCATCGAGGAGGCCCAGAAGGTCGAGCACCGCCACGGTCGCCGGATGCAGGCCTCGGGGGTTGCCGTCGACAACCTTGAGCGCGATGCCCCAGCCCCGGCTGCGGACACCGATACCCTGCACGCCTTCCGCGCCGGCCTTGGTCACCCAATCGCCGCCTCCGGCGCGCATCAGGATCAAGTCGTTGCGCCCCTCGCCCGAGACCATTTCCGGGTGCGCGGTCATCGCCGCCGCGAGCGTTGCCGGCGCGGCGCCATAGCGCGCGTCGTCCGCGACGGTCGCGAGCCGGGCGTAGGCATATGCGAGACGATCGAGTGGCACCGCATAGTTCGGCGCGGAGCAACCGTCGATGCCGGCGACGAGTTCGCGTTCGGCCACGCCGGTCAGGTGTGCAACCGCCGCGCGTATCGCCTGCTGTAGCGGATGCTCGAGCGCGAGATAGGATTCGAGCGGCAAGGCGTATTGGCGGCAATAGGCGAGCATGCCGGTGTGCTTGCCGGAGCAGTTGTGATGCAACGGCGTGAACTTCGCGCCGGCAGGAGGCAATTCCTCGCGCACGGCGTAATAGATGGGAGGATGAATCCCGCATTGCAACGCGTCGACAGTGCAACCCGCCCGCTCGAGCATGTCGGCGACCGCGGCGACGTGGCGCGGCTCGCCGGAATGGCTGGCGCAAAGAAGCGCGACCTGCTCCGGCGAGTACCCAAAGCGCTCGACCCCGCCGCCCGCGACAAACGGCAGCGCCTGCAGCGGCTTGAGCGCGCTGCGCGTGGTCGTCAAGAAATGTGGATCGCCGGCGCAGAACAGCAACCTGCCGTCGCGGTCGACGACCGCGACCGATCCATAATGGACGCTATCGATGGCGTCACCGCGGGTGACGCGTGCAAGCGGAACGTGCGGCGGGGCCGCGGAGGTGACGGTCGACAAGGAGCGGGGTCGTGCAGGAAACCGCTATTTTACCGCGGTTGGCTGCAGCGCCTGCCGGATCTGCTCGAGCGCGCCCGGGTCTTCGATCGTCGTGAGATCACCGGGATCGCGACCCTCCGCGAGCGCCTGGATCGAGCGCCGCAAGAGCTTGCCCGAGCGTGTCTTCGGGAGCAGTGTGACGAAATGCACTGCGCCCGGCCGGGCGATAGCGCCAAGCTCGCGGTCGACCGTATCCATCACTTGCCGGCGCATCGCCGCGACTCCTTCGGCAGTGGCGATCTTCGCCGGGTCCTTGACCACCGCAAACGCGACCGGAATCTGGCCCTTGAGCTGATCGGCCACGCCGACAACGGCGACCTCGGCGATGCCGGGATGCGCCTGTACCGCCTCCTCGATCTCGCGCGTGCCGAGACGGTGGCCCGCGACGTTGATCACGTCGTCGGTGCGACCGAGAACGAAGTAATAACCGTCGGCGTCGCGCGTCGCCCAGTCGAAGGTCGAGTAGGTCATTTTCCCGGGCACCGTCTCGAAGTAGGTCTTGACGAAGCGCTCGTCGTCGCCCCACACGGTCGTCATGCAGCCCGGCGGCAGCGGCGGCATGATCACCAGCACACCCTTCTCATCGGTACCGACCTCGTTGCCCGTTGCCTCGTCGAGCAAATGCACGTCATAACCGCAGACCGGGAACGACGGGCTGCCGAATTTGCGCGGCGTGTCCTCGATGCCCGGCGACGCCGACAGGATCGGCCAACCGCTCTCCGTCTGCCAGTAATGATCGACGATCGCCACGCCGAGCGAGTCCGACGCCCAGCGTGCCGTCGGCTCGTCCAGCGGCTCGCCGGCGAGGAAGAGGTACTTGAGGCCGGCCAGGTCGTGTTTTTTCATGTACGCCGTGTCCTGCTTTTTCAGGACGCGGATCGCAGTCGGCGAACTGAACATCGTGCGCACCTTGTGCTCGGCGACGATCTGCCACCAGATGCCAGGATCGGGCCGGATCGGCAGGCCCTCGTACATGATCGTCGTCGAGCCGTTCAGGAGCGGTGCGTAGACGATATACGAATGTCCGACGACCCAGCCGATATCGCTGGTCGTGAACATGGTCTCGCCCGGCGCGACGCAGAAAATATCGCGCATCGAAGCGGCCAGTGCGACCGCATAGCCGCCGGTGTCGCGCTGCACGCCCTTGGGCTTGCCTGTGGTGCCGGAGGTATAGAGAATGTACGAGGATTCCGACGATTCGAGCCATGCGCACGGCACCTGCGCACCTTCGTGCTGGACGGCGAGCGCCGCGTAATCGAGATCGCGGCCGGCGACGCGGGACATCCCGGCATCGAGCTTGCGGTCGACGATGATCACTTTCGCCGGCGGGTGCTTCGCCAGCCGCAACGCCTCGTCGACCAGGTGCTTGTAGGGAACCGCCTTGCCGCCGCGCATTCCGGCATCGGCCGTGATCATGACCACAGGCTTCGCGTCGTCGATGCGCGTGGCAAGACTTGCGGCGGCGAATCCGCCGAAAACGACCGAGTGAATCGCACCGAGCCGCACGGTCGCGAGCATCGCGAACACCGCCTCCGGGATCATCGGCATGTAGATCAGGACTCGATCGCTCTTGCCGACGCCCTGGGCTGAAAGGATCGCGGCGAAGCGGTTGACTTCGGCGGAGAGCTCGCGATAGCTATAAGTCCGGCGCTGATCCGTCTCGGTCGAAATGAAGATGAGCGCCGCCTGGTCGCCACGCGTTGTGAGATGGCGATCGATCGCGTTGTGACAGAGGTTGGTGCGGCCGCCGACAAACCAGCGCGCAAAGGGTGGGCGGCTGTAATCGAGTACCTTGGTAAAGGGCGTCTGCCAATCGATCAACGCCGCCCGTTCGCGCCAGAACGCATCGCGATCATGCAGTGAACGGCGGTGTGCCTCGGCGTATTTGCGCATCACTATGGGTGCGTGTCGGCACCGATGCGCACGACGGTCCTGCCCCGCACCAGGCCTTTGATATAGGCGTCGAAGTGCGTGGGCAGATCCTCGAAAGCGATCGTGCGTACCTGATCGTGGACGCGATCGGGCCGCCACGCGACCGCGAGCTTGTTCCAGATCGCCTGCCGCAATTCCATTGGGCAATTGGCGCTGTCCACGCCCAGCAGCTGCACGCCGCGCAGGATGGCGAGGGGTATCGACTGCCGCAGCCTGACCTCCTTCGCGCCCAAACCGCGCAAGTAGCCGCTTTCCTCTTCCTTGCCCGTGATCGCAACGACGTGATAGCCAAGCTTCGCGAGGATTTCGATGGCGACGCTGCCAACGCCGCCGGTCGCTCCGGTGACCGCAACCGGCCCGTTCTCGGGCTTCAGGCCGTTGTATTCCATCAGCATGATCGCCTGCGCCGCAGTGAAGCCGGCTGTGCCGAGCGTCATGGCGTCGAACGCCGTCATATGCTCGGGACGGCGCACGATCCAATCCCCCGGAACGCGGACGTATTCCGCGTAACCGCCATCGTGGGCGACGCCGAAGTCGTATGCGTGCACGATGACCTTGTCCCCGCGCTTGAACCGAGGGTCGGCCGACGCCTCGACGGTCCCCGCCATATCGATGCCACCGACCGTCGGGAACTTGCGCATGATCCTGCCGGCGCCGTTATACGACAGCGCGTCCTTGTAATTGATGGTCGAGTACTTGGTCTTGACCATGACGTCGCCGGGGTCGAGCTCGTCTTCGGTCATCTCGACAAAGCGGCTCGATACCACCTTGTCGTGCTCGAACGTGCGGTAAGCCTTGAACCGGTGCATGGGTAGGGTCCTCCTCAAAGCGGCGACAGTACGGCGGGTTCGCCCGCCTGATGCGGCAATGCCATGTATTCTCGGGTGCGCATCTCGATCAAGCGACTCACGGTGCGCGGAAATTCCTGGCTGTTCGGCCCCTCACGGTAGAGCTCCTCGGCGGGGACCGCCGCCGACAGCAATAACTTTACCCGATGATCGTAGAGCACGTCGACGAGCCACGTAAAGCGCCGCGCGGCGTCGCCCATGTCCGGAGTCAGGCGGCGCACGCCCGAGACGATGACGACAGCGAAGCGACGGGCGATCTCGAGATAATCGAGCTGCGAGCGCGCGCCTTCGCACAGCGCAGCGAAATCGAACCACACGAGGCTTCCCGCGCGTTTTCTCGCCTTGAGCGTGCGGGCTTCGATCGAAAGCCGGGGATCCTCGTCCGGACCGGGGCGCATACGCTCGAACAACGCTGCCAGCTCCGCCTCGACCGCGTCGGAGAGCGGCGTGTAGTAGCACGCGGCGTGCTCGAGCTCACGCAGGCGGTAGTCGGTGCCGCCGTCGACTTCGATCACGTCCAGCCACTGCTTGATCAGCGCGATCGTCGGCAGCAGGTTCTGTCGCTGCAATCCGTCGGGATAGAGGTCGTCGGGCCGGTAGTTCGAAGTCATGACAAAGACGACCCCGCGAACGAAGAGCGCACTGAGCAGCCGGCCCAGAATCATGGCGTCGGCAACGTCCGAGACGTGGAATTCGTCGAAGCACACCAGGCGGTGGCGGCGGGCGATGCGAGCGGCGACCGAGGCGAGCGGGTCTTCCTCGCGCTTGAGCATCTTGTTCCCCCGTCCCACGCCGCCCCAGAAGTAACCGCCGCGCGGAGGCACGGGAGGATTGAACCAGCGAAGAAGCGACTGGCGCGCCTTCTTGAAGGCGACGAGCTCGTCGTAGAGGCGTTGCAGGCGCGCGAGCGCCGCGGCTTGTGCGCCGTCGAGGACGATGTCGCGGCGGATGAGCTCGGGCTCGAGGTGCCGGATAAGCGCGCCGTGGGCGACGGCGAGACTGGGCGTGGTGTCATTCATGTCGCATCGCCCGGTTCGCGCGTCCCCGAAGTCAGAGGTTCAGCGTTCGTTTGTCCACCGCGAGCGCCGCCTCCTTGACCGCTTCCGACAGTGAAGGATGGGCGTGGCAAATGCGGGCGATGTCTTCGCTCGCCGCACCGAATTCCATCGCAACGACGCCTTCGGAGACCAGCTCGGACACCATTGGCCCGATCGCGTGCAGGCCGAGGATGCGATCGCTCTTGGCGTCGGCGAGAAATTTCACGAAGCCCCGCGTGTCGCCCAGCGCCCTGGCGCGGCCGTTGGCAGTGAACGGAAACATTCCTGCGCGATAGGCAGCGCCGGCCGCCTTCAGCTCTTGCTCAGTCTGTCCGACCCAGGCGATTTCCGGCGAGGTATAGATCACCCACGGCACGGTATTGAAGTCGACGTGTCCGTGCTGGCCGGCGATCCGCTCGGCGACCGCGACGCCTTCTTCCTCAGCCTTGTGCGCTAGCATCGGACCGCGTACGACGTCGCCGATCGCCCAGACACCGCCAAGATTGGTCTTGCAGTCCCCGTCGACGGTGATGAAGCCGCGCTCGTCCAGCTTGAGGCCGACCGCGTCCGCGCCGAGCCCGGACGTGTGCGGAACGCGGCCGATCGAGACGATAAGCTTGTCGAAGCGCCGGCTTTGCTGCTTGCCCGACGAATCGGTGTACTCGACCACGACCTCTTTGGCCGCGGTGACCTTGGTGATGTCCACCCCGAGCTCGATCGCCAAGCCCTGTTTGGTGAAGAGCTTCCATGCCTCCTTGGCGACCTGTTCGTCGGCGGCGCTCAAGAAAACGGGCAACGCCTCCAGGATCGTAACCTCGGCGCCGAGCCGCCGCCAGACGCTGCCCATCTCGAGCCCGATGACTCCTGCCCCGATGACGCCGAGCGTTCGCGGGACCTCGGGAATCGCCAGCGCGCCGTCGTTGTCGAGGACGAGCTTGTTGTCGAACGGCGCTCCGGGAAGCGCGCGCGGCTTCGAGCCGGTTGCGACGATCACGTGCTTGGCGACGAGCGACGCGGCGCCGGAGCCTTCGACCCTGATCTGCCAGGCTCCAGGCGTGCCGCCGGCGAAGCTGCCGGTGCCGGAATGGAAGGCGACCTTGTTCTTCTTGAACAGATACAGGATGCCGTCGTTGTTCTGGCGGACGACCTTGTCCTTGCGCGCGAGCATCCGCGCCACGTCGATCACCAGACCCTTGACGTCGATTCCGTGCTCGGCGAAAGCGTGGCCGGCGTGCTCGAAATTCTCGGACGACTGCAAGAGCGCCTTGGATGGAATGCACCCGACATTGGTGCAGGTTCCACCGGGCGCGGGCTTGCCGTCCGCCATCGTCCAGTCATCGATGCACGCGGTCCTGAAGCCGAGCTGCGCGGCGCGAATCGCCGCGATGTAGCCGCCGGGACCGGCGCCGATGACGATTACATCGAATGATTCAGCCATTCCCGCCTTGCCTCGCAACGTGTCGTCCACCAAAAACGTTACAACGAGCCTGCGAGCGGGCCGAGAGCGCGAAGCCGCGGAACGAGGGAGCGAGATAGTACATGGTTAGTACAGCGAGCTCCCGAGTGAGCAGCGACAAAGCTCTCGGCCCGCGCAGCGGCGAGCCTATAGATCCAGAAGCATTCTTGCTGGATCTTCCAGCGCTTCCTTTATGGCGACCAGAGACAATACCGCTTCGCGGCCGTCGATTATGCGGTGATCGTACGATTGCGCGAGATAGTTGATCGGCCGCACGACGACCTGGCCGTTCTCGACGACCGCTCTGTCCCTGGTGGCGTGCACGCCGAGAATCGCCGACTGCGGCGGATTGATGATCGGAGTCGACAACATCGACCCGAAAACGCCGCCGTTGGAGATCGTGTACGTTCCACCGGTCAGCTCCTCGACCGTCAACTTGCCTTCCTGCGCACGTTTGCCGAAGTCGGCGATGGCGAGCTCGATCTCGGCGATCGAGAGTTGATCGGCGTCACGGATGATCGGCACGACCAGACCGCGCGGGCTGCCGACGGCGATCCCGATGTCGAAGTACCCGTGGTAGACGATGTCGGTGCCGTCGATCGACGCGTTGACCACCGGGAATTTCTTCAATGCGTGCACCGCAGCCTTGACGAAGAAGCCCATGAATCCGAGCTTGACGCCGTGCTCCTTTTCGAACCGATCCTTGTAGCGGTTGCGCAGATCGATCACCGGCGCCATGTTCACTTCGTTGAACGTCGTCAGGATCGCCGCTGTCGACTGCGATTGCACGAGCCGCTCGGCGACGCGCTGCCGCAACCGCGACATCGGTACGCGCTGCTCGGGCCGGGCGCCCCAAGTGGCAGGCAGCTTGATCGCCGGTGCCTGGAACGGCGCCGGCGCGGGTGCGCGCGCCGCAGGCGCCTCCGCCGTAGCGGGCGCGGCCGCGGGCACGGCCTTGTCGCCAGCGCGCGCCGCCCCAACCGCGAGGACGTCGCCCTTGGTGACGCGGCCGCCCCGGCCGGTGCCGGCGACATCGCCGGGGCTCAGGTTCTGCTCGGCCATCAGCTTGCGGGCGGCGGGCAATGCGCCGGCCGCGGCTTGCGGAGTGGCCGTCACCGCCGGCGCAGAGGCTGCATCCTGCGCGGCCGCAGGCGCGGTGACAGCGGCCTCTCCCGGTGCCGCGCCCTTCGCGTCCGTATCGATGACCGCGATGACTTCCTGTGCGTTGACCGTCGCGCCGTCGGACTTGCGGATCTCGGTCACGATACCGGAACCTGGCGCAGGTAATTCGAGCACGACCTTGTCAGTCTCGACGTCGACGAGATTCTCGTCGCGCTTGACCGCGTCGCCGGCCTTCTTGTGCCAGTTGACCAGCGTCGCTTCGGTGATCGACTCCGGCAGGACCGGCACTTTGACTTCGATGAGCATCTCGCTTCCCCGGCCCCGTCGCTCAATGCGCGGTTACCATCTCGCCCGACGCGAGCTTCGTTGCGAACGCTTCGGCGACCAGCTCCTGCTGTTGCGCCAGATGCTTGGACGCGTAGCCGACCGCCGGCGATGCCGAGATCGGGCGGCCCGCATAGGCCAGTACCTGCTTCTCGCCGATGTCCCCGCGCAGGTACGCTCGCAGCCGGTACCACGCGCCCTGGTTCTGCGGCTCTTCCTGGCACCAGACGACTTCGGTGGCATTCGGATACTTGACGATCTGCGCCTTGAAGTCGGCATGCGGAAACGGATACTGCTGCTCGAGCCGGATCACCGCCATGTCGGCGATGTTGTTCGCGCGCCGGAAGTCGACGAGGTCGTAATAGACTTTGCCACTGCACACGATAACGCGGCGCACGTTCTTGGCGACGAGCTTGTCGGTTTCGGCGATCACCGTGTGGAACTTGCCTTCGGAGAGCTCCTGCAGCGCCGACACGGCGGCCTTGTGCCGCAGCAGGCTTTTCGGGCTCATGACGATCAACGGCTTGCGAAAGTCGCGCACCATCTGCCGGCGCAGCAGATGGAAGATCTGCGCCGGAGTGGTCGGCACGCAAACCTGCATGTTGTGCTCGGCGCAGAGCTGCAGATAGCGCTCCGGCCGCGCAGACGAATGCTCGGGCCCCTGCCCTTCGTAGCCGTGCGGCAGGAGCAGCGTGAGTCCGCAGACGCGGCCCCATTTGACTTCGCCGGCGGCGATGAACTGGTCGATGACGACCTGTGCGCCGTTGGCAAAATCGCCGAACTGCGCCTCCCAGATCACCAGCCGGTTGGGCTCCGACGTCGCGTAGCCGTACTCGAATCCGAGCACCGCCTCCTCGGACAATACCGAATCGATGATCTCGAATTCGGGCTGATCTTCCCTGACGTGCTGCAACGGAATCCACGAGCCCGCGTCCCACTTCTCACGGTTCTGATCGTGCAGCACGGCGTGCCGGTGCGAGAACGTCCCCCGCGCCGAGTCCTGCCCGGAAAGCCGCACGCCGTAACCCTGATCGAGCAGGCTCGCATACGCGAGGGTCTCGCCGTCGGTGACCTTCCGCGCGAGCGCCTTCAGCGCCTTCATCGGCACCGCGGTTTCCGCTGCATCGGTCCAATGCTTGCCGAGGAAGGGCGTCCAATCGACAGCGAACGGCGGCTTGTAATTCGAAAGTACCGTGGTATTGGTGTGGAATCCCTTGTCCATCGCCGTACGATAAGTGGCGATCATGCCTTCGGCCTCCTCGGCCTTGAGCACTCCGTCGGCCACCAGACGCTGTGCGTACAGCGCGCGAGTACCCGGGTGCTCGCGGATTGACTTGTACATCAGCGGCTGGGTGATCATCGGCTCGTCGGCCTCGTTGTGGCCCTGGCGGCGGAAGCAGATCAGATCGATGAACACATCCTTGTCGAACTTCTGCCGGAACTCGATCGCTATCTCGACCGCCAGCAGACACGCCTCGGGGTCGTCACCGTTGACGTGGAAAATAGGCGCCTCGACCATCTTCGCGACGTCGGTGCAATAGAGCGTGCCGCGCGTGTCGCGCGGGTCGGAGGTCGTGAAGCCGATCTGATTATTGACCACGATGTGGATCGTGCCACCGGTGCGGTAGCCGCGCGTCTGCGCGAGGTTGAGCGTCTCCTGCACCACACCCTGTCCGGCAATCGCAGCGTCGCCGTGGATCAGCACCGGCATCACCTGATCGAACGTCGCGTCCTTGCGCCGATGCTGGCGCGCACGCACCGAGCCTTCGACGACGGGGTCGACGATCTCCAGGTGCGAGGGATTGAACGCCAGCGTCACGTGCATTGGCCCGCCCGGCGTCGTGACGTCGGACGAGAATCCCTGGTGATACTTGACGTCCCCGGCGGAAAGATCGCTCGCGAGCTTCCCTTCGAACTCGGCGAACAGGTTGGCCGGCATTTTCCCCAGCGTATTGACCAGGACGTTGAGCCGCCCCCGGTGCGCCATGCCGATGACCATTTCCTGCACGCCGCCGGCGCCCGATTTCTGGATCAGATGGTCGAGCATGGGGATCATCGTGTCGCCACCCTCGCCGGAAAAGCGTTTCTGGCCGACGTACTTGGTGCCGAGATAGCGCTCGAGCGTTTCGGCCGCGGTCAGGCGCTCGAGGATGTGCTTGCGGAAGGCCGGAGCGTAAACGGGCCGCGACCGCAGCGGCTCGATGCGCTCCTGGATGAACCGCTTCTGCGGCGTGTCGGACATGTACATGTACTCGGTGCCGAAGCTGCGGCAGTACGTCTCGTGCAGCGCCGCGATCAGGTCGCGCAGGCGCAGGCGACTCGCGCCTCCGGGGACGCCCTTGTACGAGCCGATATCGAACTCGGCCTCCATGTCCGCCTCGGTGAAGCCATAGGTACCGATATCGAGATCCGCGATGTACGGCTTCTCCCGGCGCTCCAGCGGATCGAGGTCGGCGTGGAACACGCCGAGCGTGCGGTACTTGCTGATCAGCCGCAGCACCAGCACCTGCTTGTGCATCGCCTGCGCATCGACCATCGGCGCGGCCAGGCGCCGGTTCTTGGCGAGCTGGATGAACGAATCGATGACTGGCGCGTGCGCCACGTCCTGCGCTCCGTCGCGAAGCTCGTCGAAATACGCGCGCCAATCGGCGCTCACCGCCCCGGGGTTGGCAAGATAGATCTCGTATTGCTGCTCGATGAACGGGGCGTTGGTCCCGTAGAGCGTTGACGTGCCGCGGAGTTCTTCGATCATGGTGCGTTGCCTCGTCGTTCGGTTGCCCCGGTAAGGTTCCTCAGCGCTGCGCGATCGGCGGGACGTCGCGTCGCTTCGCGCCGGTATACAGCTGCCGCGGGCGTCCGATCTTCTGCTCGGGATCCGAAATCATTTCGTTCCATTGCGCGATCCAGCCAACCGTTCGCGCCAGCGCGAAGATCGCCGTGAACAGGCTGACCGGAATGCCGAGCGCGCGTTGCACGATGCCGGAGTAGAAATCGACATTCGGATACAGCTTGCGCTGCACGAAGTAATCGTCCTCGAGCGCGATCTTCTCCAGCGCCATCGCGAGCTTGAACAGGCGGTCGTCATGCAGGCCCAGGTCCTCGAGCACCTCGTAGCAGGTTTCGCGCATAAGCTTGGCGCGCGGATCATAGTTCTTGTAGACGCGGTGGCCGAAACCCATCAGCTTGACGCCGGAATTCTTGTCCTTGGCGCGCTTGATGAATTCGCCGATCTTCGAGACGTCGCCGATTTCCTCCAGCATGGTGAGCGCCGCCTCGTTGGCCCCGCCATGCGCCGGACCCCACAGGCAGGCGATGCCGGCAGCGATGCACGCAAACGGGTTGGCGCCCGACGAGCCCGCGAGCCGGACCGTCGAGGTCGACGCGTTCTGCTCGTGATCGGCGTGCAGGATGAAGATGCGATCGAGCGCGCGCACCAGCACGTCGTTGATCTTGTACTCCTCGCACGGCACCGAGAACATCATGCGCATGAAGTTCGCGGTGTAGTAGAGCTCGTTGCGCGGATAGACGAAGGGCTGACCCAGCGTGTACTTGTAGCAAGTGGCGACGAGCGTCGGCAGCTTGGCGATCAGGCGGATCGCCGATACCTCGCGGTGCCAGGGGTCGGTGATATCGAGCGAGTCGTGATAGAACGCCGAGAGCGAGCCGACGACGCCGACCAGCATCGCCATCGGATGCGAGTCGCGCCGGAAGCCGCGGAAGAACTGGTTCATCTGCTCGTGCACCATCGTATGCTGGGTAACGGTACGCACGAACTCGGTCTTCTGCGAAGCCGTTGGCAATTCGCCGCGCAGCAGCAGATAACAGACTTCGAGAAAGTCGCACTGGACCGCGAGCTGCTCGATCGGATAGCCGCGATAGAGGAGCTCGCCCCTGTCGCCGTCGATATAGGTGATCGTCGAAGCGCAGGCTGCGGTCGACAAGTAGCCCGGATCGTAGGTGAACTTGCCGGTCTTGCCGTACAGCGTCCGAATGTCGGCGACCTCGGGACCGATCGTTCCGGGCAGAATCGGGAAGGTGACGGAAGGCGAGCCGTCGCTGAAGCTCAGGGTGGCGGTGCGGTCAGTCATGTCGTGTCACTCCAGGCTGAGACGGGAAGAGATGCGACCGGCAGCGGCGCATCGCGGAAATCCTAGACAGCTCTCAACGTTTCCAGCAGCGGCTTCACAGCCGCATCGTCGGACTCTTGCCGGCCCGAAAGCAAATCCCACAATTCGCTGTCGCTCAACTCCAGCAGACGGTCCAGCGCGGCGATCTCCCGATCGGTGATCGCCTCGCCACGCGCGTCGAGGAAGCGCTCGAGGATAAGATCGTTCTCCAGCATCCCGCGCCGGCAGCGCCAGCGCAGGCGATTGAGCTCAACGCGCGAAGTCACGGCATCCGGCAAATCGCTCTCGAATTGGATTACCCGCTAACGGCCGATATGGGGACGAGAGGGCCCTTTCACACTGCCCGCTTGATCATCAGCTCCTTGATCTTGCCGATTGCCTTGGTGGGATTCAGGTTCTTCGGGCAGACGTCGACGCAGTTCATGATCGTGTGGCAACGGAACAGGCGATACGGATCCTCGAGGTCGTCGAGCCGCTCGCTCGTCGCCAGGTCGCGCGAATCGGCGATGAAGCGGTACGCCGCGAGCAGCCCCGCGGGGCCGACGAACTTGTCCGGATTCCACCAGAACGACGGACACGCCGTCGAGCAGCACGCGCAGAGGATGCATTCGTACAGCCCGTCGAGCTCTTCCCGGTCTTCGGGCGATTGCAACCGCTCCTTCTCCGGCGGTGGCGTATCGTTCACCAGATACGGCTTGATGGAGTGATATTGCTTGAAGAACTGGCTCATGTCGACGATCAGGTCGCGGATCACCGGCAGACCCGGAATCGGCCGCAGCTCGACGGGTTCCTTCACATCCTTCAGGTTGGTGATGCAGGCGAGCCCGTTCTTGCCGTTGATGTTCATGGCGTCGGAGCCGCAGACCCCTTCGCGGCACGAGCGTCGGAACGTGAGTGTGTCGTCGTGTGCCTTCAGCCGCACCAGCGCGTCGAGCAGCATGTGGTCGTGCGGATCGAGCGCAATGTCGTAATCCTGCATGCGCGGAGCGCCGTCCTCGTCAGGGTTGTAGCGGTATACGCGAAACTTCATTTCTTGCTCCAGGACATTCGATACGAACCTTCGGCAAATCGCAGAGCCGACCGGATCGCGAGCGAGGAGCAACGCAGGATGGGGCGCATATGCGATGTGTCGGTCAGTACGTACGTACCTTGGGCGGGAAGGCGTCGACTGACAACGGTTTGAGATTCACGGGTTTGTACGCGAGCCGGTTGCCGTCGCGGTACCACAGAGTGTGCTTGAGCCAGTTGGCGTCGTCGCGATTGGGATAATCGCTGCGCGCCTGCGCGCCGCGCGATTCGCGCCGCGCATGGGCCGAGACGATCGATGCTTTGGCGACCTCGATCAAGTTGTCGAGCTCGAGCGCCTCGACTCGCGCAGTGTTGAACGTCCTGCTCTTGTCCTTGATCGCGACGCGCCGCACGCGCTGTTCGAGCTCCACGACCTTGGTGACGCCTTCGGACAGGAGCTGCTCGTTGCGAAAAACCCCGCAGTGTGCCTGCATTGTCCGGCGTAGCGCGTTGCCCACTTCCGCGACCTGCTCGCCCGAGGTCGCCGCGTCGAGCCGCGCCAGCCGCGCCAGCGCGGCATCGGCGGCGTCTTTCGGCAGCGCCTTGTGACCGCGCCTCGGCAGAGCCTGCTCGACGATGTCGTTGCCCGCCGCGCGTCCGAACACCAGGAGATCGAGGAGCGAATTCGTGCCGAGCCGGTTCGCTCCGTGCACCGACACGCAGGCGCATTCCCCGATGGCATAGAACCCTGGCACGACCGCATTCGGAGTCCCACCGGCCGGCGCCACGACCTGGCCGTGGAGATTGGTCGGAATGCCGCCCATCTGGTAGTGGATTGTCGGCACTACAGGAATCGGCTCCCTTACCGGATCGACATTGACGAACTTGATCGCGATCTCGCGGATCCCCGGCAAGCGCTTCATGATGACCTCGGGGCCGAGGTGATCGAGCTTGAGCAGCACGTAATCCTTGTGCGGTCCGCAGCCGCGCCCTTCCTTGATCTCCTGGTCCATCGAGCGCGACACGACGTCGCGCGACGCCAGATCCTTGAGGTTGGGCGCGTAGCGCTCCATGAACCGCTCGCCGTTGCAGTTGAGAAGGATGCCGCCCTCGCCGCGCACCGCCTCGGTGATCAGCACCCCGACGCCGGCGACGGCGGTCGGATGGAACTGCCAGAACTCCAGGTCTTCGAGAGGAATGCCGGCGCGTGCGGCCATGCCTAGACCATCGCCGGTGTTGATGAACGCATTGGTGCTCGCCGCGAAGATGCGTCCCGCGCCGCCGGTGGCAAACAGCGTGGCCTTCGCCTGCAGGATCATCGCTTCACCCGTTTCCATTTCCAGCGCGGTCACGCCGAGCACATCGCCGTCCGCGTCGCGGATGAGATCGAGCGCCATCCATTCGACAAAGAACTGGGTGCGGGCGCGTACGTTGCGCTGGTAG
>WNFV01003284.1_pt1 | contig 25144 bp, 26 predicted proteins | sample 5400101 | NCBI WGS metagenome assembly WNFV01 (sample SAMN13153361, study PRJNA577476) | soil metagenome | isolation source: 115 cm soil or saprolite under grassland replicate 1 | place: USA:California | collected 2016-06-15 | reverse complement strand
CAGTGGGGCGACCCGGTCCTGCGGATGCGGGCCGGGGAGGTCGAGGAGTTCGACGACGACCTCAAGCGGCTGACCAAGCGGATGACGCTCGTCATGCGGGACGCTCACGGCGTCGGCCTTGCGGCGAACCAGGTGGGGATCGTTCGCCGCGTTTTCGTCTTCGAGGCGGAGGAACAGCCGGCGCGCGCAGTCGCCAACCCCGTGATCGTCGACAAGAGCGACGTCACGGAGACAAGCGACGAAGGATGCCTTTCGCTCCAGGGGGTGCTCGTCCCGGTCGAGCGGGCGGTCTCCGTGAGCGTCGAGGGCAAAGACGAGACCGGCGAGGCTGTGCGGCTCGAGCTCGAGGGTCTTGCGGCGCGGGTGGCTCAGCACGAGATCGACCATCTGGACGGCGTGCTGATCCTCGATCGCACCGATCCGGAGAGCCGGCGCGCCGCGCTCGGCACCCTTCGGCCACAGCCGCTGCTCGCAGACCTGGAATAGTCGATGCGCTTTAGGCGATTGACGCCCAATTGGCGCACCTCCGGATGGGGGCCTTCACGCGGCGCATCGCGGCCGCCTCGACCGGCGCCAAGGCAACCAGCCTTGCCACCGATCGAGTCGACCACGCTGCTTGGTGCATGCCCTCCCCGCAGGCACGCCAATTGGGCATCAATCGCCTAGCCGTCGCAGCCACGGCACCCTTCGGCGCGGACGTGCTCGAGCGGCTGGCCGCGACCCACCCGATCGAGTTCCTGCTGACGCGGCCGGACAAGCCGAAGGGGCGCGGCCGGCGGCTGGCCGCGCCGCCCGCGAAGGAGACGGCCGGGCGGCTCGGGGTTCCGGTGCTCCAGCCCGAACTGCTCGACGCCTCAGTCGAGCTGCCGGCCGACACGATCGTCGTGGTCGCGTACGGCTTGCTGATCCCGCCCGTGCTGCTCGACCGTGCGCTCTGGCTGAACGTCCATCCGTCGCTCCTGCCCCGCTGGCGTGGCGCGGCGCCGGTCGAGCGCGCGATCCTCGCCGGCGACTCCGAGACTGGCGTCACGATCCATGAAACGGTCGAGGCGCTCGACGCGGGCCCGATCGCCGCGCAGGAGGCGTTCCCGATCGGACCCTCCGACGACGCCGGAGCCGTCTACGACCGCGCCGCGGCCGTAGCGCCGCGACTGCTGGAGCAGGTGCTGCCCGAGCCGACGTTCGTGCCGCAGCCCGACGACGGCGTCACGTACGCGGAGAAGATCGGCCCGACAGACCGCGAGCTCGACCTCTCGCGGCCGGCCGACGCGGTGAGGCGGGTGCGGGCGCTCTCCCCGCATATCGGGGCGCGGGCCGAGCTGGACGGCCGCCGCGTGCTCGTCTGGAAGGCTCGGGTCGACGACGGTCGCTTCGTGCCGGTCGAAGTGCAGCCGGAAGGGGGCCGTCGGATGGCGTACGACGACTGGCTGCGCGGGCTTCGGTGATCTCGCCCGCCAGGCGCGCCGCGTATGACGTCGTCCTGCGGACGTTCGAGCAGGACGCCTACGCCGACCGCGCTTTCCACACGGCCGCAGAGGAGCTCGACCAGCGCGATCGGGCGCTCGCGCAGCGGATCGCATTCGGGACGATCCAGCGGGTGCGCACGCTCGATCACGGGATCGAGGCGCTCGGCCGCCGGCCTATGCGCAAGCTCGACGGACCCGTGCGGGCGGCGCTCCGGATCGGCGCGTACCAGCTCGCCGAGTTGCGCTCGGTGCCAGCCCATGCGGCCGTCGACGAGTCGGTCGAGCTCGTTCGCCGTGCCGGGCTCGAGCGGGCGGTGCCGTTCACGAACGCAGTGCTGCGGCGGCTGACCGTCGGCCTCCGCGGCCTGATCGCCTCGCTTCCGGGTGGAACGCCGGCCGAGGCGGCGCTCAAGCACTCCTACCCGGACTGGGTGGCCGAGGTCTGGTTCCGCGACCTCGGCCGAGACGAGGCGATCGCGCTGATGCGGGCGCAGAACGAGCCGGCGGAGACCGTCGTCAGGCTCGTCCGCGGCGAGATCGACGGGGAGCCGACCGACGTGCCTGGCGCATATCGCGTGCAGCGAGTCGACGAGCACGCGCTCGTGGAGGGGCGGATCTGGCCGCAGAGCCGGGCGTCCCAGCTCGTCGGGCAAGTCGTCGGCGCGCAGGACGGTGAACGGGTGCTCGATTGCTGCGCCGCGCCCGGCGGCAAGGCGACGATGCTGCGCGGCGAGGTCGTCGCGGTCGAGCTACACGAAGGTCGCGCGCGCGAGCTCGGGGAGAACGTGCAGCGGCTCGGAGCCGACAACGTGCGCGTCGTGAACGGGGACGCGCTGGCGCTTCCGGCGGAGCTCGCAGGGTTCGATCGCGCGCTCGTCGACGCGCCCTGCTCCGGCCTCGGTGTTCTCGCCCAGCGGCCGGACCTGCGGTGGCGCTCGAAGCCGCTCCCCGACCTCCAACTCGCGCTCTTGCGCGCAGCTGCCGAGCGCGTGAAGCCGGGCGGGACGATCGTCTACTCGGTCTGCACGATCAACGTCGACGAAAGCGAAGCCGTCGTCGACGCGTCGGGCCTCGAGCCGGCGCCGCTCGGTGAGGAGTGGCCGCAGTTCCGGCATTCGCGGCGGCCCGAGTTCCTACAGACGATGCCGCACGTCCACGGCACGTCCGGCTTCTTCGTGGCGCGACTGATTGTCACGTAAGGCCGTGTCCCTTCGAGCCATGTCCGGTGCCCGCGGCTGCGTCGGAGGACGAGATTCCGTCCTGTGAGCAGGCTCTTCGGTGCCACCGCTGGAGACGCGCGATCGTAGTAGCCTGGCCGCGTGTCCTGGGACGACTGGATCCGCGGGGCCGAGGTCGAGCCCTCCCTCTATGCGGCTGACATGTCTCGCCTCGGCGAACAGGTACGGCTGCTTCTCGACGGTGGCGTGCGCGTGTTCCATTTCGACGTCGGCGACGGACACTTCGTCGAGCCGATCACGATGGGCCCGATCGTGCTCCAGTGGATCAGCCCGATCGTCCACGAGCGGCACGGCGCGATCGACGTCCACCTGATGGTCGACAACCCCACGAAGCACTTCGCCCAGTTCGCCCGCGCAGGCGGAGACAGCGTCACGTTCCACTACGAGGTCGTCCGCGACATCGAGGAGACCGTGGGCGCGGCCCGAGAGCTAGGGCTCGGCGTCGGCATCGCCTTCAACCCGGAGACAGAGCCGGAGGACGTCGCGGCGGCGGTCGACGGCGTCGACCTCGTGCTCTGCATGAGCATCCATCCCGGCTACTCCGGCCAGGCGTTCAAGCCCGAGACGTACGATCGCGTGCGGCGCCTGCGGGAGCTGATCCCGCCCGAGATGCACGTTCAGGTCGACGGCGGCGTCGGCATCGCCAACATCGAGCAGCTTCGTGAGGTGGGCGTCGACCTCTTCGTGGCCGGATCGTCGATCTTTGCGGCGGACGACATCGCGGCCGCATACCGCAGTCTCGTCCGGGCACACAAATGAGCCGTAGGCTCGACGGAGGCGGTCAAATAGCGGAGGTGCCGGCTTCGCCGGCGCCGGAGCGGACATGAGTCTCGAGCGGGCGCTCGCGCTGGCGGAGCGGGCGCGGGGCAAGACGAAGCCGAATCCCTGGGTGGGCGCGGTCGTCGTTCGGGACGGCGAGATCGTCGGCGAGGGGTGGACCGAGCCCGCAGGAAGCCGTCACGCCGAGATCGTCGCGCTCGCGGAGGCGGGCGAGCGCGCTCGCGGCGCGACCCTGTACGTGACGCTGGAGCCGTGCTCGCATCATGGGCGCACGCCCCCGTGTGCGGAAGCAGTGATCGCGGCGGGCGTCGGGCGGGTCGTCGTCGGGGCGGGCGACCCGAACCCGCTCGTGCGCGGGGCGGGTCTCGAGCGCCTGCGCGCTGCCGGAGTCGACGTGGAGGTCGTCGACTCCTTCGAGGCGCGCGCTCAGAACGAGGCCTACCGGACCTGGGTCGCGAAGGGCCGTCCGTTCGTGATCTACAAGGCGGCGGTGACGCTCGACGCCCGGGTGACGCTGCCCGGGTCGCGCTGGATCAGCGGCGAGGAGAGCCGCCGCCTCGTCCACGAGCTGCGCGCACAGGTCGACGCCGTCGCGGTCGGGATGGGAACTGTCCGCGCCGAGACCCCCCGGCTCGACGCCAGGGACGTCGGCGCCGAGCGGCAGCCCCGCCGGCTCGCGTTCGGACGCGGGCCGCTGCCCGAGGGCTCGGACCTCGAGCTCCGGACGGGCCCGCTCGAGCAGGAGCTGGCCGGACTCGCCGACCAGGGTGTCCAGTCGCTCCTGCTCGAGGGTGGCCCGACACTTGCGGCGGCCTTCTTTGCCGCCGACCTCGTCGACAAGCTGCTGGTCTTCGTCGCCCCGGTTCTGTCGGGAGAGGGGCCAACGGTGGTCGCGTCGCTCGTGGAACCGCGGCGGCTGTCGCGGCTGACAGCTCGACCGGTCGGGGAGGACGTCTTGCTGACCGCATACGTGCACGAGCCGTAGCGCCGGACGGCACGAACTCGGAACCTCTCTCAAAACGAGCACGATGCCGCCGGGCGAGTGGTCATTTGAAAGAGGTTTGGCACAGAGATGGCACAGACATGTGTGTTTTCGTCGCGTAGCGTGATTGATGGGGGATGCCCCTGGAGCGGGGAGGGCGGAGCATGGTCCCGGGTAGCCTTGGTGGCGTGTTCACGGGGATCGTCCAGGAGCGTGGTCGCGTCGTCTCCGTCGACGGTGGGCCGGACGGGATCCAGGTGAGGCTCGACGCTCCGCGCACAGCCGCGAGTGTTGCAATCGGCGATTCGGTCGCGATCGACGGCTGCTGCCTCACCGTCACCTCCGTGAACGGCTCGACGCTCGCCTTCGACGCGGTTCCCGAGACGCTCGACCGGACGACGCTCGGGTCGCTCGCCGCCGGCTCCGAGGTCAACCTGGAGCCTGCGCTGCGAGCCGGCGACCCGCTGGGCGGACACTACGTCCAGGGTCACGTCGACTCCGTGGGGCGCGTGCGGTCGATCGAGCCCGAGGGCGACGGCAAGCGGATCTGGGTCGACGCGCCGCCCGCCGTGCTGCGCTACTGCGTCGAGAAAGGCTCCGTGGCGGTGCAGGGCGCCTCGCTCACCGTCGCGGCGCTCGACGAGAGCGGCTTCGCGGTCGCCCTGATCCCGCACACGCTCGCCGAGACGACCCTGGGCGCGATCGCGCCGGGCGACCACGTCAACCTCGAGGTCGACGTTCTCGCCAAGTACGTCGAGCGCCTCCTCGCAGCGCGCGAGTAGACGATTGATCCCCAGCTGGCGCACCCCCAGCCGGAGCGCTCGAGCGCTCCGGCTGGCTGGGGGCCTTCACACGGCGCAGCGCGGCCGCCTCAATCGGCACCAAGGCAATCCAGCCTTGCCACCGATCGAGTCGACCACGCTGCTTGGTGCATGCCCTCCCCGCGGGCACGCCAGCTGGGGATCATTCGTCTAGCCTGTCCGGGATGGCCGTGTCGTCCGAGACGCAGAGCCCGTTCGCCACTGTCGAGGCGGCGATCGAGGACATCCGCGAGGGCAAGTTCGTCGTCGTCGTCGACGACCCGGACCGCGAGAACGAGGGCGACCTCGTCATCGCCGCCCAGTTCGCGACGCCCGAGGCGGTGAACTTCATGGCCGTCCACGCGCGCGGGCTCATCTGTCTCGCGCTGACCGAGGATCGGTGCGACGAGCTGGGCCTGCGTCCGATGACCGACCGCAACGAGGCGCCGCTCGGAACCGCCTTCACCGTCTCCGTCGAGGCTCGCGAAGGAGTGACGACCGGAATTTCGGCGCACGACCGCTCGCACACGATCCAGGTTGCGATCAACCCGGGCTCGAAGCCGGAAGACCTCGTCCAGCCCGGCCATGTCTTCCCGCTGCGGGCCAAGCCCGGCGGCGTGCTCCAGCGCACCGGCCAGACCGAGGCGGCGGTCGACCTCGCGCGCCTTGCCGGGCTCGCTCCGGCCGGCGTCGTCTGCGAGATCATGAACGCGGACGGGACGATGGCGCGCGTACCCGACCTCGTTCCGTACTGCGAGGAGCACGGCCTCAAGATGATCACGGTCGCGCAGATGGTCGAGTACCGCCGGCGCACCGAGAAGCTCGTCGAGCGGACGGCGTCCGTTCGCCTCCCCACCGAGTACGGCGAGTTCACGACGATTGCATTCCGCGAGCGGCTAACCGGCAAGCACCACCTCGCGCTCGTCAGGGGCGATGTCGAGGGCGCAGAGAACGTGCTCGTCCGGGTGCACTCCGAGTGCCTTACGGGAGACGTCTTCCATTCGCTCAGGTGCGACTGTGGTGATCAGCTCGAGACCGCGCTCGCGCGGATTGCGGCCGAGGAGCGCGGCGTCTTGCTCTACATGGCCCAGGAAGGCCGGGGCATCGGGCTCCTCGCCAAGCTGAAGGCGTACGAGCTGCAGGAGCAGGGCCTCGACACGGTCGAGGCGAATCTCGAGCTCGGCTTCCCGGCCGACGCTCGCGACTACGGGATCGGCAACCAGATCCTCGCCGACCTCGGCCTCACGACGATCCGGATCCTGACGAACAACCCGCGTAAGCTGACGGGCATCCAGGGCTTCGGGCTGACGGTCGTCGAGCAGGTGCCGATCGAGGTCTCGCCCAACGCGGAGAACCAGCGCTACCTGGCCGCCAAGCGGGATAAGCTCGGCCACCGCCTGCACCATCAAGACCTGAAGTTCGAACGGGAGTCCGAGTGAGCGAGCGCGAGAACGAGACACCGACGGCCGCCGAGGAAGAGCGGGACGACTACGAGGGCTGGCCCCAGGCTGAGTGGGCTGGCGACGCCCGGCGGCCCGCGACCGAGCCCGAGCCCGAGTCCGAGTCCGAGTCCGATGTCGCTGAGGAGGCCGAAGAGCCAGCGCCGGTTGCCGAAGAGGAGCAAGAAGAGGAGGCGGAAGGCGCTGGGGCGCTGGGCCACGTCGTCGAGGCCGACGAGGCCGGAATCCACACAGTCGAGCACGTCGGCGGCGAGATCGACGTACCGACGGGCTACGCGCTCATCGAGGGCGAGCCGCGCGGGGAGCGCCGCTCCGTCGGGATCGTGGTCAGCCGCTTCAATGGCGGGATCACGAACAAACTCCTCCAGCGGGCGCTCGACGCCCTCGCCGAGGCCGGGGTACCGCAGGAGGGGATCACGATCATGCCCGTGCCCGGCGCGTTCGAGCTGCCACTTGCCGCGATGGCGCTCGCGAAGACGCGCCGCTATGCGTGCGTCGTGGCGCTCGGATGCGTGATCCGTGGGGAGACGCCGCACTTCGAGTTCGTCGCGACCGAGGCGGCCAGCGGCCTCCAGCTCGCCGCCATCGAGACCGGTGTTCCAGTTGCCTTCGGCGTCCTGACCTGCAACACGGTGTCACAGGCGGAAGCCCGGATCGACCGAGCGGTCGACGCGGTGCAGAGCGCGCTCGAGATGGCCGACGCGTTCGGGCAGCTCCGCGCCTCGGCGAAGAGCTGATCGTCGGCTAGACTTCCGCGGCTCATGTCCAAGGTCTGTGCGATCTGCGGGAAGAAGCCCTCGTTCGGCAACAACCGGAGCCACTCGATGGTGGCGACGAGGCGCCGCTTCGACCCGAACCTGCAGCGCGTACGCGTGATCCTCGACGGCGCACCCACGCGCGCTTACGTCTGCACGCGCTGCCTGAAGTCCGGCAAGGTCCAAAAGGCGGTCTGAGCAACTCCGGCGCGCCGAGCGCGGTCTAATGGCCGGCGTGCAGGACAATCGCTTCCCGATCCCGTCGCCGCTCGGCTCGGTCTTCGTCTCCGCCGATGCGATCGCGGAGATCGTCAGCCGGACGGCCGCGCGGTGCTACGGCGTCGTCGGCCTCGCGCCGAAGACGAAGGTGGCGCGGCTGCTCGGCCGCGAGACCGCCAGCTCCGTTTCCGTCACATCGCTGAACAGGGGTGTCAAGATCGACCTGCACGTGGCGATCGAGTACGGACTGAATCTGGCAGAGGTCGGCGCGACCGTGCGCTCACAGGTCGCGTACGAGATCGAGCGCCTGACCGGCCTGCCGGTGTCGGAGGTCGAGGTGCACATCGAGAAGGTGCGACGGTCCGCGTGAGCGGCGTAGGCTCGACGGAGCCGCCCGGCGGCGGAGGTGCCGGCTTTGCCGGCGCCGGATCGGGCATGAGCGGCGGAGGTGCCGGCTCTGCCGGAGCCGGAGCGGGAATGGTCCGGGTCCAGGAGCTTGCTCGCGGTGCGCTCGCGGCGATGGAATCGAGCCGAGGGCGGATCGACGACCTCAACGTCTATCCGGTGCCGGACGGCGACACCGGCACGAATCTGCTGCTGACGGTGCGCGCGGTCGTCGAGGCGATCGAGGCCTCCGAGGCCGAGGACGCTGCGCAGCTCGCGAGGGAGGTCACGCGCGCCGCGCTCATGGGAGCTCGCGGTAACTCGGGCGTGATCCTCTCCCAGATCATCCGCGGCGCCGCCGAGGTGATCGGCGAGGCAGACGACGCGTCGCCGCCGACGCTGGCGCGGGCCCTCCGCTCTGCGAGCGACGCCGCCTACCGGGCCGTGCGGCAGCCCGTCGAGGGGACGATGCTGACGGCAATCCGCGAGCTCGCAGAGGAGGCCGAGAGCCGGGCTTCCGTCGAGGATGACGACGTCTTCCTCGCGGCGGTCATCCGGCGCGGCGAGGGCTGTGTCGCACGCACGCGGGAGATGCTCGACGTGCTGCGCGAGGCCGGGGTCGTCGATGCGGGGGCGGCGGGACTCGTCGAGATCCTCCGCGGAATCGCGGCCACGGCGGCCGGTGAGGAGCTGCCCGAACCGCCTGCGTACGAGGAGGTCGGGATCGAGGCCGCACACCAGGAGCTCTCGCGCTATCGCTATTGCACCGGGTTCGTGATCGAGGGCGATGATCTCGACGCGGAGGCTGTCGAGGCGCAGCTGGAGGCGCTCGGAGACTCGCTGCTCGTCGTCGGAGACCGGAATGCGCTCAAGGTCCACGTCCACACCGACGAGCCGGGCGTCGCGCTCTCTGTCGGCGTCGCCGTCGGGATCGTCGGCAGGGTCGAGGTCGCGAACATGCACGCCCAGACCGAGGAGCGCGAGGAGCGGATCCTGCACGCGGTGCCCGACCTCGTGGACGAATCGACGGTGGTGGTCGCGGTCTCCACCGGCTCCGGGAACGCCCGACTCTTCGAGAGCTTGGGCGCCCGTGTCGTCGACGGCGGCCGGACGATGAACCCGTCGAGCGGCGCCATCCTGCAGGCCGTCGAGGCAGCCCCGGCGCAAGAGGTGATCGTCCTCCCGAACAACAAGAACGTGATCATGGCCGCCGAGCAGGCGGCGGATCATGCGGCCAAGACCGTGCGTGTGCTGCCGACGCGCTCGCTCCAGGAGGGACTCGCGGCGCTCGTCGCGTTCGATCCGACTCGGTCGGCGGAGGAGAACCTCGCGGAGATGGAGGAATCGCTTGCGGAGGTGGCGACCGGTGCGGTCACGATCGCGTCGCGGGATGTTCGGCTCGACGGCGTCGAGGTGCGAGAGGGCGCCTGGCTAGGACTGGCGGACGGCGAGGCGGTCGCCGGCGGAGACAGCTTCGACGAGGTCGCTGAGGCGGTCGTCGCGCGCCTGCTCTCACGACCTCGCGGCGTGCTCACGCTGTTGACCGGCGAAGAGCCGCCGCCGCTCGACGCCTTGCTCGCTGCGGTCGAGGCGCAGCATCCGGGCCTCGAGCTCGAGGTGCACGACGGCGGGCAGCCTCACTACCCGCTGCTGCTTTCGGCGGAGTAGGTGTGGTCCGGACTCCGACGATTCGCGTCGTCCTGGTCGAGGACAACAAGGTGTTCCGGGAGGCGATGGAGCTGCTGCTCTCCATGCAGGGCGAGATCGACGTGGTGGCGACTGTCGACAACGGCTCGGACGCGTCGGCGGTCTGCGCGAGCTACCGGCCCGACGTCGTGCTCCTCGACTATCGACTGCCCGGGCTCGACGGCGCGCAGGCCGCGCACGCGATCCGGGAGGCGGCGCCGGATGCGCGCATCGTGTGCCTGACCGCGTCGGTCTCGCCCGCCGAGGTCTCCGAGCTGTATGAGGCCGGTGCAGTCGCCTGCCTGACCAAGGACACCGACCTGGATGCGATCATCGAGGCGATCCGCGATGCAGCTCACCGCTGACAACACGGCGATCGTCCTCGACTCGACCGCCGACTTTCCCGAGGCCCCGGCTCGCTTCCCGAACTGGCGGGTCGTTCCTCTGTACGTCAACTTCGGCGACGAGACGTACCGCGACTACGTCGAGCTCGGCCCGGACGAGTTCTACGCGCGGCTCCGGGCCGCGCCGCAGCTGCCGACGACCTCGCAACCCACCCCGGGCGACTTCGCGGAGACGTTCGAGGAGCTCGAGGGCTACGAGCGCGTCTACACCCTGACGCTGTCGGCGAAGCTGTCCGGGACGTGGCAAAGCGCGCGGACGGCCGCGGAGCTGGTGGACGCCGAGCGGATCCGCGTGATCGACTCCGAGCTCGCCTCGGCCGCGGTCGCGATGCTCGGCTTCGCGATCGAGCGCCGCCTCGAGCGCGGCACGACCGACGAGGAGATCACGGGGCTGATCGAGCGATACCGGCGCGAAGCCGGCCTCATCTTCACGGTCGACACGCTCGAGTTCCTCGCGAAGGGCGGGCGGATCGGCCGGGCCGCCGCCTTCGCCGGAAACCTCTTGCACGTCAAGCCGATCCTCGCGATCAAGGACGGCGAGGTCGTGCCGATCAAGCGCGTCCGCGGCAATCAGAAGGCGTTCCAGGAGTTCCGGGCGGCGTTCGAGTCGGCGACCCCGGCGGACGACGATCGCCTGCGCGTCGGCATCGCCCACGCGACCGCGCCCGACCGGCTGGACGCCCTCGCCGAGCTCGTCGAGCACGTACGCCCGAAGGCGACGATCGAGATCGCGACGACGCTGGGTGCGGTCGTGGGCACGCACGCCGGCCCCGGTACCGTCGGCTTCTTCTGGTTCCTCGACGCCGACGCCTGACCGCGGGCGTTCAGCCGCGCTCGCGTCGACCGGCGAGCCCGCCGTCGATCGCCTGACCCCCGGGTGATCGACTCACCCCCGGTGATCGACTCACCCCCCGTTGAACGACGTATCCCCCCTTGGGGGAGCGACTCGCCCCTGCCAGGAACGCTACCGGTGCCTGCGTCACGTGTCTGTGCCGGAAGAGTGCCGATTTCGTGCCGAGCTCGGCTCGACACGGTGTCGAGTTCGTGCCGAGGCCAGCTCGCGACGTAGCCCTGGACGTAGTGCCCGGGTCCTATACTCGGACCACTCTGGCTGCGCAGGCCTCAGTTACCCGGCCCTTGACGGGCTTTGCCGGGCTGGACCCGCCCGGGGCCTGGCCACGACCCCGCGTCAGTCCCGGCGGCGACGCTCTCGCCCAGCCGGTCGAGGTGCTGCCGGGGGTCGGTCCCGTCGTCGCCAAACGGCTCGCGAAGCTCGGGATCCGCACGGTCGAAGAGCTGCTCTTCCACGTACCGCGCCGCTACGAGCCGGCGGCTCCGGAGCTGCCGATCGCCCAGCTCTTCGGCGACGACGAGGCCGTCATCGCCGGCGAGATCCGCCGCGTCACGAGTCGCCGGCCCTCCAGACGGCTGACCCTCGTCGAGGCCTGGGTGACCGATCCGAGCGGCGAGATCAAAGCGACCTGGTTCAACCAGCCATGGCTCGTCGACAAGCTGCGTCCCGGCACGCGTGTCCGGCTGCGCGGCTCGCGGGGCCGCTTCGGCTTCACCGTCAAGAGCTTCGATCTCGACGACGTCTCGCAGACGGCCGATTTCGCGCCGGTCTACCCCGCGAGCGAGGAGGTGAGCGTCAAGAAGCTGCGTGAGCTCGTGCACGCCGCGCTTCCGCTCGCGCGTGGTCTTCCCGATCCGCTCCCGGCGAGCCTGCTCGAGCGCGAAGGCCTCCCCCTTCGCGCGGATGCGCTGGCCGCCCTCCACTTCCCCGCCGACGAGCAGGAGGGTGAGCGCGCGCGTCGTCGGCTGGCGTTCGACGAGCTGCTGGCGCTCCAGGTCGGGCTCGCGCGCCGGGCACGCGAGAGCCGGCAAGCCGTCGCCGAGGCGCTGCCCCCGCCGGGAGAGCTCGTCGCTCGCTATCGCGAGGCGCTGCCGTTCGAGCTCACGCCGCACCAGGAGCGGGCGATCGTCGAGCTCGACGCAGACCTCGGGCGCCCTGTCCCGATGCAGCGACTGCTCCAGGGCGAGGTCGGCTCCGGGAAGACGGTCGTGGCGCTGTACGCGCTCCTCCGTGCCGTCGAGGCGGGCAAGCAGGGCGCGCTGATGGCCCCGACCGAAACGCTCGCTGAGCAGCACTTTCTCACGCTCGAAGAGACCTGCCGCGATCTCGGCGTTCGAGCCGTGCTGCTGACGAGCGCGCTCGGCGCGAAGGACCACGCGGCCGCCTTGGAGCAGATCCGGGCCGGGGAGGCGCGGGTCGCGGTCGGCACACACGCGCTCATCCAGGAGGCGGTCGAGTTCGCGGAGCTGGCCGTCGCCGTCGTCGACGAGCAGCACCGCTTCGGCGTCGAGCAGCGCCGTGCGCTCGTCGAAGGCCGCGCGCCGCACGTCCTGCACATGACCGCGACCCCGATCCCGCGCACGCTGGCGCTCACCGTCTACGGCGACCTCGCCGTCTCGGAGATCGCGAAGCCGCCCGCCGCTCGCAAGCCGGTCGTGACCGCCTGGGTGACGGCCGAACGCAGCTCGGAGGCGTACAAGCGTCTGTGCCGGCACCTCGACAAGGGCCGCCAGGCGTACGTCGTCTGCCCGCTGATCGAGGAGTCCGAGACGAGCCTCGCCCGCGCCGCGGAGGCCGAGGCCGAGCGCCTGCGGCGCGCCGAGCTGCGCGGCTATCGCGTCGGGCTTCTGCACGGACGCCTGCGCCCGGCCGACCGGCGCGCGCTGATGGCGCAGTTCAAGGCGCGTGAGCTCGACGTCCTCGTCGCGACGACCGTGATCGAGGTCGGCGTCGACGTGCCGAACGCGACCATCATGATCGTCCAGGAGGCCGACCGCTTCGGGCTCGCCCAGCTCCACCAGCTGCGAGGTCGCGTGGGTCGCGGCGCCGAGCAGTCCTACTGCCTGCTGATCTCGCGCCCGAAGGAGGAGCTGACCGACAGCGCCAAGGAGCGCCTCGAGGCTCTCGTCGCGACGACGGACGGCTTCGAGCTCGCCGAGCGCGATCTCGAGATCCGAGGCGAGGGACAGCTGCTCGGCACCCGCCAGTCGGGCCTCTCGGACCTGCGTTTCACACGCCTGCGAGCCGACCGTCGGCTGCTCGAGCGCGCGCGCGAGCTCGCGCCGGCCCTGGCGGACGTCTCAGGCCCGTTCGACGAGGAGGTAGAGCGCCTCTTCGGAGGCGTCGATCGGGAGGCGCTCGCCTAGGGCCTGTCCGGAAAGTCGAGTGCGTCTGGGGCGGTTCAGGGCCAAGCGGGACCGCTAGCCGACGAAGAAGGCGCATCCGTGCCGCGCGATGAGCCGCAGCCAGCCGGAGCGCTCGAGCGCTCCGGCTTGGGGCGGGCTCGAGTTTCCGGACAGGCCCTAGATCAACCCGAGCCGCGCAGCCTCCGCAACGGCCGCCGCGCGCGAGTGCTGCCGCAGCTTGTTCCTGATGTTTGCGACGTGCCGGTGGACCGTGTGCGGGCTGAGTACGAGCCGTTCGGCGATCTCCGCGTCGCTGAGCCCCTCCGCGACGAGCATCAGGATCTCGCGCTCCCGACCGGAGAGCCCGCCGTCGTCGGGCGCTCCCAGCGGCAAGGATGCGCCGAGGAACGAGAGCACAGGGCGAACGACCGAGTCCGGGTCTCCGTACCAGGGGAAGTGGTCGTTGCCCGGCAGCGGGACGAACGTCGCACCCGGAATCCCGGCCGCGAGCTCGCGGCCAAGGTCGAAGGGAATGGCGCGATCGTGGCGCCGGTGCAGCACCAGCGTCGGGACGTCGATGCTTCCGAGCAGGTCGCGCACGTCGAGCCGGTACGTGAGCTGGAGCAGCTCCGCGGCGCGCTCGGGTGACCCTGCCTGCCGCTCGTAACGCGCGAACTCCTCGCGGTCGGCAGGCCCGGCGCTGGGAATGAAGACGTCGGCGAGCGCCCGCGCGCCGATGCCCCAGTGGGCCGGACGAGGTTTGTCAGCGCCTGCTGCACTCGGGCGGCGCGACCGTCCGGCCGTCCGCGTAGGCGCCGTAGAGCAGCAGCCGGTCGACCCGGTCGGGCCGGCGGGCGGCGAACGCGATCGCGCTGCAGCCGCCGGAGGACGATCCGAACACCGCGGCGCGCGCGTCGCCCAGCTCGTCCACGACCGCCTCGAGCGCAGCGAGCTCCGAGTCCAGGTCGGCCTCACCGTTCGGCGCCGGATCGGATAGGCCCATGCCGGGCGCGTCGTAGCGGACGACGGTCCGGTCGCGCGCGAGCGCCTCGACGAACTCGCGGAAGAGCGCCGATCGCCACTGCAGCTCGACGTTCCCGATCCACCAGGCGGTCAAGACGAGCGGCGGCCCGTGGCCGACGAGCGCGTACGCGATCCGGCGGCCGGGCGCACCGCAAAAATGGATTTCCTGCTCCACAGGCGCCAACGGTAGTCACTCGTGGCCCGGCGGGGCCATTCCTACGAATGGCCTGCCGAGGCGAGGCGGAGCAGGTCGGTCGCGCCGTAGAAAGGGCTCATGTCCTCGCTCACCTACGACGGGATCGCGTTCCGTCCGCTCTGCGCCGGTGAGCGCCGAACGGTGCTCGAGGTTTTCGCCGGCCTCTCGGAGCGATCCCGGCGCCTGCGGTTCCTGGGCCCGAAGCCGAGGTTGAGCGGTCGCGACCTCGACGCACTCGTCGACATCGAGCGCCGGGAGCGTGAGGCGATCGTCGCGGTCGAGGCCGCGACGGGCCGAGCGATCGGCATCGCCCGCTTCGTGGCCTACGAAGACGGGCGCCGCGCCGAGATCGCGTTCGCGGTGGTCGACGCCTGGCAGGGCCACGGCGTCGGCAGCCGGCTGACCGACGAGCTGGCTTCGGCGCTTCGCGAGGCCGGCATCGAGCGGGTGGAGGCAACCCTCGACTCCGGCAACGAGCCCGCCCGCGCCGCTGCTGCGACGGCTCGGCCGGATCGAGTCGAGGCGCTTCGTCGAAGGTGAGCTCGAGGTCGTCGTTGCGCTGACGGAATAGCCTGGGCGCATGCGGATCATCAGCGGCACGCGCAAAGGCGCCCGCATCTTTGCGCCGAAGGGCCTGATGACCAGGCCGACCGGCGACCGCGTGCGGGAGGCCGCGTTCAACCTGATCGGCCCGGTCGACGACGCCGTCGTGCTCGACCTATTCGCGGGGTCGGGCGCGATGGGGCTCGAGGCGCTGTCGCGCGGCGCCGCGAGCGTCACCTTCGTCGAATCGGACCGCGACGCGTGCCGCACGATCGACCGCAATCTCGAGAAGCTCGGCCTCGAGGGCGCCCGGGTAGTCCAGCGCGACGTCCTCCGCGCGCTTCCGACCGAGCGCCGACAGTACGACCTTGTCCTGATCGACCCACCATATGAACTGGTTGAATCTCTGCACATGCCGCTCGCGACCCATCTTCCGCGCCTGCTCGCGCCGGGCGGCCTAGTCCTCTACGAGACGGGCGCGCGGCAGGAGCCCGACCTCCCGCTCGGTCTCCGGACGAGCCGGAAGTACGGCTCCGTGCGGCTGAGCCTCTTCGAAAACGAATGATCACGGCGATCTATCCAGGCACCTATGACCCCGTCACGAACGGGCACATCGACGTGATCCGGAGGGCCGCGAAGGTGTTCGACCGCCTCGTCGTCGGGGTCGTACGGGAGCCGCACCACAAGACGCCGATGTTCTCGGTCGAGGAGCGGGTCGCCTTCCTGGAGGAGGCGCTCGGCGACCAGCCGAACGTCGAGATCGACGTCTTCGCCGAGCTGGTCGTCGAGTTCGCCCGCCGCTGGAAGGCGATTGCGATCGTCAAGGGCCTCCGCGTCGTCTCGGACTTCGAGTGGGAGTTCCAGATGAACCAGCTGAACCGGACGCTCGCCCCGGAGATCGAGACCGTCTATGTGATGGCGAGCGCGCAGGTGAGCTTCGTCTCCTCGAGCGGCGTGAAGGAGATCGCGGCGTTCGGGGGAAAGGTGGAGGAGCTTGTCCCCCAGGCCGTCGCGCGGCGCTTCAAGGAGCTCTTCCCGAACGGCCGCGGGGGCGCCCCGCTTTCACCCCAGGAGTAAGGTCAGGCCCCAGGAGTAACATTCCCCGCCATGGACGTCCTCGTACTCATCGACAAGCTCGACGACCTCGTGCACAACGCGAAGGCCGTGCCGCTGACCGACCAGGTCCGGATCGACCGCGAGGAGATCTACGACATCCTCGACCAGATGCGCGCGACGATCCCGGAAGAGATCAAGCAGGCGCGCTGGATCGTCAAGGAGCGGCAGGAGATGCTCGCCGAGGCCAAGCGCGAATGCGACCGGCTGATCGCAGAGGCGCGCGAGCAAGCCGCCCGCGAGGCCTCGCAGACCGAGATCGTCAAGCTCGCCGAGAAGCAGGCCCAGGACATCATCGACGAGGCGCGCCGGCAGGCCCGTGAGATGCGCCTCGAGATCGAGGACTGGGCCGACGGGATCCTCTCGACGCTCGAGGTCAACCTCGACAAGTTCCTCGGCGCCGTCAAGCGCGGCCGCGAGCGCCTGCACGAGCGCTCGCAGGAGACCGTCGTCGCCGGCATCGGCCCGGTCGGCGTCGAGGACGAGAGCTCTTACTAAGCCGGCTCAGTCGATCAGGCTTACTGATCGACTCGACAGAAAACACGATTTGCCCTTATCCGTGTTCCCGCCGATGCTGGGAGCATGGGAAGCCGCGTCTGGGCTGCGCTCGTCACCGTGTACGTCGTCTGGGGGTCGACGTACCTGGGCATCATGCTCGCGATCAGGACGCTGCCGCCGTTCCTCATGTCGGCGGTGCGGTTTGCGATCGCGGGGGCGGTGCTGTACGTGTGGTCGATCCGCCGCGGCGATCGTGATGGCGACCGGCCGGGCCGGCGCCAATGGCTTGCCGCGACGGTCGTCGGCGGCGGTCTGCTCGTAGCCGGGAACGGCGGGATCGCCTGGGCCGAGCAGCGCGTCGACACCGGCCTCGCGGCACTGATCGTGGCCTGCGTCCCGATCTGGTTCGCGTTCTTCGATTGGCTCATTCATCGGCGGCGGCTGAGCGGCCGCGTCGTGGCTGGTCTTGTCATCGGCCTGATCGGAATCGGCTTCCTCGTCGGCCCGTCCGGCGAGGTCGACCCGATCGGAGCTGCCGCCATTCTCGGTGGCTCTCTGTGCTGGGTGGGCGGCTCGGTCTACGCGCTCCGCGCGCCGCTGCCGTCACGGCCTCTCGTCGGCGCCTCGATGCAGATGCTGGCCGCCGGGGCGATGCTCACGATGCTCGGGATCGGAACCGGCGAGGTCGGCCAGCTTCAGACGCCGTCGCTCGAGTCCGTCGCCGCGCTCGTGTACTTGATTGCGATCGGCTCGCTCGTCGCGTTTTCGTCTTACATCTGGCTGCTGGGGAACGCACCCCCGACGCTCATCTCGACGTACGCATACGTGAACCCGGTCGTCGCTGTCGCCCTCGGCGCCGTGTTCCTCGGCGAATCCGTGACAGCACAGATGCTGCTCGCAGGCGGGGCCATCGTCGTGGCCGTCGCGCTGATCGTGACCGCGCGGACGACCGCGCCGCGTGCGCGCCGGCCGGAACGCCTGCCGGAGCCTGTTCTCGAGCAAGCGGCGTAGGTGCCCCTTTAGCGGATGCCTTCCCGCTTCTGGCTCGCCATCACGCTGCGCCATGAACCACCCTCGGCCGTGGCCCAGGCAGTCCAGCCTGGGCCACGGCCGAGTGCGGCCCCTGGCTTGGTGCTGACGACCCAGAAGCTGGGAAAACATCCCCTAAAGAGGCACAGCGATTCGGACCGGGAGCCCCCGGAGAGCTCCCGGCCCGTCCTTACGGTTCCGTCCGCACCTGTACGAGGCGGTAGGCCGCGACGCCCGCGAGTGGCGGATCGCCCTGGCGGTACGCCTTGACGAAGAACTGGACGCTGTAGCCGTGCCGGATCGGGAAGTCGCGCTCCGGCTGGACGGTGTACGTGATCCAGCCGTCCGTGCCGGTCCTCGACACGCTCGGGGTCGTCGTCACGACCGGGGTCGAGCGAAGGAACACGAGCGCGTCGCGGACGACGAAGCCGCGCGTGTCCTTCACCTTGATCCGGATGACGATCTGCTGGGCGCGCGACCGCACGACGTTCGGCGAGAACTCGAGGCGGTCGATCACGAGCCGCGCATTCGTCGGAACGCTCGTGACCGGGATCGAGACCTCGCCGTTCGGGAGCTTGACCGCGCCCGGAGGCCCGGCCGCTACTTGCACGACGCCCGTCTGCGCCGATAGCACCGAAGCGCTGCCCGCGTCGTTCCGGGCCGTCACTCGGACGCGCAGCGTGCGGCCGATGTCGCCGTCGCGCAGCGTGTACGCGTCGTCGGTCGCACCCGGGAGCGCGACGCAGTTGTTGCCGCCCGCGTCGCAGCGGAGCCACTGGATCGAGAAGGTGATCGGCTGTGCGCCGGCCCACTCCCCCGTTGTGGCGTGGAGCGTCTCCTCGGCGGCGGCGTTGCCCGAGGTCGTCGGCGGCTTCGTGTTCCTCGGACCGCCCGTCGCCGCGGCCGCCCTCACAACGCTCGTCGCGTTCGAGGTTGCATTCGCCGAGCCGTCCGCGTTCGTCGCCGTGACCCGGACGCGTATGCGGCCGCCGACGTCGCCGGCGCCGAGCACGTACGCGGTGTTCGTGGCGTTCGCGACCTCGGCGCAGTTCGTCGCGTTGCCGTCGCAACGCATCCATTGGTACTTGTAGGTGATCGGCGTCGAGCCGGACCAGTTGCCTCGCTGAGCGGTCAACGTCCGGCCCTCGATCGCGGTGCCGGAGATCGTTGGCTCCTTCGTGTTCGAAGGCGCAGTCCGCGCCGTTGCCGAGCCGCCGGCCGGGAGGATCAGGGACATCGTGATCACGAGGCCTGCCAGCATTCGTGCCATGATCGAGCTCCTTCGTCGGCGTTGCCGTTTCAGCTACCGAGCTACCCCGGTCAAACGCCCTGGAACTTGCGGTAACAGAACTCTTACAACGGGCTACGCTGGACTCCGTGACACAACTTGCGCTACGGCAGCTGCGGCTTCGCCCCGGTGAGGAGTACCGCGACACGATCGAGGTCGAGCTCGCGTCGCTCGAGCTGGCCGGCCAGCGCTATCTGCCGGTGCCGAGCACGGTGCCGGCCGGCGTGATCGTGACGCGGGCGACGAACGGGACGGTGATGGCGCTCTCCTTCGACGTCCGCGTGCACGGGCCGTGCTTCCGCTGCCTCGACGATGCCTCGCTCGACCTCGAGATCCGGGCCCGGGAGTACCAGGCGCTCGACCCGGAGGGCGATCCCGAGCTGATGAGCGAGTACGTGAGCGACGACGTGCTCGACGTCTCGGCCTGGGCCCACGACGCGCTCGCGCTCGCGCTGCCCGGCAAGATCCTCTGCCGCCCTGACTGCGCGGGCCTCTGTCCGGTGTGCGGCAAGAACCTCAACCTGGAGCCGCACACGCATGAACAGGAGGCGGGCGACCCGCGCTGGGCGGCGCTCGAAAGCCTCAAGGATCAGCTCTAGCGGTCTGCTCAGGCGGTCTTTCGCCATTGCCCTGGTAGACTCCGCGGCCGCTATGGCAGTCCCGAAGCGAAAGACCTCGAAGTCACGCCGCGACAAGCGTCGCGCCACGCACGCGATCGAAGCGCCGCGCGTGAACGAGTGCCCCGTCTGCCATCAGCCGAAGCGGCCCCACCACGCGTGCCCGACGTGCAAGACGTACAGGGGCCGCGAGATCGAGCCGCTCCGCGTCTCCGCGCCGTAGCGCAGTGATACGGATCGCGGTCGACGCCATGGGGGGCGACCGCGCTCCAGGCGAGATCGTCGCGGGGGCGCTGCAGGCCGCAGGGCCCGAGCTTGCGCCGATCCTCTTCGGTCCCGCCGGTCTCGACACCGGCGGACTGGAGCTCCGCGAGGCGCCCGACACGATCGCGATGCACGAGAAGCCGGCCGACGCGGTGCGCTCGAAGCCGAACTCCTCGCTCGTCGCCGCGGTTCGCGCCGTCGGGGCCGGCGAGGCCGACGCAGTCGTCTCGGCAGGGAACACCGGTGCGATGCTGGCGGCCGGCCTGCTCGAGCTGCGGCGGCTGCCCGGGGTGATGCGGCCGGCGATCGCCGTCCCGATCCCCGCGGAGCGGGGCCCGTCGGTGCTGCTCGACTCGGGCGCGAACGCCGACGCCCGGCCGGAGCACCTGCTCCAGTTCGCGCACATGGGCGCCGTGTTCGCGGAGGAGATCCTCGAGATCACAAACCCGGAAGTCCGACTCCTGTCGATCGGGGAGGAGCCCGAGAAGGGCAATCAGCTCACCCTCGAGACGCACGCGCTGCTCGCCCAGAGCGCGCTCAACTTCGCCGGCAACGCCGAGAGCCGCGAGCTGCTGCGCGGCGCCGCTGACGTCGTCGTCACCGATGGATTCACCGGCAACGTCTCCCTGAAGCTCGCTTCGCAAGCGGCTCGATCCGGACACCTACGGCGGGGCCTACCTGCTCGGCCTTCGAGGCCTCGCGGTCATCGCCCACGGAAACTCCTCGCGCCGCGCGATCGAGAAAGCGATCCGGCTCGCCGCACGCGGGGTCGAGCATCGGGTGGTGGAGCGGCTCGCAGAGCGTTTGCCCGAGCGTGTTGCGCCCCGTGTATGATCGGCGCGTTTTTGACGCCTAGTTCTTGACCCCGAGACCGAGATTGAGGTGAAATGGCCGCTTCCCGCGAAGAGATCTTCGAGCGTGTCAAGGAAGTTCTGACCGAGTCACTCGGCGTCGACGACAGCGAGATCACCGACGACGCATCCTTCCAGGAGGACCTGAACGCGGACTCGCTCGACCTGGTCGAGCTGATCATGGAGCTTGAGGACCAGTTCGGGATCAAGATCTCGGACGACGACGCCCAGAAGATCCAGACGGTCGGTCAAGCAGTCGACTACGTCTCGGCCCACCAGTAGCGAGGCCGCCACGGGCGTTACCAAGAGCGAGCTCCAGCGGCTGATCGACGAGCTGCCTGCCGAGCGGCTCGACCCGGTCCTGACGCATCCGTCCTGGGCGGTCGAGCGCGCCCTTTCCTACGAACGGCTCGAGTTTCTCGGGGACAGCGTCCTCGAGCTCGCGATCGCGCGGGAGCTCTACCAGCGTTTTCCCGAGTTCCCCGAGGGCCGGATGGCCAAGATCCGGTCGCACGTCGTGTCGCGGGCGAGCTGTGCGATCGTCTCGGAGGAGCTTGGACTCGGGGAGCGCCTCCGCGAGCGGGCGCAGGGCCTCCCCGAGGAAGAGGCCGACCGGCTGTCGCGAAACCGCAACGTCCTCGCGGCCGTGCTCGAGGCCGCACTCGCGGCTCTCTTCCTCGAGTTCGGGTTCGAGCCCGTCGAGCCGGCGGTCGTGGCCGCGTTCGACGACCGAATCGAGTTCGCGCTCACGCACCAGGTCGACTACAAGACCGATCTCCAGGAGGCCCTCGCGCGTGCCGGTCGGGCGGTCGTCTACACGGTGATGGACGTCGAAGGTCCGCCGCACGACCGAACGTTCACGGCCGCCGCGATGATCGAGGGTCGCGAGCTCGGACGCGGCCGCGGGCGGTCGAAGAAGGATGCCGAGCAGGAAGCCGCCCACGAGGCGCTCGAACGGCTGGCTGCCGAGAGCGTCCCGGCCGAGTAGCGACGCCAACCTGGCGCGGCGCAAGAGGCGTAGGCACGCGCCGCTCACGGGTGTAGCCTCCGGCTGGGCGAAGGGAAGGAGGGAGAGGATGAAGACCTATGTGATCCTCCGCCGCAGCGGCTGGCGCTCGCCGGAGGAGCTGCAAGAGGCGGCCGCTCGGTCGAAGCAGGTCGGCGACGAGGAGATGTCCGACGACATCCGCTGGATCCGGTCCTATGTGCTGGCCGAGGGTGAGGGCGTCGGCACCGTCTGCATCTACCAGGCGACGAGCCCGGAGAAGATCCGCGAGCACGCCTCCCGGGCGATGCTGCCGGCCGACGAGATCATCGAGGTGGCCGACACGGTGCTCGTCCGGCCCGACCCGCAGCCGGCCTCCGTCTAAACGACGAAGCACTGGGCGGGGCCGCGGGTCGCGGCGGTCCCGCCCGACGTGACATCCGCGCGGGTCGTCAGACTGACGCGCGCGTGTATCTGCGAGCGATCAAGCTGCGCGGCTTCAAGTCGTTTCCCGAGCCGGTCGAGGTCCGCCTCGAGCCTGGCGTCGCCGTGGTCGTCGGCCCGAACGGGTCCGGAAAGTCGAACGTCTCCGACGCGATCCTGTGGGCGACCGGATCGCTTGCGCCTTCCGAGCTGCGCGCCGAGAAGCCCGACGACGTGCTCTTCGCCGGCTCGGCCGGCCGCCCCGCTGCCGATTTCTGCGAGGTCGAGCTCCTGTTCGACAACAGCGACGGCTCGCTCGCGGAGCTGGACTTCGCGGAGGTATCGGTCGCGCGGCGGCTGCACCGCGGCGGCGAGGGCCAGTACCTCGTCAACCGCGCGGCCGTCCGCCGGGTCGATCTGATCGAGCTGCTCTCCGACGTCGGGCTCGGCGGCGGGATGCGCTCGATCATCTCGCAGGGCCGGGTCGAGGCGGTGCTCGCCTCGAAGCCGGAGGAGCGGCGCGCGCTGATCGAGGAGGCTGCGGGGCTGGGTCGGTTCAAACGGCGGCGTCACCGTGCGGAGCTCAAGCTGGCGCGCGTGGCGGTGCAGGCCGAGCGGGCGCGCGATCTCGAGGACGAGGTACGGAAGCGGCTGCGGCCGCTCGCGCTGCAGGCCACCGCCGCCGAGCGCGCCGAGAAGCTGCTCGGCGAGATCAGCAGGCTGCGCGCCGGGATCGCGGCGGTCGATCTCGCGTCGATCGCCGAGCGGCGCAGTGAGGCGGAGGAGCGGCGGACGGCGGCGCAGCTCGGCCGCCGGACGGCCGAGGGGCGGCTCGACGACCTGCTCGAGGAGCGGGCGCGCGCGGAGGAGGAGCTCGCCGACGCCGCCGGCGCGCGGGAGGGAGCCACCGCTGCGCTCTATCGGCTGCGGAGCGCAGGCGAACGTCTCGGGATGCGTCGCGAGTCGGCCGAGGCGCTGCTTGCGGCGCTCGCCGGCGAGCTCGAGGCGATGCGCGCGGTCTCGCCGGCAAGGGTGCTCGAGCTCGAGCGATCGGCGCGTGAGGCCGACGGGGCCGCACGTCGAGCGGCACGGGACGCGGACGAGCTTGCCGCGGCGGCTGCGCGCGCCTTCGCGCGCGTCGCGGGTGCCGAGCGAGCGGCCGAGCGCGATCTTGCGGCGCGACTCGACGTCGTTCTCGCCAGGCGGTCGCAGGTGGAGGAGGAGCTGGCAGGCGCGGCGGGCGGGCGCGAGGCTGGGCTCGCCCTGCTGCTTCGCCTTCGCGCCGCGGGCGAGCGCGTTGTCCTGCGCGAAGAGTCGATCCAGGGAGTGCGCCGCGAGCTCGAGCGCGAGCTGGGAGAGGCGCGGGCGGCCGCGGCAGCCGGTGGTCCGTCCCCCGAGGAGCTCGAGGCCGCCGCCGACTCGGCAGAGACCGCCGCGCGGGCTGCTGCGACGGAGCGTGACGCCCTCGCCGAGCGGGCACGGCTCACGCGCGAACGTCTCGAAGTGCTCGAGCGGGCGATCGCCGAGCGGGAGGGGATTCCGCCTGCGGCGCGTGCCCTCTCCGAGGCAGGCGAGCGCCTCGCTCTCACGCTGCTCGAGGTCGAGCCGGGATACGAGCGGGCCGTCGCGGCGGCGCTCGCGTGGCGGGCCTCTGCGCTCGTCGCAGCCGATCCGGCCAAGGGGCTGGAGCTCCTCGAGCGCGCTCGCGAGCAGGGCCTCGGCAGCCTCGGAGTCGTGGTCGAAACGCGTCGGAAGCGGGCCGACTCGCCGGCCGCGGGGGCGCGCCCGCTCGCCGAGCTGGCGTCGGGTGCCGACGGGCTGCTCGAAGGCGTCTGGCTGGTCGACCGGCGGCGGCTCCTCGACGTGACTAGCGGGATCGCGATCACCGAGGAGGGCTACGGGTACGACCCCGAGCGGGGCGAGCTCTGGTTCGCCGGAGAGACGGCGGAGGCTGTCCTCCTCGAGCTCGACGCGCGGCGGCGCTCGCTCGAGCGCGAGGCGGCCGAGCTCGACGGAGCGGTCGAGCGGGCGGAGAGCGAGGCGAACGCGGCGGCGGACCGCGCGCGACGGGCGGCCGCGGCGTTCGCCGAGGTTGCTCATCTGAAACGCGTGCGGGCAGTTGACCCGGCGCTGCTCGGCCGCCTCGTGACGGCGGCGGCGCGCCTCGACGAGGCCCTGCTGAGATCGGCCCGATGCGCCGCGGCGCTCGAGCGGCCGCTCGAGGAGCGCGCCACGGCCGGCTCGGCCACGTCGACGGACCTCGCCGAGCAGCTGCGAACGCTCGCGGCGGAGGAGGCCCGAGCGCGCGGCGCCGTTGCGCAGGCGGCGGCACGAGCGCACGCGGCCGAACGTGAGGCGGGCCTTCTCGACACGGCGGAGCCGCTCGCGGGGGCAGACCCGGAGGGAGCTCGCGCAGAGGCGGCGGGCGTGGCCGAGCGGGCGCGCGCCTCCGCCGACCATGCCGTCGCCGAGGGCGAACGGGCGCGCGCGGCAGCGCTGGCTCTCGCCGAGCGCGATCCCGGACGCCGCGGCGACCCGGTCGTCCTCGAGCGTCTGGTCGGGCTCGCACGGCAGCTCGACGGCGCCCTGGCGGTGGCGCTCGCAGGAGTCAACCGGTTCGACGCGCCGCTCCGAGCGCGCGTGGACGCCGGCGCGACTCGCGTCACCGAGCTCGGCGGCGAGCTGCAGCGGCTCGGCGCAGCCGAGGTCGACGCACGGCGGGCAGCTGCCGAGGCGGGCGAGAGGACGGCGACCGTAGAGGTGGAGCTCGCACGCCTGGAAGCCGAGCGCGAGAACGCGCAGCGGCGGCTGGACGAGGCGGGAGCCGAGCCGGCCGAGGGCGACGATCGCCACGCGCTCGCCGAGCGTTTGGAGCGGCTCGACCGACGGCGTGAGCAGCTCGGGCAGGTGAACCCGCTCGCGAAGGAGGAGTACGAGTCCGA
>WNFV01003735.1_pt1 | contig 25147 bp, 25 predicted proteins | sample 5400101 | NCBI WGS metagenome assembly WNFV01 (sample SAMN13153361, study PRJNA577476) | soil metagenome | isolation source: 115 cm soil or saprolite under grassland replicate 1 | place: USA:California | collected 2016-06-15 | reverse complement strand
CGAGCCGCCGCTCGGCCAGGTTCCAGAAGTGCAGGCGATGGCCGTAGCGCCCGGCCTGCACGTCGGCGAGGTCGAAGCCCGGCTCGTACGCGTTCGGCTCGCCGAACTCGGACGAGACGAGCACGTTCTTGCGCGGCTGATACCAGAAGTCGTAGTTCAGCGGCGGAAGCTCGCCGCCGTTCTCCCAGCGGCCTTTCAGCTCGAACGTCTTGGCGTCGATGACCGCGAAGCCGCCGGCTCCGTTGCCGTCGGCGTCGCCGAGCATCGAGATCACGACGTTGTCGCCAGGCATGCAGTGCACCGTGTGCGGCCGCGTGTAGCCCGTCTCGCGCACGATCTCGTCCGCCTCGATCACCTTCTCGATCCGCGGCGCGCGCGGATCGTCGGCGACGTTGACGATGTGGATCCGCGAAGAGCCGAAGCCGGGGACGATGAGGTGCGAGCGGTCGGGGCCGTGGCAGGCTGAGCTGCAGCGGTTCCAGCCGTAGTGGTGCAGCTCGTCGCCGACGTTCGGCATCGGCGTCTCGTGGACGACCCGGCCCTCCTCGGCGTCGACCACGGCGAGGTAGTCGGGTGCCTCGACGCCCGTGCCCTTGTGCAGGCAGCCGACGTACAGGAACTCCTCCTGCGGCGCCTGCATGGCCTCCTGCGGCGAGCTGTGGAAGGAAGCGGGCTTGTCGTGTTGCGTGTGCATGGGATCTCCTTTCATGTGGCGGCTTTGGTGGGGCGCGGGCGCGGCGCCCGCGCTCTTCGTCCTTTGCCCTCTTCGAGCAGCGGCGCGATCAGGGCCGCCGCACGCGCGGCGCCGTCGGACTCGACGGCCCGATAGTTCACTTCCCGACCGATCGTCTCGGCGATCGCGGCGGCGATCGTCTCCGGCGTCTCCTGCTCGAAGTCCATGCACCGCCCGGCGCCGTACCGCTCGAGCCGCTGGCGGACGTGGAAGTTCTGCTCGAAGTGGTGGCGGAGCGGGAAGTACAGGAACGGCCGCCGGTTCGCCGTCAGCTCCATCGACGTCGTCAGCCCGCCCTGGACGACCGCGAGGTCGCACGCGGCCAGATGCCGGTAGAGCTGGTGGACGTAAGCGCGCACCTCGAAGCCTTCGTGTGCGGGCAGTGTATCCGGGTCGATCCGCGGCCCGGCGACGACGATCATGCGGAGCGCCGGCACCCGCTCCTTCGCAGACGGGAAGGCCGCGATAAGACGCCGCAGCAGGTCTCCGCCGACTCCGGAGCCGCCGACGGTGACGATGCAGACCTGCTCGTCCTCCCCGTAGCCGAGTCCGGATCTGAGTGCTGCCCGGTCGGAGAACTCGGCGGGATCGAAGCCCGTGACATAGCCCGCGAACGAGTAGTGCTCCTCCGTCCACTCCCGGATCCAGGGCAGGTGGGGCGCGAACCGCTCGGGGACGATGTCCTCGGGATTGCCCACGAAGACGGCCTGATCGCGCACGCGCGGGAACCGCGCGATGTGCTCGATCATCTCCTCGTTGTAATCGCCGGTCAGGAATGCCTCGTGGTCGCCGCCGTCGGGCATCGGCAGCCAGCCGACGAAGTCGGTGAGCCAGACGTAGGGCGTCAGCTTCTGCTCGGGGTTCTCGTGCAGGTAGTAGTCGAGCTCCCACGCCTCGTCCCCGATCCAGAGGTCGTGCTGCTCGTCACGCACGAGGTCGTGGAAGACCATAAAGTTGGACAACAGGATCTCGTCCATCCGCCGGATCGCCTGGAAGCAGTGCAGGTCGTGCTCGGCGGACTCGCTCTCGATGTGGTGCGACTCGTTGGCCAGGTAGGCGCTGGCGGGATGGATCCGCTCGCCACGCGCCTCGAGCACCGCCGTGACCGGATGCTGGGCCAGCCAGTCGATCTCCAGCTCGGGATGGAGCTTGCGCAGCTCGTCGGCGATCGCAACGTCGCGCTGCGCGTGGCCGAGCCCGATGGGGGAGGAGATGAAGAGGGCGCGCTTGCGGCGGGACCTGCCGCGGACCCAGCGGCGCGGCGGCGGGGTGGGCTTGATGAACTCGCGCAGGAGCAGGTTGACCTTGACGGGGTCGCGGGCATGCGGGAAATGGCCCGACCCTTCGATAATCGTGAGCGCGCCGCCCGCCAGTTCCGCGAGCCGTGCACCGGATGCGCAGGGGCGCACGGCGTCGTCGCTTCCGTGGATCACGAGCACCGGGCAGTCGATCCGGGACAGCAGCTCGCGCACGCTCTCCTCGCCGGTAAGCCGCGGTGCGAGCTGGGTCGCGACCATCGTCTCGGCGTCCGTCTCGAGGCCCCAGCCGACCGCGTCCTCGCGCTGCTTGGTCGAGTGCGGCTCGGTGAGGCACTGCGAGAAGAAGAACTCGAGGAAGTCCTCGTAGTGCTCGACCCAGTAGTGACGGTTCCACTTCCCCCAGCCGCTGTACTCGTCGCGCGGCTCGCTGAACTCCTGCATCGCTTGCAGGCGCGGTGTAGCCGGTGGCAGCGGTAGTGCCGGCGCGATGAACACCATCCTGTCCACCCGCTCGGGATGGTTCGCGGCGAGGAGCAGCGAGCGCTCCGCACCTCGCGACAGCGACACCAACACCGCGCGCTCCGCTGCGGTTGCGTCCATCACCGCGATCGCGTCGGCGGCGAACTCTTCCTCGCAGTAGGCGTCGGGCTCGGAGGGACGGTCGGAGCGGCCGTTGCCGCGTCCGTCGAACGTGAGTACGCGGCAGTGCCGCGCGAGGTAGGGGATCTGCATCTTCCAGTGGCGCGAGTGGACGACCGACCACGTCGGCATGAGCAGGACCGTCGGCTCGCCCTGGCCGTAGACCTCGTAGAAGCTCCGGACGCCGGCGCGCTCGACGTAGCCCTCCTCGTCGGGGTAGCGGGCCCGCGTCTGCTCGGGCGCAACCGGGCGCGCAAGCTCGACCGTCACTCCGTTCTCCTCTCGAGCCAGCGGTCGATCCAGTCGAGGAGCTCCCGGTGTCCGGTCTCAATCCCGGAGAGCCGCTCGAACATGATCCCCTCGTTGAACGTGAACACGAGCGTGACCAGCGCCTCGAGCGGCAGCTCGAGCCCGAGCTGCTCGCGGACGGGAGCGAAGGCCTCGCTGAGGACGGCGCGCCACTCGGCGTGCACCCGAGCGAGCCGCTCCTGGAGCTCGGGGCGGTTCCATGCGAGTGCCTGCAGCTCGAACCAGATCTTCTGGTACGGACGATCCACCTCGAGGTAGGCGATCGCCGTCCGCCACTTCTCGAGAAACGGCGCGTCCGCCGCGTATAGCTCCCGCTGCCGCTCGATCAGCCGCTCGGTGAAGCGCTCGAGTACGCGCACGAGCAGCTGCTCCACCGAGCCGAAGTAGTAGTGGACGAGGCCATGGTTCGCACGGGCCTCGTCGGCGACCCGCCGCGTCGTGATGCCGGCTACGCCGAACTCGACGAGCAGCCGCTCGGCGGCGTCGAGGAGCGCCTGCTCGGTCTCGTAGCCAGGGCGGGAAGCGATCTTAGACATTTGACTTATGCATTTGACTAAATCAGCCCGGCGATGTCAAGGGCTTCTGTGGAGGCGCCGAGTGCAACGCACGACTCGCGAACGGCGTCGTTTGCGCGGAGACGACAGCCCGAACGTCGCCCCCACAACGACGCCGGGGCTCGCAGGCCACATATGCGCGAACAAGTTCACCCGGGTGAAATGCGTGCGCGGGTGAAGACCGCTCGCCCGTTGCTCGGCGATCCTGCCTAAGCAGTGATGCCCGCGACCTACCGAATCACAGTCCGAGGAAGGCTGAGTGAGCGGTTCGTCTCGGCGTTCGAGGGCATGACTCTCGAGCCCAAGAACGGGGAGACCGCTCTCGTGGGCAGGATTGTCGACCAGGGGCATCTCTACGGGATGCTCGACCGCGTGCGCGATCTCGGGCTCGAGCTGGTGCGCCTCGAGGAAGTGGAGCTGTGACGGCTGCCCAGGCAACGGCGACCTGGCAGGACGATCGGCAGCTCGTCCGTGCGCTCCGGCAAGGCAACGAGGAGGCCTTCACCTTCCTCCTTGGTCGCTACCACGGCCCTCTCGAGCGCCTCGCGCGCACCTACGTCCATGACCGTGCACTTGCCGAGGAAGTGGTCCAGGAAACGTGGCTCGGAGTCATCCGCGGTATCGACTCGTTTCGCGGCGACTGCTCGCTGAAGACGTGGATCTACCGGATCATGATCAACACCGCAATGACCCGGGCGACGAAGGAGTACCGCTCGGTCCCGTTCTCCGCACTCGATGACGGTGCGGGTGAGCCGGCGGTCGATGCGGATCGCTTTCTTGCAGACGGCCGCTGGGCCTCTGCGCCGAGGAGCTGGAGCCCGATTCCCGAGGATCGCTTCTTCGCACACGAGACGATGAGCCGTGCCCGGGACGCAATCGAAGCGCTGCCGTCCACTCAGCGGCAGGTGATCACGCTCCGGGACGTCGAGGGTTGGAAGTCCGCCGAGGTGTGTGCCTTGTTGGGCCTCTCCCAGGCCAACCAGCGAGTCCTGCTCCACCGCGCCCGCTCGAAGGTGCGGGCAGCCCTCGAAGACTACCTCGAGACCCCGTAAGCTCTTTGGTCAACGATCTCTCTTCGCGGTAGCCACAAGGTCTCAGAGAGGAGGCTCGTTGGGCGTCCTGGGGCCGGTCAAGGGCGGAGCGTCGCTCGTTTTCTTGGTGTTCCTAGCAATGCTCGCGGCAGCGTGCGGTGGGGACGACCGCGCGAGGCAGATCGGCGCGGCGGCCGACGTGGCCGGTGCCGGAAGGCAGATTGCGAAGTTCGTTGCGATCCCGCAGTTCGTCCCGCCGGGACCGTCCTTCGACGCCGTGGGCAAGCTGCGCGGGAAGCGGATCTTCGAGATCCCGATCACGAGCGAAGTGCCGTTCGTCGCCGCGGTCGAGCGCGGCATGAAGCAGGCGACCGCGGAGGTCGGCGCGAAGATCGTCGTCTACTCGAACCAGGGCGAGCCGTCGCAGTGGGCGCAGGGCATCAGGACGGCTATCTCGCAGCGGGCCGATGCGATCACGTTGTTCGCACAGGATCCGGCGCTCCTCGGACCACAGATCGCGCAGGCGAGAAAGGCCGGGATCCCGGTGATCGTGCTACGCACCACGGGCGAGGGGGAGCCCTGCCAGGCCGACTCGCACGGGGAGCCCTACGGCACTGCGTGCGTGCCGGGGCCCTTCGAGGAGGCGGGCCGCCTCGAGGCGGACTGGGTGATCAAGGACACGGGCGGGAAGGCGGACACGCTAGTGATCACGTCGAACGACGCCCGCTCGACGACGTCACTCATGCGCGGCCTCCGGGACGAGTTTCGCCGGCGGTGCCCGGCCTGCAAGACCACGACCGTCGACGTTCCGATCTCCCAGTGGGCCGCGAGGATCCGCACCGAGGTCCAGTCGGCGCTGGTCCGCGACCCGAAGATCAGCTACGTGATCCCGATCTACGACAGCATGTCGCAGTTCGTCATGCCCGCGATCCGCGCGGCGCGGGCGACCGACCGGGTGAAGATCGCTGCCTTCAACGGCACGCCGTTCGTTCTGAAACTGATGCAAGACGGCAACATTGTCGCGATGGACGTCGGCGAGAACCTCTCCTGGCTCGGCTGGGCGGCAATGGACCAGGCGTTCCGCGCGATCGCCGGCGAGCCGCCCGTGCGTAGCGAGCGGACGCCCCTCCGGGTCTTTGACGACGGCAACGTCGGGGACGCGGGCCGCCCTCCCCGGTACGACGCGGGCTACGGGCACGCATACGTCGACGGCTACAGGAAGCTGTGGGGTGTGAGCGGCTGACGTGGCTGCGCTGACAGTGCGCCACGTGTCGAAGAGCTTCGGGGGAATCCGCGCGCTCGACGCTGCGAGTCTCACCGTCGCGCCGGGCGAGATTCACGGGCTGCTCGGCGAGAACGGCTCCGGCAAGTCCACCCTGATTCGGATCCTCGCCGGCTTCCACGCCCCGGATCCGGGCTCCGAGCTCACCGTCCGGGGCCGGCGGGTGGGGCTGCCGCTGCAGCCCGGCCGGGCCCGCGAGCTGGGGATCGTGTTCGTCCATCAGGATCTGGGACTGATTCCCTCCCTCAGCGTGGTCGAGAATCTCCGGCTCGGCGAGTTGGCCGCGCGGCGCGATTGGCGGATCTCCTGGCGACGGGAGCACGCCCGGGCTCGCGAGGCGCTCGCCCGCTTCGGGCTCGACGTCGATCCCCGGCAGCCGGTCGCCCGCCTTCGTCCCCTCCAGCGTGCCCTGCTCGCGATCGTCCGTGCCGCCGAAGAAATGCGCTCGGTCCGGACCGTGCAGGGCATCCTCGTCCTCGACGAGCCGACGGTGTTTCTCCCGGAGCCCGAGAGGCGGCGGCTGTTCGCGCTCGCCCGCGCCCTTGCCGATGGGGGCGGGAGCGTCCTGTTCGTCTCGCACGACCTCGACGAGGTGCGTGAGCTCGCCGACCGCATCACCGTGCTGCGGGATGGGCGCGCCGTCGCCACCGTCCCTGCGCGACGGCTCGGCCACGCCGCGCTCGCGGAGCTCGTCACCGGGCGCCCGCCGGAGGCGGTGACCGCTCGGGAGCCGCCGTCGGCCCGCGCGGGCGCGTCGGTGGTCGGCCTCACGGGCGACGTCGTGCGCGAACTCTCCTTCGACCTCAACGCCGGCGAGGTGCTCGGGCTGACCGGTCTCCTCGGCTCAGGCTTCGATGAGGTGCCGTACCTCCTGTTCGGCGCGGGTCCGGGCCGGTCCGGTCGCCTCGTCCTCGGGAACGCGTCCTACGACATCGCCGCGTTGACACCGGAACGTGCCCTCCGGGCCGGGATGGCGCTGATCCCTGCCGACCGAGGTCTCCACGGCAGCGTCGGTTCGCTGCCCGTCGTGGACAACCTGACTCTCCCCGTGCTTGACCGCTACCGCTCCCGGCTCGTCCTGGACCGGCCGAAGATGCTCCGCGATGCCGCCGACCTCCTCACCCGCTTCGGCGTCCGCCCGAACGACCCGAAGCTCCGCTTCGGCGCTCTATCCGGTGGGAACCAGCAGAAGGCGCTGGTCGCCAAGGCGCTGAACGCTGGGCCGCGCCTGCTCCTGCTGGACGGCCCGACGCGGGGGGTTGACGTCGGCGCGCGGGCGCAGATCTTTGCGCTCATCCGGGGCGCCGCGGAAGCGGGGGCCTCGATTGTCTGCGCGAGCACCGATCGCGAGGAGCTCGCCGCGATCTGCGAGCGCGTTCTCGTCTTCTCCGCCGGGCGCCCCGTTCGCGAAGCAGCCGGGCCGTGAAGCCCGTCGAGCTCGCGCGCCGCGGCGTGCTCGTCGCCGCCTGGGGCGCCGTGGTCGTCCTCTTCGGGGCTCTCGAGCCGGACACGTTCCTCACGGCTGCGAACTTCCAGACCATCTTCGGCTCGCAGACCGTTCTCCTCGTCGCGACGCTCGCGCTCCTGATCCCTCTGACGGCCGGAGACTACGACCTCTCGATCGCATCCGTGCTGACGCTCTCCGCGATGGTCGTCGCGCTCCTCAACGTCGAGCACGGCTGGCCTGTCGGCTGGGCGATCGTCGTCGCCCTACTCGTGGGCGCTGCCGTGGGTCTCGTCAACGGTGGGCTCGTCGTGCTCCTCCGGCTCGACTCGTTCGTCGCCACCCTCGGGACATCGGCGCTCGTGTCCGGCATGGTGCTCTGGATCAGCGGATCGCGGACGATCGGCGGAGTCTCGGAGAGCCTCGTCAACCCCGTGATCGTCACTCAGTTCCTCGGGATCCCGCTCGGCTTCTACTACGGGCTCGGACTTTGCGTCGCTCTCTGGTACGTCCTCGAGCTCACGCCGCTCGGCAGGAGGCTGCTGTTCGTCGGCCGCGGCCGGAGCGTGGCCCGTCTCAGCGGCGTCGCGGTCCGGCGGATGCGCCTCGGGGCGTTCGTCGCGTCGGCAGCGCTCGCCGCCGGAGCGGGAGTCCTCTACGCGGGCACGACCGGGGGAGCCGACCCCTCCTCCGGCGCGAGCTACCTGCTGCCTGCCTTTGCCGCCGCCTTCCTCGGCGCGACTGCGATCGTCCCCGGCCGCTTCAATCCGTGGGGCTCGTTCGTGGCCGTCTACTTCCTCGTCACGGGAATCACGGGACTCCAGCTCCGCGGCGCGGGAAGCTTCGTCCAGCAACTCTTCTACGGTGGCGCGCTGGTGCTCGCTCTCGCTCTTGCGCGGCTCTTCGGCGAGCGGCGCGCGATCGAGCCGGATTCCTGATCGTGCGGGGCCAGGCTGGTCTTGTACGCTCATGCACATGGGAGGAGGCGGCATCGAGGTGAAGCCGGTCGAGAACCCGAACAGGGCTGAGGCCGTCTCGTTGGAGCCGCTGGCGACGAAGCTGCATCCGCCGGCAAGCCGGAGTCGCCGCGTCCTCCGTCCCCGCCTGCTCGCGCTGTTGACCGGCCGTCCACTGCCGAAGGTGACGCTCGTCGATGCGCCGCCGGGCTGGGGCAAGACGACGCTCGTCGTGGACTGGATGACGAGCGACAGCGCCGGCCATCGCTTCGCCTGGCTCGCGCTCGACCGCGAGGACAACGACCCTGGTCGCTTCTGGGCCTACGTGGTCGAGGCTCTCCGCACCGTCGAGCCCGCGCTCGGCGAGGCGGCCCTGACTTCGCTTCGGGCTCCGGGCGCGAGGCCGGTCGACGTAGTTCTGCCGCGGCTGATCAACGAGCTGGAGGAGCTCTCAGAGCCCGTGGTGCTGGTGCTCGACGACTATCACCTCGTCGGAAACCGCGAGATCCACGACGGGATGGAGTTCCTTGTCGAGCACCTCCCGCCGACGCTGAGGCTGGTCCTCACCACCCGATCCGACCCGCTGCTGCCCCTGCCGCTCCTCCGCGCTCGAGGCGAGCTGACCGAGGTGCGCGACCGAGACCTCCGCTTCAGCGAGCAGGAGACGGGTGAGCTCCTCGAGGTGCTCGACCTGAACCTGGGCGCTGACCAGGTCTCGCAGCTCCAGACGCGGACCGAAGGCTGGGCGGTCGGTCTCCACCTGGCGGCGCTCTCGCTTCGCGGCCGGACCGATGCTCGCGAGTTCATCTCCGCGTTCGCCGGCGACGACCGCCACGTTGTCGACTACCTCGGCACGGAAGTGCTGAGCAGCCTCTCGGACGACCTGCGCACGTTCCTCCTCCGGACCTCGATCCTCGACCGCTTCTGCGCCCCGCTCTGCGACGCCGTCACCGGAGTCGGAGGCTCGGCCGGTGTGCTGGCAGAGGTCGAACGCTCCAATCTCTTCCTCGTCCCCCTCGACGACAAGCGGAGGTGGTACCGCTACCACCACCTCTTCGCCGAACTCCTTCGCTTCGAGCTCGAGACCGCCGAGCCCGAGCTCGTTCCTGAGCTGCACCGGCACGCGTCCGAATGGTTGCGGGAGAACGGAGACGTCCCGCAGGCGATTCACCATGCGACGCTCGCGGGTGACTTCGCTGCCTCAGCCGACTTGATCGCCCTCAACTGGTCGGCTTTCCTCCAGCGCGGCCAGCTCGAGTCGGTCGCCGGCTGGCTGGACGCCCTGCCCTCCGACGTCGTCACCGACGACCCGCGGCTCTGCCTGACCAGGGCCTGGATCGCGGTGAACGCGGGTCGCATCGATGAAGTCGACCGCTGGATCGAGGCTGCCGAACAGGCGGCGCAGCTGGGCTCGGCCGACGGGGACGCGGTCCTGTTCGAGGCCGCGGCGGGCATGCTGCGATGCATCCACGAGTACCTCGAGGGTGACGTCGGCAGCGCAATCGAGGCTGCGCGCGCAGCCCGCGAGCTGGAGCCCGACGAGGAGTCGCCGTGGCGCTCCGTCGGCTGCCCGGTGCTCGGCATCGCGCTGTTCTGGAGCGGCGACCCGGACGCATCGGCGGCCACACTCGAGCAGGCGGTTCGGCGCGCCAGGCGGGCCGGCAACCACCTCGCCGTCATTCACGCGCACAGCTGTCTCGCCGCAAATCACGCCGAGCTCGGCGACTGGGAAACGGCGGACCAGCTCGGCCGCACCGCGATCGATCTCGGGCACGAACGTGGTCTCGACGAGCACTGGGCGAACGCGATGGCCCATGTCGCTCGCGGGAAGGTGCTCGAGTCACGAGGAGCGTTCGACGAGGCGGAGGCCGCGATCCGGCGCGGCGTTCAGCTCGCTCGGCAGGGAATCGCGAAGGCCGAGATCGGCTATGCGCTGCTCGCGTACGCGCAGCTCCACGACAGCCACGGCCGGCATCACGAGGCACGAGCGTTGGCCCGCGAGGCCCGCCGGGCGATCGAGAGCTGCCCCGACCCGGGAGTCCTGACCGCGCTGCTCGCCAAGGCGGACCGGCGCCTCCGTCTCGCCGGCGCGGGCAGGAGCCCGGCCCGCGATGAGCTGACGGACCGCGAGCTGGCCGTCTTGCGGCTTCTGCGCAGCGAACTCTCGCTGCGTGAGATCGGCTCGGTGCTCTACATCTCGCTCAACACCGTGAAGACGCATTCGAAGGGGATCTACCGCAAGCTGGGCGCGTCCAGCCGGAAAGAGGCGGTGGAACGAGCCCGCGAGCTCGGGCTCGCCTAGCTCCCCGCGGTCTACGGAGCGTTCGCCTCAAGCCGCGGGGCGGAGCACCGGCGATGCTTGCATGCGCTCCACGGAGCGGCCGCTGCGGCCTCGCCAGAACTGCCGGTCGAAGACGAGCAGGACGACGGCGACCACGCACCACCCGGCCGTGTAGAGGAGTATCCAGTGCGACTCGTCAGGCCCCGCGAACCCGTTCGTTCCTGTGAACTCGCGGCCGACAGTCCCTTCAGCGGCGTGAGCGAGGATGGTGATGAAGACGCTCCCGCCGGTGTGGATGAAGAGCCAGGTGTAGAAGAAGGTCACAGCCACCGTCGCGAGGAGGAAGATGGGCGGGAGGTCCTCGCCCGAGAGGAAGATCAGGGGCACGTGCCAGACAGCCACGATCAGCCCCAGGAACAGCGTCGCTTCGAATGGAGAACGGCCCGTCAGGAAGCGAGGTAGCGCGAACGCCCGCCAGCCGGGCTCTTCGCCGACGGGAGAGAAGACCGGCACGACGAGCCGCAACGCGAAGAGCAGAGCGAGCGAGGAGACGTCGAGCTCCCGTAGCGGGAAGTCGGGCGCGCCCAGCGCGACGTTGAGCGCCCCGGTCCCGAGCACGACCGAGAGCGGGATGAGCAGCGCGGCCGCATACCAAGGCCAGCCGACGCGCCAGCGGACCAGGCGACCCCCGAGCTCACGGAAACCGCGGCGGCCGTCGACGACGGCGGTGACGACGAGGGCGGCAAGTAGTGGCCCGGCCGCCATGAAGACCCCGAAGGGAGTGGGGGCCCAGGTGATCGCGAAGGCCAGTGCGAAGAACACGAGGAGCGCATGACGCCTGACGAACGCGACTGGTCCGCTCGGCGAGCCCACCTCCGCGCCGGCTGCAGGTTCCGCTCTCATTTGAATGCAGTGTCCCGGGATGCACCGACCGTTACGACCGGCGGGGGATGGCCGGTCCTCAGGGCCGATACACGTTCGGGTGGTTGAAGGCCGCAAGCGCGTCGGCCTTCGGCACCTCCGCCGTGAACTGGTCGCCGCTTCGGAGATCGCTGTAGCGCAGGATGATCCGGTCCGGGGTCGAGTCCCAGAGGAGGCGGACGATCAGTCCGTTCTGAGTTCGTCGTGCGAGTTCACGCACTGCCATGTCGTGGTCGTCTCTGGAAGGTGAGCCAGCGTTACAGTTGCCTGCGGGTGATTCACTGCGGATCGTGACGGTGCGTCGTAACGTCCCATAGCGTCGGCCGACTAGGAGAGGGAGATGCCCGACGCCATCACTCCTCTCGCACGATGAGTCGTGAGCCGACCGCGCTGCTGCTGGCGGCGTTCCTCGTCACTTTCATCCTGACGCGCACCTACACACGGCTCGCGCGCGTGCGCGGCTGGGGCTCGGCGAGCGCGAACGGCATCCATGTGCACCACATGGTCGTCGGGATCGTCTTCATCCTGCTCAGCGGTCTGTTCGAGATCGCCTCCAGGCCGTCGGGGCTCGGGCGCGACGCCATCGCCGTCGTCTTCGGCGTCGGCGCCGCCTTCACGCTCGACGAGTTCGCCCTCTGGCTCTTCCTCCGAGACGTCTACTGGTCGGAGGAGGGTCACCGGTCGGTGGACGCGTCGGTGATCGGCGTCCTGCTCGCCGGGCTGTTCCTGGTCGGGCTCTCACCGTTCGGGGTGCACGACGGCGGCCGAGCGCCCCGACTGGTCGCCTTCACGGTGGTCGCGGCGAGCGTCGTCCTCGCTCTGATCACCTTCGCCAAGGGGAAGCTGACGCTCGGCGTGCTTGGCGTCTTCGTCCTACCTGTGGCCGCGTTCAGCGCCCTCCGCCTGGGAAAGCCCCACTCGCTCTGGGCGCAGCGCTTCTACGGCGAGCACAAGCTCGAGTGCGCGCGGCGGCGGTTCGAGAACCCCGACTCCTGGCTCGTGCGCTGGCACGAGCGCGTCGACGACCTGATCGGCGGCGCGCCGAGCACCCATGCGATGTTCGCGCCCGCGACGCAGATGCTCGTCGGCCGCCTCGGCCCGCAGGCCCGGCAGACCCTGGAGCGCTCGTGAGCGGCGAGTTCGACGTGATCGTGATTGGCGCGGGACCGGCGGGCGAGGTCTGCAGCGGCCGGCTCGGCGAGGCGGGCCTGCGTGTCGCGGTCGTCGAGGGCCACCTGGTCGGCGGCGAGTGCTCCTTCTACGGCTGCATGCCTTCGAAGGCGCTGCTTCGGCCCGCCGAGGCGATCGCCGAGGCGCGCCGGATCCCCGGCGCTGCCGAGGCGGTGAACGGCGCCCTCGATGTCGAAGCCGTCCTGAGCCGTCGCGACGAGGTGATCCACGATCTCGACGACTCCGTACAGATCCCCTGGCTCGACCAGCGCGGCGTGACTGTGGTCCGCGGCCGGGCGCGAGTCGCCGGCGAGCGCCGCGTCGAGGTCGACGGCCGGACGCTCAACGCGTCGAAGGCGGTCGTGCTCGCGACCGGGAGCGAAGCGGCGCTGCCCCCGATCCCCGGCCTCGCGGACGCGATGCCCTGGACGAACCGGGATGCGACCACCTCGAAGCGTGTGCCGCCACGGCTGGTCGTCCTCGGCGGCGGCGTCGTCGGCGTCGAGCTCGGACAGGCGTGGTCGACCCTGGGCTCGCAGGTGACGATCATCGAGGCGCTGCCGCGCCTGCTCGGCCGCGAGGAGCCGTTCGCCGCGGATCAGGTGCATGCGGCTCTCGTCGAGCGCGGTATCGACGTCCGCGTCGGCGCCCCCGCGGTGGAGATCTCGCGCAACGGAGACGGCGTCGCCGTTCGGCTCGAGTCCGGCGACGAGGTCGTCGGAGACGAGCTCCTGGTGGCGGTCGGTCGGCGGCCGGCGACTCGCGATCTCGGCCTCGAGACCATCGGGCTCGAGCCGGGACGCTACGTCGAGGTCGACGACTCGCTCCGGGCGGCGGGCACCGACTGGCTCTATGCGATCGGCGACGTGAACGGGCGCGCTCTGCTGACCCACATGGGCAAGTACCAGGGCCGGATCGCGGCGGATGCAATCCTCGGGCGCGGCGCGCGGGTGGATGCACGCGCCGACGGAGCGCTTGCGCCGCGCGTCGTCTTCACCGACCCGCAGGTCGCGGCCGTAGGCCACACGCTCGAGTCCGCCCAGGCCGCTGGGATCGAGACCCGCGCCGTCGATTACGAGACCTCTGGCGTCGCCGGCGGCAGCTTCTACGGCCGCGGCGCCGTCGGGACAACGCGCTTCGTCGTCGACGAGCAGCGGCGCGTGCTCGTCGGCGCCACGTTCACCGGGCCGGACGTCTCCGAGTTCGTCCACGCGGCGACGATCGCGATCGTCGGTGAGGTACCGCTCGAGCGGCTGTGGCACGCCGTGCCCTCGTTCCCGACGCGAAGCGAGATCTGGCTGCGCCTGCTCGAGACGTACGGCCTCTAGAACCGGCCGCCGGGCCACGCGATGCCGGTGTAGCGCTCGATCGCCGGCCCTGCCGGCGGTGGCACGACGCAGAAGAGGTCGGTCTGGACGGCCGCGCCGGGGAAGATGCGCGCGAACGGATCCTCTCCGAACAGCGACGGGTCGGTCGCGACCGTGATAGCGCCGGCGTAGTTCACGGCATCGAGCGCGAGCGTCGTCAGGCAGACGAGCGAGTCGCCGAGCAGCGGGATCCACCAGGCGAGCGCGTCGCGCCGCACCTGCTGGACCTCCGGGTGGTCGTAGGGGAGGGTGTCGGCGCGGCCCGCGGCGGCGCAGACGTGTGCCCAGAGGCCGCACACGGGCTCGCCGCGGATACAGCGCGGGTCGGGGCGCACCCGCAGCCCGCCCTCGAGCACGAGGGTGGAGCCTTCGCGTCTCAGTCGAGCTCCCAGTCCGGGCGGATTGCCGCCGAGATCGCGCGCATGTCCTGCCGGATCTCCTCCAGCGTCGGCCGGCCCCAGAACCAGTAGCCGTTGTAGGCCGAGTGGATCCGAAGGTCTGGGTAGAGCGTAAACGCCGCCGGCCGGTACGGGTCATGGACGGTGTCGGTGGTCTCGCGCAGCCCGAGCTCGTCCACGTAGCGCCGCTCGGCGTCGGAGAGGAAGACGAACCGCGCGCCGAGGCCCGCGCGGAAGGCGGCCTGCACCTCCGGTGGGTCGATGCTGATGGCCACGAGCTTGCTGTAGGCGACCTCGAACTCGTCCTGTAGGTGGACGAGCTCGCGCAGGTAGCGCTGCTCTTTCGGGCACCACCAGCCGCGCGAGAAGAAGAGCGCGACCGGGTCGCCGTTCGCAATCTCGGAGAGCCGGCGCTCCCGCCCGGTGTGGTCCGGGAGCGCCAGGTCGGGGAGGGTGGCGAGGGTCTCGAGGATGCTCATACGACCGCGGCGCCGCTGCCGACGTCGGCCCGGCCCCAGCGCCCGGGGACGCCGCTCAGCTCGATGCGGCCGATCTCCGCGGGCAGCACCGGGTCGCTGCGCAGCAGCTCGCCGTCGGGCTCGAGCCCGAGCAGCGCCCGCAGCAGGAGCAGCGGCGTGCCCGTGGCCCAGGCCTGCGGGCTGGAGGCGGTCGGGTACTCGACCGGGAAGCTGGTGCGGCCGCGCCGGTAGCCGGCGAAGACCTCAGGGAGGCGGTAGCGGAAGTACGTGGCCGCCTCGAGGGTCGCGAACGCGATCGTTGCCGCCTCCTCGCGGAAGCCGTAGCGGGCGAGCCCGGCCGCGATCAGGGAGTTGTCGTGCGGCCAGACCGTCCCGTTGTGGTAGCGGATCGGGTTGTAGCCGCCTTCGCCCTCGGCCATCGTGCGCACGCCCCAGCCCGAGAAGAGCCGGTCGCCGACGAGCAGTTGGGCGAGCGACTCGGCCCTCTCCTCGGGGATGATCCCGCTCCAGAGCAGCTGGCCGACGTTCGAGGTGAGCGAGTCCACCGGGCGCTTCTCGCCGTCGAGCGCGAGCGCGAAGTAGCCGCGGTCGGGGAGCCAGAAGTCGCGGTCGAAGCGCTCCTGCAGCTCCGCCGCCTCACGCTCTAGCTGGTCGGCCAGAGCCGGGTCCTCCCAGAAGTCGCGAGCCAGCCTGGCCGCGCGCAGCTTGGCGTCGTAGACGTAGCCCTGGATCTCGCAGGTCGCGATTGGGCCCTTGGCGATCGTGCCGTCCGAGAAGCGAATCGAGTCCCAGGAGTCCTTCCAGCACTGGTTCTCGAGGCCGGTCTCCTGCGCACGCTGGTACTCGACGTAGCCGTCGCCGTCGAGGTCGCCGTACTCGTCCAGGTACGCGAGCGCGGCGCGGGCGGCGGGCTCGAGCTCGCGGACGAGGTCGGCGTCGCCGGTCCAGCGCTCGATCTCGTCGAGCAGGACGAGGAACAATGGCGTCGTGTCCGCCGAGCCGTAGTAGGGCGAGTGCGGGCGTTCCTCGAAGTGGACCAGCTCGCCGAAGCGGATCTCGTGCAGGATCCGGCCGGGCGCCTCGTCGCGGAACGGGTCGACCTTCGTCCCCTGGTAGCGGGCGAGCACCCGGAGCGTCGTCTCGGCGAGCTCGGGCGCGAACGGCAGCGCCTGGTAGCTCGTGATCAGGCTGTCGCGGCCGAAGACGGTCATGAACCACGGCAGCCCCGCTGCGGGGAGCGCCTGGTCGGGGAAGAGCTCCGAGGTGAACCGCAGCGCCGCGAGGTCGATCATGCTCCGCTCGTAGATGTGCTCCAGCGGGTCCCAGTCGGACTCGAGCTGCGGTGCCGCGTCCAGCCACGCCTCGAGGCTCATGCCGATGTCCGGCTTCGCGTCCTCCTCGCCGTGGTCGTACTTCGGCTCGATCACGTGATCCGTTACCGGCCGGACGAAGATGCACGTGCTCCACTCGGTGTACGGGTCGAGGCGGAGCTCGAAGCTGAAACCGGTCTCGTCGACGCGGGCCGGCTGCGAGACCTCGACGTGGGTCTCCCGTACGAAGTCGTCGCGCCGGTAGCCGAGGACGAGCGTCTGACCCTCGACCCGCGCGTACGTCCGGCCCTTCTTGGCGAGCGCGTCCTTGACCTCGAACAGGTCGGCGAAGTCCGATCCGGCCTCGAGCCGAAGCTCGAGCTCGAGCGGGACGGGGTCGTGGTTGATCACGGTCACGTCCTCGTGGAAGCCGTCGCCGACGGTGCGCTTGCGGATGATCGATGTGCTCGGGTTCTCGTTGACGTCGCCGCCGGGCGGGACGAGGAAGAACTGCGCGCCGAAGTACGAGTTCTCGTCGGTGGAGAGGACGTCCAGCGGCCGGCCGTTCGCGCGCAGCGTCCAGCGAGAAAGGAAGCGGGTGTCGCGGTAGAAGAAGCCGTGTGGCTGGTCGGGGGAGGCGTCGATGTCGCCGCGCCGGTCGCTGACGAGGAAGGTCGAGCCGTCGAGGATGGCGATCTCGTCACGTGCCATGGGTCATCCCTTTCGTTCGAGAGTCGGGTTGCCAGACGTTGTCCCCGCACATCGGGCAGCGTTCCGGCGGTCGTGGCCTGCTCACCCCGTACGAGCACGAGGCGCACGTGTAACGCTCGAGCTGCGCGTCGGGGCCGGCGGGGGCCGCGGGGCTCACCGGACGAGCGTGCCGCTCGGGCGGACGACGAGCCAGAGGCCGCCGAACTCGAAGACGTTCTGGCAGAGGATCTGGCGGGGAGCGCGGTCGCCGACGTAGTAGTAGAGCGGCTTGCCCGCGTAAGTGACCTGCAGCCTCCCGTCCGGGCGCCGGGTGGTGCCGAGCAGCGAGCCCTTGACTCCGGCGGCGGCGCGGGGCGCGCCGCGGACGATGTAGGGCGGCCAGGCCGCCGCGCAGGCGCCGCGGCACACGCTGCGGCCACGGGGGTCCTTGGTGAAGCCGTAAAGGGCGAAGCCGCGACCGTCGAAGAGGACTTGGCCGAACCTCGACGAGTGGGCGGTCACGGTGCTTCGCGCGGCGCGTTCCGACGACATCGCGTCCGGAGCGAGTACCGCGACGGTGGCGATGCTGATGAGGGTGATGAGAGTCTTCATGCCTCTGCTGTCTCGCGAACGATCCAGCCGTTACGTCTGACGGGCGAGCGGCTCGCCGACGACGGAGACAGGGACTGCTCGGCCGCGCAGCAGCGTCAGCGCGACGAGCGGGAAGACGATCACCGACAGCAGACCGGCGGCGACGAGCGCGACGTAGTTCTCCGGCCGGATCAGCCCGAGGTCGACGCCGATCTGGCCGGCGACGACCGGAATGCTCAGCGAGGTCGCCTGGAGAAGGCCTCCGCCGACGAGCTGGCCCGTGCGCTCCGCGAAGGGTCGGTAGAGCAGTGCCGGCAGTCCCCGGACGACGAGGAGCGCGCCGAGGAAGAGCGGTACCCGGGCGAGCGCCGAGCCGCTGTTGAACAGGCTCGTGATGTCGAGCTTGATCCCGGTCGAGACGAAGAAGAACGGCACGAACACACCGAAGCCGACCGCCTCCAGCTTGTGGTGGAAGAAGGCGTGGGTCATCGCCTCGTCGCGGTCGACGAGCTTCAGCGTCGCGCCGGCGAGGAAGGCGCCGAGGATCGCCTCGAGCCCGAACTTGGAGGCGAGGACGACGAACAGCGCGAGGAGGAGGAAGGCGCCGCGAACGCGGATCTCGGCGGTCGTGTCCTGCAGCTTCACGAGCGTGTCCGACACCTTCATCGACCGCTCGAGGCCGAGAATCACGACGCCGACGGCGACGACGAACGCGAAGAACGCGATCAGCAGCGCGAGCTTCGACCCGATCCCGCCCGTCTCGCCGGAGAAGAAGAGCGAGAGCAGGACGATCGGGCCGACCTCGGCGATCGACGCACCGGCGACGACCACCTGCCCGAAGGGCGTGGCGGTCTCGCCCGCGTCCTTCAGGATCGGAAGGATGATCCCGAGCCCGGTCGCCGAGAGGATGATTGCGATCAGCAGCGGCGACTTGACGAGGTCGCCGGCCCTGAGCCCGAGGCCGATGACGATCGCCATCCCGAACGAGATTGCGTAGCCGAACAGCGTGAGCCGGAGCAGCCGGCCGCGCAGGCGGCTGAAGTCGATCTCCAGGCCGGCGAGCAGGAGCAGGAAGGCGAGCCCGATCGTGCTCATCACGGTGACGGGCTCGTCCACCTTCGCCCAGCCGAGGCCCTGGGGGCCGATCGAGATCCCGAGGAGGATCTCGAGCACGATCGCGGGCAGCCGCAAGCGACTGAAGGAGATCGCCAGTGGTGCGATCAGCGCGACGACGGCGATCAGCGCGACCGACGTGAACGAGATCTCCATCGGCCTCGTAGTCCGTCCGGGAGAAGTCCCGTTACACCGGCTGTAACGGGGGCGACCTCCGCACGACTAGGGAGGCATGCAGCAAGCAGCTCCGCCCGTCTCGTGGCCGTCTCCGTGGGGAGCCGACGACGAGCTCGGCATGCTCAACCACGTCACCCCTGCGAAGCGCCTCCAGGCGCTCGAGCTCGTGCGCGAAGGGCGCCTCTACGACCTCGGGCGCGTCCTCGACGAGCACGTCCCCGTCTTCCCCGGCCGCGCCTTCCACCAGACGCTAGTCACCACCGCGCACCACGCGAACATGGGCGGCGTCGGCGAGAACCGGGTGAACTGGATCACCGAGGTCTTCTCCGGGACGACGCAGCTCGGCACACACCTGGACGCGCTCAGCCACCTCCAGGTCGGTGACCGGGCCTACAACGGTCGCCGCGTCAACGACATCGCCTCCCCCACGCTCGTCGACGTTGCCGGGCTCGAGCCTGAGCCCGGCGACGCAGTGCTCTTCCACACGGGTTGGGGAGCGCTGTGGAACGAGCCGCCGATGTATCTCTCCGGCGAGCCGGGCCCCGGGCTCGAGGTCGCCGAGTGGCTGGCCGCCCAAGGCGTCGCCCTGACCGGCTGCGACACCTGGAGCTATGGCCCGGTGCCGGCCGAGGACCCCGCACGGCCGTTCGAGGTGCCGCAGCTGCTCAACGTTCGCCACGGCGTCTTCGTCGTGGAGAACCTCGACACGAGCGCGCTCGCCGGCGACGGCGTCGAGGAGTTCGCGCTCGTCCTCACCCATCCCAAGCTTCGCGGCGCCACAGGAGCGTGGACGTCGCCGATCGCCCTCGTCTGAGAAGGAGGCCCGGAATGACGAACAACTACGACGTGATCATCATCGGCAGCGGGGCCGGTGGCGGCACCCTGGCCTACCGCCTCGCCCCGACCGGGCTGCGCGTCCTGATCCTCGAACGTGGCGGCTACCTTCCCCGCGAACCCGAGAACTGGGACTCTCGGGAGATCTTCGGAAAGGAGCGCTACGTCACGAACGAGATGTGGTACGACAAGGACGGCGTTCCGTTCAAGCCCCACGCGCAGTACTACGTCGGCGGCAATACGAAGGTCTACGGGGCAATCCTCTTCCGCCTTCGCGAGCGCGATTTTGGTGAAGTTCGGCACTTCGGGGGCGTCTCGCCGGCCTGGCCGCTCTCCTACGATGACCTCGAGCCGTACTACGCCGAGGCCGAGGAGCTCTACCTGGTTCACGGGCAGGCCGGCGAAGACCCGACCGAGGCGCGCCGCTCAGGCCCGTTCCCCCACCCGGCGGTGTCGCACGAGCCGCGCATCCAGCAACTCCACGACGATCTCGAGCGAGCCGGGCTCCATCCGTTTCACCTCCCGGTCGGCGTCGACCTCGACGAGAGCGACCCCGAAAGAGGGCGTTGCGTGCGCTGTGCGAAATTCGACGGCTTTCCCTGCCTCACCGACGGCAAGGCCGACGCGCACGTGCGGTGTGTGCGGCCCGCCCTCGAGCACGAGAACGTCACCCTCAAGACGCACGCGAAGGTCGTACGGCTCGAGACCGACCCCACCGGGCGGGAGGTGACCCGCGTCGTCGTCGATCGCGGCGGCGCGGAGGAGTCCTTCAGCGGCCACATCGTCGTCGTCTCGTGCGGAGCCGCGAACTCGGCGGCCCTACTTCTCAGGTCGGCCTCGGACCAGCACCCGAACGGGCTCGCGAACTCGTCCGACGTCGTGGGTCGCCACTACATGGCGCATCTCAACTCCGCCGTGATCGCGCTCTCGCAGACCCCGAACCCGACGAAGTTCCAGAAGACGCTCGGTGTGAACGACTACTACTGGGGTGCCGAGGACTCGGACCTCCCGCTCGGGCACATCCAGATGCTCGGCAAGTCCGACAAGAACATCTTGCGCGCCGGCGCGCCCTGGTTCGCGCCCGGGCTAGCGCTCGACTACATGGCAAAGCACGCGATCGATTTCTGGCTCACGACGGAGGATCTGCCGCACCCGGACAACCGGGTCACGGTCGACCGCCAGGGGAACATTCACCTGGCGAAGACGTACTTCAACCTCGAGGCGCACAGGCGCCTGCTGGGCAAGCTCAAGGACCTGCTCGGCCCACTCGGGTGCCACGAGACGGCGATACCGCGCTGGTCGGTGCTCAACAAGCAGATCCCGTTGGCGGGCATCGCGCACAACTGCGGCACCGTTCGCTTCGGCGACGACCCGGACACGTCCGCGCTCGACGTCAACTGCAGGGCGCACGACCTGGACAACCTGTACGTGGTCGACACGAGCTTCTTCCCGTCGTCGAGCGCAGTGAACCCGGCGCTGACGGCGATGGCGAACGCGCTCCGCGTCGGCGACCACTTGATCGAACGACTCGGGGCCCCGATGCCCCAGGTCGAGGAGGTGATGATCTCATGAAGATTGCGATCAAGCTCGCACGCGCGATCGGCAACGGCGTCGTCGCCGGCTTCGCCGGAACGGCTGCGATGACGGTGTCGAGCACGGTCGAGGCGAAGCTACGGCGTCGCGCCTTCAGCGACGCGCCCGCTCGCGCGACCGCGAAGCTGCTGGGCATCAAGGAGTTCGAGGACGCGCGGGCGAAGGCACGTTTCAGCGATCTCTCGCACTGGGGCTACGGGACCAGCTGGGGGATCGCCCGCGCGATCATGGGCGAGTTCGGCCTCGGCTCGAAGCGGGCGACGCCGGCGCACTTCGCGGCGGTCTGGGGCAGCGCTCTCGTGACGCTCCCGGCTCTCGAGATTGCGCCGCCGGTGGTCTTCTGGAAGAAGAAGGAGATCGCGATCGACGTCCTCCACCATCTCGTCTACGCAGCCGCGACCGGCATCGTCTACGAGCGGCTCAAGAGATCAGGGAACAGCGCCCGCGCCTAGGCCGGTGCCCGCGGTCGAGCCATGGACGAGCTCGACGGCTCGAACGGAGAAGGCGGATCTTCTACTCGGAGGTCCGCCTCTCTGCGAGGAGCTCGGGGTCGCGGCGCCGCGGTTCGAGGCGATGGGGGACGAGATCCCGGCATTGGTGTTACACTTCAGTGTAACACCAATGCCGACGAAGTACCCGCGGATCGCAGTCACCCAGGACGAGGAGCTTTCGGCCGCGCTCGAAAGGGTCGCGGCCGTTGTCTCCGATGCGCCCACCGCGACGGTTGTGCACGATCTTGCCGTGAAGGGCGCGGAGGCGTTGCTGGCCGAACATAAGGCGGAGGAGACAGCCCTCGAGAGGTTGATCGCCTTCTCGACCGAGAGGCGGCCGCTGGTCGACTGGGACGTGCTCGAGCACGTCGAAGAGCTCGCCTGGGGTGAGTAGGCGATCCCGCGCGCCGTTCGGCGGTGGGGTCTTCATCGCCGACACGTCCGCCTGGGCACGGGCCTCCCATCCCGCGGTTGCGAAGCCGTGGACAGGGGCGCTACGCGGACGGCAGATCGCAACGACGCCGATCGTCAACCTCGAGCTGCTCTACTCGGTCGAGACCGGCGCAGCCTTCGACGAGCTCGCGGGAGACCTGGCCCAGCTCAGGACGATCCCGCTTACCCGCTCGGTGACGAGCGCCGCCCAGCAGGCGATGCGCCGGTTGGCGTACTTGGCGCCGAAGCACCACCGCAGCGTAAAGATCGCCGATCTCCTGATCGCTGCTGCAGCCGAGGACGCCTCGGTCGGCGTCCTCCACTACGACGAGGACTTCGACGTGCTCGCCGGTGTCCTCTCGTTCGAAAGCCGCTGGATCGTCCCGCGCGGATCGCTGTGACCGACCGTCCTCTCCTCTGACCAACCCGCACGCCGCTCCGCTCGTGCGGGGCGGCGCTCAGGTCAAGACGCTCAGTGGTGCGCCGGAACGGTGCCGTTCTCGACGGCGGCCTTCCAGGCGCGCTTTGCCGCCGCCGCGGTCGGGTCGAAGTCCGGCTTGATCCGGCGGAACAGGTCTCCCAGGTCTTCCCACAGCTGGTAGGGCGAGGGCCGGCCCCAGAACCAGTAGCCGACGTACGCCTTGTCGATCACGAGCTCGGGGGCGAGGACGAGGGTGTGGGGCACGTTCGCGTCGTGGATCGGGTCGGTGTACTCCCTGATGTCCAGCGCCGTCTGCACCTCGAGGTCGGTGTCGGCCAAGTACGTCCAGTGCGCGCCGGTCGAGATCTTCAGCTTGAAGACGTCGTGGAGCTCGTTCGGCAGCACGGTGACGAGCTGCGTGAACGCGACCGAGGACCACTCGTAGAACTTCAGCATCTCCCGCTGATGCTGCCGCTCGCGCGGGCAGTGCTCGCCCCGCCCGAGCATCAGCACCATGACGTCGTCGCCCTGGAGCTCGGACAGGGTGTGCATGACGCCGTTCTCGTCCGGCAGCTCGAAGTCGGGGAGCGTCGCGCCGACCTTGATCTTGCTCATCGGATCTCCTTTCAGTGGGGGCGGATGCCCGGGATCTCGAGGCGCAGCCGGTACACGCTCGACAGCGCCGTGACGTAGAGGGTGCGGCCGTCCGCGTCGCCCCAGGCGAGGTTGTGCGGGGCGTCCGGCAGGCGCAGCAGGCCCAGGTGCTCGCCCTCGGGCGAGACCACCCAGATCCCGGCAGGCCCGCAGACGTACAGGTTGCCGGCGCGGTCGATCTTCATCCCGTCGATCGCGTCCTCGTCGGAGCCCGGGGCGCCGGTCATGTCGAAGAACACGGAGCCCTCGCCGGTATCCGGGTCGTACCGCATGACGACGACCCGCTCGAAGTCCCAGTTGCCGACGTACAGCCAGCGTTCGTCCGGTGAGAGCGCGAGCCCGTTCGGGCCCGTGAGCTCGTCGCTCAACAGCTCGACCTTGCCGTCTCGGGCGCGGAAGACGCCACTGAACGGCAGCTCCTTGTCCGGGTCGTCGAACACGCCGGGGAGCCCGAAGGGCGGGTCGGTGAAGAAGAGCGTGCCGTCCGAGCGGTAGACGAGGTCGTTCGGGCTGTTCAGTCGCTTTCCCTCGTACCCGTCGGCGAGCACCGTGATGTCGCCGTGCGGGTTGACGCGGATCACTCGGCGGTTTCCGTGCTGGCAGATCGTCAGCAGGCCGTCGGGGCTGAAGGTGAGCCCGTTGGAGCCGGGCTGGTGGTAGCGCCCGACGTCGACGCCCGTGTAGCCGCTCTTCGAGCGGAACACGGTCACGACCCCATTCGGCGTCCAGCGGTAGATCGCGTTCGTGTTCGGCGAGCTGAAGAGCAGCGCGCCGTCACGCGTCCAGACGGGCCCCTCGGTGAATTCGAAGCCGCCGGCAACGCGTTCGAGCCGGGCATCCGCGGGAAGGATCCCGATCAGGTCGCCTTCGACCTCGAGGGGAACCTCCCACGCGACCGGAGCACGCTCGGCGGCATAGAAGTCGAGTGTCGCCGTACGCATCCAGATGTAGTTGGGCGGTGAGGCCGAGATCGGCCCGTTGATGCCGAAGACCGCGAGCCGGAACGTCTGTCCGGGCCGCGCGTCCCGGGTCAGGATCACGCGGTTCGGCGCGTTGAAGCCCCCGACGACCTGGCCACCGGTGTCCCCCAGCGCGTGCGGGAGCTCTCCGTCCACCCAGACCTCGGCGTAGTCGTCGATCGCGACCTCGAAGACGACGGTCGCGCCGGTTGGGTCGAGCTCCCCGACGTGCTCCGGGATCGTGACTGCGATCCGGTACCAGCTGAAGCAGACCCGGCCGTTGGCGAGGCGCAGCATCGTCTCCTCGGCCGCGAGCAGGTGCCAGCCGGAATCGTCGTAGTCGGCCGCCTCGGCGTGCGGGACGACGTCGAAGGTGCGGTTCGGCACCGTGCCCGGGCCGAGCGGGTCCTCCGGCGAGCCGAGCTCGACGAAGTCGATCTCCTCGACGCGCGCGTCGGAGTAGCGCCACTGCCCGTCGACGAGCGCGGCGCCCTCGCCGGTCTGGAGATCGACGATCGCGTCCGGACGGCCGGGGAGGAGCTCGGGCGGCCCGGGGAGCTTCGCGGCGACCGTCAGCGACTCGGTTGCGGCCATCGCTACACCTCCACCTTGACGACGAAGTAGAGAAACGGGTCGGAGACGTCGGTGAACTGGTGCGGCACTCCGCTCGGGATCGCAAGCACGTCGCCCTCGCCGAGCACTTGCGGTGTCCCACCGTCGATGGTGCGGGCCCGGATCTCGCCGGGGCCGACCTCGCGGGCGTCCCGCATCTCGCCGCCGGTGACGACGGTCGCGTTTCCTCGGACGACGTGCATGACGTCGACGACCCGCTCGTGGTACTCGACCTCGCCCGGAGCAGTGCGTCGGCCGGCGTCGAGCTTGTACGCGCCGGCGTCGAGCAGCAGGCCGCCGGTCTCGAACTTGGCGTCGATCGCGGTCTGCGGGAAGAACTCAGCGCTCACGTCAGGCCACCGCCCCGGCCGCCGACGCAACTGCCTGGGCAGCCTCTGCACCGAGCACGGCAAGCTCCTGGTCCTCGTCGGCCGAGGAGGCGCCGCT